>Ga0206964_10111_pt1 | contig 24840 bp, 21 predicted proteins | sample Alteio_BWOrgHeat_25_FD_152980 | JGI IMG/M metagenome (GOLD analysis project Ga0206964, IMG submission 152980) | Enriched cells from forest soil in Barre Woods Harvard Forest LTER site, Petersham, Massachusetts, United States -... | ecosystem: Environmental > Terrestrial > Soil > Temperate forest >...
GCTACGACCCGGATGAGGCACCTGCAGCGGAGTTGTACTTTACTGCCGGTCCCAATGCGGGCACGGGCGGCCTGTTTGGCTATCTGATACCAGTCACAACGGAACTGGTACAGGGCAACTCGCAGTAAGTAGGTTCTGCGAGTTGCCGCGGGAGCCCTGCAAGTTTTCAGGGCTCCCATTTTTGAGCGAACGCTGCATATTGCCTGAATGTTTGTCAGTGGCCTAATTGTCTAGCGGCTAGTTCTGTGCCTTCGACTCTTGCGCGGATCTTTTGGAAGGCGGTGTCGCGGGCGGTGGAGGTGTCGTCGGCGAAGGGTGCGAAGCCGCAGTCGTCGGTGGTGCCGAGTTGGTTTGCCGGGAGGAATGATGCGGCTTCCAGGACGCGGTCGCGAACTTCTTGCGCGGTTTCGATGGTGGGGTTGATGGGATCGATGACGCCGATGAAGATGAGGTGCTGCGGCTTCGCGAGTTTGCTGATGATTTCGAGGACGCGCTTGCGATCGGGCTCGCTGGCCATCTGGAGATAGAAGCGGCCTACGTTCATCTGAAAGAGGTCGGGGAGTAGGCCGGCGTAGTCGATGTCGGCGCTGTGGGTGGAGTCGTGGTCGCCGCCGGGACAGACGTGAACACCAATTTTTCGACGTTCTTCGAGGGTGAAGCGCTCGAGGACCTGGTTGTTGAGGGCGACGAAGCTGCGGAGGAGGTTGGCGGAGGGGTCGAGCTTGAGGGAGAGACGGCCTTCTGTGAAGTCGATCTGGACGTTGGCCGCGCCTGCGTCGAGGGCGCCGCGGATGTCGGCTTCGGCTTCGTTGATGAGATCGGCGAGGAAGGCTTCGCGCGGATAGCCGGGGATTGCAGTGGATGGGTAAAGAAGGCTGAGGGCGGAGGCGGAGATGACGGCCTGTTTGATGGGGCGTTGGGTGTAGGTGCGGGCGGCCTTGAGGTAGTTATCAGCGTGGACGCCGTAGCGGAATGGGCCGGCTGTGAGGCGAGGAAGCTGGCGCTGGTGGCCGTCGGCGAAGGGAATGACGGCTCCATCGGGCGCGAGATTTTTCAGTCCAGTGAGCGGGTAGGTCGCGAAGCTTGGCTTAGTCTGTTCGCCGTCCGTTAGCACCGGTGAGCCGGTCTGTTCGAGGCGATGGATTGTGTCTTTGAGCGCTTTGGCGTATGCGTTGTTCAGAGTTTCGAGCGCAATCTTGCCAGCTTGAAAGGAGATCATCGCCTGAATGAGTTGTGGTGGGCGTGGAATGCTGCCGATGGATTCGGTTGGTATCGCCATTCGGGGAGTGTACCTACGTGAGGGGATGAGGTACTTCCACCGAAAGGTGGAGTTTATTGAATTTAATTCGGCGTTTTGAGGTCAGCGAGGGCGTCTTGCGGGCTGGATTTACTCGGTTGTTTGTCGTGTGGCTCGTCTCTCCATTGGCGCTCGAAGTAGGAGGCTATGCCTAGGGCGAGAATCAGGGCTGCGATTCCGAAGAGCGTCAGGCTGGGGACTTCGTTTGGCTCTTCGATGATTACTTTTCGCGCCATCGCGATTAATGCGACTTCGAGGACGACGCGAACGTGGATGGCATCTTTTCTGACGTAGGCCTTGAGGGTTTCGATGAGCTCTACGCCGATGAGAACGAGGAGGAAGTAGCCGAAGATTTCGAGCAATCCCTGGACGCGAATGAGGAAGCGCGGAGGCATCAGTATCTCGTGGCCGATGAGAGCGCCTAGATGAACGGTGGAAAGAACCATTACAACGACGAGCATTCCGGCGAGGGTGAGGACGGTGATCTTCTGGACTTTTGTTAGCAGAGATTCAAAGGTCAAGCGAAGCACTCCTTTCGATGGAAGGCGTTGGAACCATATTAGACAGGTATTCGGAGTGATGAGTGTTTCGGTGGGGATTCTTTACAGGAGTTGCGTCTTTTCGGGCCGGATGAAGAGTAAGCGCCGGAAAAGATGTTTGCAGGCATCGACAAGTTGCGGTTCGTCGTGGAGACTGGAAGCTTGTGGACGGAGGGCCCGCCGACACTTAGATCCGAGAACTTAGATCCAAGATCAAGGAGAACAAAATTGATGTACGACATGGCGAATCTGAAGAAGTTGAAGACTCTGGGCGAGGGAGCTCCGGCAGCAGTGGATGCTTTCTGGGCGTTCGATAAAGCAGCGATGGCGGATGGCGTGGTTCCTAAGAAGTACAAAGAATTGATTGCGCTGGCCGTAGCACTGACGACACAGTGTCCTTATTGCCTGGAGGTCCATCGAGGCAATGCGGTGAAAGCGGGCGCTACACCACAGGAGATTGCCGAAACGGCGATGGTGGCTGCGGCCCTGCGGGCAGGGGCGGCCGTGACGCATGCTACCCATCTGGTGGGCGACGGGCCCGGGAAGTAGGAGCCGAAGAAACATAGCTGCGGAGGACGAGAGCCGCCGCTCGTCGTTTTATTTTTCCTTCTCCAGCTCGACGACCATCACCTCGATGGGCTCCGTGCCGCCGTTGACGTCGGCGTGGCTGGTATTGGGCGGGTTGGCAGGGAGCCAGTAGGCTTTTCCGGCGTCCCATTGGTGGACTTCGGTTGCTCCGGCTGAATCGACGATCTTCATCGTGCCTCCGCGCAGCGGGATGATGACGCGCGGGTGATCGTGGCGGTGCATGGTGAGCGGCTGGTTGGGCAGCACAATCGAGCGCCAGACCTTGACGTCTTCATTGTCGAATTGAGGGAAGCGCTGGGTGGTAGTCTGCTGCGAGTGGATGACGCCTGCAGCTCCAAGGAGAAGGACGCCCTGCGCCGCAATGACGATCTTCATATTCCGTTGTGACAATGATTTCATGGACATCTCCGGTGGTGGGAGTGTAGCAAACGGCCAATTTTGGGCGGCAGGTGGGCTTTTGGCGGGATAGTCGCGTCTTACTGAGAGCGGAAGGAATAACACCGATCTGCACCGACGAAATCGATCCAGGAGCGAGAATAGCGGCGCTCCGCAATGGTGAGGTGTCGTTATGAGGGCTTTGTTTTGAGCGAGACTAGCTTAGAGACGATGGTGGAGAGACGTCGATGGTGGCGACGGCGTTGGCTGTTGTGGACAGGTTCTGTGTTTTTGGTGTTGGTGATTGCGGGAGTGGGCCTCGTAGAGTGGGGATTGCGCCAACTGCAGCCAAGACTGCGGCAGAAGGTGGTGGAGACGCTGTCCGCGCGGTTTCATTCGCCCGTGGAACTCGACCGGCTGGAAGTTTCAATGAGGAAGGGAGTCCTCGTGACGGGCGGCGGATTGAGAATCCTTTACCTCGCTGGGCCTACGAAGCCGGATGCGCAACCAAATGCGCCGCCGATGCTGGTAGTGAATTACTTCGAGTTTGAGACGGGATGGAAAGAACTTCTGCTGCCGACAACACGAGTTGTTTCTGTGAAGGTGCGGGGAGTCGAGGTGAGAATTCCCCCAAAGGACCAACGCCAGGATGAGAAGCCGGACGATCCGAAGAATAAGAAGCAGCCAGTGATTGGGCTTGCTGTAGACACGATCGAGTGCACGGATGCAAAGGTGATCATAGAGACAAGCAATCCGTCGAAGCCGCCGTTGGAGTTTGTAATCAGCAAGGTTGTGCTGACAGACGTGGGCCTGACAAAGCCGTTCAACTACGACGCGACGCTCAGGAATCCGAAGCCGGCGGGAGATATTCATTCGACGGGGCACTTTGGTCCGTGGAAGAAGGATGAGCCGCGAGATACCCCGCTCGATGGCAACTACGAGTTCACCCATGCAGACCTTTCCTCTATCCACGGAATCGCAGGGACTCTCTCGTCGACTGGGAAGTTTGGCGGAACGCTGGGGGAGATTGCCGTGGAGGGAACGGCAGAGGTGCCGGCCTTTCGCCTCGACATCAGCGACCACGCGTTGCCGCTGCATACGGAGTTCAAGGCATTCGTGGATGGAACGACGGGAGATACGCAGCTCAACGAGGTGAGCGCCCGGATCGGCCGGTCAGAGCTGACGGCTTCAGGTGCGGTGACGCGGTCGACCTCGGGAGTGCAGGGGCATGACGTAAATCTGCATGTCGTCATGGAGAGGGGCCGGATAGAAGACATGATGACGTTGACGATGAAGGCAAATCCGACGCTGCTGCGAGGCGCACTGACGACGAAGACGCACATCGAGATTCCACCCGGCCCGGTGAGCGTCTCGCGGAAGATGCGACTGGAGGGAACGTTTGCCATCCACGATGCGTTTCTGAACGACCCGAAGATGCAGCAGCAGTTGGACTCAATGAGCGAACGAGCAAAGGGCCAACCTAAGTTGGCTAAAGCGGGTGAGGCAGAGGTCGTGGGATCGTCACTAAGCGGTAGATTTACGCAGTCCAACGCGATACTGGACGTGAGCGACCTGAATTTTGCGATGCCGGGAGCAAAGGTGGTGATGGATGGCCAGGTGCAACTTGTGGCGAGCACCTTTGAGTTCCATGGAAAAGTAAGAACCCAGGCGACAGCCTCGCAGATGACGACCGGATGGAAGAGCCTGCTGGTAAAGCCGTTCGACAAGCTGCTGAAAAAGGATGGCGCGGGGATGGAGATTCCCATCAAGGTGACGGGGACGAAGTCGACGTATGATCTTCGGCTGGATTATCCGCATGACACAAAGGCTCCGCCGGGCCTGACTAAATAGCCCGAAATGAACAAGGTGCCGGGTATGGTGCCATTAGTGGAGAGACAACGGAAGAACGCTCTGCTAGTGTCAATCCTGGAAGATTTTTTGCAGGATGTTCTGCGTGGAGTTTGATGTCGGGACAGTCACAACTTTATCCGGCCCCCGATCCGGCGGCGGAACAGACGTCGGAGAGTTCGGCTCCGGTCAAGAGGATGGCGCCGATCTGGCTGCAGCGCCTGTCGCTGTTTGTGCTGGTACTTTTTTGTGTCTACCTGGGCGTCCTGGTCATGGTGTTGCCGTGGTGGACACGAATCTGGGACAGAAACGAGTTCATCCTCGCCCGGCCATGGCTGGCGTCTGTGCTGCACAATGGCGCAGTGCGAGGCATGATCTCTGGACTGGGACTTCTGGACATTTGGATTGGCATTTCGGAGGCGGTGCACTATCGCGACTACCGTGGGTGAAAAGAAAGTGGATGAACAATCAGTGACCCCGGAATATCCTCCGGATTCTCCGCTGGCGTATGAAAACTCCGAGTTTCTGAACTCGCCAGACGGAAGGATCCTGCGGATTCTGGCGGAGTATCAGGAGCCGATGTCGCGATTCCGGCGTGAACGAATCCAGGACACCGTTGTGTTCTTTGGATCGGCGCGGTTTCGCGCGCTGGACGTCGCGAACTCGGAGCTGGAGTTGCTGGCGAATACGGGTTCCACACAACTGGCTCCGGAGCATGAGCAGCCAGCGACGATGGAGGAGATTCAGCGAGGCGAGGCAACGAGGCTGCAGCTGAAACGCGCCGAGGCCGCGGTGGAGATGGCGCGCTACTACGAGGATGCGCGAACGCTGGCGGGGATGATGGCTTCGTGGGCGAAGACTCTGCCTGGCCGCAGGCACCGGTTCGTCGTGACCTCAGGCGGCGGCCCAGGAATTATGGAGGCGGCCAACCGCGGCGCATTCGAGGTTGGTGCGAAGACGATCGGGTTAAACATCAAGCTGCCCTTTGAGCAGCATCCGAATCCGTACATCACGCCAGAACTGAGCTTCGACTTCCACTACTTCTTCATGCGCAAGTATTGGTTCGCTTATCTGGCAAAGGCGCTGGTGGTGTTTCCCGGGGGGTTTGGCACGCTGGACGAGATGTTCGAACTCCTGACGCTGGCGCAAACCAGGAAGCTCGCGAAGAAGATCACGGTGGTGATCTATGGGTCGGAGTACTGGAAGCAGGTGATCAACCTGGACCTGCTCGTGGACAAAGGCGCGATTGCAACGGGGGATCTGGACTTATTTCAGTTTGCGGACACGCCGGAAGAGGCGTTTGCGATTCTGAAGCAGGGGCTGACCGAACACCACCTCGAGTCCGAATATGAGCGCGAGCAGAGGCGGCTGGAGCGAGAGGCCGGGGTTCCAGTTGAGCCGGCTCCAAGTGCGCAGGAGATTCTGGGCCCTGACATTACAAAGACGCGCTAGAAGTCAGAGTTTTACGCCGTGCTCGCCGATGATCGAGAACACCGACAAGAGATTGGTGAGCCCGAGGAGTTCGCGAACCCGCTTGCCAATGTTGAGGAGCACCAGGTCGCATCCTGAAGTGCGAGCAGTGGTATAGAGCCAGACCAGGGTGCCCAGCCCCATACTGTCCATGTGTTTGAGATCCGACAGGTCGAGGATGATCCGCTTCGTGTCGGGGATCAAGGGGCGAACATTGGACACAAGGGTGTCGGTGAGTCCCAACACAAGATATCCGTGACAATGCACGATGGCCTGGTCGCAAGTACGGTCGATCTCGAGGGTAAGGTAGCGAGGAGGCGTTGCGATCTCAGGCATAGGGCTTCCTTTTTTCGACATTTCAAGGCAGCGGGGAGGGCTGGAAGAAAGTGTCTCATACAACCTGCGGGGAATCATTGCAGTAAATGAAGTTAGGGATATTGAAGCTCCATTGTTGGTGCAGTTACAGTTCTGTCACAATTGCTGGTCATACTGGCCTCGTTAGCATGGGAGAAGACCATGAGCCAGTCGAGCGTGTCGTACCTGTGGCGGGAACCGGAGGCGGTAAAAGGGTTTACGACAGGCGTTTCGCTGCATAGTCATACCAATCAATCCAAAGAAACGTTGGATTTTATCTCCGAGCTATCCAGGGACTGGAGCGTGCTGCAGCCAGTAATGCGGTGGGCCGAAAGACGGTGCAAAAGGCTGACCGGCATAAATCCCGACTATGCGCGAAGCTACTGGACTCCACCACTGACGCCAAGCCTGGCATTCGATCTCGAGCGGAGGCAGATCGAAGAGAAGCTCCAACTCACAGGTCTCGTTTCCATCACAGACCATGACGACATTCAGGCGCCGATGCTGCTCCGTACGGTCGCTGGGTCGCGACATATCCCGGTATCTGTTGAGTGGACGGTGCCGTATGGTTGCACGGCATTTCACCTGGGCATCCATAACCTTCCGAGTGCCAGGGGCACAGCCTGGATGGAGCGGCTGGCCGCATTTACGGCGATGTCCGCGGAGACGCGCCCACCAAAGCTCCTCACCGAGATGCTGGCGGAACTCGACGAGATCCCGGGTGTACTCATCGTCTTCAACCATCCGCTCTGGGATCTCTACCGCGTCGGGACAGAGAAGCATGAGGTATTGGTGAACGATTTCCTCGCGGTTAACGGACAGTTCGTCCACGCCCTCGAACTGAACGGCCTGAGGGATTGGAAAGAGAATCGCGAAACCTCAACGCTGGCGGGCAAGTGGAACCAGTTGGTGATCAGTGGCGGTGACCGGCATGGCATCGAACCGAATGCGAACGTGAACCTCACGCGGGCGAAGAGCTTCAATGAGTTTGTCCATGAAGTGCGGCGCGAACGTCAGAGCCATGTACTTTTTATGCCCCAGTACGCCGAGCCCTGGAAGCACAGAATCCTTCAGTCCACATTGGCGGCGATACGAAACTATCCCGACTTTCCGGAGGGATCACAGCTGTGGGATGAACGTGTCTATCATCCCGATGCAGAGGGCGTGATTCAGCCTCTGACACGGCTTTGGATGTCAGGAAAGGCTCCGGCGGTTTGTCAGGTGGCAGTGGCGCTGGTCCGGATGATGGGAGCAGGACCTGTCTCGAGTGGATTGCGAATGGCGTGGAATGACAGCGGCGAGATGAGGGCCGCGTTGGCGCGGGAATAGTTGACCTCTCTGACATGTGTGGGGTTGTTGGTGGGTGATGTTTGCGCGGGGTAGTCTAAAGCGATGCGGGTGCCGCGTGTTGCCTACTTTCCGGATTCGTTCCACGAAGTAAATGGCGTCGCGCATACCAGCCGGAACTTTGTGGCTTACGCGGAGCGGCATGGACTGCCCTTTCTTTGTGTGCGCGCGGGTACTCGTGAGCAGGCCTTTGCGCAGTCCCAAGAGCTGCGGACACTCGAGCTGAAACGCAGTCGCGGTTCGGTTCGAATGGAAAAGGACCTGGAGTTTGACACGCTCTTCTGGCGGCACGGAGAGAAGATACGCCGCCAACTGGAGCGGTTTCGCCCTGACATAATCCACATCACCGGGCCGAGCGAGCTAGGTCTGTTCGGCGCCTATTTCGCCTGGGAGATGGGGATACCGCTCGCGGCCTCGTGGCACACGAACATCCACGAGTACGCCGCACGCAGAATGGGTTGGCTGACCGGACGGATGTTAAAGTCTCGCCGTGACGCGATCGAAGACGGGGTGGAGGCGGGGACCTGGTGGGCTACCTCGCAGTTCTATCGTCTCGCTCAGGTCTTGTTCGCGCCGAACGAGCAGCTCTGCCGGATGCTGGAGAGGACAAGCCTGCGGCCATGCTTCCTGATGCAGCGCGGCGTGGATACCGAGTTGTTCAATCCGAGGCACAGAACGCGGATACCCGGCGATAAAACCGTCGTGCTGGGATACGTTGGGCGCCTTTCGGTAGAGAAGAATGTCACGCTCTTAGCGCAGGTTGAGCGTGAGCTGCAGACGAGGGGACTGGGAGATAAGGTGCGGTTCCTGATCGTGGGACATGGAAGCGAGGAGGATTTCCTCCGCCGCAATCTAAAGAACGCTGAGTTTGCAGGAGTGCTTCGAGGCACTGCGCTCACCGAGGCTTACGCGAACATGGATGTGCTGGTCTTCCCTTCCCATACCGATACGTTCGGGAACGTCGTTCTGGAAGCGCTCGCCAGTGGAGTTCCGGCCGTGGTAACGCCAGATGGCGGCCCGAAGTTCATCGTCCGGGATGGTGAAACAGGATTTGTAACAGCAGATGAACAATTTGCAGGCGCGGTAGCACAATTGATCCAGGCCCCGGAACGCCTGGAAACGATGCGGCAGAAGGCGCGGGAGCATGCGCTGGGGTACAGTTGGGATGCAGTGTTTGACCGCGTCTATGCGGGATACGAAACCGCACTCAAGGCTCGGCGAAGACAGGAGCGATTTGCCGAACGGGCGTGAGTCTGCTTAACTTCTTTGCTGCTGGAGATCGCGCCTGGTGAAAGTCTTAGCCAGCGCAGATAGAAAGCGGGGACACTCGAATGGACAAACGCGAATTCCTTAGACTGTCGGGCGCAGTCGTCGCGGAAACGCTGCTCTCGAAGGTCGCGCCCGCGCAGACAGGAGCAAATAACGTGGAACAACGAACGAACTGGGCCGGCAACTACACCTACCGTGCGGAGCATCTGGATGTCCCCGCGAATCCAGACGAAGTGCGAAAAGATATTCTGGCACACTCGCATGCAAAAGCGTTGGGCGCGCGCCACTCGTTCAATTCCATTGCAGATAGCCGCGATGAGCAGATCTCGCTGAAGCACTTCGACCAGATGGAACTCGACACAAAGAGTCGCACGGTGACAGTAGGTGCGGGCCTGACGTATGGCCAACTGGCGCCGTATCTGGACAGCCGCGGATTCGCAGTGCATAACATGGCCTCGCTGCCCCATATTTCGGTTGTAGGAGCGTGCGCGACCGGAACACATGGTTCAGGAAACAGAAATGGGAACCTCTCGACCGCTGTTCGCGCAATGGAGATGGTGACGGCAAGTGGTGAAACCGTGACGCTCTCGAAAGACAAACTCGCAGATAACTTTGCAGGTGTAGTCATTGGTCTCGGAGCCTTCGGCGTGATCACAAAAATCACACTCGAAGTAGAGCCGGCATTTCAAATGACGCAGGTCGTATACGAAGACCTCTCGTTTTCGCAACTGGAGCATCATCTGGAGGAGATCTTCGCAAGCGGCTATAGCGTAAGCCTCTTTACAGACTGGCAGAAACATCGCGCAACACAGGTCTGGATTAAACAGAAGGCAGCTCCGGGTATTAGCGCCAGCGTGACCAGCGATTTCTACGGAGCGAAGCCCGCGACGCGAAAGATGCATCCGATAGCAGACCACTCGGCGGAGAGTTGCACAGAACAAATGGGCGTCCCCGGCCCCTGGTATGAACGGCTGCCGCACTTCAAAATGAACTTCACGCCAAGCAGCGGGGCCGAACTGCAGACCGAGTACTTCGTCCCCCGGGCGCGCGGGTATGAAGCAATCTCTGCTGTGGAGGCACTGCGCGACCAGATCACGCCGCACCTTTTCATTACGGAGTTTCGCACCATTGCTGCGGATGAGCTGTGGATGAGCCCTGCCTACCAGCGAGACTCCATGGCGATCCACTTCACATGGAAGCCCGAGTGGCCGGAGGTAAAGAAACTTCTTCCGCAGATTGAAGAAAAGCTAGCGCCGTTCGGACCGCGCCCGCACTGGGCGAAGTTGTTTACGCTAACGGCCACCGCAGTGCAAAGCCAGTATGCCCGGCTCGACGATTACCGCGCTCTCGTATCAAAGTACGATCCCAAAGGCCGGTTCCGGAACGAATTTCTCGACACAAACGTCTTCGCGTAGTTGGGTCGTCTCAGAAGCGAAGCTCGCCGATGTAGGACGCGTAAGGGGCCAGCGTCATGGATTCAAGATGCATGGTGCCCATGCCAGTGTCAGAGCGGATGACGGTGCGGAGGAAGCTGCCGCGCAGGTGAAGCTTCGTAATGTCCGTCTTGAGGGAGAGGTGCTGCGGCTGCCCGGAGAGATTGCAGAGAATCACAAGAACCGGGTTGGTCGGCGAAACAACCTTCGGTTTGCGAATAGTAATCAGTACATTCTGATCGTCGCGGTTGATGGTCATGTACTCGCCCGAGTTGATTATGGCGTTGCTGTGGTGAAGGTCGATGAGCTTGCGGTACCAGTTGAGAAGCGAATTGGGATCGGCCTCTTCAAGCGCGGCGTTTGGTGGAGCGTTCGGATCGTAGGGCGGGGGTGGGGGTGCCGGCTGGTTTTTCGGCGGTGGCGGCGGAGCCTCCCATGTGATGACTGGCGCGCTCGGCGGAGAGTCGGCTGCTGCAGCCGGCACACCTAGCTCCTGGCCGTAATACAGAAGAGCCTGCGCGCGCGTAGTGAACAACACAGTGGCAAGCACTTTAGCAATCTCACGATTATGCTGCCCATCGCCGTAGCGAGTGATGCTACGCGGAAAGGAAGGCCCGTCTGAAGCAAGCAACGCGATACTGTGCCCCGCGAGCTGAATACTCTCGGTGGACTCAATCGCCGTGCGAATGGGTGGAGGAGTGAGTGGAGTCACGGCGCCAAGGCTCGCGTCGAGGAGCAGCTGCGGCGCCTGCGGATCAGGCGCCTTGTAAGTCCGTTGTTGTGGCGAAGTGGAGAGCGTTGGGTCCACATCTCCTATAAGAATGCGCTGACCGAGGTACGTCGAAGCAATTTTGCGGAGCGCGCCCGCCTGGGCGTGGGCCTCCGGTGTTGTGCCGACGACGTGGAAGCCCGCGATGCCGCGGTTGAGCCAGAAGCGCGCTTCGTTGGCAAGAGTCGCGGCTGGGACATCCGGGTTGAGATCGAGCAGGACGCGGACGTTGCGGCGGCTGGCCTCGTGGATCAGATCGTCAAGATCGTCGAGCGTGCCATACGCAGGCGCGATCACCGGCGGTTGACTGGAATCCAGCGGAATATGGGTAAGCAGAAGCGCGTCGACGCCAAGGGACTGGATGTAGTCAAGGTGCTGCGCTACGCCGTGCAGTCCGCTGCCGCTCGTCGGGTCGAAGTTGGCGGGATTGACCTCGTAGACGACAGGGTACTTCCACCAGGCATCCGTGTTGATGCCCGAACCCTCCCATCCGGGACGCGCAAGGGTTTGTGCGCAGGCCGGCGAGAGAACGGCGCACAGCAGGGACGCGGTGAAAAGGTGACGGAGGGTGGACGTGTATGTAGTCATCGCGCTCGTTAGTCAGATGCTACGCGAGACCCTCCATCCGAGGGAATGGTGCCCGGGGTTCGGAGTAAGGATGGCAAAAGCTTGTGTTTCACGAGGCGACGCTCTATGGTTCAAGAAAAAGGAGAATTTTCATGAAGGGTCTTGCCGTCGTATGGATGGGGGCTGTGTTGTGTGTGGGGCAGCAGGGGTTGGCGCAGATGGGGGCTCCTGATGCTCGGCCGACGCCATCGCTGCCGGGAGTTGCAGGGCCTCTTTCCGCAAAATACTCTGCAGACGCGGCAAAGATTCTGAAGGCGGCCGAGACGGATGAGGATGGCTACGCGGCCCTGACCTATCTCTGCGATCACATAGGCAAGCGCCTCAGCGGAACTCCGCAGTTGAACACAGCAATTCAGTGGGGCGCCGACCTCATGCGCAAAGCAGGCTTGCAAAACGTAACGGTCCAGCCCGTCATGGTGCCGCGCTGGGTACGCGGTAGCGAGTCGGGCGCGATGATCTACCCCGGAGCCGCAGGGCAAATCACGAGGCCGCTCCACATGCTCGGCCTGGGCATGAGCGTCGGCACACCAAAGGATGGAATCACCGCGTCGGTTGTGTTTCTGTCCAGCTTCGATGCGCTCGAAGCGACACCCGCGGACCAGATAAAAGGCAAAATCGTAGTCTTCAACCCCGGCTGGCACGGCTACGGAGTGAACACGCAGTACAGAACCTACGGCGCCTCGCGGGTTGCCGCCAAAGGCGCTGCGGCAATGCTCGTCCGGTCGGCCACAGGCCTGGCGATGCAGATCCCGCACACCGGAACCCTCGTCTACGACCCCAAACAGCCAAAGATTCCCGCCGCAGCAATCAGCGTTGAAGATGCCCTGATGATCGAGCGCCTCGCGAAGGAGGGTCCCGTAACGGTCCACCTCCAGATGGACGCCCACATGGAGGCTGACGTTCAGGCAGGCAACGTAATGGGCGAGATTGTCGGCAGCGAACATCCCGAGCAGGTTATCTCCATCGGCGGCCACATCGACTCATGGGACGTCGGCCAGGGCGCGCAGGACGACGGCTCCGGAATCATGGCAGCCTACGAAGCAGTCGCCCTCATCCACAAGCTGGGCCTCAAACCGAAGCGCACCATCCGTCTCGTCTTCTGGGTGAATGAAGAAAATGGCGGAGCAGGCGGCAGAGCCTATCGCGAGAAAATCGCCACCAAGATTGACGACCAGGTAGCTGCAATCGAGATGGACGGAGGCGCCGAGAAGCCGCTGGGAATCGGATATGGCGCGATGGGTGGCCCGCGTCGCCCGCGCACTCCCGGCGCTGCAGCTGCACCTCCGGCAACTGCCCCCGATCTAACCACCATGGCGCCCGATTTGCAGCAGTCCGTGGCAGCACTGCAGGACATCGTCTCGATGCTCGGACCAATTGGAACCGACACGGTCTCAGCCGGAGGAGGCGGGTCAGATATCTCACCCTTGAGCGCAGACGGGGTTCCCTCGCTAAGTCCCCGCACCACCGAAGCGCACTACTTCGACTGGCACCATACCGAGACCGACACAGTAGATAAAGTCGAGCCGGTGGAGTTCCGGAAGAACGCGGCCATGCTCTCCGTCGTCACCTACGTGCTCGCAGATATGGATGGGCGCCTCGCAGGACGCAAGGGGGCCGGCGAATAGCCCGCACCCTTCATCGCCTCAATCGATATCGAACGTCACGCCTTGGGCAAGCGGCAGCTCCGCCCCGTAGTTGATCGTGTTTGTAGCACGGCGCATGTACTGCTTCCACGCGTCGGAGCCGGACTCACGGCCGCCCCCAGTCTCCTTCTCCCCGCCAAACGCTCCGCCAATCTCGGCGCCCGATGTCCCAATGTTCACATTGGCGATGCCGCAGTCCGAGCCCGTAGCCGAGAGAAACTGCTCTGCCTCGCGCAGATTCATCGTGAAGATGCTCGACGACAGACCCTGCGCCACATCGTTGTGGAGTCTCAGCGCTTCATCCATGGTGCGGTATTTCAGAACATAAAGAATCGGCGCGAATGTCTCATGCTTCACCGTGTCGGTCTGGGTAGGAATCTCCACCAGCGCGGGGCGAACATAAAAAGCGTCCGGGTTCTCGATCCCAGCTCGATGCCCTCCGGTAATCGTAGCTCCAGCGGAGCGGGCATCCTCCAAAGCCTTTTGCATCGCCAAGTAAGCACGCTCATCGATCAGTGGCCCCACAAGCGTCTCGGACTCGCGCGGGTCGCCAATATTCACCGACGCATAAACCTTCTTCAACTGCGGAATCAGTCTGTCGTAAATCTCCTCATGCACAATCAGCCGCCGCAGCGTCGTGCACCTTTGCCCCGCCGTTCCCATCGCCGAGAACGCAACCGCACGAATCGTTAAATCCAGGTCAGCCGTAGGCGCCACGATAGCGGCATTGTTGCCTCCAAGCTCAAGAATCGCGCGTGCAAACCGGGCCGCCAGCTTGGGAGCCACAGCACGGCCCATCGCAGTCGAGCCGGTCGCCGAAACCAGCGGAACCAAAGGCGAATCGACCAGTTGCTGACCCCAAGCAGCATCGCCTATCAGCAATCCGCAGAGGCCTTCAGGAATCGCTCCGAACTTCGCAGCAAATTTCTTCACCGCACTCTCAAAGATCGCCTGCGTAGCCAGCGCCGTCAGCGGAGTCTTCTCACTCGGCTTCCATACCACCGAGTTCCCGCACACCAGCGCCAGCGCAGCATTCCAACTCCAAACCGCAACCGGAAAATTAAACGCCGAAATCACGCCCACAACCCCAACCGGGTGCCACGTCTCCATCATGCGATGTTTCGCGCGCTCCGAAGGCACCGTCAGTCCGGCAAGCTGCCGCGACAGCCCCGCAGCAAACGTGCAGATGTCGATCATCTCCTGCACCTCGCCCAGCCCCTCTGAGACAATCTTCCCCGCCTCAATCGTCACCAGCCGCCCCAGCGGCTCAAGATTCGCCCGCAACTCCTCGCCCAACAGGCGAACCAACTCACCACGCTTAGGAGCCGGCACGTTGCGCCACTCCAGAAAAGCCTTGTGCGCCCGCGCAATAACCTCTTTTGCGTTCGAAGTCGTCGGCAGCTGAGCAATAATCTCGCCCGTGATCGGACTCCGCACGCGAAGCGGTCCTTCGAGTTGCGAGCGCACGCCAAGCTTGGCAAGAATCTCGGAAACTTCGGTCTGGAGCGTCATAGTCGGCACCTGCCTAGCCTAGATGCTGGGCCTCCTCACTGGCAATTCGCACAGCCGCCTCAGTCCACATCAATCCTTTCCCCGCCACATGATCATCCAACCACCAGATCCAACCAGAGGAGCCCACCGTGAAAGCTGCCATCCTCCACGCCGCCAACCAACCACTCCGCATCGAAGACGTCCCTTGCCCCACCGCCACCCCCGGCCATACTCTCCTCCGCGTCCTCGCCTGCGGAGTCTGCCGCACCGACCTGCACATCTACGAAGGCGATCTCCCCCTCATCCAGAAACCCCTCATCCTCGGCCACCAGATCGTAGGCGAAGTCGTCGAAAACCCCAACAAAGGCACACGCGTAGGCGTCTCCTGGATCGGCGGCACGGACGGCATCTGCCCTTTCTGCCAGCGTGAAGAAGAAAATCTCTGCGACCACCCCACCTTCACCGGCTACTCCACCAACGGAGGCTACGCCCAATACGCCCTCGTCCGCTCCGACTTCATCTACCCGCTCCCCCGCACCCTCGACACCATCCACGCCGCCCCGCTCCTCTGCGCCGGAATCATCGGCTTCCGCAGCCTCCGTGTTGTCGGCGCGCAGGCTGGCGAGCGCGTAGGCCTCTTCGGCTTCGGAGCCTCGGCCGGCCAGGTCATACAGGTGCTCCGTCGCTGGAAATGCGAAATCTACGTCTCCACCCGCGGTGAAACCCACCGCCAGCAAGCCGCCGCCGCCGGAGCAACCTGGGTAGGCACCGAAAACGACAAGCCACCCGTCGCCCTCGACCGAGCCATCACCTTCGCCCCCAGCGGAGCCGTAGTCGTGGCCGCCCTAAGCAGCCTCCGCAAAGGAGGAGTCGTCGCCATCAACGCCATCCACCTCGATCAGATGCCCGCATTCGACTACGACACCCTCCTATGGGGCGAGCGCCAGATTCGCAGCGTAGCCAACATGACCCGCGACGATGCCCGCGACTACCTCGAACTGGCCGCGGAAATCGGCATCAAACCCGAAGTCCAAACCTTCCCCCTCGACCAAGCCAACGAAGCTCTGCAAGCCGTAAAAAACGAGACCGCCAACGGTCCCTGCGTCATCCTGCCGTAGGCTGGTATTGGTTTTCGTTGCTCAACCAACAACCAGCAACTCTCTTTATCATGGAACCAAATGAACCTAGCCCAACTCCCAACCGAATCGCGCAACCCGCTCACCGAGCACATCGACCAACTCCCCACACTCGAGATGCTCCGCGTCATCAACGCAGAGGACGCCAAGGTTGCGCAGGCAGTCGCCGCCGAACTCCCTCAGATCGCCAAAGCCGTCGACGAGATCGCCCGCCGCCTCGAAGACGGAGGCCGCCTCTTCTACATCGGGGCAGGCACCAGCGGCCGCCTCGGAGTGCTCGACGCCAGTGAGATCCCCCCAACCTTCTCTGTCCCCTCGACACTCGTACAAGGCATCATCGCCGGCGGAGACTCCGCCCTCCGCAAGTCCAGCGAGCAATCCGAAGACTCCGCGGAACAGGGCGCAGCCGACCTCGCAGCCGCAGGCTTCAGCGGCCAGGACGCGCTCGTAGGCATAGCCGCCAGCGGCCGAACCCCCTACGTCATAGGAGCACTCGAACACGCCAATCCTCTCGGCGCTGTCACCATCGCCCTCACCTGCGTCCCCAACTCCCCGATGTCCACCATCGCCGACATCACCATCGCGCCCATCACCGGCCCCGAAGTCCTCACAGGAAGCACGCGCATGAAGGCCGGCACCGCCACCAAACTCGTCCTCAACATGATCTCCACCGGAGTCATGATCAAAACCGGAGCCGTCTACGGCAACCTGATGGTCAACCTCGCGCCCACCAACGCCAAACTCATCGACAGAGCCCGACGCATCATCATCGCCGCCACCGGAGTCAACGAACCGATCGCCGCCGAACTCCTGGAAAAATCCAACAACAGCGTAAAAACCGCCATCGTCATGCAAAAGCTCAATCTGGATCGCCTCACCGCCGAAGCCAGACTAGCCGCCCACCACGGAAACCTCTCGGCCCTCCTCCGCCAAATCTAAATTCGACAAACCTCTCGAGGACGCCTATCGTTTCTAGCTGACAAGTCAAGGCATCTCCCAACGCAAAGAGGCTCCCTTGAATCCCACACGAAGAGATTTTCTCAAAACCAGCTCCGCCGTCCTCCTCGGAACCCTATCCCAAACCCGCAGCCTCTCAGCCAAAACCCAAACCCTCCACGTCCCACTCGGCCTTCAGCTCTACTCCGTCCGCCAACAACTCCCCAATGCCTACGACGACACCCTGAAACAAATCGGAGCACTCGGCTATCGCGAAGTCGAATCCGCCGGCTACTTCAACCACACAGCGGCCGAAGTCAACCAGGCCATGACCGCCGCGAACCTTTATCTCGTCAGCGCCCACCACCCCTCCGACGATCTTCATAAAAAACTCGACGAGATCATAGCCTTCGACAAAGAAGTCGGAGTTACCTTCCTCATCTGCGCCAGTCCCGGCTTCAAAGACCCCTCCGCTCCCAAAAACCCCGACCGCAACCACGCCTACACCCTCGACGACTGGCGCTGGAACGCCGATCAGTTCAACCAGATTGCGGAAAAAGTCGCCGCCGCCGGCATGCGCTTCGGCTATCACAATCACACCATGGAATTCCACGAGATCGACGGCGTCATCCCGTACAACGAGCTTCTCCGCCTCACCGATCCCGCAAAAGTCACATTCGAGCTGGACTGCGGCTGGGTCACCGTCGGTGGCGGCAACCCCATCGACTACCTCAAAAACTACCCTACCCGGATCTCCATGCTTCACGTCAAGGACTTCAAGCCCGACACGACTCCACCCGTCCCGGCCGAACTAGGCACCGGCCACATCGACTACGCCCCCATCCTCGCACAGGCTGCAAAATCCGGAAACATCAAGCACTGCTTCGTCGAACAAGAGGGCTTCAACATGCCCCCCATGCAATCCCTGAAGGTCGACGCCGACTACATGCGCAAACTCGGCTTCCACTAGCAATCAGAACTCACTCCTAAAACACCCGCGGCATAAAGAGCGCGAAAAAATCATCTGTCTTCGAATCGAGACAAACATTCGCGTTCGCCGCACCATCAACCCGGCGGGTAAATCCCTTGTCATCGACCTCGATTCGCATCGCAGTAGTTGGACAAATCTCCGGCTTCACCGAATACGCCACTGCCACAGCATCGAACAGTAGCGGAGACTTTTGATGTGTCGCGACGCTCCATTCCGCAGTCAACTCCTCGAGCGCGTTCGTCATTCCAGTCTTCTTTTCAAATAACTGGGCCTGCCGCGAGACGCCGAGTAGAATCTGCGTCGAATCCAGTGGCATCACATACAGCGGTACTCCCGAACCAAACAAGGCCTTCGCAGCCGCGACGTCGTTGATGATGTTCCATTCCGGCTCGGGTTCCGGCTTGTTGCTGTATCCGTGGGCGATGGATCCACCCATCAGCACCACGCGCTTGAGTTTGCGAAACGTGTTCGGATCTTTCGCAATCAACGCACCCACATTCGTCAGGGGCGCGACCGCCACTAACGTGATCTGTCCCGGGTTACTGCGAATCGCCTCCAGCACGAACTCGATCGCATCGGGAAAGGTGCGATCGGGCAAACCTTCCGCCCACTTTGTTTGAGTGAAATGGGACTTTCCAGTCGTCTTCGGCCCTTCGTATACCGGAACATCCTTGCGTCCCGCCGATTCAAGAAATCGCGCGGTTAGCCGGGCACGCAAATGAGTGTCCTGAAACGCAGTGGTCACACCGAGCACCTTCACCTCAGGACTTCGCAGCAGCAGTCCAAGTGCATAAGCGTCATCGATGTCGTCCCCGATATCCGTGTCGAAAATCACCTTCGAAGGAACGGTTTGGGACAAGGCGAGACGCGGAAGACCTATCGCCAACAACAGCAATGTGAAAAGGCGCAGCGTTCTCAGCATGGCAACAATGGTATCCCGGCGTTCAATGCGCTGCGGCAATTGATCTTAGCGCAATTGCTGTCTTGGACCGTTGATCACGACTCAGCGCCAACCCCTGCCTCTTCGCAAGCAACTTCAGTCCGGAATAAGTTGACTGCCCGGCAGTCAGCGCCACCTTCGTCGAAACTTCAAGAACGCTTCCCCCCGGCCACTCCCACAGCTCGATACTCAACCTGCCCAGGTCCGGCTTCTTGTCCGTCTTCCAACTCGTCGATCGGATATCCGCGACTCGTCGCACACGGCTCCAGTCAATCGTAACCTTCGAATCCTCGAGCAGCTTCTTCTGTCCCGCGCTCAACAATTGAAAGACCTCCGTACCCGTCTCCGGCACCTTGGCATCCACATAGTCCTTCTGCACCGAAAACGACATCACCTCGACGCCATTATTCAAATCCACCTCACACTTATAGCGTTCGCGACCACCGCTCGGATCGACGTGCGTCTCACCGGCGGGTGGCCGCAGCTTTGCCGTAAGATCGATCTCCGCATGCTCCCTCAGACGAAGCACCACGCCATTCGACAACAGATCGAGCGCAGGCGTGTCATAAAAATAGACACGGCCACTTGTCTTCCCGTGCGCCTGAAGCGCGGGGATCGCGACGCTCACCTGCGCGGGCGAAAGCAAAAGCTTCACCTCCTCGTCGCACGTCTCCTGCCCATGCAGCCTCGAAACAAGCAGAAGCGTCATTATCAAAGCGAAACATCGAGGGCGTATCTTCATGAGTGACTAGGCCTCCTTCAGACAACCCAAATCCGTGTACAACCACGCTGTTCACATCCAGGCAACAACAACTCACTACCATCCCCACATGCTAATCTCCATTCGAGCCGTCGCCCTCGCCGCGACCCTGCCCTTCATCATGCCCGCAATGAACAATTATGACCCCTACCTCGGCCTCCTCACCGCAGCCAACACCCACGCCCAAGCCCACGGCGCCCCCACTCCCACGCTCTCGCCCGTCGACGCCACCGTCCTCGGCCCCAACGCCCCCGTCAACGTAGTCGAGCTCCACCAGGCCGGCTTCCGCGTCATCCCCTGGACCACCAACGACCCCGAAAAGATTCGTGCCCTCATCAATCTCCGTGTCGACGGCCTCATCTCCGATTACCCTGACCGCCTCCAGCAGGTCCTCGCCGAAGAAAAGGCCGCCCACCCCACCGAAGCAGCCTACTTCGCCTCCTTCATCTCCTCCGCCCATCGCGGAGGCCGCGGTCTAAGACCGGAAAACACGTTGCCGTCGTTTGAGAACGGCCTCGACCACCTCGTCCGCGAACTGGAAACCGACACCGGAGTCACCACCGACCACGTCTCTCTCATCTGGCACGATCAGTTCCTCAACCCCGAGTCCTGCCGCCGCGTCGACGGCAAACCCTACACCCGCGACCAACGCGTCTACATCCGCGAGCTCTCCCTCGCCGAAGCCCAATCCACCTTCATCTGCGACAAGCTCCACCACGGCCCCGAATACGGCAACGCCCGTTTCGATGAGCAGCAAAACGACCTCACCCTATCACCCGTAGCTGTAGCCTTCGCCAAAAAAGAGCACCTCATCAGCCCCTACGTCCCCACACACGCCGAGCAACTCTTCCACTTCGTAGCCTTCTACGCCGACTATTACACCAACGGCCCCGGCAAATCCCACCCCGACGCCGCAGCCCGCGCTGCCAACGCCCGCACCGTTCGCTTCAACCTCGAAACGAAAATCACCCCATTCCCCAACGATCCCTCCGGCCCGCCACCCGCGCTCCCCGAACACCACGAACCCACCACCAACCACACCTTCGACCCGCAAACCTTCGTCACCACCCTCTGCGGAGCGATCACCCGCAATCACATGGAGTCCCGCGCCGAAGTTCAAAGCTTCGACTTCCGCACCCTCCAGCTGGTCGAAGAACAATTCCCCAAAATCCCCACCTACTACCTCACCGGAGCACCCGCGAGCCTAAGCAGCAACTTCGTCCCCGCCAACCTCCGCCAACCAGCTCCAGCGAATCAATAGATTCCCTCCTTAGCCGCCGTAAATCTCAGCATCCCGAGGTTTACCGGCGAGGGCTGCTGCTTCACGCCCTGAAGAAAATTAATTTGAGCCGACAAGATCATCCTCCCCAGGTCGTGCTAAAAATAGGACTTCCCAATTTCTAATCGGTTCCACCGCCAACGCAAGCCCCGGCGTTTCAATATCCTTTTGTAACCACCATCGATCGCAAATAACCAGTCAGGTCAATTCCTTTATCCGAGGCTATCTTGAAAAATTCCTTCCGCTTCTTCTTCCTATCCGCCTTGTTTCTTCTCTTCGGAACTCTCTCCGCATTCAGTCAGACCGGCCTCGTCATCTCGCAGATCTACGGCGGCGGCGGCAACTCCGGTGCCCAGTACACCAACGACTTCATCGAGCTCTACAATCCCACCACGGCAGCCATCTCCACCTCGGGCCTCTCCGTCCAGTACGCCAGCTCGACAGGCACCAGCTGGAACACCTTCCCCCTCCCCGCCGGTTCCATCGCTCCGCGACACTTCTATCTCATTCAGGCCGCCGCGGGCTCCGGCACCGATGCTGCGCTGCCCACACCCGACGCCACCATTCCCACCTCCCAGACATTCAATCTCTCCGCCACCACCGGCAAAGTCGCTCTCGTCAACAGCACTACCGCTCTCACGGGAGCATGCCCGCTTCCCAACGCGAACATAGTCGACTTCATCGGCTTCGGCACCGCCAATTGCTTTGAAGGCGCTGTGGCTCCCGCGCCCAGCAACACCCTCGCCGACGTACGCGCCAATCCGTCGACCGACACCAACAATAACTCCACCGACTTCTCCACTGCCGCGCCCAATCCCCGCAATTCCTCCTTCGGCGGCTCAACCGGCGCTCTCTCGGCCACTGGCGCCGCTAATCCCGCATCGATCATCGCCGGCCAAACCTCCGCACTAACGGTCACCGTCACGCCTGCCACCTCGCCCGCAAGCACAAACATCGCAGTCACCGGCGACCTCAGGCTCATCGGCGGCAGCCAGACTCAGGCCTTCACCGACAACGGCAACAGCACCTTCAGCTACACCGCTACCGTCACCACCACGTCCGCCGGAAACATCTCTCTGCCGATCACGGTCACCGACCTGCAAGGCCATAGTGCATCGGCGACCATCGTGCTCGCTGTTACCCAGCCCGCACCGGTTCTCGCCATCGATGTGATCCAGGGCGTCAAATCCACCACTGCCGAAGTTGTCTCGCCCTACGTCGGCCAGGCCGTTCAGACCTCCGGCATCGTTACCGCCATCGCCAGCACCGGATTCGTCATTCAGACCCCGGACAATGCAGCCGACGCCAACCCACTCACCCCCGAAGGCATCTTCGTCTACACCGGCACCGGCAAAGTTCCCAATACCGTAGCCATCGGCAACCTCATGCAGGTCACCGGCACAGTCGCAACCTTCCCGGCGCTCAACACCGCAAGCCACATCCCAGGAACCGAGCTCGAAGCTCCTCTCAACATCGTTCAACTCAGCACAGGACAACCCCTCCCAGCGCCGATCCCGCTCACCTCGACGAATCTGAGCCCCGCCGGCGGAATCTACCAGCTCACGCCCTACGAAGGAATGCGCGTCTCCTTCACCTCACTCACCGCCACCTCCGGCACCGACGGCTCTCTCAACGAGGCCACCGAAACCCAGACCTCCAACGGAGAGTTCTACGCCGTCATCACCGGAACCCCGCAGCCCTTCCGCGAACCCGGCATCGACATCCGCGACACCGCTATCCCCGGCGCTCCCTCCGGCGTCGCCAAGTTCGATGACAACCCCGAGCGCATCTTCGTCGACTCCGGTTTCCTCGTCGGCAATACTCCCATCAATGTCTCCACCGGAGCCACCCTTCCCAACGTCACCGGCGTGCTCGACTTCACCGACAGCTACGACGACAACTACGTCCCCGCTCGTCTCCTCATCGACCCCGCCTACAACACCGCAAACATCACTCCCGGCATCACCGTCCAGCCCGTTCCCGCCGCCGCTGCCAATCAATTCACCGTGGCCTCCTACAACATCGAGCGCTTCTACAACACCAGCTCGGCCGACGATCTCTACTACGTCCCCGCCGGCGTCAACGGATACAACGGCACCTCCAGCACCGCCATTGTCTCCACCGGACAGACCTTCACATCCGAGGCCGTCGATATCACCCAGGCAGCCTACACCAGCCGCCTCCAGAAGGTTTCCCTCGCCATCTGCAACGTCCTTAACGCTCCCGACATCGTTACCCTCGAAGAGGTCGAAAACCAGAGCGTCGCCAATGACATCGCGGCTCAAATCAACACCACCTGCAATGTCGCTTACACCGCCTACAGCACCGACAACTCAACTTACTACTCGCAGGACGGCACCGGCATCTCCGTCGGCTTCCTCGTCAAGAACTCGACCGTCGACAAGCTTGGCTTCACCCAGTACGGTCAGGGCGAAACCTTCACGCCAACCGGAGCCTCAAATCCCATCACTCTGAACGACCGCCCTTGGCTCGTCCTCAACGCCGGCATCAAGCGCGCCGGCGCCAAGGACTATCCCGTCACCGTCATCGTCAACCACATGAAGGCCCTCACCGGAGTCAACAGCACAACCTCCACCTCCACGCGACAGAAGAAAGAGCTTCAAGCCGAGGATATCGCCAAATACATCCAGACTCTCCAGGCTGCGGGCCAGCACGTCATCTCCGGCGGAGACTTCAACGCCTTCGAGTTCTCTGACGGATACACCGATACTCTCGCCACCTACACCAACACCAACCTCCTTCCTGCCACGCAGGTGGTTCAACCCGGTGTCGCCGGCCTCGTAACTCCCGGCCTCACCGATCTCGCTCTCCTGCTTCCGGCCAATCAGCGCTCGTCGTACAACGAATACGGCAGTTCGCAGATCCTCGACCACCTCGTCGTCACCCAGGACCTCGCCGCTGCCGGCGCTCACATGGTCTACGCACACCTCGACGCCGACTTCCCCCTCGTCGACTACAACGACGCAACCACTCCCGCACGCACCTCGGACCACGACGCCGCCGTCGGCTACTTCGCCATCCCGGCACCAGTGCCCTCCGCGACCCTCACCCCCGCTACACTGACCTTCCCATCGACCACCGTCGGTGTCGCCTCCAGCGGACAGGTCGCCACCCTCACCAATACCGGTGAGCTTCCTCTCACCATCACCAGCATCGCCGCCACCGGAGCATTCGCAGCCAGCAACAACTGCGGCACCTCACTCGCAACCGGTGCCACCTGCTCCATCAACGTTGTCTTCACTCCAACTGCCAACGGTGCAGCTACGAGTACGCTGTCAGTCGTCACCAGCGCCTCGTCCACTGCGATGACATCAGCTCTCAGCGGAACAGGCGCACTAACCCCCGACTTCACGCTCACCGACGCCAACAGCAAGACCTCCACGTCGGTCTCCGTCACCGCCGGAGGAACCTCCTCCAACCCGGCATCGTCCTCGACCGCGTGCGCGACGCAGCAGAAAAATTCAACCTCACCTTCGCTCCCGATCCCGCCACTCACTCCCGCTGCACCATCGGAGGCATGATCGGCAACAACTCCTGCGGAGTCCACGCGCTCATGGGTGGAAAAACAGTAGACAACATTCTCGCTCTCGACCTCCTCCTCTACGACGGCACGCGCCTTACCGTCGGCCCCACGACTGAAGCCGAACTCGAAGCTCACATCAAAGCCGGAGGCCGCACCGGAGAAATCTACGACGCCCTCAAACAAATTCGCGACACCTACGCCAAC
>Ga0206964_10113_pt2 | contig 24591 bp, 13 predicted proteins | sample Alteio_BWOrgHeat_25_FD_152980 | JGI IMG/M metagenome (GOLD analysis project Ga0206964, IMG submission 152980) | Enriched cells from forest soil in Barre Woods Harvard Forest LTER site, Petersham, Massachusetts, United States -... | ecosystem: Environmental > Terrestrial > Soil > Temperate forest >...
TAACATGGCCAATGAGAACGTTAATATTTACGTTTTAATGGTTAAAATGTTTAAAAGCCTAAGCGGCGATGTTGAAATGGGCTTATCGTGGCAGGTAAAATCTGATGGGAAGGGTTTATTTAGTGATGAATCAATAGCAGCATTAAACGGAACAGGGAGTTTTGCCAACGCGCAAAATTATACCAATATTTTTAACAGCAATTATTATTACCAAAGTTATCACCAGATAAGTTTTACCTACCGCGAAAAAATTAACAAACAGGTTGATTTTGGTGTGAAGTTGAGCGCATTGCTTGGTATTGCTTATCAAAAATTAAACATCACGCAGTCTCAGGCCGTGTTTGACAAGGCTGTCGATTCGGCGCATGTTGGTTTAGCCGGTTCGTATTACGCAGGCTACATCCCGGGCCATTTCGTTACGCGCGATTATTTGCCAAATTTCAGGAGTCCTGGCGCGGCTATAACTATCGGGGCAACTTACCGGACCGAAGATCATTTTATTTTGCAGGGTAACATCAAGGATCTTGGTTTTATTCATTGGAGTGGTCGTTCGCGCATCTACAATTTTGATGGCAGCACCGGAATCCAGGGTCTCTCAACACCACAACGTGAAGACAGTATTTATAATAAGATAAACGGCGTTATTCATCAAAATTCAACTATTGGTTCGTTCACATCCCCGATTGACGGACGCGCCGAATTTAGCGTATCCAAAAGCTTTTGGATAGACGGCGATCATATGTTTAAATATTCACCTACGGCTGTAGTATCAAAAGAGTTATTTTATACAGGTTTTGTAGGCGCCGTAGTTAACAACTTCGAGTACCAAAAATATTCGTTAGCGTTAACACCCAGCTATGATGACCTGAAGACATTTAACCTGGGATTACAATTAAAAATGCAACTACCTAATTGGGAGGTGTACATAGGCAGCGATAAATTAATACAAAGCACAACGCTACTCGGCGATCAGTTGAATAAAGCATCTGCAGACATTGGCCAGAATGGCGCCTACACCGGCGCGAATTTCTTTTTAGGTTTTTCGTTAAAGTTTGGGCCGGTAATTGAGCACCCGATGAATGCCAGCAGCATCCCAATGGGCGAAAAAGGCTTTTTAGGAAGATTGTGGGGAAGGTTGTTTAAGACAAACGACTAATTTAATTTCGGAATTCGGATGTTCGATTTCGGAATTTTGAAATATGATTTAATTCGAAACGGCTGCATTGACGCATAGTTGGCAAAAAACTCAATAAATCCGACCGCGTGTCGCCTTAGCTTTAGCGGTAGCACAAATCGAACATCCGACATCCGAAATTAAGACCCCTTCTTCTTCCCTGCAATAAAATCTTTCAAATAGTACGGTTCAAAATAAGCCACATCTTCAAAATCCTTATTCCTGAATTTTTCGAGTGCTAATTGTGTGAGGTAAACAGCAGAATTGGTAAAGCCCGGCATAATTTGAACATTCGGGTTATCGCCCAATACTTCCTGGCATTTTTCAGCGCCATCGCCAAAAAATAACATTTTATTGGTGGCCAGGAGTTCCTTAAAACTATCCGGGTCGATTATTTCAGCTGAGGTTGGATTTATTTTATTTCCGTCAATCCTAAAAACAGCCGTAAATACTTCCATACGCCGGGCATCTATCATCGGGCATAAAAGTGTATCCTTATCTAAGTTCCCGTTTTCGGAATTAATTACGCCGTAAGCCATTGCTTGCAATGTTTCAACGGCAATAAGCGGCTTATCCAACGCAAAACAGAGGCCCTTGGCTGTAGAAATACCAATACGTAAGCCAGTGTACGAACCCGGGCCGCTGCTAACAGCTATAGCATCCAAATCTTTGTATTTTAACTCCCCGGCAGCGAGCAGTTCTTCGATAAATAACGTGATCACCTCGGCGTGGATGTTGCGCTGGTTTACTTCTTTAAACCCCAAAACATGGCCATCTTTCGCTAACGCGACAGAACAGGATGTAGTTGAAGTTTCAATTTGTAATATCAGGGCCATTTAGTGTTTAGTGAATTTTAATATGTCGATACTCTAAATCAGGGAACCGGATCGTGGCCATGCCCACCCCAGGGATTACAACTTGCTATCCGCTTCAAAGTTAACCATCCGCCTTTAAAAGCCCCGTATTTCCTTACAGCCTCTATGCCATATTGCGAACATGTTGGCGTATAACGGCAGGAAGCACCAGTGAGTGGCGAAATGAAATACTGATATATTTTTATCAGGATGATGAATACAAAGCCGATCCCCTTTTTAAGTATGTCGACAATGGCTTTCATTTCGAAATTTCGGCGCTAAGCTGTTTTAACAGCTTGAGCATTTTTTTTTCGGCGAGATCATAAGGCGCAATTTCCTTACCAATATAGCCCAATGAAAGCACAATTTTTTTTCCTGAAGTGGCCAGCAGATTGTACAGGTGTTCCTGTTTATGCAGCCTGTAGGCTTCGCGCGTACGGCGCTTTATTAAATTCCGGTCTACTGCATTGCCAAATCGCCTTTTCGGAACCGAAAACACAACTTGCGCAGGAAACGGCCCTTCAAAATCTTTAAAAAGCCACGATATCTTAAAGGGGTAACATAAAAAAGAAGAACCGTTATGAAAAAGCTCATCAATAAGCCTTTTATTACATAACCGTTCTTCTTTTTTAAAAGTGTACATGTTGTTGCTACGCTCGAACCGGATTTAAATCAATAAGCGGTTCAAAACCCCGTTTTGGAGAAAGCAACCAGCTTTATGCTTTGTGACTGCGCTCGTCAGAAACTGACAACCTTTTTCTGCCTTTAGCTCTTCTTGCTGCTAATATTCTTCTGCCGTTAGCAGTTGACATGCGCTCACGGAAACCGTGCTTATTTCTTCTTTTCCTTTGTGAGGGCTGAAACGTTCTTTTCATGGCTATATTATTCTATTCGTCGTTTTTAAAACAAGAGCGCAAATGTAGTGTATTTTTTTTTCATTTCAAATAGTTTTTGATTGGTTTACAGCGCAGGCGCATTAAAATTATTTTATAAGACTATCTAACATGTTAGCCGCCTGGAACTGGTACGGAGCTTTGTTTACAGAAAAAGCCTGAAATGGGACTGTATTCTGCAATTACCTGATTATTAGCTATATGCGGATTTTTAAATTTATAGAAATATGTAAATAGTTGAAAATGAATACAATACATATATACGTTTTGAGTGTTATGCGAAATGGACAACCAAATGGACAAGCTTTTCAATTTTCCACGTGTTCCGCGTGCATAAATGGAACGCTTTAACGCCTGCGTCGCTGCCCCTCCTTCGTGCCCTTGTGGTTAAAAAAAAATCTTAGATGTCCCGGTTTCTCTAATTCAACCTCAATAAGCCTAAAACTATTTTAATGTCTGCGCTGGATTGGTTTATTAAGTTGTATTAAGCTGACCCGATAGCTATCGGGTGAATTGATTAAGTTTGTTTATCGAAATTTAATCGACTTATTGATGAAAAAGTTATTTTTCCTATTCTTTGTGCTTCCTGTTTTCGCCTTTTCCCAGGATACTTTAGCAGGTCATTATAAAATTTACAGTGTCGCAAAGCAAAAAACAGTTTCATTGGATGATATTAGCGATGACATGGTTAATGCCGACGTATTGTTTTTCGGCGAGGAACACAGCGATTCGACAGATCATTTTTTGGAATACACGCTGTTTAAAAAACTAAGTCAGAAATATCCGGAAAAAACCGCCCTTTCAATGGAGATGTTTGAGTCCGATTGCCAGAACGTTTTAAACGAATATTTAAGCGGTTTTATCCGCGAGAAAAATTTTATTAATGAGGCCCGCGCCTGGCACAACTACAAAGATTACCGGCCTTTAATTGAATGGGCTAAAGCAAATAAGATCCAGGTGGTTGCAGCCAACGCCCCTAACCGATATGTAAACATGGCCAACAGGCTCGGCCTGCAAAGTTTGGAGCAATTGAGCGCCATTGGTAAATCGTACCTGCCGCCTTTACCTATTGACACGGCCGAGGGCATCTACTACAACAAATTTTTAGACGTAATGGGCGGCCATGCAGCGTTGGGCGGAATGCAAATGTTCCAGGCTCAAAATTTATGGGATGCGACGATGGCCTGGTCCATCGCAAAATTTGCTAAAGCACACAAAGGATATAAAATACTGCAATTAAACGGCGGTTTTCACAGCGAGGAAAAGCTAGGGACCGTGGCACAATTAAAAAAACATGCACCGAAGCTACGGGTGCTTAACATCGCCACTTTTTCGGACGAGAGCTTTGACAACCCTGATTGGGCCAAGCTCAGCAAAAACGGCGATTATATTATTTTAACAGATCCTAAATTACCAAAAACGTTTTAGTTCATGGTTCATAGTTCATGGTTCATAGTTCATGGTTCATAGTAGCTGCAACGATTGTTTAGTCCGGGCACATGGTATTTTCTTACCATGAACTATCAACCATCAACTATGAACTATTTTCCTTTTGCCAGCAGGTCCCTTATTTCAGTCAGCAATAACTCTTCTTTGGTTGGTTCGGGATCGGGTGCGGGTGCTGCCTCTTCCTTCTTTAGCGAATTGATTGCCTTTACCACCAAAAAGATCGAGAAAGCAATGATCAGAAATTGAATAATGGCATTAATAAAATTGCCGTAGTGCAACGCATTCTCCACCACTTTATGAGCAGGGTCCGCCTCTTTAAAAACAATTTTCTTATCCGAAAAGTCGACACCCCCGGTTATATACCCTATGGGGGGCATAATAACGTCTTTCACAAGAGAGGTAACAATACCGCCAAATGCAGCGCCAATAACTACACCAACAGCCAGGTCAACCACGTTGCCCCGCATTGCAAATTCTTTAAATTCCTTAACAAAAGCCATAACTTAACTGATATTTTTGCGTAATATACCAAATATTAAAACGAACAAAAAAATATTTTTTTTGTAGTTATTGGGGTCATCAAAAGCTTATTCTTAGATTTTTAAGTTAGGGTTAATTGATGTATTTTTGCCACCTACTGATTATGCTAAAACAAAATCTTCAACAAAAACTTTTACAAAAATTATCGCCGCAGCAAATACAATTTATAAAGTTGCTGCAAGTGCCAACGGTATCCTTAGATACCCGGATAAAAGAAGAGCTGGAAGAAAATCCAGCCCTTGAAGACTTAAGTCTTACCAATTTAAATGAACCCGAAGATCAGTACCCCGACCGCGACCCGGAAGAGGACACCTATAATGGCGACGAGGAAAAAGGTGAAGCGGATGAATTTAACATTGATGACTACCTGCAGGAGGATAACGTTAATGAATACGGATCGCGCTATGACCAAAACGGCGATGATGATGATGAGCGAAAAGAAATACCGATAGCAGTACAAAGTTCATTTTTCGAAAGCCTGCAGCAACAGCTTGATCTGCTCCCGCTGTCAGACAAAGACTTCAGGATAGGCAGGCAAATTATTGGCAGCCTTGACGATGACGGCTACCTTAGGCGCCCCATCACTTCACTTACTGATGATCTTGCTTTTTCGCAAAATATTTTTGCCGAAGATGAAGAAGTTGAAGACATGCTAAGGGTAATACAGGGTTTTGACCCTGCCGGCGTTGGCGCAAGAAGTTTGCAGGAATGCCTGGTGATACAACTACGCAAAAAAGACCAGAATGACCCTGTTATAAAAAAAGCCATATTGGTTGTTGAACACTACCTTGATGAGTTTACCCGCAAACATTACGATAAGCTGGAAAAATCGTTAAATATGTCGTCGGACGAGTTACGGGGTGTTGTAAATGAGATCCTGAAGCTGAACCCAAAACCGGGCGATTCGAACGAGATCAATACCAAGCAAATGCAGGTGATTCCTGATTTTCATATCAGCAACAACAATGGTTTTCTTATCCTTACACTAAATTCAAAAAATGCACCCGAATTAAGGATAAGCCGCTCGTACCAGGAGATGTTTGAACATTACGACAAAGCATCGGCAAGGGATAAAAAGTTAAAAGAAGCGGTTCAATTTGTAAAGCAAAAGCTCGATTCGGCCAAATGGTTTATTGATGCTATCAAACAGCGCCAGCAAACGTTGTTGAAAACCATGAACGCCATTATGCAGTACCAGTACGATTACTTTTTAACGGGCGACGATAAAAATTTAAGGCCGATGATCCTTAAAGATATCGCGGATCGGATCAATATGGATATTTCGACCGTATCGCGCGTGGCCAACTCAAAATATGTGCAAACTGAGTTCGGCACATTTTTGTTAAAATCCTTTTTCTCCGAAGCTATCCAAACCGAAAGCGGCGAAGAGGTATCAAACAAAGAAGTTAAAAAAATACTCGAAGAGCATATCGGCAACGAAGACAAACAGCACCCTCTTGCTGATGAAAAACTAACCGAAATTTTAAAAGACGCCGGCTACAACATCGCCCGCCGCACCGTAGCTAAATACCGCGAACAAATGAATATTCCCGTTGCGCGATTGAGAAGAGAATTGTAGTTGGCAGTAGGCAGTTTTCAGTTGGCAGTTGATCGCGAAAAATATTCGAATAGTTCTCAATTTAAAGCAAACTAATAACTACTAACTAAAAGGAATGCTGCGGACAAGTCACATTATACCTGTTATTCAACAATAAGCTGATCACGATCTCATGTGTTCCGTTGCTCACGGTATTCAGGGCCGAAGTGGTGATATCATACGAATACCCAACGTTGATGAACGAACTGATATTGAAACCGGCCAATACGCCAAACGAATCGCCATGACGATAGGAGCCCCCGAGCCAAAACTTATCACGGAAGGAAAACTTGGCGTTGATATCGTAAGTTAAAGGTACCGGGTTGATCTCCTTTACTAAGAACGAAGGCAGCAATGTAATATCATCCGTCAGGAAAAATTTAACGCCGCCGGTTAAAAAAAACTGTGGAACTGTTTTGCTGGCATCAGCAGAATGCGTTGAACTAAAGTATAAATTCTGCGGCAGTAACTGCTGTACGGACGCTCCAACATAATAATCCGACGCGTATAACCATACCCCTGCATTCAAGTCCGGTTTCCACTGGCTGTTATTCCCATTGGTGATCGCCGGGTCATTAGGGTTTTCCAGCGTAATTTCGGCAGTGTTCAAACTAATATGGTTAAACCCTGCCGACACGCCAACGGCCAAATTCATGCGATCAGTTAAACCAAGGTGGTAAGCATAGCTCAAATCAACGTTTGTGGTAGTAATAGGGCCGGCAACATCAGATACCAATGTAAGGCCAATGCCATGGTGTGGTTCCGCTGCCATATAGTTTTGAGTATAAAGCCTGCTTGAGGGGTTTACACCTCCTTCGGCCGGGAAAGCGGTTGCATCACCCTGTAAAAACGCATTACCAATGGGCAAATCAACGGTTAAATAAGTGGTAACAGGTGCTCCCTGCAGGCCGGTCCACTGGCTGCGGTATCCAGCTTTTACATCCGTATAATTTTCGATACCGGTAACCGCAGGGTTTATCAATAAATTATTAAAAACGTATTGTGTATACTGCGGTTTTTGTTGCGCCGTCGCTATTTTTATCAAGGCAACAGACACAAATAATATAAGTAAAATTCTTTTCATCTAATCTTATCTGATAATTGCTACAAAACCTGATAAAGTTTTAAGACCATTATTTAGGTTGATAATATAGTAATAAGTGCCGGTTGATCAGGGGCTCCCTTTATTAGTCCCAACCGTGGAATCCCATAACCAATCGACGAATATACATTTTCTCCGTATCGGTTGTATATCCGAACTGTACAATTTAAGTAAGAATTAAGATATTTAATGCTCCTAGTATCATTTATCACATCTCCGTTACGTATAAAAGTATTGGCACCGCAATTCCGACGACTGTAAGAACGCCGGCGATCGTGGTTATAGTATAATCAGGCGATTAAGCACCAATTACCGTTTCAACAGCTTTATTTTTATTGCCGGAGTTAGAAACCAGGCTTTTCGCTATACATGCATTTAAATACCTTGTCCACCAATATTTAAATCCCCAACCCTACCTCAACAACGCGATAAAGCCTGATAAATATTTGGTGTCGTTTTTCAGGTCGATAACATAGTAATATGTTCCTGTTGGTAGTTTAACTCCCTTGTAAGTTCCATCCCAGGGTATTCCATATCCAATCGACGAAAATACGCTTTGTCCGTATCGGGTGAATACCTGAACGGTACAATTTGCATAATAATCAAGATCTTTGATGTTCCAGGTATCGTTTATCCCATCGCCGTTAGGGGTAAATGTATTTGGTATGATCAGATTGGGCGCGACCAATTTTACTGTTGCTTCATCCATCGCCACACAACCATCTTTGGTTTTAACAATCAATGTATAAGTTATTGTAACAGTCGGGCTGGCCACCGGGTTCAAAATCTTATTATTGCTTAGTCCTGTAGCCGGGCTCCACGTCACGTCCTCAATATTGCCGGTCGCCGTTGCATTTAACTGAACATCACCACCTGCATTAATCGTTTTATCTCCGCCGGCGCTAATAACGGGCAGGGGATAAACGTTCATGAGGATATCATTGCTCGCGACATCAACGGGCAGGGCGCAATCGGCGTTGCTGGTCATTATACAACTCACAATATCACCACTAACAAGGTTTGTAGTTGTGAAATCAGTGTTAAAAACCCCGGTATTGTTGCCATTGACCAGCCAACGGTACATAGGTGAATTACCTCCGTTAGTTAACGATGCAGAAAATGTTACCGGAGTGCCCGAACAAATATTGTTTGTGGAAGAAACAATGCTTACTGAAGGCGTAACCTGTTTGGTTAATGTAATTGTAATACCGTTGCTTGTAGTATTAACCGGTGACGCACAGGGATAATTGCTGGTCATTACGCAATCTATATCATCGCCGCTGGCAAGTGTGCTACTGGCGAACGTTGAACTGTTTGTCCCGGTGTTATTTCCATTTATTCGCCACTGAAAATCAGGCGTTTTGCCTCCGTTAACAGGAGTGGCTGTAAATGTAACAGGCGCGCCTGCACAAACATTATTTGAAGAAACCACGATACTTACTGATGGATCAACATGAACACTCACAGTAGCCGCTACTGCTACCAATTGATCCTTCGTCCCTGGCGATGTTAACTTCACCTGGCCAGATATGTTACCTGCAGAAGCTGAAGCCGCCGACCGTACATAAATAACGGTACTATTTACGTCCCCGGCCGATTGCGTAAGGGTTACGCTGTTTCCAAATTCGCCACCGGGGGCAATCGATAACTCAAAGCCCGCCGGCGCTGTTGCGGTAATATCCCCGGTTAATTTAGAACCAGAAACCGTAAATTGCTGAATATAAGGACTTACAGAGGAACTACCAGAACAAGCATTAATCACGCCGGTGACCGCGCCGGCCGTAATGGCTGGTGGCGTAGGGTTTACAGTGATGGTATATTCAACTGGTGAACTGTTACAACTTGTGACCGGCGAAATAAAGCTGCCAAATGAAATAGGATCTACACCCACCGGTATACTCGCAATTACGGAATTAGTTGAGGTGCTTACCACTCTAACAACAGCTTCGTTATTATCGACAGGTATATACAAGCGGCTTCCATCGGGGCTGACTGATATACCAAAAAGATTTGAATCCAGCTTAATTGTGTTTACGATGATATTGGTTGCCGCATCAATTACAGTTATTACACCCGAGCCGTCTACCTGGCTTGAACCGGTTGCGTACACCCGTTTGCCGTCGGGACTAACCGCGATCCCCTGGATCCCAACGTTGCCCACTGCAATGGTTGCCATTACCGAATTACTTGTGGTATTGATCACGGATACCGACCCGTACCCGGAATCTGCCGTGTATAACCTGCTGCCATCGGGGCTAATAGCCAAATCGTACGGGCCGGCACCACCAATTGAGGCCAACTGCGCATTGGTTGCAGTGTCAAATACCAGTACCTGTGAATATCCGCAGGCTGCATAAAATTTGCTGCCATCAGGGCTAACCACTATCCCCAATCCGCCGTTCGTATTTGGTATCGTCGTTGTTACGGTGTTGGTTGCAGTGCTGATGACCGAAAGCCCATCATTGGCCGTTACATATACCAGGCTGCCGTTCTTATTTGCGGCGATGCCGTAAGGATTTTGAACCGGGATAGTAGTGATAACCATATTGGTTACATTATCTATCACCGAAACGTCGTTTGAATAATTATTGGTAACGTAGGTGCGGCTGCCGTCCGGGGTTATTGTCACACCGATGGGATTGATTCCTACAGGAATAGTGGCAACCACCTTATTTGATACGATATCGAACACGGAGACCGTATTGGACCCAAAATTTGCCATGTATGCATATTGTGCAGACACAGGCGTAGCAATTATGGTTGCGGTAACGGGGCTGGTGCCGTTGTTTATGGCTTTAAATGATGAAATATCGCCCATACCAGTCGCAGGCAAACCTATGGAAGGCATATTATTTACCCAATGATAAACACAGGTGCCGGCAGGAAAACTTATAGCTGTTGTGCTGCTGCCATTCGTAACAGTTTGGCTGCCTTGCGCCCGGGCCATATTGTTTGAAAAGAAAAGAAATACCAGGATACTTAAAAAAATTGCAAATCTTTTCATGCATTAGGTTTATAAATCAATTACGCAAACATTCACCAAAAGGTAACAAATGCTATTTAATTAGAAGTTAGTTGTTTAGAGATCAGGCTTTGCGCAGTCGTGGTTCTTTTTGTCACCGACCAACGTGCTTCCAATTAACTAATCTCTGACTAACTACCTTAGTAACGCTATAAACCCTGATAAATATTTGGTATCGTTTTTTAGGTCGATAACATAGTAATATGTTCCTGTTGGCAGCTCGGCTCCCTTGTAAGTTCCATCCCAGGGTATTCCATATCCCACCGACGAAAATACGCTTTGCCCGTACCTGTTGAAGATCTGCACGGTACAGTTTGCATAATCGTCGAGGTATTTGATGTTCCAGGTATCGTTTATACCATCACCATTGGGTGTAAACGTATTGGGAATTACAATTGTACCGATAACGTTGAGCACACCATCCACTGCAATTACATTATAATCCTTTGACGCGTAACCGCCCAAAGTTATTGGATATTGTCCAATTGGCGAAGACGTAACAGCTATTGTTGCCAGCACGGGCGCGCTTAACAGGTCGGCAGGAGTATCACCGTTAACAAAGCCTGCATAACTCGCGGTTAAGGGTGGGTTAGCCGTGCCGAATGCTTTCACTTTATTGTCGGCTGTTATGGTTAAGGGCGCCGGGATCACCGTACTCGATGGCATAATGTCGGTAATTGATGTACCGGAACTACTTAAAGTGATCGGACCCGAGTAAGGCCCCACATGCGTTGTAGCGGCAAGCCTGATGTATACCTGGGCACCGTTAATCGTGCTTCCGGATCCTATGGTAAGCGAATTTGAATAAGTAATATCATCGGTACTTATTTCAAATCCGGCCGGGGGTTGAATTAAAATGCCGGCAGTTAGGCCGGTTGCTGACACACTAAAAACCGTGGACGTTGAAGGTGTGCCATAAACAGTATTTAATGGCGATAACGTGCCTGCGGCAGTTATTACCAGCGGTCCCGCCGGGCTTACGGTAATCGTAAAATGCGCAGGTCCCCCCATACAGCCTGCCGCCGATATTGTTGTAACCGTAATGTTGGCAACGATATCTGCATTGCCGGTATTTACTGCCGTAAACGGATCGATATTGCCTGTACCACTCGCAGCGAGCCCTATTCCCGGGTTGTCATTGGTCCAGCTATAGGTGGCTCCGCCTCCTGAAAAAACAATACCCGGGACTAATGTGCCGCTTGCGTAGGAAAGATTGGACAAAGTACCTATGATTGGCAAATCATAAATTTCGGCATCAACCACTACGTTTGTTACCGGCGTCCCGTTAGAGTTCAAAAAAACAGTACCCGGCATATTGCCCGCGGTCGCTATCTCTGCCACCCTCACATATACTATAGCGTTATCAACCGCACCGCCGACGGGACTTATTGTCAAACTATTACTGTAGCCGCCAATTGCAGTTAGCGAGATCTCAAACCCGACCGAACAGGTCACAGTGACATCGCCCGTTAAATTAATGGCATTTGTCGTAAACTGTTGTATGTTGGGGCTCGCCGAAGGCACGCCCACACAGGCAGAAATAGTGCCGGAGATACTACCCACTGTAATTATTGGCGTTACAACTGACGGATTTACGGTTATTGTAAATGACACCGGCGTTCCGGGGCAGCCAGCACCCGGCGTAAACGGGGTTACGGTAATTTTAGCAACTATTGGGATATTTCCCTTATTAACCGCCGTAAATGCAGGAATATTACCGTTTCCGGATGCCGGCAAACCAATGCCCGGTGTATCATTCGTCCAACTTACATCATTACCGTTAGCATTAAAAACAATACCCGTAACTGCTTGTCCATCAGCAAAAATTTGCGGCGAAACTGCGTTTATCGTGGCCGGGGCGTTAACCAAGCCTGTAACCGCCACTTGCACAGGCTGAGTGTTTTGCGAGATGAGGGATACATTGCCCGGTATGTTACCCGTTGGTGCCGAGGCAGCCAGCCTCACATAAATAATCGTGTTATTTACAATGCCACCCTTTTGTGTTAACCTAAGGCTGCTGGTATACCCACTGCCGGGCGTAACCGAGATCTCAAAATTGTTTGACGCTGTTAATATGATATCGCTCGCCAGGTTGTTTCCCGAAGCTGTAAATTGTTGGATATTGGGACTTGATGACGCCGTGCCTGCGCAGGCGGAAATATTGCCGCTTACCGCGCCTGTTGTAATGATTGGCACCGCGAGACCGGGGGTAACCGTTATAGTAAATCTGGTTGGCGCGCCGGTGCAGCCCGTGCCCGAAGCAACGAAGTTACCTATTGAATAGGGTACCGTACCGACGCCAACCGTCGATACAACTGAATTGGTTGTGGTATTGATAACAGCTACCGAATAACCATTGCCATTTACAACGTAAACCAGGCTGCCATCCTGGTTGATGGAAATACCAATTGGCGAACCTACAGTTGCCGTGGCAACAACCGTGTTAGCTGCGGCATCGATAACGGACACACTGCCGGAATTATTATTGGTGACATAAACGCGGCTGCCATCGGGACTTACGACTACAGCGTACGGATTCGCGCCCACAGTTATAGTTGCTCCAACTGAGCCGGTTGCTGTATTAACAACCGAAACCGTGCCCACGCCTGCATTGGCTACATATAGCTTACTGCCGTCCGGGCTAATCGCTAAACCGTTTGCTCCCGCGCCAACTGCGATCGACGGCAGTAGCGCATTGGTAGCCGTATTGATCACCCATACACTGCCATTATTGTAATTCGTCACATAAAGCCGGCTGCCGTCTGGACTGACGCACAAATCGCTCGGGATATCGGTCAAAGCAATTGTGGCTATTACGTTATTGGTAACCGTACTGATTACGGAAATACTGTTTCCCCGGGTATTGGAAACATATACTTTACTGCCATCCGGGCTCGCACATATACACCAGGGGTAGTTACCTACATGTATGGTAGCAGTTACCGACAAACTTGCGGTGCTGATGACCGATACAGTGTTATCAATGGTGTTTGTAATATAAACGCTGCTACCGTCCGGGCTTACCGATACACCTATTGGCTGTTGCCCAACAGGTATAGTTTTGACAACAGTATTTGTTGTGGTATTGATTACAGCAACAGAGGCGTCGTCGTAACTCGGTATAAAAGCATATCCGGAAGATATTGGCGTAGCTTTGATCGTAGCTATTATTAAACTGGTACCGGTATTTATGGCGGTAAACGAAGGAATGTCCCCGGTGCCGCTTGCAGGCAGTCCTATGCCTGGTGTATCATTCGTCCAACTAAAAGTATTGCCTGTACCCGTAAAACTAACCGCCGTTGTAGGCGCGCCATTACTAACTATTTGATTGCCTAGCTGCGCTACCGTTGGCAAGGCATTAATTGTTTCGGTAACAGGCACAGACGGCCCTGCAAAGCTACCCGATGTTAAGGCGACATAGCCTGATTTAACACCCGCAGATACCGTTGCGGCCGACCTGACATAAACAACAGTACTGTTTACCACGCCACCCGTGGCCTTTAGCGTTACAAAGTTACCAAAGCCACTATTGGGGCTTAGCGATACCTCGAAAATCGCGGAAGTCGCCGCCAGGATATCCCCGGGCAAATTACTGCCTGAAACCGTAAACTGCTGGATATTGGGGCTTGTTGACGCCGTTCCTACGCACGCGGAAATGCTGCCGGTTGCGGTGCTTGCGGTAATATTGGGCGATCCCGCTGCCGCCGGCTTCACGGTAATAGTGAATGTAACCGGCGCACCCGTGCAGCCAGATCCATTTTGAATAAAGTTGCCGAATGATTGGGAAAGATTACCGGTACTGATGGTGTTCACCACGGCATTTGTAGCCGTATTGATAACCGAAACACTTTGCGAAGTTGAATTTGCCACATATACGAGGCTGCCGTCGGCATTTATAGAAATACCAAAAGGCCCGGAACCAACAGTTGTAGTAGCTATAACAGTATTTGTTGCAGTACTAACAACAGAAACAGTGCCAGCGCCCGAATTTGCCGTATATAACTTGCTCCCATCGGGGCTGATAGCTATCCCTGTTGGGCCTGCGCCAACATTTATTGTCGATATTATGGCGTTTGTGCCGGCGTCAATTACGCTGATAGAATTAGAGTTTTGGTTAACTGCATAGACCCGGCTGCCATCAGGGCTTACAACAATGCCTACCGGGAATTGTCCTACCAAAACGGTTGCTATTACCGTATTACTCGCGGTATTGATCACCGACACCGAACCCGAACTATAATTTGTTACGTATACCCGGCTGTCGTCGGGGCTAATGGCGATACCGTAAGGGCTTGAACCCACTGCAATAGTTGCTGTCTCAAGAGCGCTCCCGGTGTTAATTACAGATACCTCGTTCGAATTTTGGTCAACTGCGTACAACCGCTGACCACTGTTGCTTACAACTAAGCCCATCGGTCCGCTGCCGCTTACCGCTATGCTGCCTGTTACAAGTTTTGTTGTTGTATTGATCACTGTAATATTGTTGGAACTACGGTTCGCAATATAAACCCGGGCACCACCAGGAGCAACGGCTACGCCCGCAGGTACATCACCTACCGTGATCGTGTTTGCCACCTGGTTAGTTGTGGTATTGATAATTGAAACAGTTGAACCATCGTTGGTTACATATGCATATCCTGCAGATACAGGAGTAGCCGTAATGGTAGCAACAACAGGAGTACTTCCGGTGTTTACAGCCGTAAATGAGGCAATATCCCCCGTTCCACTGGCGGCCAACCCTATGCCGGGAGTATCGTTGGTCCAACTGAACGTATTGCCGGTACCTGTAAAACTAACAGCAGTTGTAGGCGCACCGGTATTAACAGTTTGATTTCCCGGCTGCGTTACTGTCGGTAAGGCATTAATTGTTTCAGTTACGGGCACTGGCGGCCCCGCAAACCCGCCGGATGTTAAGTCAATATAACCCGATTTAATGCCAGCGGAAGCAGTGGCGGCCGATCTTACATAAACAACAGTGCTGTTAACCACACCGCCGGTTGCTTTAAGCGTTACAAAATTACCAAAGCCGCTGGTTGGGCTAAGCGACACTTCAAAAACGGACGGCGCGGCTGCCAAAATATCTCCCGGCAAACCGCTTCCTGAAACGGTAAATTGCTGAATAAAAGGACTTGCAGATGCAGTGCCCACACATGCAGAAATAGTGCCGGTTACGGTGCCAGTGGTGATGATTGGGGCTGCAGGGTTTACGGTGATGGTGAATTGACCGGGCCCGCCTGTGCAGCCCGTGCCATGAGCAATGAAATTTCCAACCGAAATTGGGGCGCTCGCCGTGTTTATTGTAGCCGATACCGTATTTGTTTTAGTGTTAATTACTGAAACCGTACCGGAACCGTGATTGGTTACATACACCTTGCTGTCATCGGAGTTTACGGAAATTCCTTGTGGATAGGTGCCAACATTAACTGTTGCAATTACGGTATTGGTAGCCGTATTGATCACCGAAACCGTGTTTGAATCAAAATTGGCTACGTACAAAAGGCTGCCGGCATTATTTATCGCGACACCGTTAGGTCCTGCTCCTACCGGAATGGTTGCTACTACGGCATCGGAGGTGGTATTGATCACTGCAATAACGCCATCGTTGCTTTTTGAAACATAAAGCAACTTTCCATCAAGACTTCCGGTTATGCCATTGGGCGCGCCGCCCTGTACGCCGGTTGAGAAAAGTTGAATTGAGGTGGCAACGGTGTTGGTTGCAGCGTTTATCACCGAAATAATACCTGTGGATATATTGGTGACATACACTGTTTTACTATCAGGACTCACGTATACGCCCTCGGGCCCCGCTGATACTTTAATAGTAGCGACTACTACGTTGGCTGCAACATTTATTACCGAAAGCGTTTGATCGTTAACATTAGTTACATAAACCTTGCTACCGTCAGGGCTCGTTGTTATTCCTGTTGGATAATTACCTACGTGAATGGTAGAAATAACCGTTTCCGATGCAACATCAATTACACTAACAGTTCCGTCAATGGTATTGGTGATATATACGCGGGTTCCGTCAGGAGTCGCCGAAGCACCAAATGGTTGGGTACCGACCGGTATGGCGGAAATAACCTTATTGGATATCGTATTTATAACCGAAACGGAATTGCGGTCAAAATTTACAATAAACGCCAGGTCTGCAGCTATCGGTGTAACGGTAATCGTCGCCTTTGCAGCCGTTGTACCTGTGTTAAGCGCCGTAAACGAAGCTATATTACCAGTGCCTTTTGCTGCCAGGCCAATACCCGGAGTATCATTTGTCCATGTAAAAGTATTAGCTGTGCCGGTAAAATTAACCGCTGTTGTTGTTTGCCCGCTATTCCAGGTTTGATCCGGCACCGTATTTACCGCTGGGAGCGCGTTCACAGTTTCTCTAATTATCGGACCCTGCCCTATCGCGATCCAGCCCACTGAACTCATTGAAACAGGGCCCGTAAAAATGCCAACTGGGGCCGAAGCATTTGAACGAATATATACGGTGGTGGCATTTACAGTGCCGCCTGTTTGCTGTAGCGTCACCGAACTGCCAAAACCGCTGTTGGGCGATGTTGATATTTCAAAAAAAGATGGCACGGTGGCGGAAATATTATCGATCAGATTACTCCCTGAAATAGTAAACTGCTGTATTTGCGGACTTGCGGACGCGGTGCCAACACATGCAGAGATGGAGCCGATTACGGGACTTGTGGTGACGGTTGGCTGGCCTGGCGCTGCCGGGTTTACCGTGATGGTAAATTTGAATGAGCTGCAATTACTGATACCTGCGAAAAAATTACCAAATGAATAGGGGCTTGAACCTACTACGGTGCCTGAGGAAACGGTATTGGTTGCGGTACTGATAGTGGAGACACTATTTGTGCCTCTTGTAACCACATAAACACTACTGCCATCCGGGTTTGCGCAAATCCCGTAGGGTAAAGATCCGACAGGGATAGTGGAGATAACATTATTTGAGGCAGTACTAATCACCGAAACGGTGTTGGCATCCAAATTTGCCGTATATAGATATTTCCCATCCGGGCTTGAACAAATACCATAAGGGGTTATACCAGCCACAACAGTTGCTGTAACAGTCTTCGTGGCGGTATTTATTACTGATACACTTTGTCCGTCGTGATTTGCTACATAAGCCTTGCTCCCATCCGGGCTAAAACATACTCCAAATGGATGAGTACCAACCGTAATAGTTGTCGATACTGTGTTGGATGCAGTTTGAATAACAGAAACGGTATTTGAATAACTATTGGTAACATATACGAAGGCACCATTAGGACTAACGGCCACCCCAAGGGGTTGCGGGCCCACAGTTACCGTTGACACTACGGAATTAGTGAGGGTGTTTATTACTGAGACCGTATTATCGCCGACATTTGTAACGTATACTCGCGTGCCATCAGGACTGACTGCCGCACTGCTGGGACTTGAGCCAACCGCTACAGTCGCCTGCACCGTGTTATTTGCTGTATTAATAACTGAAACGCTATTCGAAGATTGGTTGGTAATGTACACCCTGGTGCCATCCGTACTGGCAGCTACGCCAAACGGGGACAAACCAACATTAATAAGCGATACGACTGTATTTGTTGCCAAATCGACCACCGAAACGGTACCATCGCCATAATTTGGAATATAAGCAAATCCAGCAGTCACCGGCGTAGCCGTAATGGTGGCAATGACCGCACTGCTCCCGCTATTTACTGCAGTAAATGAATTGATGTCGCCAGTCCCGCTGGCTGGTAAACCAATTCCGGGTGTATCGTTGGTCCAATGGTAGATACAACTACCCCCGGGGAACGTTACCGCCGTAGTTGGGTTGCCCGCATTAACCGTCTGGTTGGTTTGCGCCAGGGCTTTTATACAGAAAAGAAGTATAAAGATACTTAAAGAAAGTAAAAATCTTTTCATGCGTTTGGATGTTCCGGATAGGTTATAGCAACTTAGTTTCAATTATTCATATCAACCCGAAAAGCATCTAAGTTATAAAAAAACATCGACCTTTAAAACTTTGAGATTTCTATCGATTATAGATGCTGAAACTAATGGGATAATTTCTAAAACACCCTTTTTACCTGTATGCCGTTCAAAATACTTTCACTTTTGTTGGCTTTAAAACTCACATCTATTCCTTTTCCGTCAGTCACGTCTATGGTGTACCGGATTGAAAACGCCCGTTCGGGTTCCAGGTAATTATCATCACCCAAACCTTCGGCCACTTTTTCGTCGTTAATAAAAATATCAAAGTTTCGGTTAACAGATTGTTCTTTTTGAGGGGCGTTATTGAGATCATATACCGAAGCCTGCCGCTCCTTATTTGACAGCAGTTCGGCAAAAAGCAGCGTTACCTGGTATTTGCCATCAGGTACGTCGAGTTTAAAACCATCAAGGCCAACCCGTTGCGTGGCATATATCGGGTCGTAATCGGTCGCCAAAATATTTTTATTTGTGCCGATTTTTTGCAGGCTGTTGTTTTTCATGCTAAAAACATGACCGCCGATATATCCCCAACTGCCCTTGGTATATGGCTTTTCGGGAACCCAGGCTTGCTGCAATTTATCATCCGCATAAAACCGTGTATCGCCCAAACTTACGTTCAATTCTTTAAAGGGCAAAAGTGTATCTTTTTGTAATACTGGCTGAAGTTTAAAGTTGATGTCTGCAAAATCCTCATAACTGATCCCATCCTTATCTGCCGAAACCTTTAAATTATTCAATCCATCTTTAAAGGGCACATTAAACAGCGCCACTTTATCCTGCACAGCTTGTTTACCCAACATCTTGCCATTGAGCCAAAGGCTTACTTCGGACAGGTTGCTGTACACTTCAACCGGCTGCACACATTCTCCATTCGCGTCAGCAATTCCTCCCCTAACTTTCCAGTTACGCGAGCCAATTTTTATAAAAGGCCGTTTTAGCAGGTTAGCCTGGTAATAGTAATAAACATCTTTGGGCACCCTTTCCTCGGTGGCAACCCCTTTGGTATTGGTGTGCGGAGCAGCATCAATGCGGTTGTACGAATTAAAATCAACCAAACACCACATGGCTCCGCCGACAACAAATGGCCTGTCCATCATGGCTTTTAAATATTTTTTATGGTAGACGGTTTGATATTCAATTGTTTTATCAAAACGTTCCGGCTCAAAACTATGCAGACGGGTGTCGCCATCGGCGCCATACTCGGTAACGATTACGGGCTTATCCGGTAGTTCCTGAAGATGCCTGTCTAAAAACCGGCCAAAACCTTCAAAATCCGGGGCATACCAGCCGTAATATAAATTCCAGCCAACAATTTGCGGTATTTTGGTAATGCCGTTTTTATTGTAGCGGTCGAAGTCGCCGTGACACGATATCATGGTATAACGCGAGGGATCTTCCTTCCTGGTTAAACTATCTAACGTTTTAGCCAGTTTGGCTATGTCGTCGAAGTATTTTTCCTGCTCCGGGGAATCGCGCTGGTAGCGGGGTTGCAGCATTACCTCGTTCATATAGGCCCAGATAATAACGCAGGGATGGTTGAAATTCTGCCTGATCATTTCCCGCTGCATCTGTTCACAATTCGCAGTAAACTCCGGCGACTGGGTGATCCGATTAACGATGGGTATTTCCTCCGAGGCGAGGATGCCCAGCCGGTCGCAGGCTTCCAACACCGCCGGGTCCTGCGGGTAGTGCGATATGCGGACAAAGTTAGCCCCCATATCTTTTAACAGCTTCATGTCCTGTTCGTGCAGAGCATCGGGCAGGGCATTTGCCATTCCTTTATAAGCCTGGTGACGGTTCGCACCTATCAATTTCAAAGGCTTGCCATTTAAGTAAAAACCGGTCGCTGCGTCAAATTTAAACCAGCGCAGGCCAAGCGGGGTGGTGGTTTCATCAAGTACATTCCCTTCTTTATCGCTAACGGTCGTGACTACTTTATACAGGTAGGGATCGTCCGGCGACCATAAATGGGGCTTGGCGATTCCGTTAAGCGGCTAAATAACCAAGGTTGTATTACCAGGCGATAAAGTTGCATTGGTTGCAACTTCTTTTATCAGGTTCCCCTGTGAGTCCTCAATGGATGATGATACTACAACTTTCAGTTTAGCCGCGCTGGTGTTGGTAATTGAACTTTCAACAGCTACATCGGCCTCATCGCCGCTAACCGCCGGAGCTTTCACCCTTACACCACTTGCCGCGTTAACATCCACGTTAAAGTGAACGGGATCGGCACTAATTAAATACACATCCCGATAAATACCGCCGAAAAAAGTAAAGTCAGCATCCAACGGAGGTATATTTTCATTGGCCCTGTTATCCAGCTTAACCAGTATCTGGTTTGCAGTTAAACCATCGCTATTGTATTGAAGCAGTTTTCCGATATCAAAACTAAATGCCGTATAGCCGCCAATGTGCTTCCCCGCCAATTTCCCGTTGATGTAAACTTCAGCAACCTGGTTGGCGCCTTCAAAATACAGGTAAATGCTTTTTTTCCGCCATGAAGCCGGGGCATAAATTGTTTTTTTATACCAGCCAATACCCCTGTAATAGCCCGTATCCTGGTTTACATCAACGGTGTTCCAGCTGTGCGGCAGGGATATTGTCTCCCATTTAATACTGCCATTAGTATTTGCAGGTAAGCCGGGGACATCTCCTTTATGAAATTCCCAGTTGGAATTGATGGTTTGCTTAAGGGTGGGCTGGGCAGCAAGGAAACCAAAACAGCCGATTAAAATCAAGATCAGTAATCCGGGCTTTTTCATATCGGGAAAGGTTAAATTTTCTATGTAGAGACGCAATATTTTGCGTCTCTTGCCTTGGTGTCCGCATGTTGCGTTAATCCTGTCATCCGTTATGAGACGCAAAGTATTGCGTCTCTACGTTGTTTTTCCTAAAAAAACTTATCCGGGTTTGGCACCAGGTTTAAAAACCGCCCAAAATTTTCGGCGTAGTGGGATTGATCAAGCTTATAATAAAATGCGCCTTTTTTGGATGAGAATTTATCTTTCTCGGGCAATTTTACCAGCAGGCCTGTAGATAATAATTTACGGCTAAAATTCCTGTCGTCAAACGTAGTATCATAAACCCCTTCGTAAAGCGATTGCAGTTGCGGTATGGTAAATTTCTCGGGCAGTAACTGGAACAATATCGGGTGCAATGCAGCCTTGTAACGCAACTCGCGCTGGGCAAGCTTAACCATTTCATTATGGTCGAATATCAATTCGGGCATTTCGCTTAGTAAGAACCATTCTGCATGGAATTCATCATTGATCTGTTTTTCATACTGGTGAATGTCAATTAAGGCAAAATAGGCGATTGACAAGGTTCTTTCAACCGGGTCGCGGTCGGGTTTGCCAAAAACCTGGAACTGCTCCATGTAAACATTCTTCAGCCCGGTACGGAGTTCAAGTACACGGTTAGCCGCGTCTTCCGGAGTTTCGGACGGTTGAATAAAACCGCCCATCAAGCTCCATTTGTTTTTTTCGGGTTCAATATTGCGCTGAACCAGCAATAACTTTAAGTTCCATCCATCAAAACCGAATATGATACAATCTGTGGCAACTAATATTCGTTTTTGACCAGTATATCTCTGCATAATAGGTTTATAGTAATTTACAAGTGTAGAAAAAAAAATTGAAATTGGTTGATTAAGTTGACCAAGTGAGTGGTTGATTAAGTTGCAAATTCAAACTTATTCAACTCAATCTAACCTAATCAACCCAATCAACTAACTCGTTTCCCATGCAAAAGCATATCCATAGCATGATCAAATGAACCGGCCAGCACCACTTCACCGGAGTTTACAAAGAAGATCTCATCGGCATTTTCAATGGTATTCAGCCTATGCGCAATAATTACGCGCGTGGTGGTTATAGGCAGATTGTCTAAAATATCGCTCAGCAGTTTTTCCGTGATCGTATCAATATTGGCCGTCGCTTCATCCAAAATAAGCAGGTCGGGATTGCGCAAAACGGCTCGCATAAAAGCGATCAATTGCTTTTGGCCCAAACTGATACTGTCGCTGTTCGAGATCACTTTGGTATCCAGCCCCTCTTCAAATATGGCCAATAAAGTGCCGAGGTTTGCATCCACGATAACCTGCTCCAGTTGATCATTGGTGTGGTTTACATAAAGTTCATTTCCGTAAAGAATATTATCCCTCACTGTACCGGTAAACAAAAATGGTTCCTGCAAAATAAAGCCGATCTTTTTTGTTCGCTCCAGAGGGTCGTAGGTGCGGATATCCTTCCCATCCAGCAACACCATTCCCTTGCCGGCATCATATAACCGGGCAATCAAAGAAGCTGTGGTTGTTTTGCCGCCGCCTGTTGGACCTACCAGTGCATAAGTTTTGCCCCGCTCCAGCTTAAAGCTGATGTTGTGCAATATTTCGCGGCTTTCATCATAACTGAAGTGAACATTTTTAAATTCGAGTAACGCAGCTGACGAATCAGCCAGGCTATTGTCAACGGTAACCAGGTCATTTTCCAATATCAGTATTTGCGATATCCTGTCCCATCCGGCGATGGCAGTCTGGAAAGTTGTCCATAGAGCGGCCAATTGCCGTAAGGGGTTATAAAATTGGTTGGCATATGATAAATAGCTTACCAGTAAACCAATTTCGAACTGCCCTATCGAGATCAGGTAAATGCCATAAGCAAGCACGATAAGTTGTGCAAAACTGGAAAACAAGCCATAAACCGGAACATAACTATTGTTGGCTATGCCCGCCCCTATGGCAGTTTTATAATTATCCTGATTAGCCTCGTCAAAACGTTTGCGAAAATAGTCGCGGCGGTTAAAGGCAATGATCACCTTAAAGTTATTCAGGCTTTCCTGTATCTCACCACTCATACCGCCAACACTTTTCATATTGACGGCATTCTTACGTTTTACCCAGGCCGAGGTAAGGTTTGTAAACAATAATATAACCACGGCCGGTACCAGGCTTGCGGCACCAAGTTTAATATTAATAGACAATAAAAATATGCCCGCGCCTACCATGGTAGCAATGCTACCGATAAACTGCATCAGCGACTGCGAGAAAAAAGTATTGAGTTTGTCGGTATCGTTATTGATGCGCGAGATCAGGTCGCCGGCTTTATTTTGATTAAAAAAACCTACCGGCAGCAATTGTATCTTACTAAAAATAGCGTTACGCAACGTAAATAACATTCGCTGGCCTACCCCACCCATTAATATGGTTTGAAGGTAACTGGATACTAATGCTACAAGGTACATAATGAATAACCATGCACAGTTTACCAGCACCCCATGGTAGTTTTTATGCGGAACAAAAATGTACCTGTCAATAGTGTGGCCGATAATAAGCGGCCCCATAAGGTTTAAAAAGGAATTCACCAAAATGGCGATAAGCGCCAAGACCAGGTTTTTACGTTCGTGTCTGATCAGTTCCAGTAGTTTACCGAGCGACGTCCAGGTTGACGTTTTTGGGGCATTTGCCTGGAGATCATTTAGGTTGTAATTCATAATTGCTGGTACTTTGTTGCGAGTTAAATATCTGTACGTAATCGGGGCTGGTTTTCATCAATTCATCGTGCTTGCCGGTAGCTACCACTTCGCCTTGCATCAATAAAATGATCTGGTCATAATGTTCAACCGATGCTATTTTTTGGGTGACGGAAATGAGCGTTAACCCCGGATAATTTCTCTGCACATTGGTCAATATCTTCTGTTCGGTACTGCTATCAACACGGGCGGTAAAATCATCCAGCAACAACACTTTTGGATCAATGGCGAGCGCGCGGGCAAGCATGATCCGTTGCTTTTGTCCGCCGGAAAGGCTCGACCCGCGCTCAGAAACGATGGTGTTTAACTTTTGGGGTAACGCAGTTACAAAGTCGCCCAGTTCGGCTGTATCGATTGCTTTCTGCAGGGATTCGTCGGTAACGGTATCACTAAAGGCAATATTTTCGCGGATGCTCATGTTAAAAATAATGCTGTCCTGGAACAC
>Ga0206964_10110_pt1 | contig 24572 bp, 28 predicted proteins | sample Alteio_BWOrgHeat_25_FD_152980 | JGI IMG/M metagenome (GOLD analysis project Ga0206964, IMG submission 152980) | Enriched cells from forest soil in Barre Woods Harvard Forest LTER site, Petersham, Massachusetts, United States -... | ecosystem: Environmental > Terrestrial > Soil > Temperate forest >...
CGACGTGAATATTTTTTCAAAGCAGTCATTTATATTTAGCGGGTCAGGGCCAGGGCCAGGTATTTCGGTAACAACCACTTTACCGCCTCTTTTTAAAATGTACTCCAATATTTTCATCATGTGGTTCCGCTCTTCATTAGCGTGCCTGAATAAAAAATTCGAGATGCCATCGTATCCTTTTTCATTCGCCCATGAGGCGTAAGAAAGATAGATCTGCGCATTATGGGCTTCGTTGGTCATCTGGCGGTTTAAGGCCTTTGCAATTGTGGCGGAAAGTCGGTTGGTATCCATAGTCGTGTTATTTAGAAGCTAAACTAAAAGTGCGAAAAAAGGTTTGATTTATTTTATCAAAGGTAAAGAAAGCCCGCAAATTCCGATCACCAAATCATAAAAAATAGGGCGTATTTGCCCTCCACGTTTGGGCGCGAAGGTAAAGTTCCGGCATTGCCGGCTATTTAGACGTAATTATAGGTAAGCCTATTTGTAGGCCGATATGTGGCTGGTCTTTATAGTCAGCATAAAAGATTTTCCAACGCTTATCTTTACGCTTTTATCCTGTAGCATGGCTTTTATCGCGTCGTCGGATTTTAAGGCTTCAAACAAATCGCGGGCAACAGCAGATCCGCTGATGTTATTGATCACCCTACCGTTTTCCATCTGGATATTAAAGGTATAGCCAGATTTTCCGCGGTCGCCCGCTGATTCAAAATCCTGTATATTTAATTTAAATTGTTGTTCTGCAACAATACTCTTTTTTATATGCAGGCGAATAACAGGCAGGTACCTTTTCCAGGTAGTTAAATATTGTCTTTCTTCCATGTGAGATGATAAAGGTATGGATAATATGGTTACAAATGCATTATTTAGATCAAATTCGTAGTTAACCATTTTAACGTTAGGCGGATAGGAATTTACGCGTTTGTAAAACAATTGTTTTTTAGAACAATTTATAACGGAATTTGTCATTATAGGCGTACCATATTGGCATCAATGCACCGCATGTTTACGATTTAACAACGGTAGATTTACTTCAATTAACTTAGTCAATTCATTCCAATTTAATTAACCAATAGTTATGTTCAAAGACACACAGGCATTTAGCGGTTTCTCAGTAAACGACATGCAAAAAGCTAAGGAGTTTTATAATGGAAAACTCGGGATCGAAGTTTCGGAAAATGAAATGGGTATCCTTACCCTTCATATTAGCGGTGGCAGTAAGATCATCATTTATCCCAAGCCAAATCATGTACCGGCAACTTTCACTATCTTAAACTTCCCGGTGGCGGATGTCGAAAAGACAGTGGATGAACTGATCAGCCGTGGTATTACTTTCGAGCAATACGATGAACCGTTAAAAACAGATGCTAAAGGCATTTTGCACGGAGATGGCAGGGGACCGGACATCGGCTGGTTTAAAGATCCCGCAGGTAATATTCTATCAGTTTTAAAGGCCGGCTAATTTTATTTTTTTATTTCCTGTCCAATAAACATCAGCGTTTTAGTGTGAGGTATAATTACATGGATTTCGCGCATGCCGTATTCCCGGTCGAATGGCGCCCGGACTTTCATGCCTTCGAGTTTATCTTTAATGGTATCCCAAAGGGCGTCGATCTCGTCTACTTCAAGGTAAAACTCCATTTCGCCGATGTCTTTGCCGGCGTTTAAAATATGGATCAGGTGATTGTCCTTGTAAACAATGCCATAACCGTCGTTATCCATCGCAACCTTAAAATCAAATAGATCTACAAAAAAATTGATGGTTGCCTTTATGTTGTATGATGGCACCATCGGGCTTAAATACATTGCTTTGTACATAATTGCCGTTGTTTTTATCAATTTTTTAATTGAAACTACTGCTATATAGTTTATTGATGGTAAATATAAAACATTTGAAAATTAACGTCTGCCGCTAATGTTAAACGATTTTTATTTTTATTTAAAACTGTAACGGAACCAGTTCGATGTCCTCCCCAAACAAGTTTTTTGGGCCCGAAAGAACAAAGGAACTCTTCAAGTGCAGTACCAGGCTGGCTGGCGTCGCTACTGTTTTTATATGTTTTTTATAGTGGATCAATAGCCTGTCGCCCTTTTCCATCATATTCGCATCGCTTTGCGAGCCTGAGATTTTTTCAAATTTTATTATTCCAATCGCCCCTAAAATCTTTTGACTGCTCGCAGTAATAGTTAATGAATCGGGCATGAATTTAACCGGGAAATCGGCATGGTTAATCACAAGTAATTCACTGTATATGGTATCATGTTGCGCATACGTTTTTAGCCGGAAATTTAGCCCCGCCACGGCGATTTCATGTTCGCTCAAATAAACGAAAGCTGGTTTTCCAGCTGGCATTAAGCCGGCAAGATATTTCGTTTCACGCTCATTGAACCCGGCTTTTGTATTGAATGAATATCCTGTTATCGGTTTTTTGTCTTTTTTCTCGTAGTCAATAAAATCTGTTTTATCCGCGACGGGTTTTGAAGCCAGGGATATCATATTGTCACTACCCGGCACTTTGTAGTCAAGGGAAATGGTGTAACCTGGTTTAAAACTTCCGTTTAGCCCGGTGGCCTGGTATAATTTGAGGTCGTTTATGGGGTTGAATTTTACAGCGATTGTAGTGTCTTTTCCTCGTGCCAATAAAAATGGCGCAAAACCAGCTGTCGGCAAAGATCGTATCCCTTCGGGAGTTGAAATGTCAAGATTCTGGATATTAACGGGAGCTGAGCCTGAATTAGATAGTTTTATTTGGGCCGTTACCTCGCCGGTTTTTATGTTAGCAGCAAGTGATACCCCTGCGGATAGATATCCCGCTGTCGTGTCAGAAGCGCTATATATTAATTCGTTGGCGGTGCTTTTGGTTTTGTTATGGGGAGAGTTGCAGCTGAAAAAAATGGAAAAAGCAAGAACCGCAATAAGGGATAATTTCATTGTTTTTAGATAGGTTGGGGATTTAATTGTTTTATAAAAGTTGAAGAAACACCCGTTTGAGGATGTTTCTTCAACCAAGGAATCTAGGGTGTTAATTAATAACCGGTAATTGACCAGATGGAGTACGAATTCGGTGGTGCCTGTATTAAAACCCGTCCGTCCGCTGCTACGGTTTGAATCCAGCTTGACGCGCCGGTATACTCCTTAATTTGCTTGTTCGCCCAATTGGAAGTTACCCATTGCTGTTGCCAATAACCTGTTCCGTTAAAGTAAACAATTACGCCGGGGGCTGCACCGTAGCCGTTTCTGCGGTCGATATATTGATCACTGGCCGAATATAAATTAGTGGTGGTGCCACCTGCTAAAGTCCTGTGGATCCATATCAGGTTATTCATCCTTCCTTTATCCAGCCACTGTTCGTAATCACTGTAAAATACACAAGGATAACCCTCGTGCGTCATAATATAAGCGTATGCCGAATATTTATTGCCGATGATGTCGGTATCATGATTGGAAACAAACGTAACCGCTTTGGCGCCGTTTCTTTTCAAAAGCATGTCATCATTTAAATGGGTAAGGTCATTGCTGTCAAAAGCGGAGTGCATGGCGTAAAAGCAGGCAAAGTCAAATGCCGACGAAGTTCCGCCGGTAGCGTTAACCCAGTTTTGCAGGTTAGCTGCATTACCGTCCCAGTCTTCACCAACCGCAAAGCCGCCCACGCTATTCACATAGTTTTGTACTACCCAGGCGCCGTATCCCAATACATAATCAAAGCGCCATCCATCATAATGCATGGTGTTTTTGTAATACCTCGACATACTGTACGTGCCATTATAGATCCAGTTGGAAACATTGGCCTGTGCATGACAAAGGTCGGGGAAGCCGCCGAATGAGCCTTCGTCCGATGCGTGTATATTATTGGGGTGAAAGTCGCTGTAGCTCCTGTTGAATTTGCCCGATAGCGGTGTGAATTTTGTGTAAGTATTTGTACCTGTGTATGGGTTAGCTTCCAATGTGCCGCCGCTGCAATGGTTTAGCACCATATCGGCATATACTTGTATATTATGCGTGTGTGCATTGGATATTAAGGTGTTCAGATCGGTTAAGTTGCCAAACCGTGTTGTTGTAGATCCCATTTGGTTATAAGTACCAAAGTCGAAATAGTCATAAGGGTCGTATCCCATGCTTGAACCACCGCTTTGCCCTTTAGTTGAGGGCGGAAGCCAGATAGCCGAAATGCCCGCCGCATCCCATGCGGCTATTTTACTGTTTACATTTTGCCACCACGACGAAGTATTGGGGGTGTTCCAGTAAAAGGCCTGCATCAATACACCACCACCGGGGCCGGGAGCCGCGTCGTTAGCAAAACTTTTTGAAATTTTAGCGGATGTCGGCGCATTTTCTGTTATGCCCGACTTTTTGCATTGCGAAAAAGTTAACAATAATGCCAGTAGAATTGCTGCCTGGCCCAACCTGTAGAATTGTCTTTTCATAATTTTGATTTTTAAGTAAATAGGTTATTTAGTTTATTGGTTTTTATACTTGTTATTAAATTCCGGTAACGTTACCGGAATAATTTATTTGCGTACCGTTTTCTATTTCATTTTAAAAGCCGGAGAGAAATGACCGCGAAATGCCATAGCTATCCTGTTGGCCGCTAAAAGCGTCGCACGGCTTTTTAATTTAAATACAATAGGGGGTGTACTTTAAAGTTTAGTTTACAAATTGGTTAGTGATATACACTAAGACTAAGGTACACTTATAGTTATGTTTTGCAAATTAATTCAAAAGAAATTTTAAATTACTTAAAAAATACAAAATGGCTTCAATTTTAACTTTTTAGAAAATTATAGAAAAAAGTTTTCATTTGGATTAAACAGCGAATTTGTGCCGAATTTTGATTTAAAGGGATATTTTGGTAACGGAGATATGTATCGGGTACACTAAGTCTTTTTTTCGTAAGGATTAATTCATTTCCGGTAACGTTCCCGGTGATTTAAAGCCCCGGCCAGTTTCGGTAACAAATTTAACGTCCGTTTTCTGCGCGTTTTTCTGTTTTTAGGATTTCTTTTTATTTTTTGAAGACGCGAACACCACTTCAATCAATGCTTCTCGCCCGGCGAATCACGCCGTTTAATATTTGTCCCGCCGGCGAATAAACATGCTATATTTGATGCTTTATTGAACCTGCAATTCGAACTAAATTTTATGGATGTCTTATTTTTTTGCCCGCGCTGGGGCCAGGAATCGGTTGACTGGGATACTTTTTCGCAAAAGGTAAAAAAAGCCGGGTACAATGGGGTTGAAGCAAGTTTGCCGTATGACGAAAAGGAAAAGGCATTCATTTTGAGCAGCCTTGCAAAACATGACCTTCAATTTATTGCACAGCATTACGAGACAGCTGAAAAGGATTTCGAACATCACTATAAGCAATTTGAACAAAGGCTGCTTAATCTGGCTTCGGCGAAGCCCCTATTTATAAATTCGCAAACAGGTAAAGACTACTATTCTTTCGAACAAAACAAAAAATTGATTGATCTGGCAACGGAGATAACGGTTAAGACTGGAACAAAAATTCTGCACGAAACGCACCGTGGCAAGTTTAGTTTCGCGGCGCATATCACGGCTGGATACCTGGAAAAAATAAGCGACCTGCGCATTACGCTGGATATTTCGCACTGGTGCAATACGGCTGAAAGCTTTTTGCACGACCAACAGGAAGCCGTAGACCTGGCAATATCCCGCACCGATCATATTCATTCGCGTGTGGGGTACCCGGAGGGGCCTCAAATATCTGATCCGAGAGCTCCTGAATGGAAAGAGGCGCTTGATTTTCACCTGCAATGCTGGGACAAGATTGTGGCCATAAGGCGAGCCGAAAATGCTGATAGCTTAACTATCACCTCTGAATTTGGCGCGCCGCCTTACCTGCCTTTGTTGCCGTACACCAAACAGCCGGTAGCCAGCCAATGGGATATTAATGTTTTTATGATGGATTTGCTGAAAGAGCGCTACGCTTAATATATTAGCAGAATATGACGAATCACTTTTTAAGCTGTGATTGGGGTACCTCGGCATTCAGGTTACGGCTTGTTGCAGTTGAGGATAGGAACGTAATGGCCGAAGCAAAATCGGACGAGGGTATTGGCCGGATTTTCGACTTGTGGCAGCAAAGCAGAAATTCGTCGGCCGAAAGGACTAGCTTTTACCTTGAGTTTGTTCGTAGGCACATCAACAACATTGAAGAACAAATAAAACAACCATTATCAGGTGTACCTTTAATCATTTCGGGGATGGCCTCTTCGTCAATAGGGTTTGTTGATATTCCTTATAGTTCCGTTCCTTTTTCGGTTGATGGCGACGGTATCCAAACAGCCTTTATCGCTGCAACTAAAGGATTTGAGCATGATATTTGGATAGTTTCAGGACTTAGGACCACCGATGACGTGATGAGAGGGGAGGAGACCCAGTTGATAGGTTTAATTGAACCTGGCCGCCAGGTAAAAAATGAATTGTTTATTTTCCCCGGTACGCATTCAAAACACATATTGGTTCAGCGCAACAAGGTTGTTGGTTTCAAAACCTACATGACAGGTGAAGTATTTGCTTTACTGAGCCAACAAAGCATTTTAAAAAACGCGGTAGAAAAAGACACGATTGGTGAAAGTGACAGCGATTTGCAAAGCTTTAAAAAAGGCGTGAAGGAGGGCAATTCGTCGAACCTGCTGAACGCCATGTTTAAGGTGCGGACGAACCAGTTATTTGATGTTTATTCGAAAAAAGAAAATTATAGTTACTTAAGCGGATTATTAATTGGAGCTGAATTGAAAGACCTGGTTAATGCCAATGCCGAAATAATCAATCTTGTTTGCGGGTTGGACTTAGCCCAATATTATCAAACCGCTTTACTGGAATTATTGCCCGGAAAAACGATAGAAGCCCTTTCCGGTAAGCAGGCTGATGAAGCCACGGTAAACGGGCATTATAAAATTGGTAAACAACTAAAAATATTTGCATGAGCAAAACATTTTCATTTGAACTTTTTAACAAGATGCCGGTAATTGGCATCATGAGGAATATCCCCGATGAGCATATCGAAACTATAGCCGGGGTTTATTGCCACTCGGGGTTAACTTGCCTGGAGATCACAATGAATTCGCTGAATGCAGAAAGAAATATCGCATTGCTTGCTGACCTGTACGGAGATGACCTGAACATAGGCGCAGGCACCGTTTGCAGCATGAATGATCTTGAGAAAGCCCTTGCGGCGAAAGCGCAGTTTATTGTAACGCCGATCATAAATGATGAGGTAATAAAAGCCTGCGTTGCCGAAAAGATCCCTATTTTCCCCGGAGCATATACACCATCCGAAATTTACAAGGCATGGTCATTAGGCGCATCACTAGTCAAACTTTTTCCGGCGGGAGATTTGAAACCAGGATATATTAAGGAAGTTTTGGCCCCGTTAAGTTTTGTAAGCTTGTTACCGACCGGCGGCGTCACGCTGGATAATTTTATCAGCCACTTTCAGCAAGGAGCAAAAGGAGTCGGCATTGGCAGTCAGCTTTTTCCAAAAGATGTTATTATCCGGCAAGATTGGGACACATTAGAAACGGTTTACACTGCGTTTGTAAAAAAATATAATGATTTTGCTGGAGAATGAACGGGAATCCGACTAAAGACCCACGACTAAAACTTTGGGCTCAACCTAAAAGTTTGCCATTCTTAGAATTTTTTTCACCCTTTCCACATCCGTCTGATCGTAAATAAACTCATCACCGTAATTATCGCCCATTACAATATGGTCGTTTTTATATTCCATCTTGCTTTCTGTGCGCACCCTTGCTGATGAATGAATCTCGGTTGCGCCGGTAAATTGAACAAGGTCGGCAACGTTATTTTCGCTGATACCACTGCCCGGCATTATGATTATCCGGTCGCCGGCTTTTTTTATTAAATTGGCTATTAACCGCGAGCCTTCCATCGCAGTGCTTTTGCCGCCGGATGTCAGGATGCGTTCGCAGCCCAAATCTATGATGTCTTCAAGGCCTTGTTCCAAATCGGCACACATGTCAAATGCCCTGTGAAAGGTAACTCCCAGGCCGGCGCTTTTAGCCATTTCAACCAGTGGCTTACATCGTTCTTTATCGATGGTTCCATCAGCGTTTAATATGCCAATTACAATACCATCGCAACCGGCCTGGATGCAGTAATACACATCAGCGGTAATGATATCATACTCAACATCCGAGTATAAAAAATCACCGCCCCGCGGCCGGATCAAAACATATAATTTTATTTGAAGTAATTCCCGGGCAAGCTTTATTTCGCCATGCGATGCTGTTGTACCGCCTTCGTATAAATTCTCGCAAAGTTCAACGCGCAGCGCCCCTCCCTGCTGTGCGGCCAAAGCAGAGGTAACGGAATTTGCACAAATTTCCAGCAGGACGGGAGTTTTCATAGTTAGATGATTGATGTATGACAACCCGAAGCAAAATTAAGGCATAACGCCCCGGGGGTATTATACGTTGGAGTTGGTAAATTGTTTCGGCCGGAATTTAGCGTTGGGCTAAAATCACTGTCGGTGCGCACAATAGTACCTGTTTTATTGATAAAAACTCTTCCCGGGTATCAGCAGGTCCTGCCGATCCGAGTTACAAACGGCGAACGAGAAACCGCTTTGAATGGCATAAGCACCATATTCACCTTTTTTATTGATAGCCAGGAAACCAACTTGTATATCTTTAGCTGTTTCGGGCTTCTTTTTGATGATCCGCTTAACCGCCTCTTTACACGCGTCTTCTGGCGAATAACCCTGGCGCATCAATTCAACAACCAGGAAACTGCCTACATTACGGATCACTTCTTCGCCCACGCCGGTTGAGGTGGCGCCGCCTACTTCATTATCCACATACAAGCCCGCGCCAATAATGGGGCTGTCGCCAACGCGGCCATGCAGTTTAAAAGCCATGCCGCTGGTGGTACAGGCGCCCGAAATATTTCCTTTGGCGTCAATAGCCAGCATGCCAATGGTATCATGATTGTATTTGCTGCCGGGTTTGTGCTGTTTATTTTCAATATTCTTAACAGGCGAGTATTTGGCTGTCTTCAGCCACTCTTTCCAGGCCTTCTCCGATTCTGGTGTTAGTAGTTTTTCCTTTTTAAAGCCCTGTTCAACAGCAAACTGCGTCGCGCCATCGCCAACCAGCATTACATGCGGCGTTCTTTCCATCACCATACGGGCAACGGAAATAGGATGGGCGATATATTCAATCGCTGCTACTGCGCCACAGTTACCTTGTTCATCCATAATACAGGCATCAAGTGTAACATGGCCATCGCGGTCGGGATAGCCGGCGCGGCCAACGGTATGGTTATTCATATCCGCCTCAGGTATTTTTACACCTGCTTCAACAGCGTCCAGCGAGCGTCCGCCCATTGCAAGTGTTTTCCATGCTTCTTTATTGGCCGCGATACCGAAGTCCCAGGTCGAAATAACTATCGGAAAGCCTGCGGGCGGGCTAAAAACGGTAGCTTTTGCAATCGAAGAAGACGATATAGCCGCAAGCGACGCGCCGGCGGCCGATATTTTTAAAAATTTACGGCGGTTAAACATAACCGCTAATATAGATATTCGGTTTTCAAAATAAGTTTATTGTCACTTTATTGATACAGTGTGATTGGGCGGTAGTCGATTAAGATTTAGTGTAATGAGTTTATAATCAGCACAAATTAATGGTCAATCTTCCAGGTTTTAACCCTATTCAAAATCCTGTCGGCAATTGTTGCAGTGCCAGTTTTTTTGGGTGTAAAAAGGATTCACCAGGTTGGCCAGGGAGTCAAGCAGATCCGGCCATTCCTCATTTTTCTTATTGGCGGAGATATTGCTCACGTTGGTTGAAGCGCAAAACGGACAAACAACATAAGTATCATTGTCGTCATCGACTTCGTGATGGTCCTGTTCGTGCAGGTCGCCTTCGCTTGCAAGAATTTCGCGGCATTTTTCCATGTCGCGTTCAAATATTTTAACCTTAACACCGCCAACAGCCTGGTTATAAAGCGGGTTGGCCCCAATGGTGTTTTCATCGGCAACGAAACATTGTATCCCGTTAGCCTCAAGCCGGGTGCGTACAATGTGCGCCAGCATCGGGTCATAGTAGGATTGAAATGTTACGATCTTATCGTCCATAATTATCTTAACAAATTAATGCAATTTAGGCATAAATCTTCATTTTTTTAGTAATTTGGGTGCAATGAATCGTATCGACCGGGTATCCGCCATTTTAATTCAGTTCCAATCGCGCAGGGTGGTTAAAGCCAGCGATATTGCCGAACGTTTCGGCATCAGCCTGCGTACCGTTTACCGCGATGTGAAAACACTTGAAGAAGCCGGCATCCCCATCATCGGCGAAGCTGGTGTGGGTTATTCGATTATGGATGGTTATCGTTTGCCCCCGGTAATGTTTACCCGCGAAGAGGCCACGGCATTTTTAACTGCCGAAAAATTTGTCGAAAAACTAACAGATACCTCTACCGCCGAACATCACCGGTCGGCCATGTATAAGATCAGGGCGATATTAAAAACGTCGGAAAAAAACCTGCTGGAGGATATTGACAGCAAAATAGCTGTTTTAAAATCCCATGCCCAGATGCGGGTGGATAATAAGGATCATATCCAAACGCTATTGAACAGCATCGCTCAAAAAAAGGTGATCACGATTGATTATTTTGCCAATCACAGCCAGGAACATACCAAACGGGATATTGAGCCCATCGGTATTTTTTATAAGGACAGCTACTGGCACCTGATCGCTTATTGCCGGATGCGTAATGATTACCGCGATTTCAGGATCGACAGGATCAACCAGGTTAAGGTTACCGAAAAATATTTTGACAGCAAACATCCAACGTTAAAAGACTATATCGCCCAAACAGCTAAAGAGCAGGACCTTGACATGGTGATCATGCGGGTGGATAAAGCGGTATATGCACACATCGACTATCAGAAGTATTACAGCGGTTTTGTTTCGGAGAAAAGAATAGGTGATCAAATTGAAATGACATTCCTCACCATGTCGTTAGAAGGCTTTGCCCGCTGGTTTATGATGTTTGGCGACCAGGGCGAGATCATCAGCCCGGATAGTTTAAGAGAAAGAGTTGGCCACATTGCTTCCGTTATAGCCCAAAAAAATCTTCAGCTCACCAATTCCTACTGACATAGGGTTGTCATTGCCGGGTTGTTAATTTGTTTAAAAATCAACAGATCATGGCAATTCAAATCATCTTTTGGGTATTGATAGCAGCTTATGTAATACCCGGCATTATCTTCGGGTTTAAGAAACTAACCGGCAACAAACAAAGTGTAGCACTTTTTAAAAAATGGGGTTACCCATTGTGGTTTATGCACTTACTTGGGTTAACCGAAATTACGGGCAGCATCCTGATGCTTTTTGACACCACCCGGATCTATGGCATTGCGATATTTCCGGTAATACTTGCAGGGGCCTTTTACACCCATGTAAAGTTCAAAGAATCCGCCGATGCAAAAAAGCCTGTTTTTGTTGGCTTACTTTTGCTTGCTATATTTTTGTTCACCCTTTTTATCTGATCAGCCATGCGTTACTGGATAACTGTTGTTTCAAAAGACCATATTGCCAATGGCGTTGCGGGCGGATTTATGCAGGCCAATCATGGCAAACAAGGGCCACTAAAACGGATGTCCGTTGATGATTGGGTGATCTTTTATTCGCCCAAAGTGACTTACGCAGGCAATGAAGCCCTGCAGGCCTTTACCGCCATCGGGCAGGTTGTAGATGATCAGGTCTACCAGCACAAAATGTCAGAAAATTTTATCCCTTACCGCCGGAATATTAAATTTTATTCCTGTAAAGAAACTTCAATTATACCGCTAATTGAAAACCTGGATTTTATCCCCAACAAAAAATCGTGGGGATACCCGTTCCGGTTTGGATTCTTTGAAATAAAAGAGCACGATTTTAAACTTATTTATTCGAGAATGGTTGATTAAGTTGGATGAAACGTCATTAAGTCATTGCGTCATTAAGTCATTGGTTTACAGCAAACAACTTTACAACATTTCAACTTTAAAACATTACAACACCTAAAAAATGGAAACACTAACATTAAAAACCACCATCAATTTCGACGAGCCGATTGAAAAAGTATGGAAGGGGCTCACTGATCCTGCAATTGTAAAGCAGTATTTTTTTGGCACCGATTTAAAGTCGGACTTTAAAAAGGGAAGCCGGATAACGTTTAGCGGCGAGTGGGAAGGCAAAACGTATGAGGACGGTGGCGAAATACTGGCCATCGACCCACCGAAATTGTTAAAATATACCTATTGGAGCAGCATGTCTGGAACCGAAGACAAACCGGAGAACTATAATAATATTACTTATGAACTGCATGAAAAAGAGGGCGTAACCGCCCTGGTAATTACGCAGGACGGCGTAAAAAATCAACAGGCATTGGAACATTCAGAGCAAAACTGGACGCGGGTTTTTGAAGGGATGAAGGAGATTTTAAAAAAGAATTGAATTGACACGAATTTCACGAATGAGGGCGAATTTTCACGAATAACTTTGAATATTCATTAATTCAGTTTGTTTTGTGTCCATACGTTTTATTTCGTGAAACTCGTATAAATCTATTAGTGTACATTCGATCTTATTCGTGAAATTCGTGTTAATATGATAGTTAAAACAGAAACAACTGAACAACCCTCGTTTTACCTGGTTGGCCTGGCGATACGGACAACCAACCAAAACGGTCAATCGCAGCAAGATATTGGCGGCCTATGGGGCCGGATAATGCAGCAAAATCTTTTGCAAAAAATTGAAGGTAAAGTATCTGATGATACCTACTGCGTGTATACGGATTATGAAACCGATTATACCGGGGCCTACACCTGCATAATAGGCTTTAAAGTAAGTTCACTTGATGATATTCCCGAAGGCTTCACCGGGATCACCATCGCAGCAGGCAAGTATGAGGTATATTACCTTGAAGGTAAATTTCCGGATAAAGTTCATTTGGCATGGCGTGAAATATGGGCCAGTGATGTAAGCCGCGCTTATACAGCTGATTTTGATTTATATAGCGCTAATGCCAAAAGCTTTGAAGAGACTGAGGTGAAGATATATCTTGCGGTAAAATGATGTTCCGTCGCATAGCGATGGGTTTCAAACCCATCGCTATGTGAAGGAGATCGTTACCGCTCAAACGCCAACCGTTTACCCGAGTTTCCCTCTACCAAATTGTCTTTATCCCAAACTACATTCCCCGACACAATCGTTGTAACTATTTTTGATTGAAAAGTCGTCCCTTCAAAAGGGCTCCATTTGCATTTGTAAAGGATGTTTTCTTTGTTTACCGACCACGGCGAATTCAAATTAACCAGTACCAGGTCGGCCCAATAGCCCTCGCGGATATAGCCCCGTTTTGCTACCTGGAAACAATCCGCCACGTTATGTGCCATTTTTTCAGCAATTTTTTCAAGACTTATTTTGCCCTGGTGGTAAAGCTCCAGCATGGCAGGCAGGGCATGCTGAACTAACGGACCGCCCGAGGGCGCCTGTAAATAGGGGAGGGATTTCTCTTCCCGCGTGTGTGGCGCGTGGTCCGTTGCAATTACATCGATTCGCCCATCAAGTACCGCTTTCAAAATACCTTCGCGGTCACGTGCTGTTTTTACTGCCGGGTTCCATTTGATCAGGTTGCCTTTGGTTTCATAGTCTTCATCGCTGAACCAAAGGTGATGGATACAGGCTTCGGCAGTTATTCTTTTGTCCTTAAGCGGGATAGAATTATCAAAAAGATGAGTTTCTTTTTCGGTTGAAATATGCAGGATATGCAGCCGGGTATTGTGTTTTTTTGCCAGCTCAACCGCCATCGACGATGATAGGTAACAAGCCTCTTCGCTGCGAATTTTTGGGTGTAGCTTTACCGGGATGTTTTCGCCAAGCAATTGTTTATAATGAGCCAGGTTGCTTTGGATAGTTGCTTCGTCTTCGCAATGGGTAGCTACCAGCATGGGCGATTGTGCGAAGATATTCTCAAGCGTTTTTGGATTATCCACCAGCATGTTGCCGGTTGACGAGCCCATAAAAACTTTTACCCCACAAACATTACTGGTATCGGTACGCAGCACTTCGTCGAGGTTGTCATTTGAAGCACCCATAAAAAACGAGTAGTTGGCCAGTGAACTTCGCGAGGCGATCTCGTATTTATCTTCCAGCAATTGTTGTGTAAGCGTATTCGGTACGGTATTGGGCATCTCCATAAAGGATGTGATGCCGCCGGCAACGGCCGCTCTCGATTCGGTGTAAATATTGGCTTTATGTGTTAACCCGGGTTCGCGGAAATGCACCTGGTCGTCTATACAGCCCGGGAAAAGGTATAAACCATCAGCATTGATCTCCCTGTCAGCCTTTACATCGATTTGCTTGTCGATCCGGTCAATTAAACCATCTTTCACCAAAATATCAGCAATAAATTGAATGTTTTCGTTTACGATAGTGGCCGATTTGATGAGGATGGAAGACATGCAGCAAAGATAAAGTACGAAACGGGATTACTAAAGCGATTTTTCCGATTTTTAACCTAGCCTTTTAATAAACCGCCAAAATAATATATAATTAAATAGCCCACGCCGGGGGGTAACTATGGTAGTATTGAAACGGCAGTTTAAAGTCAATTTTTGCGAATAAATTTGTTAAAACCTGGAGGAATAAAACAACAAAACAGGGGCGCTAAACGTATAAGCAAAGGGATAATTTTCACTTTACGCTCGCAGCCGGAATGAAACTAAGTATTCGTCAAAAACTTTTTCTTTTCTCCCTGGTAGTTCTGGCAGGCAATGGGATCACTGGATATGCAGTTTATGAAAGCAACCAAAAACTTCACAACTCTGAAGAATTGGTTCGGCATACTGAGCAGGTTATTTACCAATCGGGTAATGTGCTCTCAACCGCTAAAGATATTGAAACTGCATCCAGGGGATTTGCAATTACAAATGACAGTACCTTTCTCGAGCCTTTATTCCCTGCCGAAAAAACTGTTTTCGCTAACATCAGGCAATTAAAACAACTTACCGTTGACAATCCAACACAACAAGTTCGCATCGATTCACTTGAATTTTATATGCATAAGTTGTTGGATTTTTCTTTCAAAACTATTGAATTAAGAAGTAAGCAGGGTTTAGTTCCAGCCGTTGCTTATACGGCCGGCAAACAGGGCAAACGTTATGCCGACCACATTCGCAAAATTACTGCTGCTATCCAGCAAACCGAAAATACTTTACTTAACCTTCGCAAACAAACCAATGGGCGTAGTCAGCGGGCATTTAAATTAGTGTCGCGGGTTATCTTTATTTCGATGGTGGCGTTCACCATTATTTTTTTGGTATTAATCGACAAATATTTTCTTCAAATTAAAGAAAAAGCAGAACGTACGACGGAGTTGGCTATTGCCAACGAGGAACGAACCAAAATGGTTAGCGACCTGATGCTGCGGAATATGGACCTGGAACAGTTTGCCTACATCATTTCTCACAATCTCAGGGCGCCGGTTGCCAATATTATTGGTGCGTCAAGCGTATTGGATGACCCTGAATTAGGCATGGACGACAAAGAAGCACTTATCAAGGGAATCAATGTGTCTGTTATGCGGCTTGATGAGGTAGTGAAGGATCTTAATCGTATTTTGCAGGTAAAAGGCGATATTAACGACACTAAAGAAATTGTCCATTTTTCCACGTTGGTTGAGGAAATAAAGTTCAGTATTCAAAACCTGGTTGATAAATACAACATCGAAATCAAATACGACTTTTACGAGGTCAACGAATTTTTAACCTTGCGGGGATATTTGTACAGTATCTTTTATAATATTATCTCGAATAGCATTAAATATCGAAGAAATGAGATTAAATGTATTATTGAGGTTAAGAGCAGATTAGCGAAAAATAAGGTCGAACTGGTTTTTACGGACAACGGAATCGGTATTGACCTTAAAAAAAGCGGCGACCTGGTTTTCGGCTTGTACAGGCGATTTCATAATAGCGCTGAAGGAAAAGGATTGGGCCTGTTTATGGTTAAGACACAGGTAGAAGCGCTTGGTGGAAGAATAAGCGTACAAAGCATAGTAAATGAGGGGACTGCGTTTAAGATTGAATTTAAAAAATAAATGATCCGGTGTTATGCGGGATCTCCGCTTTTAATCGCCGGCAAGTAAAATGTCCGAATAATTATACACTTTCTCCCTTCCGTGAGCGAAATCGTTAACAGGTGAAAACGCGAATTTTTAATTATAAATAATAGATTTGACCTAAAAATCAATTATTAATGATTTTTAAATGAATTTGGCATCAATTATGATTCGGGATAAACATGAGAATGACACATGAAGACAGGCGCTTCCAGGTTCCGGACAATCGTGTCTCGGATATCGGGATGAAGCAAATCATTTATTGGATTATAGTTTTCCTTGCCCTTATTTGCGTGGTATCAGTTGGCATCATTGCAATTCATTGGGCGGTGCAAACAACCAGAGCGTAGCAAATGACGGTAAAATGCTCGTTGCATTGACATCGGATTTGTGGATTTGCTATGGAGTAAATATCCAGGTATAATTATCCATTATGGCCTTGATCAGTAACGGATCGGCATGGCTTTTCTGCAGGCGTTTCACCAGCTTCTTAAAATAATCGGTACAACTAACATCGGGGACATAATAATATTTTCCGTCCCTGATGATTTTAAAGGTGCCGAATTCAAGTTTGCCGGCGCTCTTGCTTAAGCGAAATTTCGCATGATGTACGTAATCGCTTATCGTGTTGTACGAGACAGAGTCGGTTACAATCGAAACTACCCGTAAAGTATCATTGATTATTTCTACCGAGTCCCTGGGTACATCGTCATATCCAAAACTTATATTTAAGGTATGTACCGGTAAAATTCTTTCGCCAACATGTAAAAATTTGATATAGTGCTGATCGGCGTTTTGCCCCCGGGCAATCAGTGTTAAAAAAAGGATCGGAATTAATAAAAGCTTTTTAATCATATTAAGTAGCTGCCTGACCGGATGCAATAATTTATAAATCACCGGTCCTTCGCGGGTAAAAAACCCAGGATAAATTTTTACAAAGAAAGCAAATAATTAATAATCGTGCCAAACTTCAAAGGAATGCAGTTTTTCAAGTAAAATTTGTCATTTTAGACGCTTGCCATTTAACAAGTTTGCCGCTCAAATCTTTCTCCCCCGCCTGCCGGCAGGCAGGTTTCGCCTTTCACCTCATAAGAAAAAACTATCTTTGCGCCATGGCTGTAACTTTTGAAGACTTTAAATTTAACCGGCAGATCCTGAATGCGATTGCCGATGCCGGTTATACCGAGGCTACGCCGATACAGCAAAAAGCCATCCCGCCGATACTTAACGGGCAGGATGTAATGGGTATAGCACAAACGGGAACAGGTAAAACCGCAGCCTATGTTTTGCCCATCCTGATGAAGTTGAAATACGCACAGGGCGACCATGCCCGGGCACTTATAATAGCCCCAACGCGTGAACTGGCCATGCAGATAGAGGAGAATATAAAAACCTTTGCTGCCAATACCGACCTGCGGGTAGTGGTACTTTACGGCGGTCTCGGACCCAAAACACAAATTGAGCAAATCAATAAAGGAACGGATATTATTGTAGCCACTCCCGGCCGTTTTATGGACATTTACCTGGCCGGCCACATAGTTACTAAAACATTGCAGGTTTTAGTATTGGATGAAGCTGACAAAATGATGGATATGGGCTTTATGCCCCAGATTAACCGGATACTTGAAGTCGTGCCGGTAAAAAGGCAGAATCTGTTGTTTTCGGCAACCATGTCGGACAAGATCCATGAGCTTTCCAATAATTTTTTGGAGTTTCCGACCATTATTGAGGTTACCCCGCAGGCAACACCCGCGCAAACAGTGAACCAGCACTTGTACTTTGTGCCAAATGTGAAAACGAAGATCAACCTGCTCAAAAAACTGCTCGACCAGGAAGATGATATTAAAAAATTGATGATCTTCTGTAAAACACGTGCGGCGGCAGAAGATGTTTATAAATTTTTACTGCGGAAGTTTGGCGAAAAAGAAGTAAAGGTGCTACACGCAAATAAAGGGCAAAATACGAGGATCAACGCGATCAATGCTTTTAAAAATGATGAAGTAAAGATATTGGTAGCCACCGATGTTGCTTCGCGCGGTATTGACGTGAGCGACGTAAGCCATGTGATCAATTTCGACGTACCGGTAGTAATTGAGGATTATGTACACCGGATAGGACGTACGGGCAGGGCTTACCAATCGGGTGAAGCGATCACCTTTTGCAATCCTGCGGAAGAGTATTATATCCGCAAGATCGAAAAACTGATCAGGCAAACCATCCCGGTAACGGATATCCCGGCAGACGTATTTATTGAGGCTACCCCGTATGAGGAAAAACAGGACCAGGATAAGGAGAAGGACATGCAAAAGCGCCGGGATGATCCGGAGTTTAAAGGAGCGTTCCACGAAAAGAAGACTTTGAACCAACGCAAGAAATTTGATGCGGCAAAATCAAAAACGTCACATAATCCAAGGGAAAAAAGAACAAAGTCGCCAAAATCATACAGAAAAAAACATTAGGTAACATGAAGCTTAGGATAACCCCCCTAAATTTTGCAAGTGCATTCTTTTTATTTGTAGCCGTCTACAGCTGGATCTACGGTGTAAAAGTTTCGGGCGTAAAGTTGGCCAGCATGGGCAGCGCCATCGGCTGGATCTTCCTGCTGTTTGCTGTTGTAGTGTCATTTATGGACATAATGTTCCGTAATTTCTTCCCCGAGATCAAAAAGTTATGGATTGTAGAGCTAAGCTTTATAACTTTGGCGGCTATTATATTTTTACTTGTTAAATAACAAAATGAAGACAGCGGAGATAAAACTCACCATAGAACTCGACGATAATAACGTTCCTGAAAACATCATGTGGGAATCAACCGATGCGCAAAATAAAGAAGCGCTGCCGGTAAAATCCATCATGCTGGCCCTTTGGGATCAACATTATAAAAATACACTGCGCATTGACCTCTGGACCAAGGATATGCCGGTTGATGAAATGAAACGCTTCTTTTACGAAACCCTGCAAACCATGGGCGACAGCTTTTTACGCGCTACCGGCGAAACAAATATCGTTGAGGACCTGCGCGATTATTGTGCCCACTTTGCCGAAAAAATGGAATTAAGCCAAAAATAACATGCGCCTGAACAGCCTGCTTTCTTTTGCCGGTTTCATCATACTGATCGCTGGAACCTATTGCCCCATCATTAAACCGATATTGGGCAGCTGGGATGTTTACGACGGAAATAAACCCTATGGCATAGTAATTTTATTAGTTGCCGTGGTGGGGATATTGGGAACGGTCTTAAATCAAATGAGCATCACCCGGCTATCGGCCTGGCTATCTTTAGGATTGGTCACGCTTTTTTACATCCTGGCGATCTTAAAAGTCAAAATGTCGTTTGATTTTGTGCCACTTCACTTTGTGGCCAAGTACCTTACCTCCAAATTGAAATTTATGTGGGGGTGGTACCTGCTGTTTGGCGGGCCGCTGCTGCCTGTTTTGGGAGTGCTGATCGGAAAAAGACGGATGATAACACAATTAAGTTAAGCGGGGAGTCTGTTAAGTTAAAGGTTTAATATCGAATATCAAACTCCGAATGTTGAATGAGCAAATAATAGGTGTAAAAAAACATACGAAAAAAGTTTACAAAAGTTTACACAATTTAGAAATGCAATTTGTTTTATTTGCTGATAATCAATATATTATAGTCTTCATGGGTTTACAGAAAACGTCTTTTTTTTATTAAATAATTAATTGTTTTTCAAATCGATTTGAGAACATTCGGGAAGCGCTAAAGATTTAAAATACCAAGGCAGTTTGCCCGTTACCCATCACTCTCGCTTCGTGTTCCAACAGCCATTTTTTTCGCCAGATGCCGCAGCCAAAACCGGTTAGGCTGCCATCGGTGCCAATAACCCGGTGGCAGGGCACTACGATGACGAGATGGTTTTTTCCGTTAGCCGATGCGATGGCCCGTATACCCAAAGGATTGCTCATAAACTTGGCCTGCTGCATATAACTGATGGTTTTACCATAGCCTATTTTTGACAGCTGGTCCCAAACCTGCTGCTGAAAATCACTTCCCTTTTGTTTTAAAGGCAGATCAAAATCTGTTCGTTCACCCGCAAAGTATTCTTCCATTTGCCGGACAGCCATTTTCAACAAAGGCGTTTCGGCCGGCGTTTCTTCAAATTCACCGTCGAGTAAGTATATCGACGTGATAAAACCGTCGTCTTCTGTAATCCTGGCGAAACCAATCGGCGTTTTAAAGTGTGTGGAGGGCATCTGTACAAATCAATAAAACAATTATACCAATTTTCAACCCAATCAACAACTCTCTAATCAACCCAATCAACTATTCACTACCTTTGCGCCATGCAACTGGTCAACCAAACCTGGTTTTTGTTGAAAAAGGAGATCGTGCTTGAATGGCGGTCCAAATATGCCTTTAATGGCGTACTGCTTTATGTTGTTTCAACCGTTTTTATCTGCTATATCTCTTTCAATTTAAACCCGGGCCTGTCTGGCAGTACGGGCTATCCTATAATCTGGAATGTATTATTCTGGATCATTATGCTTTTTGCCGCGGTAAATGCCATAGCCAAAAGCTTTATGCAGGAAAACCGGGGCCGTTTGTTGTATTATTATTCCATTGCCAGTCCACAGGCCATTATCCTTTCCAAAACCATTTACAATAGTCTGCTGATGGGGCTGCTCAGCATGCTGGCATTGCCTATATATCTCATCTTTTTTAACAATACCATCAACGACCCCGTATTTTATTGTTTAGCCGTTCTTTTGGGTGCTATCAGTTTTTCCACCGTTTTTACCATGATATCGGCCATCGCTTCCAAAGCCGGCAACAACGGAACCCTGATGGCAATTTTAAGTTTTCCGGTTGTTATCCCTGTTATTCTCGTCCTTATCCGCTTAAGTAAAAATGCGATGGACGGCATTTCCCGGAGTGTTAGCTACAGCGGGATAGGTGTTCTGTGCGCCATCAACGCTATCGTAATCACCACTGCATTGTTGCTATTTCCTTTTTTGTGGCGTGATTAAGTAGTATTATTTTCTCATGCAAGTACACATCCCCCGCATCTGTTAAAAAGTGTAAAAATTACGTGTTTTCATCATTAATTCATTTTTTTTCCGTTTTTTCGCACCAAAGTTTTTTTTGTAAATTTATCCGATGCGATTCCCCTGGCTCATCCTCTTTTTACTGGTTTTCCCGTTTGCGGCAATAGCCCAATACGGGACTATAACCGGCGTAGTCACCAATTCCGAATCCAAAAAGCCGCTGGCGCGGGCAAGCGTTTTTTTAAGCAACTCCTCTGTCGGCACCATTACGGCCGATGACGGTTCTTTTGCGCTGTATAGTATACGGCCAGGACAATACACCATGATCGTAAGCATATTAGGGTACGAAAATTACTCGAAAGTGGTTATGGTTGGCAGTGATCCAATAAAACTGGATATAAAGTTGGCGCAAAAACCCCTGATGCTTAGAGAGGTTGTTATTTCATCAGCATCCGACTGGAAAAAAAATTACGAGCAGTTTCGGAAGCAGTTTATCGGTTCTGATGAAAATGCTAAATATTGCGAGATCATTAACCCGCACCTGCTCAATTTATCCTACAACCAAACCAAACAGATACTAAGCGCCAACACCGATCAATTTTTAATTATTGAAAATAAAGCCCTGGGGTATCGGGTTAAATTTTTGGTAGATAGTTTTTCGATCGATAAAATTAATGGATTGGTTTCGAGGGAAGGTTCCCAGGTTTTTGAGGAGCTACCGGGTAGTGATGCGCAGAAAAAGAAATGGCATGAAAAGAGGGAAGAGGCCTATCACGGTTCGTCGATGCATTTTTTCCGGTCGTTGATTTCCGATAAATTCAAAGACGAAGGCTTTATTATGTATCATTTTGACCGCGAGTTAAACCCCATACGGCCACCGGATAACGAAATCAGGCACCGGATAAAAGTGTACAAAGATCATGGGATGATCGATTCTGCCAATTATTATGTTGGCCTGGCAAATATGCCGAAATATTACCATGAAAGGTTGGAAAAACCGCCACTGTTTGGCTTTGAAGTGTTCACCGCCGGTGACGCGCCTGGATTATATGCAATTCATTTCCCGCATTTTTTGTACGTGGTTTATACCAAAAAAACGGACGACACTGAAAATAGGGACCTTTATCGCCCCCTGGACCAATCTAATTACGCAGTGAGTATCATTACATTACAAGGGCCGTATGCGCAGTTTGATAAGAATGGAATTGTGGTACAAGGCGGGCCTATATTTGAAGGCGCCTGGGCATCGCAACGCCTTTCGGACATGTTACCCGTTGATTACGTGCCCGACGACGCTAAATAATTGCCGATATGAACCCCACCAGGCCTTCTGCCTGCTTCTCTTCTTTGCTGATGTAAAAATGTCATTACAAAGTCTGATATTCAACACAATAGCCCCTTTTTCTTGTTAGCCCCAAACACAATTTAGCAATTTAACTTACGTTTGATTTTTGTTCGAAAATGCGTTCAAAAAATTGATCGTGTTTTTGAGTAGAATTGTTTTACAAATTACCCCTGCCCCTATATGCAAAACAGGACTTTGGTCATACTTGGTATGCATCGTTCAGGTACTTCGCTAATTACCCGATGGCTATATAACTGCGGCCTGCAGGTAGGGGAACATTTGCTTGGTCCCGGGCTGGGTAATGATGAAGGTCATTTTGAGGACACCGACTTTTATAATCTTCACCTGGAGATATTAAAAGACAACAATCTCCACGATTCAGGCATTATAATCGGGCCTGTTGATCACGTATTCGAATCGCGCAGGGAGCAATTAAAAAAACTTATCGCTAACAGGAATGCCTCGTTTGAGCAGTGGGGCTGGAAAGACCCGCGCACCTGTTTATTTCCTGATCTTTACCGCAATTTACTACCCAACGCATTTTACCTTGTGGTAGTAAGGGACTATCAATCGGTTGTTATTTCGTTGCTCAAAAGAACATTTGCCGAACAGGATGCGCTTTACGATGCCAATAAGGGATATCTTTCAAAATGGGCCTGGTCCAAATTCAGGCGTAAGCGCAGGTTCGAGAAATTTTGCAGATCAAAGGCAGAGTTCTTCCTGCAGGTATGGGTGCATTACAACGAAATAATCTTAAAAAACCTTCAATCAATTCGTCCGGAAAAATACCTGGTTATCAACTACGCCATGCTTATTAACGAGGATCTGGCGGTCATATCCCATCTAAACAACAAATGGCAATTCCAGCTCAGGGAATCAAGGTTTTCCGAGATCTATAACGAAAAGATGTTTAGCAAACATTTTAAAATAGGACACTACATAAACGACAAAGAATTAATAAAAAAGGCAACGGATCTATATGCGGTTTTAAACGCATATACACATACAAGGCGGGATGGGTTATGTAACAAACATATTGATAACGAAAGTGTTACAGAAATAGCTTAAACTATTTTACAATAATTGCAGTCAAATTATAAACCCCTGCGGAAAAACACCTGTCAGTCTGTTTACATTCCGTATATCAAATTGATGCATTATGATCTCAGTAATTATTTGCTCTGCCGACAATAATATGCTTATGGCTGTGAGCGAAAAAATTGCTGAAACAATTGGTGTTCCTTATGAGCTGATCACGTTCAGCAACAAAAACAGTACACTCGGTATTTGCGAGGTGTACAACCAGGGAATAAAAAAAGCAAAATATCCTATGCTGTGTTTTATGCACGAGGATATTATCATCCATACCGGCGGTTGGGGAAATACGGTGTTGAATACCTTTAATGACGATCCGGAGTTGGGTATACTGGGGGTAGCCGGAAGTTATTATAAGCCATTATCGCCATCTGGATGGTTGGGACAGGGTATTGATACCGAATGCAGCAATTTGATACAGAGTTATAAGTTTAAAGATGAAGCGCCCAACCTGAACTATAAAAATCCGCTTAACACCCCGGTTGCAGAAGTTGCCTGTATTGATGGCCTGTGGTTTTGCGTGCCAAAGGTAATTGCCGAAAAATATAAGTTTGACGATATCACATTTAAGGGTTTTCACTGTTACGATCAGGATTTCTCTCTGCTGGTTGGCACTGAGTATAAGGTAGCTGTAACCTATGGGGTGTTGCTAACTCATTTGTCGGAAGGGCGTTTTGATAAAGCCTGGCTGGCCGAAGTGATAAAACTGCACCAAAAGTGGGACAATATGCTTCCGGTTAACAAGGGGCATCTTGAGGAAAAGCAATCATTGCAAATTGAAAAAGTAACCTATAAATGTTTCCTTGATCAATTGGTGACTTTTAAAATACCCTTACATAACGCGTTTAAGTTGTTATGGCACAATTCTTTCAACAAAAAACTCAAATTGGGTATGTTTTTAAAGCTTAATTATTATACCCTGAAAAAATATATTCTGTAGTTTAATTCGGTTACCCATACTTGCTG
>Ga0206964_10114_pt1 | contig 24344 bp, 15 predicted proteins | sample Alteio_BWOrgHeat_25_FD_152980 | JGI IMG/M metagenome (GOLD analysis project Ga0206964, IMG submission 152980) | Enriched cells from forest soil in Barre Woods Harvard Forest LTER site, Petersham, Massachusetts, United States -... | ecosystem: Environmental > Terrestrial > Soil > Temperate forest >...
GGTAATGAAGGAACGAACGTGATGGATCTCTACATCACCAGCCACGTTCCCGCGAATGTAAGCGTAGAAGTTCCTGCGCTTAATTTTTTCAAGTCATTCACCACAATACCTGGCCAAATTACAACGATCATGTTGCCCAATGGCCGGAATGGTGCCCCGACCGTGGAACTTTCTGAAGATCTGGATGAGCAAGTCATTCATGGTATGGCCGTCCATATTACCAGCGATAGCGCGGTGGCGGTCTTTGGCCTGAATCATAAATTATATTCGAGCGACGCCTTCATGGGGTTGCCGATCAATGTGTTGGGCACGGAGTACCGGACAATGAATTACAATACGTCGTCGGATGGGTTTGGCGACCCGCTGACGCCGGGAGAGTTCTGGGTTGTGGCTGTGAATGACTCCACCAATGTCACCATCACGTTGAAAGATGTTTCGTCTTTGGGAACTCGGGCGAACACGCCGATCAATGTGCGGCTCAATAAAGGAGATATTTATCTCATCGAAGGCGGCGAACAAGATGAGAGCAACGATCTCACGGGCAGCCTCATCGAGTCCGATCAGCCCATTGCAGTCTTCAGCGGTCACAGGCGCACAGCCATTCCGGATACTGCTGTAAATTTTCAGGGCGTCCCCAGCAGGGATCATTTGGTCGAGCAGTTGCCACCCGTGAGTGCATGGGGCGATTCGGCGCTCGTTGTGCCCTACGCAACCTCGGCCCTGCCGGATCTCGTGCGCGTCGTCTGCGCGGAAGATGGAACCCAGCTTTCGGTCAATGGAACTCCTGTGCCGGGGACGTTCAATGCGGGCGATTTTTATGAGATCACACATCTTCAGGGCGTGACATCGATCCAGGCGTCAAATCCGATCGAAGTCGGGCAATATATGCACACCAGCTTGGGAGCTAATGGGGATACTAAGTTCCCTGCCTATGGAGATCCAGCGCTCGCTCTGGTGTTCCCCGTCGAGCAATTTACGAATGCCTACACCATTGTCAGCATCATCGATGCCAATTCGTTCAGTGGAAATTTCGTAAATATCGTGGCCGATGCAAGCTCCATCGGTTCGATGATGATTGATGGTATTCCGATGAATGCAGGTGAATTTATTCCCATCCCAAACACGCGCTTTGCGTATGCACAGCATTCGCTTGTACAAGGTACGCACACCATCACCGGCGCAAAACCCTTTGGAGTAACAGTCTATGCCCTCGGCCCGGTCGATAGCTATGCTTATACAGGCGGTACGCTGCTGAAAACGATCACGCCGCTCAAAACTGTCGGCCTCGTTATCGACTTTGGCGATCGTGTGCTCAGCGCAGCAAATCTGGTTGGCCCCGGTTACCCCGGAGGCACATTCGATACTACCGTCATTTTGCAAAATGTCTCCGAGGATACAGTCAACATTTATTCTTTTCCAAAACGGATTCAGGACACAGACAGATTTAATGTTGATTCGACCTCCGGCGGCCTGATCCCTCCATTGGGCAGCGGACTTCCTTTGACGATCGCCCCACTCACCACGGATGTTTTTAGGATCCAATTCCATCCCCACGAACTGGGTCGTCGGATGCACACACAGATCACCGCGAAAACAGATCATCTCCGAGCCTATGTCGTTGATGTTTATGGTCGAGGGGTTAATGCTAATATGGGAATCTTTATTGATACCAATAAGACCAAAACAATTGATACGCTCGATTTTGGTATATTCGGGAAAACCGACCCACCGGGAGATTCTGAAGTGTATGTTGGTAATGCTGGGTTGGACTCGATGAGAGTGACTTCTGTTCTGATCACAGCGCATTCGCCGGCTGGAATTTTCACCCAAACAGGTACGAGTTATCGGGGAGGTTCCGTAACGTCTCCATTCTCTGTTGCTGCGTCGCCATCCGGGCCTGCGCGAATCGGTATCCAATTTACTCCAACGGGTCAAAATGTTGGATTCTATTCGGACTCACTTATCATTATCTCAACCAGCATCGGCGATACCACCAAAAATGGCGCTCCGGTTTGGGACACTGTGATCGTTGTCCTGCTTGGCCGTGTTGACGTGATCAATGCCCTTGCGCCGGATACGAACAATGTAACGTGGGGGGTAACCAGAGTATGCGACGATTCTGTATTTAATATACAAATAAACAATCCAAATGACCTTCCGATAACAATTACCTCCGCAAATATCATCGGTGTGAATCCGTCCGATTTTGCCGTTTCCACAAGAACGCCGCTCGTCATCCCGCCGGGACAAACGGGTACGATACAAGTCAATTTCCTTCCCACCGGCCGGGGGCCGAAAACCGCGCAGGCTGTTCTAACCTATAATCTTCCGAAAAAAGCGCCGATTGATACCGTCAATCTTGCGGGAACCGGAGATAAGCTCACGCTTGAGCTTGGTGCTTCGCAAAATGTCCATGCCTATGTGCTCGATAATTTCTTTTTGATGCCGATCTATGCCAAGAGCGATCTCACGCCGTACCGCGCCGATGGGTATCATATTTATGTGCACTATGACTCGGTCAACCTCACGCTGCTCGATGTGGTCACAGCCGGTACGCTTACGCCATTTGGCTATCTTTCCATTCAGTCCGGGACGGCCAGCCGGTTCAACAAACATCCAGGTTACGATACGATCAATTTTCAGCAGGGTGGCGAAGGAAGTACGATCCCCGTTACGCCGTTCACAGGCGGTGGGCCTGGCAGCACACCTGCACCATACGGTTTACCGCTGATCTATCTCAAATTTCACGCGAACACGACGGGCGTTGACCCGCTCACATTCCAAAAAGGATTCCCAATTAATTTTACGGTCACCTTTGACGACGCCGTTATTCCCTATACCTGCTCCGATCATGTGTTCGATAGCGGTTATGCCGTTGTCGGCCCCGTCTGCGATACACAATTCCTCGAACAGCGGCCTGTGGTGCCCTCTGCGATGATGCTTGGCTCCCCGACGCCGAATCCTTCCAATGAGCCGATCACGGTTCAATATGACGTAGTATCGATAGGGAACGAAGCACCCACGTTCGTTACGATCGACCTTGTCAATGCGCAAGGGAACCGGGTTGCTACGCTTGTCAACGATAATAAGCAACCCGGCTATTACACGGCGACGATCGATCCCACGACATTTCCGAGCGGACTCTATTATCTCCGAGTGGCCGCCGGTAATTATCAAAGAGTTCGGAATCTCGTTATTCAAAAGTGATCGAATAGTAGCGCTCGTTAAGCCTTGTCCCGATGATGGAGGAATTCCTTCGCGGCCGCCCCGCTGTGTTTGCAGCCCTTGGGCTTGCAAGTGGGATCGCGCTGGCTTCAAGTCCGTGGAGCGTATTCGTTCCGATCGGATTGGCACTTTCCATTGTAACTATTAGTGTACTTGTGTGGAGGTGCACGTTCTTACAGATACTGCTTTTGTTCGCTGCTTTTGTGATGCTTGGCCACCAGCTTGCTTCGCTCGAATCCTCAAGTTACCAAAATACTACGCTTGGCAAGATCGCAGCCATGAAGCCGATCCACCCTGTTATTGTGGGAACCCTTGAAACGATCGGCGAGACACGATCGGAATTTCTTTGGACTTTCAATGTAGATAGCATCAGTATTGCTTCCCAGGCGCCTGTTAGTGTTCAAGGGCGTGTTCTTTTGAGGCTTCCGAAACTGAGCCGCGTGTTCGTGCCGCTTCCTGAAGTGGGAAGTAAACTGCGTGTGTTCTGTTCGCTCGAACCCTTTCACTCACCGTCAAATCCCCACGAATTTGCAAGTGATCTGAAACTACAAACCACAACCCATACCGAAGCTACAGGCTATCTGCATTCGCGGTTTGATTATCAGATTCTGAACGCTCCGAAGCAAACTATGCTTTCGCAGATCGGGAATGAATTGCAAAGCATTCACCAATCACTTCTTGCATTGCTCGATTCTGCGATTGAAGAAGGAAATGCCCGTGGTTTTGTCGAAGCCGTTGTGCTCGGCGACCGGAGCGATATGGATAAAGAAACGCTGAATGATTTTACCACGTCCGGCGTGGCGCATATTCTTGCCGTCAGCGGATTTAATGTGGCAATCGTGTCCCTTGTCGTTGCGCAATTGCTTCGGATCTTTGGGATCTATTGGCTTCGGACGCGTATCTCGATCACGATGCTGATGGTCTTGCTCTACTCCGCTATTGTGGGGTTCCAGCCGAGCGTGGTTCGCGCGCTGTTGATGATCGAACTCTATCTCATCGCAAAACTTTTGGAGCGCAAGCCCGATCCGCTTAATATCGTGATGAGTGCAGCAGCGATCAATCTCCTGCTCCGACCGTACGACCTTTTCGATGTCGGCTTTCAGCTTTCCTATGCCGGTGTGCTGGGAATGATTCTCATTTCGCCGAAAATTCTGTGGCTGTTCCATCTTTCCGATGAGGACCATGTCCCTAATATGCGAAACGATCGCCGCATTTTTCATCGAAGATTTGTGAAAGAAGTAGGCAGCGCGATGGCGCTTTCCGTCGGCGCTTCAATGGCTTCGTATCCCGTTATCGCGGTGTATTTTTATCGCATCTCCTTCATTGGTTTGTTGGCAAATATCCCTCTCATTCCGTTATCGGCAATTATTACAGCGCTCGGATTTTTGCTTCTGCCACTGACAGCGATCTCGCACTCACTCGGTCAGCTCTATGGCGAAGCCACGGCATATTTAACCGATCTGCTGTTGATCGTAACGCGGTTCTCCGCGCATGTTCCCTCGGCGGCTCATGCAGCGGCATCGCCCTCATGGATCTTTCTTGCGCTGCTGGCTGTGGCCATTATTTTTTGTTTGCGAGCTTCAACACGAACGCGATTTCTTGGAAGGATATCCATTTCATTATCCTGTTTCTTTGCCCTTTGGACGTTAGGAGTTCCATTTTCTAACGCGATGCTTGCAAAGAATGAAGGGAAATTACAAGTCCTCTTTTTCGATGTCGGGCAAGGGGACTGTATCCTGCTTTACACGCCATCAGGGAAATCGTATTTCGTAGATTTTGGAAAAGTGGATATGAACGGTACTGCGACGATCGAACGCACCGCCATTCCCTTCTTGCGAGCAGAAGATGTGACGCGCATTGACGCTGGGTTCATCAGCCACATGCACATCGATCACTTCGGAGGCGCGCCTGCATTGCTTCAAAATTGTAATGTTGCCTCGCTGATGACAAGCGGCGAGCGTGTTGGAGGGAAAACGTCACGAATGCTCGATTCTCTTTCGCGCGTTCAGTACACCCAACTGCGCGTTTTGGGTCGCGGCGACGCCTTGCAATTAGATTCCGATCTTTCGCTCGAAGTTCTTCATCCGGACAGACATGTTCTCGAACAAAAACGGACTGCATACGGAAAGAACATTCACAGTGGAATGCTGGCCTTCAAGTTGGTCTACCGCAACACGAGCTTTCTCTTCTTAGGAGACGTTGAGCGAAGCGAAGAAGAAGAAATGCTTGCAGACTATGGCGATCAACTCCGTTCTAATGTAGTGAAAGTTGCACATCACGGCAGTCTTACAAGTTCCTCGAAAGAATTTGTTGAGGCGACCCATCCGGAGTTTGCCGTGATCTCGGTCGGCGAGCACAATCATTTTGGTCACCCATCGCCCGCGATCGTAAAGCGATGGATGACGAACGGTGCTAAAGTTTTCCGTACCGATCTCGATGGCGCACAGTTGTTTGTTAGTGATGGGAACCGTGTCGAACGCGTAGATTGGAGATGACATGTAGCGCAAACTTTAGTTTGCGGCCCGCGGAGGGTCACAAACTAAAGTTTGCGTTACAATCCGAATTGCAACCCAGCAAGAACTTTAATAGTCTCGCCAAGCTGATTGCCGTTAAGTGCATGTATCACAGGAATCCAAACCGTTGCATCGAACGAAATGCGTGGCGTAAAAAACACTTGCATCCCTGGCGCAAGATACGTCACATCTCCTCCGGAGTCGTCTATTCGTTGTCCATTCTGCAATTCATATCCGCGCCACTCACCTCGAATCCCTAATGCTCCAAAAACGGTTGGGCTAAGTGTTCCGGGTTGATTCACTTCTGGCTGATAGAGGCGATACCGCGCAGTGACGTCATAATTCACGTTGTCACCATAGACGTGCCCAGCAGCACCACTGCCAAATCCGCGAATGCCAGTGAGGGCATTCGAGCCGATACTCCAGTTATCGAATCCGAACAAAACTCCAGCGCCTGCGAAGAAATCGGTCGTTCCGGTTCCCAATTGTACATCGGGATCAGCGGGCAGCATCGCCGACGATGCTCCCTGATAGGAAAGGGAAGTCGAGCCATTCGCAAATTTGACTCCTCCTGTTACCGAGACGATGCGAGTGTCCCCAAAGTTATGATCGGCTATGATGTTATAGCGAGCAAGCAAGGAAACATCGCCAATACCCGTGTTCGAAATGGATGCAAGGCTGTTCACGGGATCGCTGGAGCTTTCCTGTTTGTGTGCGAATGGAACGATAACCGTTGCGCAAAGACCGCTCGCAATACCTTCGGTAAGTGAAAGCTGATTCGTAAAATAGGTCTCTCTTGCATTTGTGGAATTTGCTACTTGCGCGCCATTCGCATATTGCTGGCTGAGTTCGGTGTACCGTGTGTCGATCCTAAGCGACGAGCCGCCCATTTCGAGCGGAGAAATTCCCTGCGAGCACATGCAAAAATCGCACTCGGAATAAAGCCCGGGGATGCACACTTGCCCAAAAGCAATATGTGAACAGAATAAAATACTTAAAAAAACGAAGAACGAATGTGTTTTCATACAATAAAAAAATTAAGTTGAACGGATAGTATGCTTCAAGGAGCATATCGAATACATCTCAAATGTGGCTGCCGAAGACTTAGGCGAACCGAGGAGGCTGAAGCAGGGTCGTATGAAAACCAGTTAAAATGGTAGTGGGCGTAGAAATGGGAACTGTACACTGTGTCGATGCGATGGGAGCCAAAGTGCTTCCATCGCTCCGCAGATATTGTCCGCTGATCTGAAATGTAAATCGCTCTGCCCGCTTTTCATTCGCGGCATTCGCGGATTTTGCGAGTTGTTTCATCAAATAGCAGTTCCCATTGCAATGCGGCATCTTATGCTCGCAGAGGGTTCGCGCGATCTGGCCCTGATTCAGACGGAACAGCAAAAAATCCAGCGGGACGGCATTAAGCTGCACTGTAATAGCAACTATGCCGAGCCAAGTGAATAGTTTAATATGAAGTGGAGTGCTCACGTACTATTTCAAAACACCCAATTCCTTACCCACGTTCGTGAATGCCGCAATCGCTCGATCCAAATGCTCCCGCTCATGCGCGGCAGAAATTTGTACACGGATGCGAGCTTGCCCTTTCGCCACAACTGGATAGAAAAATCCCGTAACGAAAATGCCCTCATCCTGCAAGCGCGAGGCGAAACTCTGCGCCAGCGGAGCATCGTAAAGCATGATCGGCACAATGGGATGAATACCGGGCTTGATGTCGAACCCCGCTGCGGTCATTTTCTCTCGGAAGTATTTGGTGTTGGATTCCAATTTGTCGCGGAGTTCGGTGGTGGCGTCGAGCATTCGCAGAACTTCGAGCGCTGCACCTGCGATCGGCGGAGGAAGCGTGTTCGAAAAAAGATAAGGCCGCGAACGCTGGCGCAGCATCTCGATAATTTCTTTCCTTCCCGATGTAAATCCGCCCGCAGCGCCGCCCAAAGCTTTGCCAAGCGTTGAAGTGATAATATCTACTCTGCCCATTACATTTTCATGCTCAATGGAACCGCGTCCCGTTTTGCCGACGAAGCCAGTCGCATGGGAATCATCTACCATCACGAGGGCATCGTATTTATCAGCAAGATCGCATATTTGCGAGAGCTTTGCAATATCACCATCCATCGAGAACACGCCATCGGTAACAATCACACGGCGGCGTTGTGGCTGTGCTTCGATGAGCTTCGCTTCCAGATCGCCCATATCCGCATGTTTGTAGCGATACCGTTTCGATTTCGCAAGACGAACACCATCGATAATCGAAGCGTGGTTCAATTCATCGGAAATGATCGCATCTGCTTCACTGAAGATCGGCTCAAAAATTCCGCCGTTCGCATCGAAGCACGCGACGTAAAGGATGGTATCGTCAGTTCCCAAAAAATGAGAGATCTCCCGTTCCAGATCTTTGTGCAGATCCTGCGTACCGCAGATAAACCGCACGCTCGACATCCCATACCCGTGCGTTTCCAGCGTCTTGCTCGCGGCCGCGATCACCTTCGGATGCGACGAAAGCCCCAGATAATTATTCGCACAAAAGTTAAGGACGGTGCCTTCTCGTCCCTTGACGCTGATTTCAACGCCCTGCGGCGTAGTGATCTCGCGCTCGTTCTTGTATAAACCCGCCTCGCGGATGGCGGTGATCTCCGATGCTAATTGCTCTTTTACTTTTCCGTACATTACTATCTGAACCGTGATTTATGGGATGAATGGGATTAATGAGATGATTTCGGCCCATCCCAAACATCTCATTCATCTCATAAATCCCGGTTCAGATCTTTTACAAATGTATTGCCTCCCCTTCGGCGACCGAGGCGGCTTCCATGACGGCTTCACTCCACGTTGGGTGCGGGTGGATGGTCTTCGTCATGGACAAACCCGTCGCGCCATGTGCGCGGCCCACGACGATCTCCTCGATCATCTCCGCTGCTTCATTGCCGATGATATGCGCGCCTAAGATCTCATCATACTTTGATCCAATGACGAGCTTTACAAAGCCATCCGTTTCGCCCATTGCTCGTGCTTTGCCGAGCGCGGTGAATGGGAATTTTCCTATCTTGTATTCGATGCCGGCTTCTTTGGCGGCGCGTTCCGTCATGCCGGTGCTGCCAACCTGCGGCTGGCAATACGTGCAGCCGGGAATGTTATCATAATCGAGGGAGTGGGGATTTTTCCCGGCAAGATGCTCTGCGGCAAGAATTCCTTCGTGCGTAGCAACGTGTGCAAGCCATGGCGGACCGGCAACATCGCCGACGGCATAGATTCCCTCGACGGGCGTTCGCATATACTCATCGACATCGATAAAGCCCTTGGTCATCTTAATTCCGAGCTTTTCGAGGCCGATGTTTTCCGTATTGCCCTGTACACCGATCGCAACGAGCACGCATTCTGCTTCGAGCGTCTGTTTCGAGCCGTTATCTATGGCCTCGATCTCGACTTTCGTTGATTTTTTATCCAGCTTCACTCCATTCACTTTGTGCTTAGTGAAGATCTGATAACCTTGACGCTTATACAGCTTTTCGATCTCCGCTGAAACTTCCGTATCTTCAACGGGAAGTAAATTTGGCATCATCTCGACGATCGATACCTTCGTGCCGAAGCTCTTGTAAAAATATGCAAACTCCATTCCGATCGCGCCCGCGCCAACGACGATCATCGATTCCGGAATGTGATCCATGATCATCGCTTCGGTCGAAGAAAGCACTTGCTTCCCATCGGGCTTCAAATTCGGAAGCTGCCGCGCGCGCGCGCCGGTGGCAATGACGATGTTCTTCGCGGTCACGGTGCGCTTCTTTCCTTCGGGATCGGTCACTTCGATGGAATTTTTTCCGGTAAGCACTCCATTGCCTTTAATGGAATCAATTTTGTTCTTACGGAATAGAAATTCAACGCCTTTGACGACGCGATCGGATACGTCGCGGGAACGTTTAATAACTTTCGAGAAATCCACCCGAAGATTATCGTACGCAATGCCCCATTCTTCCGGCGCGACTTGCATCGTGTGATAGATCTCTGCATTCTTGAGCAGCGCCTTCGTCGGGATACATCCCCAGTTCAGGCAAATGCCGCCGAGCCGGTCGCGCTCAATACATGCGACTTTTTTTCCAAGTTGAGCCGAACGGATCGCTGCAGGATAACCGCCGGGTCCGCCGCCAAGAACTACTACATCGTAATCGAAAGAAGCCATTTATTTTTTAATTTTAGAGATTGAGCAGCATGTTGCTGTCTGCCCCAAGTGTCCCATTTTGACACGAGGATGGTCAAAAACCGTACAAAAATACGACACTCTTACAAAATTCTGCGAATACCGTATTTTTTTTGAATTTTACGCAGAAATCTATAAATTGTTTAGAACTATCCTCGTCGGGCTATCGTCTATAAGCGCGGTAAGGAAGGCCCTTTTTTAGGCCTTGGTGTGCGATGTCAGTAAAGACAAATTTCTGAATGGTACAAAGCATCGTTCGCGGTGCGGAGGCTTGGCGCGCGTTGGCGCGCCTGGTGGTGCTATTAGGAATTCTTGTTTCGGGAATCTTTTGCGCAAGCGCCCTGCGTGCACAGGAACTTCATTCTGCTTCCGGCCCGGCGCCAATGCCCCTGTCATCGGATGATGAATCGGTGCTGCCCGGCTTGTCGCTTGCGCGGCTCTATTTCATTCCGCGCGACATCACGCCGCCCCCTGGATTGATCGTTGAAATGTCGCTCGCACCGCCAGAGGATATTCCGAACAATTATTACGACCTCGCGAAATATGGTCGCATCGCTGTGGATTATACGCGAGTCGGAATGCTCGATGGAGCAAATTTAGGAGTTGCCGCGCAGGCGCTTCATGTGGCACATCATCTGCTCTTTTATTCTGCAGGTGTTAGCAGCGATATCAATAACGATGGCATGTTCCTTATTACTGCAGGCATTGCACACTATCAAACAGGCAACAGCCGCGCAGAGCCGTTCGTGGATGCGCCGTTCATGCGCTTTCGGTTTCAGTCCTCGCAGGATTATGTGTTCATGTATTCGGAGATCGAATCTACGATGCACTTTCGTCAATACATTTCGGGCATGGCCGGTCTCGGCCTTCGTGTCTCACCCTCTATTCGCTTGATGGGCGGGTACCATCATACGGAATTTGTTATGCCTACCGAACAGATCGTCCAAACAGTCAATGGACTGGAAGGGATCATTAGCTGGGGCTTGTGAGAATCATCGTTGGCGACCTAATTAGGCAGTCAGTACTGCCCTTGTTCCATCCAAAAACTTCCCAATGTCTTCTGGCGAAGTATAAATGTGCACGCTAAAGCGATTTGCTTCTAGATTTCCCTCTGGCACAATGCGAGTGCGGGCTTTGCAGTTGGCCATCAGTTTGTCTGCGAAGACCTTGTAATCCATTTTGTCGAGTTTAATGGAAGTTAAACTCGTCACCGATTCTTTTGGCGTGAGAAAGCGAAAATGTCCATCGCTCATCTCATGCAAACCCGAGCGAAGCAAGCCCGTCAGATATTTCACACGCGCTTCGATCTTATCGAAACCTATTTTTTCCATGAATTCGATCGCGCAGTGCAGTCCGTCGAAGAGCGCAAAGTTTTGCGTGGCAAAATCGTAACGCGATGCAGTGGGAAGGAAATCCAGTCGGCCATCGTAGCCCCAGTATTTATCCACCTCCGCGCCGCTCCAGGTCGGGATGACATGCTCGATGAAATCGGGAGCGATATACAGGAACCCAATGCCTTTTGGTCCGCACAGCCATTTATGTCCGCAGGATGCGTAGGCGTGGACGCCCAGATCGCGCACGTCCGTTTGCAGCATCCCCGGCGGGTGTGCGCCATCGGCAATGAACCAGATGTTCTTCGATCGTGCCAGTGCCGCAAGACGCTTGATGGGGAGGAGATGCCCCGTCGTGCAGGTCAGGTGCGGCATGGAGATCGCGCGCGTACGAGGCGTCATCGCATCACTCACGCGCTGGACGAACTCGTCGTCGCTATAGGGGTTCAGATGTTCGTCCGTTAATGGAACGAACTTTATCACGATCCCATCGCGATTTTTCCGCGCCAGCCACGGAATTGCGTTCCCAGCATGTTCCTGATTTGTCAACAACACCTCATCGCCCGCCTTGAGATCGATACCGCTTGAAACGATGGAGATCGCTTCGCTGACGTTATGCGTGAACGCGATCTGGTCGCCGCTTTCTGCATTGACAACTTTGGCAAGTGCAGTGCGGATACCTTCGTAATCGCCGCCGTAATCGCCCGTTGCATCGACGTGCTTGATGCGGTCGGCCACCCGCTCGGTAACGACGAGTGGGCTTGGGCCCATGGTGCCATTATTGAAATACAGCAGGTTCTGCACGATCGGGAACTCATCTCGAATAGCGGCCCAATAGGCTTCATCCGTTTCGAGCGGAGCGAGTTTCATGGAGCGTATTCCGTTCGTGGGTGCAATAGAATTGAGATCGATCCCCTTACGGCGGGTCGCACTCACCGCGGCGGTTGCCACAGAGGTCGATGCGAACGTCATTTGCAAAAATGTCCTGCGATCCATATAGAATTGTTCGTACGTTTTCATTGAAAACCGTGCGCAATCAGCAATCATTCGAAGGAATTACGAATTAATGGCACCTAATTGAGTGTGTCCGTGTCATACATAATACAGAGAATCCTGCGAATAATCTGTTCCAACGAATACCCACTTGCTGAGATACAAAGCCGACCGGCGCACGCTGGTCTTTATGTTCGTGACCACCGCGATGTTTTTCGCGCAGTGGATATGGGGCTTTAATATTGCAAGTTATGTCGTGTATCTCTACCTTTCGATCGCGGTGACGGTCATCGCGCACAATCACAATCACATTCCGATCTGGCGTGGGAAAAAGCTGAACGCGCTCACCGATTTTTGGCTGACGATCTTCTACGGGTTCCCCGCGTTCGGCTGGATCCCCACCCACAACATGAACCACCACGCGCTGAACAACCGCGAAGGGGATTATACCATTACCTACCGTCTTACGGAGCATAATCATCTGTTCATGCTCCTGGCATATCCGACGGTCAGCAGCTATTACCAGCAAAAACCCATCCGTGATTATTTGAAACGGCAATGGGTCGAAGACCGGCCGTATTTTTGGCATTGCATCTCGCAATACATTTTGCTGGTGCTCTGGATCGCGGTGGCGTTCATCATCGATTGGAAAAAAGCACTGCTCTTCGTGGTGATCCCGCAGCAGGTGGGACTCTTCAGCGTACTTATTTTTAATTTCGTACAGCATGTCCATGCCGACGAGGAATCGGAATTCAATCACTCGCGGAATTTTATTGGGTTCCTGAACACGATGTTGTTCAACAATGGTTACCACACGGTACATCACGATAAATCGGGCATGCACTGGAGCAAAGCACCCGAAGCTCATGCAAAAGTAGCCTCGAAAATATCCCCCGAGTTACAACAACCCGGATTCTGGAGCTTTATCCTCAAGTCCTATTTCCTCGGCTTGATGATTCCTCGCTACCGAACACACTCGATGCGCTTGGATAGAATTGCTCACCAAAAGTAGATCACTGTTTCGTGATGTGCTTCGTTTCGGTGTGTCCCTCCAGATGGCAGACGAGGAAATAAGAACCGCTCGGGAGCGATTCCATGCTGATCGAAGAGGTTGTTGACGCCGGAACGTTTGTGTTCCAAACTTCTCGGCCAATCACATCGTAAATCACAATCGTTACTTGGTTTTCGTTCGGATTTTCCACGAACACCTCATCCCAGGCAGGATTCGGGTAAATTGTGATTTCTCGCGTGGCGGGCGGCGTCCCCGCCACCCCACTGCTCGGCAGTCCCATCGTTTTGATGGCCCAATGCAGATCTTCATTATCGACCACACAGAGGGAGTTGGTTTGATTCCCAATGCGGAGCAGCAGGCGCGGCATCGTGACCCAGCTCGTCCCCAGTGCAGAGGAGTTCGGATGGAACAAGGCTGTACCAAGGTCGAGCGGACTCTGCGCGCGTTTCGTCGCGTTCTTGATCTCAAAATCGAACGATCCCGGATGCGGCACGAACGAGACGAGCGTCCACGGAGTGGGAGGAAGATACTGCACCGCACTCACGACCGAGCCATCGAACGCACACGTCCCCTGAATATCCGTTATCAGGTTCCACAGCGAATCGAAATTGATCGCTGTCGTAAGATCGAGCTGTAACGGCAGGGAATCGATCCCGCCATAATACGCCGAGGCCGATTCCCGATGCATCCGCGCCGACTGCGCGAGCAACGGTGAGGCCACCGAACCGATCACCGTGAGAATCGTATCCTGCGCTCCCGAACCGACATTGTACCGGATGTGAAGCTCGGCAGTATCCGAATTTCCTCCCGTTGGCGCAAACTGGATATCGAGGCTGTCATCGATCTCCAGCGAGCGTGGCACCGAACGCGCATCGGTGATACGGATGGTGGATGAACCGCTCAGCCACACTGAATCCAGTTCCCCGTTCTGGAGCGGGCAGCCCGTCACGCCAATGCGAAGGCTCGTATCCGATCCGCCGCATGATCTCGAGAGAATGCTCTCGATGCTCGATGGGATCAGGATCGCCGGCGGCGGAAGCGGGTTGATGATATTGCCGATCACTGTGATCGTCGTATCGTGTGGGCCCTCACCGAGATCGTAGCGAAGATGCAGCAGCGCGGTATCCGGCGCTGTTGTGCCTGGCATGTATTGCAATCGAATGCTATCGAACAAACCCATGAGCCGAGGCACACGGCGCGCATCGCTAATCTGAATGGCGGGCGAGCCGGTAAGCCACACCGAATCCAACCGCCCGCCGGACGCGATGCAGCCCGTGACCCAGAGTGGGGTGGGGATCGGGATCGGTATGCACGTTGCCTGCACGATCTCCGGTGAGGCCGAGGTCTCCAATTGCACCGTCCGCAGCGAGGGATCGAGCGTGCCGATGAGCGTAATGACCGTATCGCGGTTCCCGGAGCCGGTCGTATAGACGAGATGAAGATAGGAGGTATCCACGCCCGGTGGAGTTGGCGAATACACGATGCGAACGCTGTCGAGCGAGTCCAGCGTGCGCGGCGTTTTACGAGCATCCCCGATCGTGAAGGCCGAGGAGCCGGACATGAACGCGCTCACGAGCGTCACGCCCGGGCAGCCGGTCCCGCCCAGCTTGTAGGAGGTATCTTTCGTGCTGCAGATGGCTTGAAACACGGACTGTGTGGTTGGCGAAAGCGAAAACGTGTTCGAGGTGTTTCTGGAAGAACCGATGAGCGTAAGAATCGTATCTCTGGAACCAGAACCGGTGTTATACTGAAGGTGAACGTACGTCGTATCGATGCCCGGCGGAGTGGGAGTGAACACGATGCGCACACTGTCGAGCGAATCGAGCGAGCGCGGCAGGCTACGGGCATCCCCGATCGTGAACGCCGAGGAACCCGTCAGCGTGATCCGCTCCAGTGTCACGCCCGGACATCCTGTGCCGCCCAGCCGGAATGCCGTATCCTTCGGTTTACATGTCGTGTCTAACACAGATTGCGTGGGGTGCAGCAGGGTAAATGTGCCCGGACTGTGACTGTTTGTGCCAATAATCGTAATGGTCGTGTCCAAAGGGCCTGAACCAAGATCGTACCGAATATGGAGCACCGAAGTATCCTTCCCGCTATCGATCGGCATGTATTGCATAACAATACTATCGCTCGAGCCAAGCAGTCGCGGTACACGACGAGTATCGGTGATCCGAATGGATTGGGAACCAACAAGCCAGAGGGAATCCAGGGTTCCAGCCGAGCAACCGCTATCGCCAAGGCGGATCACGGTATCTTTAGGGAGACATGCAGATGCGTTGAATTGTTGAGTGATCGCTTGAAGAGAAAGGCTGCCGCTCGAATCGAATCTGCGGGCATCAACATACGAGTACAAACTTAAGACCTCAGAGTCGGTCAAAGCTCGATTGTACATTCTTATCTCATCCAGGACTCCCGTGAACTCGTCAGTGAATTGATCGCCTTTTTTCCCGAAGCTGATCCCGTGTGTGGATCTTCCAACTGGTGCGCCGTTCGTTATCTGATCTTCAAGACGACCGTTGATGAATAGTTTCCAATCACCATTCGAATAAACACCAGTGACACTATACCACACGCCGTTTTGGGGTTTTGTAACCGAAAATGTTTCGTGATTGGGCCAATTACTTCCGAACATGAATGAGCCGCTGATGTCGATATAGAGTCCATAATCCCACACGGCCGATCCTTTAATGACAAGGGCTTGGTAGGCTCCATTCACATTTGTGGGTTTGACCCAAGCGGAGAGGGTGAGCGCGCTATCGCCAGGAATATCGAAGGCTGTTGAAAACGGGACATCGATGGAATTATCTCCGCTGAATTGGTATCCCTGATTCCAAATGCCAGGAACGCAGATGGGCGCGTTTGTAAGAGTTCCGTTATGGCCATGCCCGGTTGCATCGGTTAGGCTGCAACATGGGAAAGGCCAGTAGGCCACCAAGCCCGTTGTGTCCTGAGCCGAGGATAGATTGGGAATAGCCTGAAAAAGAACGATTACAAACGCGGCGAATAAACGAATTTTCGCGAGCGAAAGTCGTGTAAACGGACCAGCATAAAGTTCCATTGCGGCCAAGATTAAATGGATATCGGTTATTTGTCAGGATGCACAAACATCGATCCAGTGAAATTCAGAACACAGAACGAAACGAGAAAGAATCTACTCATATTAAAATGTTAATTCTCTCCAGCCTATAACTTGCTGGCGAAGCGAAGGTTCCACAATAATAGAAAAAGGGAATAGTAGTGGATCTGTATCTATGCCTTTCTATATGAAATTCATTAATTAAAGGTCTTTGGACTCAAATTATTCATAATTATTTTTTGTAACCCAAGACACCCAGCGCGTTTTAAACAATAGTGGGATTCGGTGAATGCATGAATCCTGCAAAATGCAAGGGTTGTTCATGGAACAAATAGAACGAAATCCTGCTTTGCTATTAAGCATTTGTGGTCTGTTTGATTGTTTTTTTCACATTATCAGTATCCGTATGAAACAGCTTCTTTTAGCATCGACTCTCTGTTTGAGTGCTTTAATTGCGTCACCGAACAAGACGCTTTCTCAGCAAAATTGGCGAACCATTGCGTCGATGAACACGCCTCGATACAATTTTACAATGGTTCCTTTGCTGGACGGGACGATTCTTGCCATCGGCGGGCAAGACATTAATAATACTTCCATCGGTTCATGTGAACTGTTTGATCCGTCCACTGGACAGTGGACCTATACAGGATCTTTATCCCAGCCCTGTGGCAGGGATCGTGCTATCGTCCTATCGAATGGCACCGTGGCTCTGATTGGTGGTGCGATCAATTCATACGTTGCTCAAACAGATCAGGTTGAGACCTATGATCCCGTCGCGAAGATCTGGAGCGACGGCGGACATTTATTGGTTGCTCGGCAAGATGGAACTGCGACCTACATAAACGATAGTACCATCATTATAGCAGGTGGGTTCACCCCGACTGGAGCGACGACGGAATGCGAAATCTATAATGCCATAACTCATTCCAGTCGCCAGATCGCTCCCATGCTTCAAAACCGACACGATCACATGGCGGTCTTGCTTGCCAACGGTAACCTTCTCGTCGCTGGTGGCAGAGACGGAGGAGCGGGTTCCCAGTATTTCAACGAGTGTGAAATATACAATCCAATAAATGATATTTGGACTGTCATACCGCCGATGATGCAAGCCCGCATAGCCGGTGTTCTCGCTCAGTTTCCCGACGGTTCGGTGCTTGCGGCGGGTGGCAGAAACACACCAATGACTTCGGCTCCAGGCTCAGAGTTGCTGGATACGAGCAGCCTTCAATGGACACAGATCAGCCCCATGTTACAGCCCTGCTGTGTCAGTGGCAATGTCATGCTTCCTGATGCCCGTTATCTCATGACCGGCGGGCAGATCAGCGGCGATTGGTCAAGCGATATTGATAATGTTACCACCCCAACATGTGAATGGTATGATCGACCGAACGAACGCTGGTTTTACGCTCCGACGCTCAATCTTTCACGGGATAAGCTATGTGCCGTGTACCTGCATCAGACGGTGAACAACTCTCTGCCAACGGATCTGGTCATGGTTGCTGGAGGACTTGTAGGAATACCGATTATTGATTCCTCCAATCAAACTACTACGATAAATCCATTCCTGACAAATTCAGTAGAAGTTCTCGATGTTTCAAATCAACAAATGCAGTATTATGCTGCGCACCAACCTGGAGGCGCGGGAGTGACTACCAATGCTACAGCGTCCTCATCCCATTTCGAAATACTGTACGATGGTGATGCTAACCCAATACTAAATTATACATCTACCGACAACGGTCAGGTCACTTTGGGAATTTATGATCTTTTGGGGAATGAGGTGGTTCATCTAAACTCAAATGTAGGCATCGGCTCATATCAGATGCTTATGGGTTCACAACAGCTGAATAAAGGTGTCTATTTTGTTCATGTGACAAGCGGCTCCACCAACGAGATCGTTAAGATGGTGATTCAGTAAATAAGAAATTAAATTTGAAGACTTGATTTCGAAAAGAGCCTCTACATGGTAGAGGCTCTTTTTTTGAATCGAGCGAATATTAATTCGTCAGCACTTTTTTTACTTTGGGAAGCTGTAAGTGATCGGATGTCAGAAAGCAATAGTTCTCGGAATCGGATGCATTGGGGTCTGCCGGGCCGCTCAGCCCCTTGTAGTTAACTTCGTAGGGTTTGTAGCCATAATGACCGAGAAAGTTTACAATGTCAGAAGCTGTATAGCCGGCATGTCCCATCATCAGATCGTTAATTTCCATGATAAAGATTGGGCGTGCACCACGGTCCAATAAGCCGGATATGCCCCGCAACGCATATAGTTCAGCTCCTTCAATGTCCAGCTTTACAAAGTCGAGCCTGGAGGGGTCGATTGTCGAAAGATAATCGTCAATTCTGATAGACCGTACTTCGATCGTATTTACATTTTCCTCACGTCCGAGAATCGTTGTTGCAATTCCGAGATTCGAACGCTCGTCCGGAAATTGGAACGGGATCACGCCCTCCTTGTCACTTGCTGCAAATGGAATTAATGTAACTTTGTTTTCAAGATGATTCAGTCCGATCTCTAATTTCAGGCGTTCGATCAAGCGCGGGAAGGGTTCGAAGGTGTAAACTTGTTTCGCATAATTCGCAAAGAGTAATGCGTGTTGGCCAACATTCCCCCCGATATCGAACACGATATTCGTATTCGCTAATAAGCTTTTTATCGTTTTTAAGTACTTCGATTCAAACATGTTATAGTACATCGTGTACTGAATCCAATCGTCTAATTCGAGAACCATGATTCCTCGATCACGTGTCAGTACTTGTTCGGTGACCGGTTCAGAAATAAATTTGTGAACAGCCATCATCAACGGATAGCGACCCTTTTTGATTGGAGTGTAGGTAAGATAGGAACGAAGGGCTTTCCGAAGAATTCGCTTTACGCTTGATGCCATAACTTGACTTTAGGATGGTTAATAAATACTTGAGGAGACTATAAAGGCCTATATCTCATTTGATTTGAATAAAGTTTCAACCCGTTGTGTGATAGGATCTGATCATTCCATGTTCCGATATAGCTGCTCGGGTTATTCGGGAGTTTGCCATTTATTCTGAGTGTGTGAAAGCAAATCCCCAATTCCACGGATAAATATTCCCGAATTCGAGAACGCTATCATTTTCTTGAGCGTCAAAAAGAGTTGTAGTGTTAATACAGCACTTGTTAGAACGAGTGAAAGCGCCGCTCCGGAGATACCCATAATCTGGACAAGGACAAGGGCAGTAATGACGTTAAGGATTAAACAGATAATAAAGAACCGAACTAATTCTTTGATCTTCCCCATGCCGGACATCGAAACCCCAAAAACCATCTGGATCGGAAAAAAAAGGAGTCCGATCAAAAGAATTCGGAAGATCACTACGCTCGCATCGTATTTCGTTCCATACAGGAAGTGAAAAATATACGGTGCTGTAAGTGCAAGAACAATACCGGAAGGGATAACAATGAGATAGAGGAAACTTACACTCTTTTCGATGATTGTCCGAAGTGTTGGAAGATCGTTGCGGGAATAGAACTTACTCGCTGCTGGGAAGACGAATAGTGTCATTGTTTCCCGAAGAATATCAAAACCTCGAAAGAGCATCTTCGCAGTACCGTATATGGCAGCTCCGGAAGCCCCGGTATAGCTGGAAACTATAAGAGTGTCGAAATTTTGCTGAGCAGTCACGGTAAGGCCCAAAGCCGCTTGAAAACGAACGAAATTCGATATTCTCGACAACATTGCGCGTGAATAACGAAAGCGAAACTTTAGATATGGCCGCACGAGGATTGTTGCCACAATGGATGAAAGGAATCCGGTAATGACAGTAATCTGGACAATATCGATGGCTGAGTGAATATGGCCGGCACTGAGAAGGAAGAATATAAGAATTCCAGCGATTCCAAAATTTGCAAAATCGACAAAGAAAATTTCTTTCATGCGAAAGTTTCCCTGCAAAACTTTTGCGAACACAACACGAGGTATGGTCAGAAATGCGAAGAAGGCAAGCCACGGTAATAATACAACTAGCGAATCATTGTTTAAGGCAGTTGCGACAAATTCTCGAAAAACAACAAGTAGAAATAAGGAAATAGTGAGAAAACCAACGAACAGCATCATCGTCACCGTGACGAGTTCTTCGATTGCAACATTTGGTTCAACGCTGAACTTCACGATGGCCTGTAATGCAAAACCATCCGAGAATGTGAAAAGCATGCTGAACAGAGTTTGAAACACAGTGAGGGTACCAAATTCCTCGCGTGGTATCGTTCGTGCAACCAAAATAAGTGCAACGGCATAGATGAGTGGTAGCGCCCGTGAGGCAAAAGCCCAAACTCCTTTACCGATGTGTTCACTGAATTTCACGTTTGATGAGCTCTGTTAGCAAAAAGTAAGTAAACATAAAGACCGATTCGTAGTTCGGCACCCTACCAACCTATTGTCGGTTAACGCCCTTTCAATTCCAGAACGATGATCATTAATTCGAACGGCGACCTTCAGGAACATCCCGCGCTCATTCCTGGAAAAGCGATGCCAGAAGCAACTGCGGCTATTCCGGCAAAGCATTCGGAATGGGCAGAATCTTACCGCACGCTTGGCAGAACCGGCCTCACGTGTAGCGGCGCGGGGTTCGGGACGTACCGCGTTCACGTGCGGGTGCAGGAGCATCGTGCTGCGCTGGCGAAGGCGCTCCGGATGGGCATCAATCTCATCGATACGTCCTCAAATTACACCGGCGGAAATTCCGAGCGGCTGATCGGCGAGGTGCTGACGGGACTTATCGGTCAGGGCATTATTAAGCGCGAAGAGGTTATTGTCGTTTCTAAAGGTGGGTACATTCAGGGTGAGCTGTTCGAGGAAATGCAACGGCGCGCGAATGAGGCTCATGCCGATTATTCCTCCGGCTCCGAGCTATCCGAGCTTGTCCGGCATAGTCAGGGGCTGTGGCATTCCATTCATCCGGATTTTCTTCGCGATCAGCTCACCGATTCGCTCGAACGCCTTCAGCTTGAAACGCTCGATGTGTATCTTTTGCACAATCCCGAATATTATATCGAGTGGGCGATCCAAGATGGGATTCCGGCCGATGAAGCGATCGATGAATACCATCGGCGTATCAAACAGGCGTTCGCATATCTTGAAACAGAGGTCGAGCGAGGGCGCATTCAGTGGTATGGGATAAGCTCTAATACATTCCCAAGGGCGGAGGATGCAATCGACAGAACCTCGCTCGAACGTGTATGGCAATCGGCAGAAGAAGTTGCTGGGGATGCACATCATTTTGCGGTTGTGGAATTTCCGATGAATATCTTTGAGCCAGGCGCGATAGCGGAGCGAAATCAACGACACGGAACGGAAGCGCTGCTCGATTTCTGTGTGGAGAAAAATCTCGGTGTACTCGTCAACCGTCCTCTTAATGCGATCGCCGCAAAGAAGTTGATCCGGTTGGCCGACTTCCCGCTCAGAGAAGTCCCGCCCGATGAAGACCTTGACGATCTGCTGCACGACTTGAAATTGCAGGAGGTGGAATTTTCATCCAACCTATTGAATGCACTGGATCTGGATGAGCAAAACCGCGATGCGGTAAAGCAATTTCTGACCTTAGGCCAAAACCTCGATGGTGGGAACTGGCGCGAGTTTGCAAGCATGGAAGAGTGGCTGGATATTTCTCGTTCCGTCCTCGCGCCACGTATTCAATATGCGTTCGATATTCTTCGACCGCTCACGCAAGAAAATTCAGCACTCATCGTGTTTCTCACGCACTACGCCGAAAGCGTCGATGAAGCGTTCGAACATCTTTCAAATTACTATACGAATAGCGGTCACGACCGCTCGATGAAAATTCATCAGGCGCTCGATGCGTTGATGGGCGCGGAGTATAAACCGCTCTCTCTTTCGCAGAAGGCCATATTGCTTATACGCAGCTTGCCGCAAATCTCATCCGTCCTCGTGGGAATGCGGTCAGATGAGTATGTCGATGATGTCGTCTATGGCTTGCAGGCCAACGCACTACCGCGGGCGACGGAAATTTGGGAGCGATTAGCTGCCGTGAAGTCAGAAGCGTAGTAGAGCGCCTCACATCCGATTGGGCATTCGAATAACAGCCCCATTAACAGCTTTGCCAGCTTCGCTCGAAAGAAAGAAACACATCGCGGCAATGTCCTCGGTCTTTGTCCATTTGGGGATCTCTTCCGGCGTACCCCACTCCTCGTTCGCCTTGGTGTGGATCGTTGTGGGAACGATACAATTCGCAGTAATGCCCATAGCCTTCCCCTCCTCGGCGATCACTCTCGTCAAAGCGATCACGCCAGCTTTTGCAGCCACATAACCGCCTTTCTTTGCCGATGGTGAAAGCGCTGGTTCTGCACCGATAGATATGATGGTTCCATCTTCCTTCATCAGTCTCGTCGCCTGTTTCGAAGCAATGAAAAAACTCGCGAGATTGAGTTCAAAAAGAAATCGGAAATCCTCAATAGGCATTTCAGAAACAGATTTCCATGGCTTTACTCCTCCAATGGTAGCCACAAGTGCTCGGGGCGATCCAAGCTGTTGGACAGCATCGGAAAACGCCTGCTCGATGCTCGATTCGTTCGTTGCATCGACGGCCCAGAAACGATAATTTTCATCCGTAAATCCATCATCTTCATGGGAGAAGCCAGCAACGCTCCATCCATTATCGAGATACGTTTTGCGAATTGCGCTGCCGAGTGCACCGGTTGAACCAGTTAAAAATAAAACTGCCATAATACTATAAATTACTAATTATTGCTGATCTATGCGTGATGACATTCCCCCTCGAATGCTTTTTACCTTGATCCCACGTTCGCGAAGAATTGTTACTGCCCTTAAACTGCGTATTCCCGATGCGCAGACGATTGCAAATGCCTCGTTTGGTAATTCCTGTATTCGGTCAAGTAAGGAACCTAATGGGATGAGTTTTCCTGTGGATGGAGTTGAAGCAAATTCCCATTCTTCGCGAACATCGATCAGTGGCAGATGATGTTCCTGAAATGCTTCCCAGGTAATTTCATCGACAGTGTCATTGCAGTCGTCAAATTCATAAGAATCGAACAGCTTCCGATCGGAGAGCGGAATGCTGCATGCCGGGCATGTTGGATCGTGGTTTACGGTAAACGTCCGAACGTTCGCGCTCAGTGCATCGTAGAGTAAAAGTCTTCCTGCTAAGGGTTCACCGATCTTCGCAAGGAGCTTTACTGCTTCCATTGCCATCATCGTTCCCATTACACCAGCCAGCGCGCCCATGACCCCTGCCTCAGCACAAGACGGTGCTTCGTCTGCATTTGGCGGCTGCGGAAAGAGGCAGCGATAGCATGGACCATCATCCGTGCAAAGAACAGTGAGCTGCCCTTCGAATCGTAATATGGATGCAGAGATAAGCGGGATTCCCAGCACAAGACAAGTATCGTTGACCAGATATCGTGTCGAGAAATTATCTGAGCCATCGAGCACAAGATCGAAGTCGGTCAGAATTCCAATTGCGTTTTCGGGAGTCAACCGCTTTTCAAAAGCAATGATGGTTGAATTCGGATTGATTCCTGAAAGTTGTTTTTTTGCAAGCGCTGCTTTCGATTCACCGACATCCGATTCACGGTAAAGAATTTGCCTATGGAGATTCGAAATGGCGACATTATCATTGTCAACAATACCGATCGTTCCCACACCCATTGCAGCGAGATACAGTGCGGCAGGGGAGCCGAGTCCTCCTGCGCCGATGATAAGGGTGCGAGCTTTCTTCAGCCGTTCCTGCCCGGCAATTCCAAACTCCGGAAGCAGAATTTGGCGGGAATATCGCTGCATCTCTTCAGGCTGTAATGGCATCACGTTCCTCCAACATTCTAACAAAATGCCTAATAACTGCGGCAGGATTCTCTGCATCGTTTATCGCGCTGATCACCGCTATTCCTCCGAGACCGGGGCATAGAATTCCTTCAGCATTTGAGATTGATATTCCGCCGATAGCGACAATGGGAATTGAAACGGCAGCAATAACAGAG
>Ga0206964_10115_pt1 | contig 24343 bp, 15 predicted proteins | sample Alteio_BWOrgHeat_25_FD_152980 | JGI IMG/M metagenome (GOLD analysis project Ga0206964, IMG submission 152980) | Enriched cells from forest soil in Barre Woods Harvard Forest LTER site, Petersham, Massachusetts, United States -... | ecosystem: Environmental > Terrestrial > Soil > Temperate forest >...
ATCTGGACCAGATCGAGGTAGCGGAACGATTGCCGGATGGCGGAACAAAGGTGCTTGTCGGGATCGCCGATGTCGATGCTTTTGTCCCAAAGAAAACTCCCATCGATGACTATGCAGCGAAAGAAACAACGTCGGTCTATACCGGCGTCCGCATTTTCCCGATGTTGCCGGAGGAGCTTTCGACGGGCACGACCTCGCTGCTGGAAAATCAGGACCGGTTGAGCGTAGTCATCGAATTTGTTGCCGGCAAAGATGGAAACGTGGCGACTAGCAACATCTATCGGGCGATCGTTCGCAATAAAGCGCAGCTGGCTTACAACGGCGTCGGGGCATGGCTCGAGGGCACAGGACCTGCGCCAGCCAAGGTGGCAGCATCTGCGGACTTACAGGCGCAGCTTCGACTTCAGGACGAAGCTGCGCAAGCGCTTAGGAAGCAGCGCTATCAAAATGGAGCTTTGAACATTGAGAGTAGCGAAACGCGGCCAGTGATGCTCAATGAGCAAGTGGTGGATGTGGTTCGACAGGAGAAGAACCGGGCGACCGAGTTGATTGAAGACTTCATGATTGCCGCCAACGGAGTTATGGCGCGCCGGCTTGCGAACGTGTCCTCCATGCGGCGTGTTGTGAAAACTCCAGAACGTTGGGACCGGATTGTGCAGTTGGCTGCTGCACACGGCGGAAAGCTGCCTCCGGATCCCGACTCGAAGGCACTGAACGATTTTCTTATCCAACGACAAGCGGCCGACCCGGAGCACTTTGCGGATGTGTCGCTGACCGTGATCAAACTGATTGGGCCGGGCGAATACGTGCTGGAGCGTCCGGGCGACCCGGTGCAAGGGCATTTTGGATTAGCGGTGCAGGACTACACGCACTCTACGGCGCCGAACCGGCGTTTTCCGGATGTGGTGACGCAGAGAATTATCAAGGCCCAGCTTGCCGGGCAGCCGGCGCCGTATTCCGATGGAGAGCTCTCTGCCATCGCGAGCAACTGCACCCTAAAACAGGATGCAGCGCGCAAAGTGGAGCGCGAGATGACCAAGCGGCTGGCTGCAGTTGCTATGAGCCACCGCATTGGGGAGCAATTCGACGCCATAGTTACCGGTGTGACTTCCAGTGGAACGTTCGTGCGAATTTCGCATCCTCGTGTGGAAGGAATGTTGGCGCAGGGACAATCCGGGCTCGACGTGGGGGACCGGCTACGGGTGAAGCTGGTTCGGACGGATGTGCAGCGCGGGTATATTGATTTTGCCCGGGTGTGACAATGTCATCCTGAGCGCAGTTGCCGTCGCGAAGCGACGGCAACGAAGTCGAAGGATCCCGAGGAATTTGGTCTAGCAATACCGAACCAGGGAATTCTCGCCAAAAAACCGTAGCGAGCATTGTTGGAATGCCTTGCCGCATTCTAGTCCTCCGAAGTTCTTAGGGGTCCTTCGACTTCGTAACTGCTGCGCTTTGCGCACCAGTTACTACGCTCAGGATGACAGTTGCTCGCTTAATTCTCCCTCCCACCTTGCGATTACCGCGCACGCCAGGCAATTGCCAACTACGTTCACCGAGGTGCGCGCCATGTCCATGAGCGCGTCGATGCCGAGAATAATGAAGATGGGTTCGGTCGGCAGATGGAACGTGGCCGAGGTCGCCAGCAGCACCATGAGCACGGCGCGCGGCACGCCGGCAACGCCTTTGCTGGTCAGCATCAGGGTGAAGACCATGAATAGCTGCTCGGTCCAACCCAGATGCATGCCCGCGGCTTGCGCAACAAAGATGGAAGCCAGCGCGAGATAGAGCGTGGAGCCGTCCAGATTGAAGCTATACCCGGCCGGGATGACGAAGGCAACGATGCGGCGAGGGACGCCGAAGGCTTCCATGGCTTCCATGGCGCGGGGCAAGGCGGCTTCTGAAGCGCTGGTGGCGAAAGCGATGGTTGCGGGTTCGGCCACTGCCTGGATGAATCGCCGCAGGGGAATGCGCGCGAGGCGAGTGATCGGGAATAGCACGAGCAGAAGAAACGCGATCAGGGCGCAGTATCCGGTCAGCAGTAATTTGCCCAGTGGCAGGAGCACGCTTATGCCCAGATGGCCGACCGTGTAGGCCATGGCTCCGCCCACTCCAATCGGCGCAAAATACATTACCAGTTTGGTGAAAGCGAACATGGTGTCGGTTAGTGACTCGCAGAGTTTCAGCATGGGGCCGCGTTTGGCTTCCGGCACGCGGGCAAGGGCGACGCCGAAAAGAATGGCAAACACTGCGACCTGAAGAATCTGGTTTTCGGAAATGGATTTGGCAATGTTCTCCGGAAAGACGTGCAGAAGGAAATCGTCCCAGTGAAGAGGAGCTGCGCTTGGCGGGGCTAAGGCGGTAAGCGGAGCGGTGATCTGGAGGCCTTCTCCCGCGCGACTGATGTTGATGGCCACGATGCCCAACAGCAGGGCCAGGGTGGTGACAATTTCAAAGTAGATGAGGCTCTTGAGGCCGATGCGGCCTACGCTGCGCAGATTGCCGTGTCCGGCAATGCCTAGGACCAGGGTGCCGAAAATCAGCGGAGCGACGATGGACCGGATCAGGCGCAGGAATATTTCTCCGAAGACCCGCAAGTGTTCGGCAAATTGCGGACGATCCAGGCCGATTTCTGCCCCCAGCAGCATGGCGAAGAAAATCCAGCGAGTGAGGGAGTGGCTGCGAATTCCGGGCAAAGCGATGGCCGAGAGACCAATCCATCGGAGAGTGGTCATCCAGGCGTGAGGGCCGAGGAATAGTGGTAAGAGTGCTCCGGTGAGAAAAAGCACGACGCCCAGTGCAGTCGCCGCGCGGAATGCGGATGGCTGTTTCGCGGGGATGCTCACGGAGGATTCGGAGTTCGGCATGAAGTTGTGCGGCGGAACTCAGGAAGCCTAATTGCTAGTGTGCGGAGTTGTCCAGACGAAATGCGGAAGGCCTTACACTTTGTTTCCGGTCCCGGGGAAGGCTTTACCACAGAGGGTACAGGGGAACACAGAGGTTCGGATGGATCGGAAATGCAGGAGGTCCTTCGTTGGGAGTCCTGTGCTTTGCGCCGGACTCCGCTGCCTCAGGATGACAGCGCGTTGCGAAGGGTATTGCGGAGTCGGTGGAGGGTTGCGGCTAGCGCTGCTACACCTGCGGTCAGGAATGCTAGACACATTTTCACTGCCCATTTAGGTGCGATCCCAGCACGGCGCAGCACAAAGGGCAGGAAGTTCCAGTTGGTGATGTGGATGTAGTCCCAGGGATCTTCGGTCATGGCGTGGGTGTTGAGACCCCAGGCATCCATTTTTCCCAGGGCGAAGGCGAGGATGTTCTTGAAACGCAGGGCGATCACGAAGGTTGGATGGCCGAATGTTTCCATCTGATAAATTTCAAGCGGCAACCAGAAGGCGAGCGAGGCCAACTGGATCACGGCGCCGACCACGATCAATCCCATGCCAATTGACCAGGCTAGCTTTCCAGCGTGAGTGCGGCGCCGTATTAGCAGTGGAACCGAAACGAACGCCACCAGCTCTGCCGCGGTTGAGACATAGCGGTCGCCCCAGGCGAAATCACCACTCCAAACTGTGTACCGCGCATAAAAGCAGATATAGGCGAGCAAAAGCAGGGAGGTGGCGGCCAGGTATGCTCGGGTTTCAGAGCTGAAACGCTTCCATGCCAGCGCGCCGACTAGGATGGTGAGCAGCAGGAGTGGGTCGAACAGGAAGATAGATTTCTCCGGAGTGAACAGTGCGCCCAGGAAGCCGACGTGGAAAGGTGTTTCGAAAGGGTAATTCAGGGGCAGTGTAGGGTCGAGGAGCCGATGTTCCGCAGCAAAGTAGTGTACGTAGGTGTTGAAGAACGATCCGAACCGATAGTACTGATATAGCCGATCAATTAGCAGGAAGAATGCGTAAATTGGCAGCGCGGTCTTGGCATATGAGACAAAACGCTCCCAAAGCGCCTTCCCGCCCAGCTGCTGAGACCAGAGCACCAGCAACAAGAAAAGTCCTCCAGCCATTAGATCCAGGCCTGTAGTCAGGCGGGTCAGCAGGTTGAGCCCAAAGGCGCCGGAGCCGACCAGGAGGGCGCCATGGCTGCCCGTGCGCAGCCATTCGTATTGAAACGAAAACCCGACCAATGTCAACAGGAAGATATAGTTGTTCTCCATCATGTTCTGGGTGTAGTGCAGATGGGTGGTGCAGAACAGGAGCGCCAGGACTCCGGCGGCGGCTTCGCGATCGGTGAATTGCAGAAGGCGGAGAAAACGAAAGCAGACCAGAGCGGTGAGAACACTCAACAGAATGTTGGTACTGTAGCTGACAAAAACGTTGCGGACGCTGGGATCGTTGCCGTTGTAGTCGGCGAATACTGGCAGACGCTCGATGTACGTGCCTACGATATCTGCGGGCAGCATGAGCAGGGGCTGGCCGATGCCATACCAGTCATACAGTTTGCCACCACGGCCGTGGACACCGAATTCTGGGTATTCGTCGGGAAAGACAGCGGGCTCTGAGGTCCAAAATGAATGGGCTGTCTGCAGGCGGTGCATGGTGTCGCTGGTGCCCAACTCCCCCGACTGGACGACGAAAGCTGTGAGCGCGGCGGTCAGGGCCAGGAGAAAACGCACGTCCCTCCAGTACGCGTGCCGCATGCGCTAGCTCTTCCTTGATCGGGCCATGGCCTCGCGAGACTCTTGGTCGGCAGTCTTGCGCCGTTCGGTTTCGCGCTTGTCCCACAGCTGCTTGCCTTTGGCCAGGGCTAGTTCCACCTTTACTCTGCCATTCTTGAAATACATTCGCGTGGGGATCAAGGTGAGTCCGCGTTGCTGGGTCTTGCCGATGAGTTTGCGAATCTCCTCCTTGTGTACCAGTAACTTGCGGGTACGCAAGGGCGCGTGGTTGAAGATATTTCCGTGCTCGTAAGGGCCGATGTGGCAGTTCAGGAGCCAGAGTTCGCCGTCTTTGATGAGGCCATACGCGTCTTTGAGGTTAGAGAGCCCGCTTCGTACGGATTTGACCTCGGTCCCGGTCAGGGCAACGCCAGCCTCAAATTTTTCCAGCAAGAAGTAGTTGTGGGAAGCGATCCTATTGACAGAAGCATCACGCTGCCCCGCTGCGGTGGGATCGCGGCGGGGATTTTTTTCCGGATTGGGACGAGTAGGCTGTGAAGGCTGTCGAGGCATGCTGACTTCTAGCTTACCGCATGGAGTGAAACGAGCCGGGCAAGACCTTTACCCCAAGGCGGCACAGGGGAACACAGGACTTGCTTTGGGCGACTAGAACACTCAGGAAACGGGGAACGACGGGTCACGGGATGGCGTTTTGGGACGGTCACATCTTCGGTACAGGCACCAAAGAGTGTAACTGCTACCACAGCAGTCACTTCGGATGGTTCCGCTGCGATGCTATAATCGCGAAAAATACTTCGTAAAAAAAGCCAGAGGTAGTGGTCCAAGGTGCTGGTCGGCCAGCGGAAAAAACTATCTGTGAGGATTCTCGAATGAAAAGTTTGATGCGCTCGGCGGCACTGGCTCTGCTACTCCTGGCGGTGAGTGTCGCCATTGCCGGTGAAAGTGCCAAGTCCTTGTACAACAAGGGCAAGGACGCGGAAGCGCGGCAGAATTACGAGCAGGCGTACGACTTTTTCAAGCAAGCTTACGACCTGAAGCCGACCGACCTTTCCTACCGAGCCTCCTACGAACGGCTGCGTTTCCTGGCAGGAGCGTCGCATGTGCATCGCGGGCAGTTGCTGCGTGATGCGGGTCAACTAGACACTGCTCTGGCCGAGTTCCAGAAAGCTGTGGACATCGATCCTTCCAGTTCGATAGCTCAACAAGAACTGAAGCACACCAAGGATATGATCGAAGCGGCGAAAACACCTGAGCCGAAAGCATCAGCTTCCGCTTCCAGTGGAATGCAGAAGCGTCTGGACGAAGCGACAGGGCCGGTGGAACTGGCTGCGATCTCGAATGTTCCCATCAATCTCAAAATCACTGAAGACTCGAAAGTTATCTACGAGACGGTAGGTAAACTGGATGGGGTCAACGTGCTGTTTGATCCTGATTACACGTCACGCCGGATCAAGATTGAGCTGAACAATGTCTCTTTGCAGGAAGCGCTTGAGATTATTGCGTTGGAGTCCAAGACTTTCTGGCGTCCGGTCACGCCAAACACAATTTTCGTGGCTTCCGATAACCCAGCCAAGCGTAAAGACCTGGAACAGAGCGTTATCAAGACTTTCTACCTGGCCAATCTGTCGCAGCCGACCGAGCTCCAGGATGTGGTCAATGCAATGCGGCAAATCCTTGAAATCTCCCGCATCCAGCCGTTGCCGTCGCAAGGAGCCATCGTGGTACGGGGCACGCCGGACCAGATTGCCCTGGCGCAGAAATTGATCAATGATCTGGACAAGTCAAAGCCCGAAGTGATTGTTGACGTGGCCGTGATGCAAATCAACCGGTCGAAGTCACGCACGTTGGGAATCAGTCCACCCACCAGCGCAACTGTAGCCTTGCAGAGCAATATCAATACAACAACGACGACGACGGTTCCGGGAACGCCCGGCGGGGGAACTACGACCGGCACGCCCAACCAGATCAACCTGAATCAGATTGCCAATCTGAACGCCACGAACTTCAACGTCACGATCCCGCAGGCAACTGCGACGGCGCTGTTTTCCGACAGCGACACAAAACTGCTGCAGAAGCCGCAGATCCGCGCGGTGGATGGTCAGAAAGCGTCGCTTAAAATTGGTGACCGCGTGCCCGTGGCGACTGGGTCTTTCCAACCGGGAATCGGTGGAGTAGGCATCAACCCCCTGGTGAACACGCAGTTTCAGTATCTTGATGTGGGTGTGAATATTGACATCACTCCCAAGATCCATGCCGGCGGCGAAGTCACTCTGAAAATCACGATGGACATTTCTTCGGTGACCGGAACGTCCAGTATCGGCGGCATCAGCCAGCCCATCATCGGACAGAAGAAGATCGAGCATGAAGTTCGCTTGAAGGAAGGCGAAGTCAACATGCTGGGCGGAATGTTCGAAGATCAGGAAACCAAGTCTATCAGCGGGATTCCAGGTCTGGCCCAGATTCCGATTTTGAAATATCTGTTCGGACAAACGCAGAATGATCACTCACAAACTGAGACGGTGTTTGTGCTGATCCCGCATATTGTGCGCGCGCATGAGTACACGGAAATGAATCAGGCGGCACTGGATGTCGGCACGGCCAACGCGATCGAACTCCGCCGGGTAAACCATTCCGCGCCCGCAACAGCTCCAGCGGCCAACCAGGCGCCCGCAACGCAGACTCCGCCTGTGGTGCACCCGCAGGGCACGACCCCGGCGCCTCCGGCGAACCAGTTCCCCACTCCTACGGCGGTGCCGCCTGGTGGCGCGGGTTTTAGTCTTGATCCACCGAGCATCACCCAGCCCGCAGGTTCGACGTTTACTGTAAATGTAGTGCTGACCGGAGCTCAGAACGCCTACTCCGTTCCCATGCAACTGAGTTACGATCCCACGCTGCTGCAGGTGGTCAATGTCTCGAACGGCAGCTTCTTATCGCAGGATGGGCAGGCGGTGGCGCTAGTGCATCGCGACGATGAGTCGAGCGGAACTTTGCAGATTACAGCGACGCGGCCTCCAGGAGCGCCGGGGATTTCTGGGAAGGGTACGGTTGTCACCCTGACTTTGATGGCTAAGTCTGCCGGACAATCCACCTTGACTGTTTCTAGAGGTGCTGTGCGCGATCCGGGCATGCAACCGGCGCCCGCAGCGGGGGCCTCCGCGACAGTGACGATTCAATAGCCGGCTTAGCAGTGATTTTGCAGACTTCAATTCGCCCCCATCACTTATATATATGAAGGTACCTGCCCCGGGAACAAAACAAGCGCGAAGTATGCGTGGGTTCACGCTGATCGAGTTGATCGTGGCGACTACGATCCTCGTAGTCCTCACGGGGATGGCGATTCCGCTGGCCCGGGTGAGTATCAAGCGCGAGAAGGAGCACGAACTTCGCCGTGCGCTGTGGGACCTGCGGGACGCGATTGATCGTTACAAAGATGCGGCGGACCGTGGCGCGTTCCAGACCAAGGTGGGTTCGGAGAATTATCCGCCGGATTTGGACACCTTGGTGAAGGGCGTGGATGTGCAGGGCAAGAAACTGAAGTTTCTGCGTAGAATCCCGATTGATCCTATGACGAATGGTACGGAGTGGGGCATGCGCTCAATGCAAGACGATCCCGACTCTGATTCCTGGGGCGAGCAAAACGTTTTTGATGTTTACACCAAGTCACAAGACACGGGCCTGGACGGGACCAAGTACAAGGACTGGTAGATGACAAAGACGCGCCGAAAACAGAGCCGGGGGTTCACCTTGATCGAGCTGATGATCGTGGTCAGCATGATCTTGATCCTGCTTTCGGTGGCGCTACCGGCATACAACCGCTCCATTCTGGCTGCGCGGGAGTCGGTGTTGAAGCAAAATCTTTTTGCCATGCGCTCCGTCATTTCGCAATACACGCTGGACAAACAGAAGGCACCTCAGTCCCTGCAGGACCTGGTCACTGGAGGTTACTTCAAACAGATCCCCAACGATCCAATGACTGGGCGCAACGACACCTGGAGCGTGGAAGAAGAGACCGATACCCTCCTTTCCGTGGATCAGCAAGAGGGCGGGATCGTCGATGTCCACAGTGGATCCAGCGGAGTTGGTGGCGATGGCACGGCTTATAACACGTGGTAGAGCACCGCTGGTCAAGCAAGAAGCCCACTCTGGCATTTGAACACTTCCCACCAAAGCACTAACATCTAGTCATGCCGGTGGAAACCGAAATCTCTCAGGCAACCTACACTCCCATCCGCGCGCCTCGCGGGAACGCCATCTCCTGCAAGGGTTGGCAGCAGGAAGCAGCCATGCGCATGCTCATGAACAACCTTGATGAAGAGGTTGCAGAGCGACCGCGGGACCTGGTGGTCTATGGCGGAACCGGGCGGGCAGCACGGAGTTGGGAGGCTTATCACGCGATTGTCGCTTCCCTGAAAAATCTTGCTGACGACGAGACTCTGCTAGTCCAATCGGGCAAGCCGGTAGGCATTTTCAAGACCCATAAATACGCGCCACGGGTGCTGATCGCGAACTCCAACTTGGTGGGGCACTGGTCGAACTGGGAGAAGTTTAACGAACTGGAGCGTGCGGGCTTGATGATGTACGGGCAGATGACCGCGGGTTCGTGGATCTATATCGGCTCGCAGGGAATCGTGCAGGGCACATTTGAGACGTTTGCTGCTGCGGCAGAGAAGCATTTCGGCGGCGACTTGGCTGGGAAGCTAATTGTCAGCGGTGGCATGGGAGGCATGGGCGGAGCTCAACCTTTGGCCGCCACCATGACGGGCGCGGCTTTCCTCGGTATTGACGTCGATCCCGAGCGTATCAAGAAACGCCTTAAGACGGGCTATTGCGACTTCATGGCGACGACGCTCGACGAGGCGTTGCGCATCCTGAAGAACGCAGTACGTAAGAAGGAACCCGTCTCTGTCGGCCTGGTGGGAAATTGCGCGGACATCATTCCTGAACTTGCCGAGCGCAGCGTGGTGCCCGATATCTTGACTGACCAGACTTCGGCGCACGATCCGCTGAATGGTTATGTGCCGAATGGGATGACACTTGAAGCTGCGCTTGAATTGCGCCAGCGCGATCCGCAGAGTTACCAGGAGCGCTCGCTGGATGCGATGGCGCGGCACGTGGAGGGGATGCTACGTTTGCAGAAGATGGGCGCGGTGACTTTCGACTACGGCAACAATATTCGGACGTTTGCGTTTCAACGTGGCGTGAAAAATGCATATGACTTCCCCGGATTTGTACCGGAGTATATCCGGCCGCTTTTCTGTGAAGGGCGCGGCCCGTTCCGCTGGGTTGCACTTTCTGGAGAGCCTTCAGACATTCACGTTACGGACGATCTGATTCTTGAGTTGTTTCCTGACAACCGGATTCTGCGCCGGTGGATTGATTTGGCGCGCAAGCGGATCAAGTTTCAGGGCTTGCCCGCACGCATTTGTTGGCTTGGATATGGCGAGCGGGCGCAGTTCGGGCTGGCGATGAATGATCTGGTAAAGAAGGGGAAGATCAAAGCGCCGATTGTAATTGGGCGCGATCATCTGGATTGCGGGTCGGTTGCCTCTCCCTACCGTGAAACAGAAAGCATGAAAGACGGCAGTGATGCTGTCGCTGATTGGCCGCTGCTTAACGCTCTGCTGAATACAGCCGCGGGCGCTTCCTGGGTTTCTATTCATAACGGCGGCGGCGTGGGCATCGGCTATTCATTGCATGCAGGCCAAGTGACGGTTGCTGACGGGACCGACATGATGGCCAAGCGTATTGAGCGCGTGCTGACGACGGACCCTGGCATGGGAGTGATCCGTCATGTGGATGCGGGATATGCGGAGGCGAAGACTTTTGCGAAGGAGAAGGGCGTGAAGGTGCCGATGTCGCTCGATGGTCGTTAGTTGTTGGGCGACAGCAATTCCTGACGAGCGCTACAACCCGCATCAAAGTTACAAGAAAGTTCTAAAAGCCAACATGCCTGGTGACGCTACCTTTCCAGAACCTCTTGAGACTGAACGCCTCGTATTGCGTCAATATGGTAGTGCGGACGCTGCAAGCATTTTTGAATTAGTTGAAAAGAATAGAGCTCAACTACTGCAGAATTTCTCGCAAATGGCGAAGGGCCTTTCGCAGATTGAGGAAGCGAAAGTTTTTGTGAACGACAAAGCGGACCAATGGAATGGTAGAAAGGCCTTCTGCTACGGCATTTGGCTCAAGGCTTCCAAGGAACAAATAGGACAGATTCAGGTAAAGAATATTGTTTGGGAAGTGCCCTCTGCTGAACTTTCCTATTTCATAGCCAGTTCCTCACAAAGACAGGGTTTCGCCAGCGAGGCAATCTCGACAATCCTGCGTGCAGCTTTCAGAGAATTGGATTTCAAGAGAATGTTTGTCCGGATCGTTCCATCAAACAGGGAAAGCATGTTCCTTGCAAACAAATTAGGTTTTAAGCACGAAGGAGTCCATAGAAGTGAATTCAGGTGCGGGTTTGGCGATCTCCACGATGTCCACTATTTTTCTTTGACTACAGATGATTTTAAGTTCGCCTGACAACGTCGCGATAGGATTTTGCTTGATTACAGAACGCATAACATCTAGGCCGAATTCCGGTACCACAGTACGTCGTTGTCGCAGTTACTGCTAAACTGCTTAGCGTGTCGCCCTCCCGTAAATCGAAACGGTCCGTGCAATCCCTGTTGCTGGTTAATATTAGCCAGTTGCTGACGCTGCGCTCTTCTTCCGGCAACTCGGGTCCACGTCGCGGAGTCCAGCTGAAAGAACTTGGCATCATCGAGGACGCCGCTGTGCTTTGCTTAGGCGGGAAGATTGTTTCGGTCGGGAAAAGCAAAGACGCCGTGCGCGATACGTGGCTGAAGAAGAATCGCAAGTCGGTCGTCGAGATCGACTGTACAGGCCAGGTCGTCCTGCCGGGCTTTGTGGATTCCCACACCCATCCGGTATTCGTTGTTCCGAGACTGGTGGATTTCGAAAAGCGCATCAGCGGCGCGACGTACGAGGAAATCGCCCACGCGGGCGGTGGTATTCGCTCGAGCGTGGAAGGCGTGCGCAAAGCAAGCAAGAAGTTGCTGGCCGAAAAAGTTTCGCAAATGCTGCGTGAAGTAGCGGAGCAGGGAACTACCACAGTGGAGGCGAAGTCGGGATACGGCTTGTCGCTGGAATCAGAGGTAAAGTCGCTTGAAGCGATCCAACTTGCTGCGAAGAGTTGGCCAGGGACTGTTGTACCGACCCTGTTGGGTGCGCACGTCGTGCCCAAAGAATTTCAGGGGAACGTTGGCGCCTACGTGAACGAAGTCTGCGAAAAAATGATTCCGTTGGTAGCGAGGCGAAGGCTGGCACGGTTTGTAGATGTCTTCACCGAGCGAGGAGCGTTCAGCGCGGAGGACACGGAGAGAATTTTTGCCATGGCAGAAGAGCATGGCCTGGGCGTGCGGGCACACGTTTGCCAGCTGAGCGAAACGCGAGTGCAGAAATTGTTGAGGTATAAGCCGGCGTCGTTCGATCACATGGATCATGTGAATGACGCCGACATTCTGGAACTGGCAAAACACGACACAATCGCGACTTTGGTACCCGGAGCGAATTATTTTCTCGGGCTGGAAGGATTTCCTCCTGCTCGGAAGCTCATTGACGCAGGAGCCCCCGTGGCTCTAGCCACGGACTACAACCCCGGCTCATCGCCGACACCGAGCATACCGTTTGTGTTGTCGCTGGCGTGCACGCACATGAAGATGTCGCCGGCGGAAGCGATCTCTGCTGCGACGATCAACGGGGCGTGCGCGTTGCAGCTGGCCGAGCGAAAGGGCTCGATCGAGTCGGGGAAAGACGCCGATCTGGCCGTATTTGAAGCGGATGATTACCGCGAGATTCCCTACTGGTTTGCATCCAACCGCTGCGCTTTCACGGTCATGAATGGAACGCTGGTAGCGCCAGAGATTGCGATGGCCTCGCGTTGAGGGAATGCGGCATGATTGATATAATCGGGGCTGCTCGATCCGCTCCCAGCATTCGGACAGCGCGCGATAACCCGCAATTCTGCCTAAAGTCTAAGGGTAGAGGTTAGGGAAGTGGTGTGCACGTGCGGGTTGGCAAGTGGCCAGGTAGCTCAGGTGGTAGAGCGCAGCCCTGAAAAGGCTGGCGTCGGCGGTTCAACTCCGTCCCTGGCCACCACATTTCAAAGCATTTAGTTATCCCGGTCAAATTCTAGTTTTATGGGTTGCGACCCACAATAAGCAAGAATCACGGGTCGCTACCACCCCACACTATTGCCCTACGTTACTGCCGACTTGATCTTTTCAGTCAGCAGTTGCTGCAATATCCATCCTTGAGCTTGGAGCTTGGCCGGGGTCATGGCCTTTGAATGGCTCGGGCACTACGCTTTGGGGCTGCGGTTTTCTGAACGGTACGCCTGGAACCGGCCAATGGTACGCAATCAAGTGAGCATTGCCACGCATTCTTGGCGCGCCGCGAAGGGGAGTATGAGAGGCCGTTATGCGTCACAGAGTCATGTTGGACATGACCGCAAACCCGGTGTACTATCACGGCAACCTGCGCTGTTGTACGGCTCTCCCACCGGCAACGCTGGAAATCCACGTCGGTCTGGATTCTTGGCTATGAACCGTAATCGCACGTCTCTTGTCGTCGGCCGCTGGTTCGGAGTCTTCCTGGTGACCCTCGCCTTGGCTTCTGCTGCATCGGCGAGCTCAAAAGAGAAAGCGTTGTACAGCTTCCAGGGCGGCACAGATGGGGCGGTTCCGGCAGGTGGGATCGTGTTCGACAAGCAGGGCAATCTTTACGGGGCCACACAGCAGGGTGGCGGGAGCAACTGCTCTCCCATGGCGGCCTGCGGCACGGTCTATCAACTCGTTCCACCGGCGAAACAGGGCGATCCCTGGACAGAGAATTTGCTCCATGTCTTCCAAGGCAAGCGACTGAATGACGGTGAGTTTCCCTCGGGTGGCGTGATCGCAGACGGGTTAGGCAATATCTACGGCACATCTGCCTATGGTGGGACCGGCGATTGTGTGCTCTTAGGCATCAAGGGCGGTTGCGGCACAGTGTTTGAGCTCTCGCCGCCGAAGACTAAGGGCGGCCAGTGGAGCTATGCGATTTTGTACAGCTTCAAAGACAGCAGGGACGGCTACGTGCCATGGGGGGATCTGGTATTCGACGGCGCAGGCAATTTGTACGGAGCAACGTACTTTGGAGGCGGCGAGGGCACGACCTGTGATGCCGCGTACCAGTATTGTGGGACGGTCTTCAAACTGAGCCCGCCGAAGACCAAGGGCGGCAAGTGGGCGAAGAAATTGCTGCACAGCTTCGCTGGAGGCACAGACGGTGCGAACCCCAACGGTGGGCTGGTGCTTGATGGCAAGGGCGTAGTTTACGGGACCACGTTCGCGGGCGGCAACCAAGGATGCAAGACCAGTTCTAGCATTGGGTGCGGCATGGTATACGCGCTCAGCCCCCCTGCCATTGAGGTAGGCGTCTGGACGGAGAAAACAGTGCACCGGTTCACCGGCGGCAACGACGGGGCTCAACCAGGCGGCGGAGTAATCATTGATGCCCAGGGATCTCTTTACGGCGGAGCCGAAGGTGGCCCTAAGGCAGGAGGGATCATCTTTCGATCAGCGCCGGTCGGCGGTGACCACTGGAAAGAAACCGTTCTATACGCCTTTACCGTTGCCCCACAAGGCGGGTACGATCCAACGGTCGCCCGATTCGATAAGAACGGCAACATTTACGGTACTACAAATGTTGGCCCCGGCGAATCGCTAGCCGGCAGCGTTTTCAGATTGAAGCCGTCCGGCCGAAGCGGCGGAACCTGGACGATCAGCATTCTGCACGGTTTTACCAACAAACCGGACGGGGCGTTTCCCAATGTCCCGTTGATCTCCGACAAATTCGGAAACCTGTACGGTTCGACACAGACAGGGGGTAAGGGTCAGTCTTGCCAAGGGGGCTGCGGGACAGTATTTGAGGTCTCGCCGTAAGAGCGGACATTTCGCCACGCGTTGGATTCAGGACTTCGGGGTTAAGGAGAAGCAATATGAAAGGCATGACAACATCCGCTTCCGGCTGGATGGTATCTGCAATAGTGACTGTTTTGGTCGGCTTGTTTTCCGCTTCCACAACTCCTGCGGTGGCACAGGGGAGTCAGGGACAAGATGCCGTTTACAACTCGTCGAACCGCATTGTGGGGGCATCGGCCTTCATCGACGCCAGTATGTTCGCAAACAGTCCACCCCCTCCTCTGAACTTTTGTACGGTACTGAACTATGTCTTGACACACGGCTTTCCGGCCGCCGGTGCGGTCATCGATGCACGAGGCCTTCCCTTTCCCCGGCTTCCCCGGATACTTCCATTTCGGCGGGCCTGTCACGAGTAGCGGTAGGGTCTTAGAATTGTTTGAAGTGTCCACTACCGTGACGCAACCTTGCGGAATCCCGACGTAATTTGCGGAGCATGGCTTGGCCGACATCAAGAAGTCATGGGTGGGACGGTAAGGATTGCTTGGCCGAAGCTAGTAGTTGTGCCTTGCGAGAGAACAGTTCGAGACCACGCTCGTGAGTTTCTTTCTCTAGGGTTTCAAGTTGTAAACGACCCGAAGCAGAATTAGCCTTGAGCTCCGCTTCACCCAAGGCCAGCCGTGCCTCACATTCAATTTGGTAGTAACCCAGTTTTCTAGCGGTCACGATTGCCGAAAGCAGCTGTTGGCGTGCTGCGTCGAGTGCGGAATGTCCTGCTGCATTCTGGCCGGCAGATGCCGCTTCTGTTCGGGCGGTTTGAATAGCGATGGGCAATGTGAGAGCTGGGTCAGGGCTCTTGCGCCCAAGTTCAGCGGCTTGCCGGATGGCCTTACGGGCTTCCTCTAACTTGCCCTGCACAAGGAGTGCGCGACTGAGCAAAGTGTATGCACCCGTGGCACCTGGATATTCCTTCTCCTCTTCAAATTCTGCAATCGCTAGACGCAGTAAGGGCTCCGCTTGCTCGGGGTGACCTTCTTCGAGAGAAAGTTGAGCCAGAGAAACCTGGCTTTCCGCCACCAGGCCCCGTTCGCCCAGCTTCTGCCGAGCCTCCAATGCTTGCTGGTACTGTTGGTGGGCTCCGGCCAAGTCCGCCTGGGCCATCAACGCATCTCCAAGCACAACCATTGCACCTGTCAGGTACTGATACTCAGAATGGCTAGGACGGATGGTGTCCATTGCTTGCGCAGCAAGATCGTATGCTTTCTTCGTCTGGCCTTGAGCCATCTCCAGATCTGCGAGCCTGTACATCCAATACCCCGGAGTGCTGGGATCGAATGCAGCGCTCTCGATCGCTTGCTGGTAGATCTTTGCTGCTTCAGGCAGATGGCCGCGAAGATAGAGAATGTCTGCGATATTGCCGATCGCCAGTAGCGTGTTAGCCTTGTCCCCGGCTTGCTCGAAATGATACTTCGCTTCCCGATACAACTGCTCGGCGCGGTCCAGTTTGCCCTCGTTGGCAAAACCAATCGCCATGTTGTTAAGGACAACGCCGGTTTTCTCGTGTTCACCCAGTTTTTGCAGGACGACGAGCACTTGGCGGTAGGTTGCAATGGCCTGTTCGAAATGTCCCCGAGCCCCTTGGCCATCCCCGATCAAGCGCAAGGCATCGGCTGCTCCAAGGCGATTGCCGGCAGCGAGGAAGATATTGGAGGCATCTTCGCAGGAGATTTGTCCCTGCTCGGGATGATCACCGTAGATCAGGTTCATACATTCCTCTTTCCGGGCCTGTGCATAAACCAGTTTCTTGTCTTGTGCTGCGGCTTTAGCAAGAGCGCTTCGGACCAGCACCAGCGAGGCGGGCTTGTTGTTCGGTATCGCCCGCTCTTCCGCTAGGTCGATACGCGGATCAGCAGAAGCCGGTGGCGGAAGTCGACGAAGCTGAGCAATCGTCTCCATGGCTTGGTTTTTCTGGCCTGCCGCGTTTTGTGCGAGCACAAGCTGCAATCCGTACTCCACGCTGTCCGGAAATAAAGCGAACAGCGCCTGATAGGTCGAGGCAGCCTTTTCGTGCTGAGCCAGACTCTCGTAGTAGGCCCCCTCGACCAGCATGCGGTTCACACGCGGCAAATCAGCAGAAAGATCCAAAGCCCTCTTGGCTTCCTCCTTACGCTTCTGCTCATATCCTAGCTGCGACCAGGATCGAGCCAGCATGGAGTGGGAAAGCGGAAATCTTGGATCCGCCTTGATCGCCTGCTCTAGAAGATCTTTGGCCGCCGAGGCGTCATAATCGCGCAGCTTGACCAGTCCAAGAGTGTAGAAACGTGCGGCTTCAGGGTTAGAGGGCAAAGCAGCGAGGACACTGGACTCGTCGGTTTCCACAACGCTCGGAACTCCCAGACGGTCCCTGAGCTTGGCCCCAATCCGGGAAATCAGCTGAAAGAAGTTCTGGCTGCTGCCAATCTCTGCTACCTCTGCAAGGATTTCCCCGGTTCTGGCATCCTGCAAGCGCACGTCGAGCCGCAGCTGTCTGCGCTCCGGTCTGCCTACATTGATGTAGGAGCCGAGAACCAGAAGATCACTATTCAGAGCCGTACCGATGCGCGCTGTCGTCTCCTGTCCCAGCGTATCGGTCTGGGACCACGGGGAGGTAAGACGCAGGTTGGCCACATCCTCTCCAGAAACCAGCCGCATTTTTTCCCCCGTGACCAGCTCGGTACTCAGCATCTCCGTGAAGGCGGTTGCGAGCCAGCCATCCTCCACCTTCCCTGACAAGTTGTGAAAACCGAGGACCGCAACCGACTTGCGCAGAATAGGAACGGTTGCAGCGGTAGGTTGCACTGAGACAGTTCGCGCCCGAGAGACATTACGGCGTACATACCATCCGAGGCTGGCCACGACAAGAAGCACGAGAGCGAACGCGGCATAAATAATGAGGTGGCGTGTCGGTATACCCTTGTGCAGAGTTGGCGCGGCGACCCTCGTATCGACGCTGAGGTTAACGGACACGCCTTCGGCCGCTACTGGAGCAAGAAAACGGTAGCCACGGCGGGGAATGGTTTCAATGAAGCGTGGATTGTCGGAATCGTCGTCGAGAGCGGCACGGAGCTTTTTCAGAATGACGTTCAGACTGCCGTCGAAATCGACGTAAGTCCCTTCCGGCCAAAGCTTCTGGCGCAATTCCTCGCGAGTAACGATTTCGCCGGGTCGCTCTAGCAACAGGATCAACACACGAAATGGCTGGTCCTGGAGTTTTACGCGCGAGCCGCCACGGATCAGAGTGCTGCGGCCGGTGTCGGCCTCGAACAGTCCAAATCGAAAAATGCGCGCTGCAGAGGCAATGCGTTCCATAGTGGGGTGCAACGCAAAGTGGCGAAATCATAGCACGCCTCCAACTGCATGTCAGTCGCCAGTGTAACCGCCTCAAAAAACTGAGGTTATCAGGTCAGGAATAAGTCACACCCAGTTCCTTTGACCTTTTGCTGATCTTCGAGCACTCTCGCCTCGGCGCGACAGCAGCCTGCACGCCCTGCGGAAACGCACCCGATGAAAACGTCCGGAAGCGGGCACAAATCGACCCAAGGAGAAGCTCCCATGAAGCGCAGAAAAAGTTCGGTTCGGCCTATGATCCTTGCCCTTGCCACCTTGTTCGCAACATCCTTTCTAAACGCACAGCAGCCGGCCAGCGTCGTGCCCACTCTGGTCAATTTCAGCGGCGTGCTGACGGACGCCAATGGCAAGCCCCTCACCGGCACCGTGGGGGTAACTTTCTCCTTATATAAGGACCAGCAAGGCGGCGCCCCCTTGTGGCTGGAAACGCAAAATGTCCAGCCCGACAGGAGCGGGCACTACACCGTGATGCTAGGCTCGACCGGCGGCCATGGTCTGCCACCAGTCCTGTTCGCTTCGGGGGAGGCGCGCTGGCTGGGGCTACAGGCGCAGGGCCAGGCCGAGCAACCTCGCGTAATGCTGCTCGCCGTGCCTTACGCGTTGAAGGCCGGGGATGCGCAGACAGTCGGGGGACTGCCCGCCTCAGCCTTTGTCCTCGCCGCGCCCTCTGCAGGCAGCGCGGCTGCAGGTACTAACTCGGGAAGTACGGACAGCTCTACCTCGAATCTGCCACCCGCCGGTAACGTGACCGGGTCGGGCACTGTCAATTTCCTGCCCATATGGACGGGTGCTTCCACCATTAGCAACTCGGTGCTGTTCCAGTTAGGCACCGGCAGCACCGCCAAGCTGGGCATCAACACCATCAAGCCCGCCACGACTCTTGACGTCAAGGGCGGTGGTACGATTCGCGGTCTGTTCAGCTTGCCCACGACGGGAACTGCAACCGCGAGCAAAGGCTTCAACTCGCAGCCCATGGACTTGGTGACCTCGGTGTTCAACAGCGGCACCAGCACGGCCGTCCCGCAGACCTTCCAGTGGCAGACCGAGCCGGTGGGCAACAACACCAGCAACGCCACTAGCTCGCTGAACTTGTTATTCGGTCAGGGGACGAACAAGCCGACTGAGACCGGATTGAACATTGCCAGCAACGGAAAGATCACGTTCGCCACAGGGCAGACGTTTCCGGGAACAGGGACTGTCACGGGCGTGACCGCAGGCACCGATCTAACTGGAGGCGGCAGCAGCGGCAATGTCACGCTGAATGTGGATACCACGAAGGTGCCGCAACTGGCTGCCAATAATAATTTCACGGGCAATCAGAGCGTCACCGGAAATCTGAGCGCGACCGGCTCGATCACCGGGCAGACCGCCAACTTTAGCGCGAACAACAGCACACAAGTCGTGAATGTTACTCAATCTGGTAGCGGCTCCGCTGTTGCCGCCAGCACTACCGGAAACAATCCCGCTCCAGCAATTCTTGGTAGCGTCACCACTAGCGCCACCGCAGTGGGAGTCCAGGGACAAACGGGAGGCTTGCTGGGCGTCGGGGTATTGGGACTTGCAAGCAATTCCAGCAGCGGCGCAGGTGCTGTCGGCGTGGTTGGAGCTTCATTCGCTCCAGGCGGAGCCGGAGTTTTCGGCCACTCCGACGATACCGCAGGTGCCGGAATGGGGCTGTTGGGATACTCAGCGAGTCCGACGGGGTTCGGGATGTACGCGTATGAAACCGGTAGTTTAGGAGTCGGAGGGTACGCAAGATGGCAGAATGCCAGCACCCGCGGAGCCGGTGCAAGGCAAATTGGTTTGTGGGGCGACTCCTCGAGTGGCTTCGGGGTATTTGGGTCCTCCGATACTTCCATTGGAATTTTGGGAGCGTCAGTAAGCTCCATCGGGATCGTAGGTGAATCGCAGAGTGCAGATGGGATCGACGGCGAATCGGACTCTGGCACAGGGGTGGTTGGTGGTACCAATAATGGCACCGGGATTTTTGGTTTTTCAACAACCACCGGAATTGGCATGAATGGTGTTTTCGTTCTTCAAAGCTCAACGGGTTCCGGATTTACTGGCATGGGCGAGTGGGGCGACTCCGGCGTTTCGGGTGGCTTCGGCGTCGTGGGCACAACCGATGACGGCAACTCGCTCTTCGGAGTAAACAATACCGTTAATCATGAGACACTTTATGCGGAAAATGACTCCGGCTTCAACGGCGGCACGCCCTTGGCGGCTCGCTTTGCCGGACCGGGCGCTTCTACCTATTGCTACATCCCCCGGGATACTGCCGATAACGGAACCGGCGACTTGATCTGCACAGGAACCAAATCAGCCGCCGTGCCGGTCGAAGGCAATCGCATGGTGCGTCTGTATGCAGTCGAAGCTGCCGACAACTGGTTTGAAGATGCAGGATCGGGCCAACTCGCCAACGGTTCGGCAACTATCGCGCTCGACCAGGTTTTTGCTCAGACCGTTAATGGAGGCGTGGACTACCACGTATTCATCACTCCGAATGGCGAATGCGAAGGCCTGTACGTCATCCACAAGAATGCCCAGGGATTCGAAGTGCACGAACTGCACGGGGGACACGCGAACATCGCCTTCGACTACCGCATCATGGCGCGCCGCAAGGGCTTCGAGAGGGTCCGCATGCAGGATGTAACCGAGGACTTCGCTCACATGAAGCAAGAATCCGATCTGTTGGCGGCCCGCCTGGAAGCTGGCAAGCTTGAGAAAAAAGAGCATCCGAAATTGGCGATTCCAACGCTTCCCAAACGATTGCCCTTATCCAGCCCGCAAATAATGCCTAAACCGAATCTTCCGGTAGGGGCGGCTGCCTTCAAGGGTGCGGTTAAGTAGGCGGCGATGTCATTCCGCTCTTGTAAAGGGGCGAGTGGGCAGCCGAGGGCGGACATATGAAAACGTTTCGCAGACTTTCGCGATCCCTCGGCACTCCTTGCCTCGTGTTCCTCCTGTGCGCGGCGCTGTTAGATGGCAAGCTGCAAGCTCTGGCGCTGGATGCTTGGCAAACGGTGGCGTTAGGGGAGCAGATCAAGCTAGCACTGGTTGATGAGTACCAGAAGCTGTGGTCCCAGGTTCTCAAGAATGCCACGCTTGAAACCGGTCCAAAGCTCAAGAATCCGGCGATTTCCGGTGATGGTCTGCCGCCGGAAATTGTCAGTGCGTTGCAGCAACAGCGAAGTTATCTGGACACACACGGAGCTGCTGCTTTGACGCGAGCTGTGGCCGCCCGAGAGTTGGTCGGCGTCGACTCCCAAAAGCCCCGATCCCTTTCCCAATCTCCAACCTGCCACGAGCCGATGATCCGATCGGTCAACGGAAAAACCAAAGGTGTGGTTTTCACGCCCACGGCAGCCAACAACAGATACAGGATCGAGGGATGCTTCTTCGGAGATGCCCCCGGAATCGTTCAACTGGAAGCGCGGTCCGGGCCGCACCAAGTTAAAGCCCTCCGGCCGATCCCCATGCAATTGGACTCGACTTCACTCGGGACGTGGTCCGATCACGAACTCAACGTCCAACTTGATCCGGAACTCAGCGGCATAACGGATTACCCCGTGACCCTGGTCATATATCCGGTAAAACACCGGCGCATTGAATTGCGGAACTGCCGTTTTGTCGCAGCGCGCGGTAACCCCCAACTGTTGAGCGTGATTCCTTCAGCTTGGGTTGGTTTGTACCCGAGCGGGGTCGGCTCGCGCTCCATTCGGCAACTGGAATATGTCTCGCCGACCCAAGCAGGCGGCGTGGTCCCCGAAGACGCAACCGCCTCGTCGGCATTTGTGGTTCGCTCCGATCGGAAGCAGTTCGGGATCGGCAGAGACAGTTACGACTTTCGCCAGCTGAATCCAGGATGGGTTGTGGACAGCGTACAGCTGCAGACTTACAGTGTCTCCTGCCCTGAAGTTGACACCTCAACACAATCGTACGGGCACTGGGAGGCCGCGTGGACGTTATTCGGGGTGAGTGTGGCGTTTGAGGACAGTCTGTGTACCTCATCCGTTCTATCGCCTTCGCCTTTTGACATGAGCCTGTCGCAGTACGCGATTCGAGTGTGGGTAGTTGGTCCAGTCGGCACGCCACCGCTCGCGCTCGCCCGATGAACACAGAGCCTGCGGACTCACGGCTCACGACTCGGATTCGGAAGGGTTCCAGACAGCAACACGGGCAAACCGGAGATTGTTCCGGGCAGAAGTCGCATTCGGGGAAGTGTGGAGCATACTCGCCTCTCTGTGGGAAGGCGCGGCGAAAGGAATGATAACGTCCTTTACCATTCACTATCTGGATTGACAAGTCCGTCGAAGGCTGCAGCTTCCCATAGACCCCTTTTTCGGATAACTTCCGTGCCGACGACTCGCCAACTGACCAGCCGATGGGGTATGTTGCAAGGGCGAGTGTCGATCCAAGCTAGAAGCAACCGCCTACGGCTTTTTCATGACTTGGTTGAGGTCCGTAGAGTACAAGGTGGCCAACAAATGGAATCGCACAATCTGTTGGGCCTGCAAGCCAGTTCTTTGCACTTGCTAACGTTTCTTCCTGACGACCGTTACAAGTGAGCAGTGAAAGGCGACAAAGCCGGGTACGCGAGGATGTATCGAGGTCTCAATTTCGTCAATCAGCACTATCGAGTATTTCTGTGTCTTTCGCTTGAGCAATTCGGCCATGGCGGTTTCCGCGCGGCTCCCCCATGAAAACCAGAAAAGGTCGAATCTTCACGCTGTAAGACTAGTATTCTCGCGAGTCATCCAATTCGGTGATGGCCAATTTAGCACTCGCGTATTTCCGTCCCATTATGTGCGAGAGGCGTTCCAGCGTGGTGTCATCAAAACTTATCCCTTGGACAGCGAATTATCTGCTCATCCATCCTTGTTTTCTCTTTTTTCTTGGATCGGACGCCCGGAGTCGACTTTCTCCTGTCGTTCAATCCTACAACCGAGTTCAGTCCTTGCTTGCGGATCTTGAAAGTAGCGTTTCATAAGATCCTACCCGGCAGACGGCTCATTATCTGCCCGTGCCATTTGAAACGTCAACGTGCGAGAGATTAAACTCGCGAAACTCTCCCCAGACCGGCTATTTTCGATGTTGGGCCGCAGCTAGAACCGCAGCCGCCATGCGGAACGGAACCCATTCCGCCCTATGCGAGTCTGGATGATGTGGCCAACGTAAAATCGTGGAGCAAGTCTGATTTCGGCCGCGACTGGAAGCCGCCCGTGTGCACCGGTTGGACTGAAGTGGGCTTTAACGTTCTCCATTGCTTGTGCGCCACTGTCAAAAAGACAGAGGTGCCGCATGCTGATTCCGCGTTCACAACCAGCTTTGAAACACAGATACTGTTCAATCATAGCCATTGCAACTCATTGAGAGTTCTGAGTGTAATGACTTGTTCGCGAGGTTAACAGGGCGGCACGCAACCCAAACCCATAAAAGAATGACTTGCACGTATCTAGGAGACCTTACGCAGCCGTCCGCGACTTGCAAGTTGTTGAATGTAATCGATAGCTACATTCTGAAAAGGCTGGCGTCGGCGGTTCAACTCCGTCCCTGGCCACCACATTTCAACCCGGAATCAACGATGCTTGATGAAGGTTCCGGATTGCAACTCAGCCATTGCCTGGCGCAGCTGTTCTTGCGTATTCATCACGATCGGGCCGTACCACGCGACTGGTTCTTCGATCGGCTTCCCCGACACAAGGAGGAAGCGGATACCCTCGTCGCTTGTGTTCACAATGATCTCATCGCCGCGGTCGAAGAGCACGAGCGAGTGATTCCTAGCGTCATAAACGGGCGCCACGCTGGGCTCAGTTGTTTGTTCGGTCAGTACCGCGCGAGGTTCCGACGCATCGCGGAACGTGCCTGAGCCTGCGAACACATATGCGAAAGCATTGCTAGTAGTTTCTACCTTGAGCCGCTTTCGCGTGCCTGGCGGAACTGAAATGTCCAGGTAGTTCGGATCGGCTGCGACACCCTCCACTGGACCTTTTTTACCCCAAAACTCTCCACAGACAACCCGCACACGGGTGCCGTCATTGTCAGTGACCTCTGGGATCGCACTTGCCGGAATATCCTGATAACGCGGGTCGGTCATCTTCAGGGACGAAGGCAAGTTCGCCCATAACTGGAAACCGTGCATGCGACCCTGCGCGTCGCCCTTTGGCATTTCCTGGTGCAGAATTCCGCTGCCGGCAGTCATCCATTGCACGTCGCCCGCAGTCATTTTGCCCTGGTTGCCAAGGCTATCCCCGTGCTCGACTGAGCCTGCGAGCACGTATGTGATCGTCTCGATGCCGCGGTGCGGGTGCCATGGAAATCCCGCCAAGTAGTCTTGCGGATTTTCATTGCGGAAATCATCCAGGAGCAAGAACGGATCAAA
>Ga0206964_10116_pt1 | contig 24330 bp, 22 predicted proteins | sample Alteio_BWOrgHeat_25_FD_152980 | JGI IMG/M metagenome (GOLD analysis project Ga0206964, IMG submission 152980) | Enriched cells from forest soil in Barre Woods Harvard Forest LTER site, Petersham, Massachusetts, United States -... | ecosystem: Environmental > Terrestrial > Soil > Temperate forest >...
CGAGGCGCCTCGTAGGGGCTTATTTGTTGGTCGTGAATGCCAAGGCTGAAGCCTTGCCTACCTAAAGACCAAAGCGGATCCTACGCTATCTTCAGGATGACAACAGTTATTCGTTAAGAACAAGTATTTGATGACGACGAGTGCTTGATGACAACAGGTATTTGTGGTTCCCATCCTCGCGCAAACTGCGCGCAAGAATGGGGTACCCGGCCTACCTGTAAAGACGAAAGCAGATCCTTCGCTTCTTCGTGATCATGGCGTTTTATAGGTGGCGACGATTGCTGTCTCTACGCTGTAGCTTTCACCAGTATTGGTCAGGGTAATGCTTACTCGCTTGTCACGGCGCGGGTTGTAGACGAGGGCGGGGCGGAAGCACGCGATGCATCGATGCGGGGGACGGCGCACGCTGGGATAGAGGATTCCATGAGAGCCTTGTGTGAGAAGAGAACGTGCCAGCCGCTGTCCGGCGATGTAACACTCGGGAACTGGCTCGGGTTGGAGGCACTCGGCGTAACGCTCTGCCGGGGCCAGTTCATGGAAGGTGGAGCGGAAGTCGGAGAGCCAATCGTCATAGGTCGATGTGTCGCTGTCGGGCTTCTCGCCGGGTAGTCCGGGAACGATGATATCTGCGAGATGACGGGCGCGATGATAGGTAACTTCGCTGATGGAGGTTTCGAGTTCATCGGCGGCATACCAGGCGCCGCGGGTGTGATCGTTGAATCGGCCGCCGTCGTCGCTGGTATACGAGAAAGCCGCGTTCACAATGTGAGCGTTGGGAATGCCGTAGACCAGCTCATAGGTGCTGATGCCGATCGTGCCCCGGCGCTCGGTGCGTATGCGGTCGTTGGAGGCTCCATCAAGAAGAGTGATGTCGTCGAGCATCTCATCACCGTCGGCGATAGCGGAGAGCACGGTGCCCTCGGCTTTGGAGCGACGCGGCGTTTTGCCAGGCGGAGCGCTATAGCGCGAAGGAATGAGGCGATGCATTCCGTCGACACGAAACGGTATTTCGGCGACGCTCTCGTCTGGAATGGAGGAAGTGCCCGAGGCGTGTCGCGATGATCTTCTTGTCCTCAACTGCCACCACGCCAGGAGTCGAGCATGCGGCGCACCTGCACCATGCCGGGCTGGCCCTGCTGGATCATGTACTCGACGGGCGATTGGCCCTGAAACATGGGGCCGCGATTGCCGAGGACCGGCCAGCGATCTGACCACTTGTCGTCGAAGTAGATGTGGAGGGCCTTGTAGATTCCGATGAGCAGGGAAATGCGCATCAGCGTGTCCTGGTCAAGACGGAGAGCTGGGGAGCGCTTGCCGGCCGGGCGCGTCTTCCATGCGTGGTAGGTGGAGGAGGCGACTCCGCCGAGGAGCCCGCGCGCCTGGAGCTCGTTGATCTGCCATTTCTCTGCGATATTGACGAATGCGCGGATCGCGCTCCTGCTGAGGCGGGTTCGTTCGGCGGGACTGGTCAGGTCGGGGGCGCGGTCGAAGAAGCGTGTCCAGTGAGCGGCTTCGGAGGATGGCTCGTAAATTGCGCCGGCTGCCGGGGATGGCATGACGGCTGTTGCTGCCGCAGCTGCAATTGTCATTAATGCCTCTATTCCGAGTTCATTATCACTCGAAATCGTGGGGCGGCGCAACAAACTGCGCAAGAAATGTCAGAGCACGGAGCGCTCTTTGATGCTGAGGTAGTGGTTCAGAACGGAAGCTGTCATCTGGCCGGGCAGGGTGTCGAGGGTGATTGCTCCCTGGTCGCGCAGGCGGGCAAGGAGGAGTTCGCGACGGGAAGCCATCTCCTGGGCTGCGGCGGAACGGAACATTTGTTCGACGTTGGCTGGGATAGCGCGGGCGATTGCGGCAACTTCGGGCTGGGCCATGGCGACGAACAGCACCACATGCCGGTGAAGCAGCTGGGCAGCGCCGTCGATGACCTCGGGGCGTATGGCGGATTCAGCGAGGTCGGTGACCCAAAGAATCAGTGAGCGGCGGGGCTGCAGGCGGCCGAGGATTGCGGTGGCGCGGAGATGGTCGGCTTCGCTGGATTCGGATTGCAGCTGGGCCAGGGATTCCAGCATCTGGCGCAGATGAGCCGCGCCACGCCCGGGCAGAAGCTGTTGCTGGATGTTACGACCGTAGCCCAGGAGGCCGACCCGGTCGCCGGAATAGAGAGCGAGCTGCGCGAGCGCAATGGCGGTCGAGCAGGCGTAATCAAGCTTGGTATAAGGCTCGGTGACAGCCAGCGAAGATGCCTCTGACGGTGTCCCCTTCTCCGTATCCCGGACCCGGGCGCGCATGAGGCGTCCAGCGTCGAGGACGATCCATACGGATTGTGAGCGCTCTGCCTGGTATTGGCGGGTGACGAGGTCGCCACGGCGGGCTGAGGCGGTCCAGCAGAGATCGCGCAGGTCGTCGCCGGGGCGGTATTCGCGGAGACTCTCGAATTCGCGGCCCAGTCCGCGCTGGCGCATCTGGCGAAGCTGCTGGTCGATCCTGCGGCTTTTCGCGAGGAAGAGCTGCTGGTCTTCGGCGGTGCGGAGTTCGGGGTAGATGCGGACGGATTGCGCAAGTGGGGCGATTGCCCAGCGAGAAACGAGGCCAAGCGCGGACTGGTACTGCAGGTAGAGGTCGCCGGCCTCGACGCTCCCGCGCTCACGGGGTTGAACTGCGTAGCGCAGGGTTGCCGGCTGGCCTGCAAACGCGGGGAGCTCACGCGCGACCGGCGTCTCGAGCAGCTCGGCAGGCAGATCGTCAAGCAGGCTGCAGTTCAGGAGTATCGCGTTGGAGTTGGTGACGCTGAGTTCAATCTCTGTTGATGTTCCGAGTGCCAGGGGAGCGAACCAGCTGCGGCCGGCGGTGATGGTGTTGGGGGCAGGCAAACGGAGGCCATCGATCAGGGCGACGATGAGGACCAGAGCGTCCCAAAACAACATGCCGAAGGCGAGGCCTGGGATGTAATAGCCGGGGATGAGCCAGAGAAAGCCGAGAGCCAGAAGGGTGAGAGCGCGGGTAGTAAGGCCGAAAGCGAAGCGGCGGCGAGGCCGGCAGGGGGCGGAGATGGTTTCGGGATGGAGACTGGGCTGGAGCATTCTGACTTACCGGTTTTTGCGGACTCCCACCTGAACCGCAAAGGACGCGGTGAAGGATGGGCATCCTGGATGCACCGGTGTTCTGCTTAGTCTACTTGCCGAGGTGGTAGGCGACTGCAAGGCTCGAGTTCATCACGTCGAGGCCTGGGTTGAAGGCGGTGATGTAGGCGTTGGAGAAGTGAAAGTCGCCGAAGAGGCCGAATCGCATGTCCCAACGCTGGCTCATTCTGAGATAGAAGCCGATGGATTCCGACAGAGTAAAGTCGTAGTAGCTTGCGTAGGGAGAGAGGGCTTTCTGCGTGAATCCGATGGCTCCGCCTTTGACATTGAAATACGGTTTGAAAGCCTTGTTGTGACGCCACTGCATGCGCAGGCCGATGGGTGAGAAGGCGAAGCCGGGAATGATGATGTCGTCCCCAGGCTTGCTGCGACGAACTCCGTACTCGTTGAGAATTCTGGGTTCTTTAAGAAGAACGAGTGGCAATACCTCGGCGCTATAGTCCATCTGCGCGCCTATGAAGCGGCCCCAGGAATTGCGGTCGTATTCGACGCCAGCAGTGTAGAGATGTTCCCAAATACCGGCGGCGAAGATTTGCCAGTTGCCGTAGGAGTACATCGCTTGAATACTGATTTCGCTCTCGGGGGCGCGTTTGACTGGTTTTGCCGGCCTGCCATTCTTGTCGGTGTCGACCGCGGGTAGCGTGTCCGAGGAATACGGCTGCGCGTCTATTGGCGGTTGTGAAGCTGCTGGTTCCGGGCTTACTACGGCCGGGTCTGGCTCGGTTGCGGGTGCCGGAACAGGTTCAACCGGAGCTGAGACCGGGGTGAACTGCTCGATGCTGTCGGGCGAAGCGGTGTCGTTCTGCTGAGCACCGGCGAAGCTGGGCGCCGTCGTGATGAATGCAACCAGAAGGAGCCAGGAAGTTAGAGGGAGGCGCAGGGTACGTAGAGATTGTGGAAGTTTTTGATCTGTTCGCAAGGGAGCCACCGGTCCTCAAAAGGGAATAGGATGCCTAGACAAGGCTTCTGGACCCAAGGGGGAAAATGTTGCAGCGGGCCAATATAGCGTTTTGATGCTATGCGCGGGGGACAGGTACAGCTGAAATGATGTCGCCGAGGATACGGTCGGGGTCGAAACCTTCCAGCTCAGCTTCGGGTTTCAGGCGGACGCGGTGGCGCAGGACAGGCTGTAGCGCCCGCTTGACGTCGTCGGGGACGAGATAGCTTCGGTCTTCGAGGGCTGCAACGGCCTGGGCAACGCGCATCAGGCTCAGAGCCGCGCGAGGGCTCGCTCCCAGAGTCAGGGTCGGCCAGTCACGAGTGCGGCGAACGAGAGCGAGGATATAGGTCAGCAGCTCAGGCTCGATGCGGATGGTGCGAACTTCCTGCCGTGCGGCGTCAAGCAGTCCATCGGCGATGGGGGTAATGTGGACGGCATCGAGAAGCAGCGCTCCCGAGGCGGCAAGGTGGAGTTCGAGGATGTGGCGCTCATCGGATTCGCTGGGATAGGGAACGCGAGTCTTGAGCAGAAAGCGGTCGAGCTGGGCTTCCGGCAAGGGGTAAGTGCCTTCGAAGTCGACGGGGTTTTGTGTCGCGAAGACGGTGAAATTTTGCGGGAGTGGGCGGCGCACGCCATCGATTGTGACCTGGCGCTCCTCCATGCACTCCAGCAGCGCAGCCTGCGTGCGGGGAGGCATACGGTTGATTTCGTCGACGAGGAGAAGGTCGGTGAAAACGGCTCCGGCATGGAAGGAGAAGCTGCTGCTGCCCTGGGCTTGATTCAGGTTGAGGATCGTTGTGCCGAGGATGTCGGCGGGCATCAGATCAGGAGTGCCCTGGACGCGATGAAAGCTGAGGCCCAGCAAACGTCCGACCGCTTTGACGATGAGGGTTTTGGCGATGCCGGGAACACCTTCGAGAAGCAGATGGCCCTGACAAAGCAGGGTCATGAGAACTTCGTCGATGACTTCGGTCTGGCCGGAGATGACGCGGCCCATCTCGGTGCGTGCATGGTTGAGGAGCTGGCGGGTTGCGTGAAGCGGAGCATCGGCTCTCTCAGGGGTGGCTTCGTTCCTAACTTCATGTGTGGCAGTCGGCGCGGTTGATTCGTGACTGCCGGGTTGGACTTCCTCGGTCATGCGTAATTTTCTCCGGTGGATTAATGACTATTTTTCGATGCGGGTTTTAATCTTCGCCTAACTCGCGAGTGTAACTCCTGAGTTGGAAGAGGTGCGGACCACCGCGCTCCTGCTGGCGGAGCGCAGTGTTTCTTCATGGCTGCGGAGTATCTGGATGAGCTCAAGCGCGTCGCGGGGCTTGAGGTGGTCGTCCCAACAGGCTTCTTCGACGGCAACCAGATCAGGCTCCATACCGTCCGCGATGGAACCGAACCGGCTCTGGATGGCGGCAGCCAGCGCGAGAGCTTCGAGCTTCGAATTTCGCTGGCCGGTCATACGGGCAGCTTCGGTGCGAAAGCGGTCACACGCGATCTGAAGGGCTGTCGAGGCCGCTCCCGTGGAATGGTAGAGGCCGCCCAGTGCGTCGAGAAACTCGACCGGAGTGGCGCGCGGCGGTTCGGGCAACTCACGGACGGGACCGCTACGGCGGCTGTAGCTGACAACAACGAGCAGCGCCAGGCAGACCGATCCAATCCAGAGGAAACGCCATACCGGACCGGTGGTGTAGTCCCAAGGCGACCGAGCCTGGCCGTGCAGGGACTCGTCCCAATAGAGATGCTGCGTTTGTCCCGCGGCCTGTGGTGGGCCAACGGAGTTCAGGAGTAGTTCGAGATTGCCTCCACGGACAATAGAGCTGTTTTCGAGCGGAGTGGAACTTGCCCACCAGACCGCGTGACCGGTGCCCACGGAATATTCAACGACCACTGGCTGGCTGCCGCAGATGTAGGCGGTGCGAACATTTGCATCGGTCTCCTCCCAGGCTGCGCTAGGAACGATCCAAATGGGTCCACCGGAGGCGAGGGGCTGAAGACCGTCCGGAAGCGCGTTGCAGGCGGCAAACGATATTTCCCTGGAGCCGGCGACCTGGCTGTGCGGCAGGAGCATGCCGCCCCGAAGGCCGGTGGCGAGAACACGGCCGCCCTTGCGGAGGATGGTGGCGACGGAGCCGCGATCTTCGGCTTCGTACGAGAACGGCTCAGCGAGGATCAGTACCGTGCCGGGCCCTGCCTGGGCGGCGAGCGCGCTGAGAGGCTGCTCCCATCGGTCGATGACGTAGCCGCTCTGCTGTAGCAACGTGAAGGCGGCTTTGGCGCCGTGGTGACCCGCCAGGTAGCTATCGGGAACGGGGCTGTCGTTGGGATCTTCGCCGGGGGTAAAGACAGCAAGAACCACCAGGAAGACAACGGCCAGACCGAAAACAATGAGCAGCATTCGGCGGTCTTTGACGTCGAGCGAAGAGAAGAGCTTCATCGCACCCCGAGCCTGTGAGCCGATTGCTCTGCCTGCAGGAAATCGCCCTCGGCGGCCATGTTATTCGCGTACCAGGTGCGTTCGAAGCTGCGGGTCAAAACCGTGAGGTCGGGGCGATGCTGGCTCTCGTTTGGAAGCAGCGCGAGATATTCGCGGGGAGTGCGGGCGCGATCGGCGGGCCACAAGCCCGTAGACTCCAGCCGGGAGATGCTCGCCCAGTACAGGAGGTGGATGGCGTCCCGCCAAGAGCCGCTCCGCGCTGCCTGCCTCGCATCCTGCAGCCAAAGTTGCCAGTCGCGCGCGGAGATCGCGCCTGAGCCGGGATGAATTTCCAGCGGACCCATGCGGCCACGCCGCTCGAGACGAATCAGGAACCAGACCAAGGCTACGCAGACAAGCACCACAAAGCCAATCTCCGCAGTGATACCGATCCATTTGGATTTGGCTCCGGCATGGACGAGAGTGTTGATGGCTTTGTTGAGCCAGTTGGCAATCTTCTCGAGGACCCTTTGCCGGAGAGTCGGTTTGGCGACCGCCGCATGATATTCCTTCGACGCGAGAATCTGGGTCAGGATCATCCGACTCGCGCTGGTTCGAGAGGCTGAACCTGCTGCAGATGGATCGTTAGCCGCTTGCTCGACTCGCTCCTGATCTTCCTTCAGGCGCGATCGGGCGTCCTGCAGGCGTTGCGCAATGGTTGGAGGTTTGGTTGGCGGGCCGTTCTCCGCGTCGGTGTCACTGGAGTCGTCGTCAGAATCAGATTGAGGGCTATTCGCCTCGAGGCTGGCCGTGGCCGGGGCGCTTTGAGCGGGCGCTTTAGCGGCCTGATTGAACAGCTGGCGGAGCCAGTTGAAGCGGATCTGCCGCGAGCCGGACCGCGCCGTTACGCTGACGTCTGCGCCAACCTGGTCGCTACGGCAATTAGCCGGGCCGGGCGCGGCCTGGCATGACGCGACGAGCTGATCGAGAGTACGCAGCCTGGCAGCGTAGTCGGCGATGGAAAGGTTGCCGGAGGGACTCGACTGAGCTGGCGATGGTGCTTCGGTGGCGACTACTCCATGAGAGGTCGCGATCGGGGACGCCTTGGCCGCTGCGGAGTGCAAACAGGAGAGAACAACGAACGAGAGCAGGGACGCGAGGGCAAGCGGCGACACCCGTCTCTGGACTGGTCTCCGGATTGGGCAGGCGCAAGTCACGCGACGGTCCCCCCGGTGTCGTGGCCGAAGTGCGGTGCGCCGGAAGGATGGCCTTCCACGGGAGGCTCGTCCACTGCAGGGATCGCGGTTTGAGGAGCGGTATCGGCCGGATATGGCGGCGAGATCAGCGGTGGGGTAGCGGGAAGGGCCGCAGGCGGGGCAACCTGAGGAATCTGGGACCAACCCGCCTGTGCCATGAGCTGTTCGATGTCGTAGCCTTCGAGCCGCGTGCGCTGGTCGGTGTAGAAAAGCATCAGCGCAACTGCGTAAATGGGCATCACGAACGCCCGTGCAAAAAAGCTGATGACCAGGTTTGCGATCTGAACTGCGATCGGAACTGCACCTGCTCCGAAGGGATTTTTAAGGTAATTCTGCCACTTGAGGCCAAGAGCCAGATCGAGCGGAACAGCCAGGACATACGTCGCCACGAACATCAAGATGAAGACAAGCAGGTACATGACGAAGATGCGTCCCCGGCTTCCTTTACTGAGTTGGCCGCTGCGCTGGAGAGATGGCCACGCCTTTTGCCCTTCGGCGACGCTGATGGCGAAGGAGAGGCTGAAGCGCACCCAGATCCATACCGAAACAACGCCGAGCGCGACGATCAGAACGAAGGTCAACAATCCCATTACGATCACGAGCGCCCTGCCCGTTCCCGTAGCAGCCAGAATGGTGGTCAGAATCGTGCCGCCGAAAAGAACAAAGCCGAAGGCGATGCCTGGTAGTACACCGGCGAAAATAATCTGGAGAGTGAGAATGCCGACGCTGCGCCAGAAATTTTGCAGTCCGAAGCGATAGGACTCGCGGACGGTGACCTTTTCGCCGCGATTGAGATGAAAAGAGGCGAAGTTCAGCGCGCTGAACGCAATCGAAAAGGCCGCCAGCAACAGGGGAACCCCGATCATCATGCAAGTGAGCACGGCCAGCCCGATCAGCATGCTTTGAATTGGGTCGATCTGAGGCGGAGTTCCCTTGGGGGCGACGGCGAGACGATTCAGTACGAAAAGGCTGAAGCTGCCTGAGAACAGTACTTCTGCAGCGGCGGGAAGAAGAGCAATACCCACGAGCAGAGCGAAGTTGCGGCGGTAGAGCTGGACGGTTCGATCGAGAATTTCGCCCAATGTTAGCGGACCGGTGCCGGCGGCCATGTTTATCCCCTCGGTTTCCTGATTTGACTCTAAATTGTGACCCGAAGTCTCTAATCCTGCGTCTACATTGCCGGGCGCTGCTCAGTCCCGGCCCACGCGAGATTTCGGGCCGCGCATGAGCGGCAAATCCATTGCAGCTAACTACCTCAAGATGCGCCCGTCTTTCGAGGGGTGACGCCTACCGCTTGTAGTCGTGAGCTGGATAGGCCGGATGGTAGCATACGACGGGGTGAGTTGGACCGGGTGGAACCGGCAGGATGCAGTTTCCTGATTGGCAACACAACGAGCTGCAGACGATTAAGATACGCTTAGAGAATTCATCGTGTCTCCGACTGAGTCAAATCGACTGGCTCGACTGTGTGCCTATTCGGCCGAGGCCCCCGAGTGGGAGCAATTTGTATGCCTTGTCACACCCGTGCTGGCTTTGGCGGCGCGGCGGGTGGGCGCTGTGTGGGGCGATACTTCAACTGCAACGATGAGTGAGATCGTGCAGGAGGTTTTTCTGAAGCTTTGCGAAGACGACCGCCGAATTTTGCGGGAGTTTGAAGATCGCGGCAACAATTCCTTCGAAAAATTCCTGAGGGTCATTACAGCTTCTGTCGCGACCGATCATTTCCGCCGGCTCCGGGCTGGGAAGCGCGGAGGGCAGGTTCACTCCATATCCCTGGAACCGCACCTCCAGGCCGACGATGTATCCGACCCCAAGGCGACCGACGCCGTCCAGTGGCCAACCCTGATTGCGCAGATAGACGGCCTCCTGCGCCTTTATCCCGAGTCGGTGAGCGGGCGGGACCGGTATTTGTTCTGGTTGTACTACCGGCATGGGCTGACTGCCGAGGCCATCTCGCGCATTCCGGTGGTAGGCTTGACCGCCAAGGGAGTTGAAAGCGCGCTCCAGCGGTTGACCCGTCTACTCCGGGACACGATTATCAATGGAAAACCTGTGTTATCTGAAATAAAATCGCCTACTACAACGAAAAGAAAAGGATTCTCCACGGTCATTGCGATAGATAGTGTGAAGCGTAGATGAGCCAAGACGATAAACCGACAAAGCTCTCAGACGAGTCGCTGCTCCGATTTTTGGCTGCCGGCCCGCATATCGTGCGACGAAGCCAGGACCTCGAGTTAAGAGACGAGCAGCTTCCAGAGAAATCTGAGGCGCAGGCGTGCCCGCCGACCGAGAGCTACATGAAAGTAGTGCTGGGTACCGCTGCGGATAACGAGGCGGCGGAGTTGCTTTCGCATGCCTCCACTTGCGAACCTTGCGGAGAAGTGCTCGCCGGGAGTCTAAGTGCACTCGATGGCGATCCGGACGAGGAAGAGACAGCGGCCATTGCTGAGCTTGCCGAGCTGGCTGCTCAAACGGAATGGCAGCGTAAGATCGCGGGCACACTGGCCGGTAGCCGGACACGGCGGCGGCCATTCATCGTTCATGCAAGAACCTGGATGGCCGGAGGCGCCATTGCAGCCGGCGTACTTGCAGTCGCAGGACTGTTCTTGTGGCAAAGGCAATCGAACACTCCCGAGCATCAACTGGCGATGGCGTACACCCAGGCACGAACGCTGGAGCTGCGGATTCCGCAGGCGGGTTATGCAGCCCGGGCGACACTAAGCACCACGCGCGGCGATGACGGAGGCCACCAGCAGGTCCCGCTGCTCGAAGCCCGGACCGAGTTGACACGAGGGCTGGAGCGCTCCCCGGAAAATGCGCGTTTGCTTCAACTGCAGGCTCGCGCGGATGTACTGGAGCGGCGGTATAACCCTGCCGTCGACGTACTGGACCGCCTGCTGGCCGCGGGACCGGTGACGGCCGAACTGCTAACGGATGCCGCTTCAGCGTATTACCAGCGGGGGTTGCTTTCGGAAAATCAACTGGACCGATCGACAGCGCTCGAATATCTGCGGCGCGCCGATGAGCTGGCTCCTACTGATCCGGTGGTTCTCTTCAATGAGGCCATCGTGATGGAAGACCGCGGCCAGATGATGAATGCGGTCGAGGTCTGGAACCGCTATCTGACGATCGAGCGCGACCAGGCGTGGGCCGCCGAAGGAAAGCGCAAGATGGCGGCGCTTGAGCAGACCCTGAACCGATTGAAATCACATGACAGCCGTGTGAATCAGATTTTGCATTCTCCCGACGCGATGGATGCTCTGGCCGTCGACAAGCAGAAACTGGCCGCGCTCGATGAGGAACTCGCGACGTTTCAGCTGGATACTCTGGTTCACGTTGCGTACCCGGTGATGAGTAATCCAGCAAACCGGCCGGGTGGGACGAATGCAGATCGCTCCCGTGGTTCTCCCTGCGAACGGGACTGCCTGGCAGCGCGTAAATTACTTAGAGCAGTAGGGAATTCTTTAGAAGTACATCACCATGATCGCTGGCTCGCCGATTTACTTTCTTTCAATCCTGACTCCCTTTCCGAAAAGGGTGCCCTCGATTATACCCAGGCGCTTCAGATTCTCGTGCAGGGGATCCGCGAAGATCTGACCGGGGATCCCAACGAGGGCGCTCTCCTCGCCTTGCAGGCTCGCTCGATCTTTCATCAATTTAGGTCGGAGGCAAAGCCGGATTCTGCCGCAACATCCGCCGCCAACGCTGGAGAGGACCGGGCGGATGTGGAACATCTGTTCGCATTACAGCGGCGAGCTGATTTCGACACATGCCGTTCGACAGCGCGACTGCTTAGAGCCCGATTCCAGGCTGCCGGTGAGGAGACCCGCTATCCCTGGATCGATGCGCAGGAGCTGGTAACAGAAAAGGTGTGCGATGTAACGCCCGCGACACGAAGAGAAGGGCGCATCCTCGAGTCGAGGGCGTTGCATCTTTCTGAAATTTACGGCTATCGGCTGCTGGCGGTACGCGTAGAAACAATGCAGGCCGGCACCGCACAGGATGCGAACGACGATGAAGCGTCGGAGCGGCTGACGTTGTCCATTCTGCACCAGTTATATTCCGCGGACCCGCCAGCCCTTCGCGTGGCCAACACGATGGCCATGATGGCGCTGGTCGAAGCGGACTCTCCGCGGGCTCATGTGGCGGAGACTCTTTTCCGTGAAGACATACGTTGGCTCAGCCTGGCGAACAGCCATGTGACCGAGGCCCAGACACACATGGGACTTGCCCGGGCAGAGATGCGTCTCGGAGCTATGCGGGAGGCGGACCATCAGATCCAACTTGCGAATCAAGAGAACAATTCGCAGGGAATGGCTCGATATGCCAACCTGGCTCAGGATGAGATTTTCATTGCACGATCGATGCTGGAACGGGCGGACGTGCAGGGCGCCCGGCAATATCTCGACCGTGCGAACGCTCAACTGACCAATGTGTCTGATCCCTGGTTACAGCGCGCGTATGCCGCGTCGCGTGGGCTAGTGGAGCTGGATTCGGGCCATGTCGAGCAGGCAGCCCGGATCCTAGAAGGCGATATCCGAAACAGCGAGGGGAAAAACGTACGGGCAGGGGATCGCGCAACCGCATCCGAATATGCCCAGCAGGACCACGATCTGTACGCCGAGCTGGCAGCCGCGTGGTTGGCAGAAGGCCGATCTGCGGAAAGCATTCTGGCCTTGTGGGAGCGCTTTCGGCTACGTTCGCGGGGCCTGCCGATCCAACCATGCATCGGCGGAGCACTGGACTGCGAAGAGCCTTTGCTCGCGGAGGCGCGCCGCCGTCTCGGCCATGACATCCTGATCGGACAGATCCTGCTTCTGGATCGGGTGCTCCTCTACCGGGTCGACCGGAATGGCACGGCCTGGACTCAGAGGCCTCTGCGGCAGCAGGACGCGTTGGACGCAGCACAGACTCTGGAGCGGGCGGTGAGCTCTCCCTTTACTACGGCCGAGACCGCCGCAAGACTGAGCGCCAACCTGACCGACACGCTGCTACCGTCGTTGCCCACATCCATGGGTGAGGACGGAGCTTTATTGATTGAACCCGACCCACTGTTGAGCAATCTCTCCTGGCCTGTCCTGTCTACGCCGTCCGGAGCGCTGGGTTTGCGATATCCGCTTGCGGAGGTGCGATCGATTCTGGCGGTCTCAGAAGCGCGTTCCGATCGGCAACCATTCCCCGCATTGGGAGGAGAACGAGCGCTCGTGGTCGGAGCCTCAGTGGCAGCGGAAGGAGAACCTCCGCTTCCCGAAGCATTGACCGAAGCCCGGGCCGTCGGGGCCTTTCTGCATTCGCCTAACCTGTTGCTCGGGGAGAAGGCGACAGCCAGCCGGGTTTCCGCTGCGCTGAGCACCGCGACGGTGTTTCATTTCGCGGGACACGCAATCCAGACCGAGAGCGGCACGGAGTTATTGCTGGCGGCGTCTTCGCGAGATGATGCGAGCCCCTGGCTGGACGGGCAGCTTCTGCATCAGCACCCGCCGCGCTTCTGTCGCCTCGCAGTGCTTTCAGCCTGCTCGACAGGGACACGAGAGGCGTCCTGGAATCATCCCATGCAGGACCTCGTGGAAACCATGGGTGCTTTAGGGGTTCCTGAAATCGTGGCGACGCGCTGGCAGATTGATTCGGAGGCCGCTGTCCCATTCATGGATGCGTTTTACCGCGCACTCGCGAAAGGAGAAAGCGTACCGGCGGCGCTAACTGCCGCACGTAAGCTGCAATCCGGACAACCGTCTTATAACAAGCCTTATTATTGGGGTGCTTACTACATTACCGGTCAAGAACTGACTGGAGTTACCAGGAGATCCCATGCCGCCTAAATCGGGTTCTAAATACAGGAAGGAAAAAGCCGGCGGAGCTTCGACCGGCGCTACCGGGAAGAAGGGACAGGTAGATATTATCTTTGGTGGACCACTGCTCTTCGTTCCTGAAGTCGAGAACGGCAATGTTACCAGCGTCGAAGTCTTCTCGCCTCGCAATGGACATCCGATGGGCGCCGTGTTTCTGCCCGGTATATGGTTCTCCGACGCCGACCTTAATGATCCCTCATGCGAACATTGGCCTGACGCGGAATCACTCTCCCTGCTCGATGCGCATAGTTATGCAATCGAGCTGACTCAGACAAGCAAGAAGAAGCGGAACCCATTTCGCGTTGCATCCATTCCGGACACCAACCATAAAGTGAAGCCGGGACGCAGGCTGAGTGCAGAATGGGACGTGGCCATTGCAATAATCGGCCAACTGTCCGGCTGGACGTCCCATCGTCTCACTGAGGTGACGGAGGGTTTGTTTCACGGCTCCGACGCGCCCACCTCGAAGACTGTCGCCGGGATGCACAAGCTGACTTACGATGGAGTTACAGGCGCCACATTTTTCGGAGCATCGAAAGCGCCCAAGGAATACCTGAGCGCCAACGTCGCAAGGGGCGGAACATTAGTGATCATGGGAGAGATTCCCTACCACCCATCGCTGCATCACGAACGCACGGCAATCAGTGCATTGGCAAAACTGGCCGGACTGGATTTTCACCTGGCGACCACTGCTCCTGCGCAAAGCAGGACCAGGCTCATGCACCACCTTGTCGACTGCCTGAACTCCGTCGTACTTGCAGAAGAAAAGTAAGAAGGCTGCGCGAGCTACATTCCGTGCCTGGCGGGTTTCCACTGGAGGAGAAAGCTGGTGACGGCGCTTGACTCCATCTTGCGCATCGCCTCGAATTCGCCGGTTCGCTGGCTGTAGAGGAGCTTGCCGTGGTCGTCGAGAACGGCGAGCGCCGGAACACCTTTGGCCAGTGGAACCTGGTAGCGATTGGCGATTTCCTGATTCTGATCCAGGTGTCCTACATTCACATGAACGAGAACGTAGTTGCTTTCAAGCAACGGCTGGTTCGCCGGATCGTGAAAATAGATATCCAGAACATGACAATCGCCGCACCAATTGCCCCCGAAATCGATAATGACGTTCTTGTGTGTGGCAGCAGCAGTCTTAAGTCCGGCCGCCAGATCGCTTTGGGCCTGCTCGGGAGCCGGATAGATCTCGCGGTCGGCCGCAAAACCGGGGATGGCCGCGGCGCAAAAGAGTGCAAAGAGTAGAGTGGATATCCAGATCTTGCCTTTCAGGAGACTGCGTGGGTGCGGCATGACGATTTATACCTCTTACTTTTTTGTATAGCCCAATACAGAAGAGATGCAACAGATGGCAAGAGGAATGGGAATATTCGCGCAGAAGGGATAAGCTAATTCCGTGACGAACGGCGTACGAAAGCGATTGGAAGAGGGCTCCTACCCTGACCTCGACGCGATGATGGAAGCATATGCTGCGGCCGCAGTGACGCTGGCCCACGAGCAATTCCGTCAACGCCTGAGTTATGACGCCGAAACGCTGGTGGCCTTTGAGGCGGTGCTTTCAGAACTCGCTGAAAAGAGCGACCTTGACTACGATTATGAAGTGAAGCTGTGGGGCGGCTACTTGGGCGAGGTGCTTCGCAGGCGCTATACAGGAAGCTGGGAGATGACCCAGTATCCCGGAGGTGTTGCAGCGGTACCTGCGGTAGAGGTCCGCGGATCACGTCTTTTTCCGCTGATGAAGGTTTACCGGCGCCTGACGATGGGCGATGCCGAAAGCATTGCAGCTTTTTTTGATATGGTCACAGAGCGGCTGGGACGTCCAGCCCAGGTAAACTAGGCGTCCGGCGTAAAATTTGAGTTGGAAACCCGGCCCGGATTGACGCCGCACTCAATCCGAATGGGCCGCAGCAGCGTTCTCACAACAAGCGGCTACATTAGGTTGGACAGGAGCCGCGCAGGTTGTCCGGCGATTGTGCGACAATACCTTTTGCGAGGCTCTCCCAGGGAATTTCCCGGGAAGAGAGGCGGAGACGACTCCGCGGAGGAACGTATCATGGGTGAACTTTTTCAACCGACCCACCTGTTGGTGATTGGACTGATCGTCTTTGTTCTCTTTGGCGCGAAGCGGCTGCCGGAGTTGGGCAAAGGACTGGGCGAGGGTCTCAAGGGTTTCAAGGATGGGATCAAGAATGCGGGTAACGAACCGGCGCCTCCGCCGGCAGCGCAGCAGCAGAACGTCGCTCCCCAGCAACCGGTTTCTGCACCGATCGAGCCTAAGTAAACGGAATCCCTGAGCGGATTGGGTTTTGCAGGGCAAATATATATCTAAAGGAAGCAGCTTCCTAGGGCTATTTGAGAGCTATGTCTCGAGTCGCGGCTGTGGGGCTGTCTTATAAATCTTTAACCTTGCGACGCCGGGCTGCCGTTATTTAGAAATATTCCTCCGGCGTGGTGTTTTAGAGCTATCATTGCTGCCACGGTTCCACACATTCCACCGAATGACCTGAGGGTGAATTCCGTGCGTACACGATTCTGTAAGACTCTTCTGGCGCTATCACTGGTTATCCTGATTGCTTTGCCACCGCAGGGCTGGTCCTGGGGCAACGCCGGCCATGAGGCTGTGGCGTATGTTGCCTGGCAGCAATTGACTCCGAAGACCAAGGCACGCGTTATGGCGCTGCTGCAGCAGGTGCCGGAATTGACGAGCCCGAAGGGAACCAAGGTTCCTGGCTTCGACGACTGGGTGAAGGATCTGCCTTCGGGCCTGACTGAGGACCAAAAGAATCAGTTCCTGTTCATGAGGGCGGCGACCTGGCCGGACTCGATCAAACATGTGGGCTTCCACGACTCCGACGAGGCGCCGAAGGGACTCACAAAGGATGTCAACATCGGCTTCACCGACACGTCGAGCCACGGGTACTGGCACTTTATCGATACAGGATTCGCTTCGGACTCGTCCACGGTGCCAGCTACGCCGGCGCCGAATGCGGTGACTCAGATCGGGGCATTTCGCGATGCGATCGCCTCCAATGAGAGCGATCCGCTCAAAGCCTACGACCTGATCTGGCTGGAGCACATGGTTGGCGATCTTCATCAGCCGCTGCACGCCACTGTACGCTATTTTGCGGGCAAGGGTGATGAGGGCGGAAACACTGTAATGATCAAGATGCCAACGGCGATGAAGAAGTCGTTTGAGGGAACGCTGTCGAAGAGCGCGCCGACGGAACTGCATGCGTTCTGGGACGATCTGCCGGGCGAGGGTGCGGCTGGACCGGCTGTGACCGAGGCAGCGGCGTTTGGCAAGCCCTTGCCGGCTGCTCCGAGCGCCAAGGTTGCCGATACGAACCCGGCGGACTGGGCGGCGGAGTCGCTCGCGATGGCGAAGAGCGATGTGTATGTATCCCCGATTGGCAAGGGGCCTACGCCTGGTGGTGCGGTGGCAGCTGATGCTCCTGCTGCGTCAGGTGAAGTGGGAGCGAAAGCGCCGGCGACTGGTTCTTATCTGATTACGACGGTTTATTACAACACGGCGTTGAGCGACGCCAAGGCGCGAATCGCGCTCGCCGGGGCCCGGCTGGCTAAGCTGCTGAATGAGAACTTGAAGTAGGGGCGAGGCTGAGATTTGCCCTCAGGGGCTGAAGCCCCTGACCCTATTTATTGGCAGGGTTTATGTACGGGCTGAAGCCCGTACCCTTCACGTTCGACAGATTGACGCAGGGGATAAATCCCGGCCTACTTCCGGTCTATGGCGCGGCTGAAGCCGCGTCCTTTCTAACCAGAAGCTTTAGCGGACGTCCTGTGCCGTTGGGTAGTAGCCCGGCTTGGCAGTAACCTCAATCTCTTTGCTTGGGCGGTCGACACGGATCTCGATCGAGCGGTAGCGGCTGTCGATCGCTGGCTGATGACTGATGTAGCCCAGCGTGTATTGCGTGCGAGCTTCTTCAGCGATCTTGGCGTAACTCTTCTCAATGCCGTTGACGCTGCGCTCCGCATCGAGGCTGCCACCGGTAGCCTGCGTGTACTTGGGCAAAACGTTATCGTTCATCTGGAATGGAATGTGGAAACGGCTCAGGTAGCCCTCTCCCCAGCGCGCGGAGTCGCCAACCAGCGTCGCGTATACAGCGATCTTGTTGGTCTGGAGGTACTTGATGACTTCCTTCGTAGTGGCCTTGCTGCCGGCTTCTTTGCCATCGGAGATGACGTAAACAATACGGCGGCGATTTGGCGGACGGTTCGAAAGTGCCACCGCCGCACGTAGGATCGCATCGTTGAGGGTATGAATCTCCTTGGGGAGAGTCATGAACTGCGCACCGCCCGCGCTGCGTCCCTGCTGGATGTTGGGATCGACGCATTCTCCATTGCTTGTGATCGAGCAGCCGGCCAGTGGACCTGAAGTAACCGGCACACTCTCTTCGCGCCCGGTAGCCTTGGTCTGAGCCAGGACCGCCGTAAGCAGGTGGCTTTGCGCGCCGGTGAAGCCGGTGGCTTGCTTGGCGCCGTTGTTGTAGGTGAAGACCGCAACGTCGTCATACGGCGTCAGCGCACCCTGAATCGCCGCGAGCGAGTTATTGACCTTGCTCATCACATCCGCAGTGACGCTCTGATCGATCACGTATGCGATCGAAAGCGGAAAGGGATCCACGGTGAAGAGGTCAAGGCGCTGGCGCACGTTGTTCTCATACACCTGGAAGTCGCGGAAAGTGAGGCCGGCTACCAGCTGTCCCTTCGAATCCTTGACGGTGACTGGGACTTCGACGAAGTTCGTGACCGACCGAATCTTGTAGCCAACGTTTTCAGAACCCTTGCCGGCTTCCGGCGTCTCCGGGGGCGTCGTCTGGACAGTGTCCGGTCCGGTTGTAGCCGGCGCTCGTGACCCAGGGGCAGGGCTTTGGCCGTCAGGCTGGGCTTCCGAGGACGCTGGCGCGGAGCTGCCAGTCGGCTTCGGAGACTCGGAGCCAAGTCCGGGAGTAACCTGATTCTTGACGTCAGACATGGGCGCCGGGGCCTGCGGCTTGGGAGCGTCCGGAACCGCCGCGGGAGCGTTGGGAAGGTCGGGATGCGCGGGCTGCTGCTGCGACTGAGCCTGTACGGAGGCCGGGATCTGCATCAGGCCGGAAAGGCCGAAAGCAAGGGCCGGTGTTAGTGTCAGTGCGCCAAAATTTCGAGTCCAGCGACGATTCACAGAGCTTCCTTTGCCGCGGTGAGGTTACGGCTCACCAGGTATACAAAACGTTCCACAATGCGCACGGGGCCACTAAATAGAGGAATCCCGCTTGCACTGGTCAGATTATCAGACGCGCCAGATGGCCGCTTGTACTGAAAACTTCGATTATGCTTCCCACGAGGGCAGAATATGCGTCTACCAATCATGCAACTTAAGATGCACGCTCGATTTCGAATGCCGTCTGGAACGATGCTGGCGGTGCTGCTGCTGGCTGGACTGACGGCTCTTTCGACGGCGGAGCTGCACGCGCAACTGGCTCCCTCTCCCGATGAAGCTCCGGTCAGCAAGGCTCCCCCGCCCAAGCCGGACTCAGACGAACCGATGGCTACCATCAAGGTAGATGTGAACCTGGTGAGCCTGTATTTCACCGTGAAAGACAAAACGGGGTCGCTGATTCCGCACCTGACACGGGACGAATGCTCAGTGAACGAGGATAAGACGCCGCAGAAGCTCAAGAATTTTCAGGCTGAAACCAACCAGCCGCTCACGCTGGGGATCCTGCTGGACACTTCGGGTAGCCAGCAGCGGGTGCTTCCGCTGGAGCAGGAGGCGGGAAGCCAGTTTCTGGGCCGTGTGCTGAAGAGCAAGGACGAGGCCTTCCTGATCAGCTTCGATGTCAACGTGGACATGCTGCAGGACTACACCAACAGTGCTCACGAGCTTGAGCGGGCGATGAACAAGGCCGAAATCAACACCGCGGGCGGCAATGGAGCCGCGGGCGTGCCCGGCATTGGAACAGGCCCGGTGCCCGTGCACGGAACACCCAAGGGAACCCTGCTTTACGACGCTGTGTATCTGGCCTCGAACGAGAAGCTGGGCCGAGAGGCAGGGCGCAAGGCGATCATCATCCTGACCGACGGAGAAGACCAAGGCAGCGTGCACAAGATCAACGACGCAATTGAGGCGGCGCAAAAAGCCAACGCGATCATTTATGGCATTCTGCTGGCGGACCGAGCCGCATACGGCAGCTTCTCCTTTGGATATTCAGGCGACTATGCCTTGAAGAAGATGGCCGACGAAACCGGCGGCCGCATGATCAACGTCGGCAATAACGGCAAGAAGCTGGAGGCGGCGTTCCAGCAGATCGAGGACGAGCTGCGCACGCAGTATGTTGCTTCCTACACTCCCACGAACGCGAAGATCGACGGCAGCTATCGGAAGATCGCGGTTGATTGCAAGTCCGACAAAGCAGAAGAGCTGAAAGTGCAGGTGCGCAAAGGCTACTACGCGCTCGCACCAGAGCAATAGGCTGCTACCCTCGAAGCTCCCGCTTCGAGTGAACTGCTTTCGGACAGTAATTCGGAAGAGGAAACGATAGTGCCGGAAGTACGTAATCTGGCGCTCCGTCGTATTCGGTCCTAGTATCGGCTCGTGTCATGGAAACTTTAGGCGCTCTGCCACTTTCTGAAAAAGGAGGTTTCAGTCACGCTGGTGACGCGCACATGGGAGCCCAAAAATGAACGCCGATTCGCCAGCAAACGAAACTTACGAAATCAGCCCCCGGTTCCGCCAGACGGTGGAAGAACGCATAGCGCGACTGGAGCGCGATGCTGGCCGCGACGAACTGATATTAGGGATGCTGGAAGAGCCGGATCATATCCGCAGGCATCGGCGACTGGTGGCCGTGCAGCGCACCGAGGCGCTGCGGATGCGGCAGTTTCTCGACCGGGCAAGAACGCGACCGGAGAAGCCAACTATCTCGATTTGAGAGTAATATTCTGCTAACGGAGTTGTTTCGGGACTTTCGCAGACCCAATTAGTTTACGCCGCGCGGTTTCACACTGATGACAAATTAGTGCAAAATTATACATACCTATGCGAAAGTGAACTGAAATTCTTAATGAAACTCCGTTCGCACTGAGCAGCCGGAACGAGTTTTATGTTCCCCAATTTGCTGCGCTGTTTGTTTCAAAGCCCTTTCCCAAGAAAGGTGGGCTGTATGTCACTACTAGATAAAACCGAATTCGATCCTGAGGTTTTTCTGGCAAATGCCGGCCTTGGAAGAAGAATGGTTCGGCTGAAGGCCAAGGAGTCCTTCTTTTCACAAGGCACTCCCGCCGATTGCGTCTTCTACCTTCAGACTGGGCGCGCCAAACTAACCGTGGTCTCCCAGAATGGAAAGGAAGCCACGATCACGCTGCTCAAGGCCGGGGAGTTCATTGGGGAGGAATCAATCGCCGGGCCAGCCGGCCTTCGAATGGCGACCGCTACCGCTATCACCGTGTGCACGGCACTTAAAATCGAGAGGACGGAGATGGTCCGCGCTCTCCATCAGGAACACGCTTTTTCGGACGTCTTCCTGAAATTCCTGCTGGCCAGGAGCATGAGAACCCAGGCGGATCTTGTGGACCAGCTTTTCAACTCCAGCGAAAAGCGCCTGGCGCGGATTCTGCTGTTGATGGCGGAGTTTGGCAGGCCCGGCGAACCCGAGACCCTGATCCCCTCGATCACCCAAGAGACTCTCGCGGAGATGATCGGCACAACCCGCTCGCGCGTCAGCTTTTTCATGAACCGATTTCGCAAGCTTGGCTTTATTGAATACAAGGGGCGAATACGGGTTCATAAGTCACTGCTTAATGTAATCCTGCACGATCAATTGCCTGAAGCGAATGCAACCAGACCCATCTTTGCGCGTGCAAAGAGCGCATTGCCCCTTACCAAACGTGGACGGATTGTGTGAGCCGGAGTGACCAGATTAACTGCAGCATAGAAGAAATACTTATTACATATGTACCTGTAAGTGAGAAATGGTGGTAAATGCAAGATGCTAAAGTAAAGCTGCTGATAGTGGAAGATGAACCTACCATACGACATTCGCTGAGTCTGATCTTTGCCTCCCTGGGACATTATGTGCGCAGTGCAGAGGACGGATTCTCCGCGCTCGAACAGATACGGGAGATGCCACCAGACATTCTTCTTTCCGATCTCAACATGCCGGGGATGTCCGGCTTTGAACTACTTTCCATCGTCCGCCGCCGCTTCCCGGCAATCTATGTCATTGCAACAAGTGGCGCTTATTCGGGAGATGGGATTCCGCGTGGTATCGCAGCGGACGCTTTTTACAAAAAGGGGACAGGTCCCGCATCACTGATCCGAATCGTAGAAACTGCAATCGACTCTGAGCCGGCCCCTCTTCCTGCCCATCGCAAGTGGACGCCGATTTGGATTCCCCCAGCTGGAACTCGCCCTTTGGAAGAAAAGCGTCTCCTGATCGGTTGCCCGGAATGTTTAAGGCCCTTCCCACAGGTTCCTGGCGGCATGGACCGTCTCTTTCACGAAACGACCTGCGTCTTTTGCCGCACTCCCATCCACTACGCGATTGCGCAATCGATGGGGCCAATTCCCGAACTGGCAATGGCCTGATCGAGCATTTCTCCTGTAACTCTGCTTGTAGAAATTAGAAGAAATGCCCGATCTGTGATTGCCCGATACGGTTGGGTTGCGTCTACCAGGGGAGTTGCTGACCGAGATGAATGAAGCTGCCTGAAGGCCCGTCGGCGCCCAGCAGGGCGAGGGCCACGCTGGTCTTCGCGCCATCAGGAATTTCCATAGGCGCGGCGTCGGTGCCCATTTCGGTTTTGACCCAGCCGGGATGCGCGGAGTTGACCTTGATGGGCGTGTCTTTAAGCTCCCACGCAAGGTGAATGGTGTAGGAGTTGAGCGCGGCCTTCGATCCGTCGTAGGCGAAGGACTTGAAGCCGTAGATGGGGCTTGCTGGATCGGCATGCAGCCCATTGGAGCCGAGGATGCTGGAGAGATTCACGATGCGTCCAGCAGGACTTTTCTTGATGAGCGGAAGCAGTTCGCGGGTCAGCGCGACGACGGCAAAGAGGTTCGTGGAGAAGATTCGTTCCAGTTCGTCGTCCTTCACCTGACTGTTTACGGGTTCGAAGCCGGTAGATGCGGCGACTCCCGCGTTGTTGATGAGGATGTCGAGCCTGCCGAACTTATCCGCGAAGAACTTGGCAGCTGCGGTGCGATCCGCCGCGCTGGTGACGTCAAGCTGCAGCGGGTAGGCGTCGATTCCATCTGCTTTGAGCTGTGCTGCGGTCTCTTCCGCGGCGCTTAAGCTGCGCGCACCGACAACCACAGTGACACCAGTCTTGCCCAACTGCTTTGCGGTTTCCAGACCGATTCCGCGATTTGCTCCGGTAATCAGAGCGATCTTTGCATCCTGCGCCATAGTGATGCCTCCTCGCTGAGTAGATGATCGTATGCGGAAAAATGATCTTTGAATTTTTGTGACAAGCGGGCACATCGCGCTCGTACCGGCGACCGGCGAGAGCCATCCGGATCATTTTGTTGGACGACATGAACCGCCGACTTGAGCCGTACACTGAAGAGGCGATGAGCGCCGCCATTGAATTTCGAGATGTTTCCTTTGCGATCCCGCAGGGCCGCCTGCTGCTGGACAGCGTCTCGCTCGCGATTGAAGAAGGAACGACAACCGCAATCCTTGGCCGTAGCGGTTCCGGCAAAACCACGTTGATGCGAACCGTCAACCGTATGGTCGAGCCTACCAGCGGCGAAGTGCTGGCGCGGGGAAAGGATGTTCGCACCGCTGATCTCATCGCCCTGCGGCGGGGGATCGGATACGTCATCCAGGAGACCGGGCTCTTTCCACACTTCACCGTCGAGCGCAACGCCGGTATCGTGCTGGAAATCGAGGGCCGGCCTCGCGACGAGCGTATTCGGCGCAGCCACGACCTGCTCAGGGCCGTGGGCCTCGATCCGGAGAGTTTTGCGCAGCGCTTCCCTCATCAGCTTTCCGGCGGACAGCGGCAGCGTGTTGGCCTGGCTCGTGCTCTGGCGGCAGACCCGGCGATTCTGCTGATGGATGAGCCCTTCGGCGCCCTCGACCCTCTCACCCGCACGGAGATGCAGGAGATGCTGAAGAAGCTCCTGGGCGAGATGACGGGCAGCGAAAAGAAGACCGTGCTCATGGTGACTCACGATCTTGACGAAGCTCTGTTTCTTGCCGACCGCATTGTGCTTCTGGGCGAGGGCAAACTGATCGTGGAACTCACTCCCGAAGAATTCACGAAGTCCGAACGCCCCGAAGTACGCTCATACATTCGCGCCTTTCATCGGGGCGAAAAGAGCACTGCCGCGAACGAGGCGGAATCGCAATGAGCGCCAATTTTCTGAGCCAATACGGAAGCGAGATTGCCACGCTCACGATGGAGCATCTTTGGCTGACCGGCGCGGCCATGATGCTGGCCACGGTGATAGCCGTGCCCGCAGGCATCTGGCTCACACGCGCCCCGCGCTGGGCCAAACCGGTGATCACCATCGCCAACGTGCTTCAGACAATTCCGTCACTGGCAATGTTCGGATTTCTGCTGCCTCTTCCATGGCTGGGGGATCGTGCTGCGCGCATCGCCATTCTCGCGCTAACGGCCTACGCGCTTCTGCCTATTCTGCGCAACACTTATGCGGGAATTCGCGGGATTGATCCGGCGGTGATAGAGGTCGCGAAGGCGTTGGGGCTGACAGAGCGGCAGAGGCTTT
>Ga0206964_10118_pt1 | contig 24185 bp, 31 predicted proteins | sample Alteio_BWOrgHeat_25_FD_152980 | JGI IMG/M metagenome (GOLD analysis project Ga0206964, IMG submission 152980) | Enriched cells from forest soil in Barre Woods Harvard Forest LTER site, Petersham, Massachusetts, United States -... | ecosystem: Environmental > Terrestrial > Soil > Temperate forest >...
CATTCGACTGCTGCGAATTCCATGGCATCGATGGTGAAGGCCTGCACATGACCTCCAGCTTCATCGATTGCATATTTGATCGTTGCGATCTGTATTGGGTGCTGTTTAATACCACTACGCTTGTTGGCGTCAAATTCCGAAACTGCGATTTTCGGGGATGCTCCTTTTCCGGATGTCGGATCGTTGAATGCACATTTGAGAATTGCCGTTTCGTGGCCGATAACCTTGGTGGCGACTGCCACTTCAACGGTTCTCGGTGGTATGGCTGCACGCAACGCGGCACCGATGGCCTGAGCGCTGAGTTGGCGTCGATCTAGTTACGAGTAGTGGCTTATCGGAAGAAGGTCTCCACTTAAGAAGATTGATCGGCATAGGTGACTGATGGTCAAGCATCCAGTGGTAAATGTTGCCGAGCTTCGGCGCATCGTGAATGAGCTCCTTGAGCATGTCGAGTCAGTGAATGGTCCCGAATTTCAGCTGGATCAGGACTACTACTGGGATTTGGACAGTAAGGACATGTTCGACATGAAAAATCAGGTAACCAACGTCGATCTGGTTGGAAGTCTTGGAGACAGCTGGGAATTCTTGTTGAACATGCGAGATCGTGACATTCGGCAGGACGGCCCCTCCCTGATGCTTGTTCATGTGGCGCCGCTGCTACGTTACATGGGGGAGAAAATCGGTTCGTAGTGAGAGGAGCCGCCAGTCGCTGAAAATGCGTTGGTCAGGAGTTGTACGAAGATGGGGGCTTATGAAGATTGACGAAGTAACGGCAAAGGCAGTCATCGACAAAGTGTTTGAGGGAATGGATGCCATCCATGTATCAGCCAGACATGTGGGGAAACACTGCGATGGAGACACTTTTTCGGATTATCAAGCAAAGGCGGCAGTCCTTATATCGAGCATCAATGATGCGCACATCGCGTTGATGTATCCGAAATAGTTGAGCGCATGTAACGTGGGGCGGTCCTTTGCCTGCTGAGACGGCCTTTCGAGCCGACTCGGACCGGCCAATGGGATAATCGATATCCGGGGGCTATTCAGGTCGCCCTGAGCCTCTCCGGGCATCAAGAAATCTGCATGGCCCATTATCTCGACGTCCCTCACTTATACGAATCAATCTAACAGTGTATGGTGCGTCGGCTAACTGTCGTATTCAACGCTAGGGGGGTTGCGTGAATAGGAAAGAGGATACCGACGTAGTTGCTGGCGTTCCCATGGAGAAAAGCGCGGGTCCCGTATTGGATGATGAGCGCCTTGTTCTCATCGATGCACTGCGTGGTCTTGCGCTATTTGGCGTGCTGGCGGCAAATATGCGCGCCTTCAATTTGCCCCTGATGCTTTACGATGCCTCGGAAAAGGCTTTTCCGTCATCGTTCGATATCTGGGTTCAGGCGCTCCTGGATGTGTTTATTTCCGCGAAGGCTTACACGCTATTCGCTTTTCTTTTTGGGCTTGGTTTTGCGATTCAAATGACGCGTTCCCAGGCACGCAGCCCAGGCTTCCCCTGGTTCTATTTGCGGCGGTTGGGAGCATTGGCGCTGTTTGGGTTGATGCATGGCATCGTGATCTGGGATGGCGACATCCTGCTGCCATATGCCATTACTGGCTTCTTTCTGTTCTGGTTCCGCAAGGCAGTCCCAAGGACGGTGCTGATCTGGGGCGTGTGTTTGTGGGTGCTGTCGCCCGTGCTCGCCATCGGTCGTTGGATTGCCAAGCAAACCCATAGTGATGCGCTCAGTTGGCTGGCTGGCGCCAATGCATCGCCGGACCTGGCGAAGGCGCAGCCGATCGTCGACATCTATGCGCATGCCGATCTCGGTGACCTTGTGCGCGAGAACTGGCAGATGTGGCGCCATTGGATATCGTTTGTGCCGTTCTCGGTAGTACTCAGCCTCCCTCTTTTCCTGATGGGGCTGTATGTGTGGCGCAAGGGATGGGTTCAAAAGTTGCCCGAGCAGAAGGCAGCGCTGCGGCGCATCTGCGCGTGGACCTTGTCACTGGGTTTACTGACACAGATGGCTTGCGTGGCCGCGCATCATCTTCTCATCTCTGACCAGTCGCAATCAGTATTGACGTTGATTGTAAAGCTGGCGAACCTGATCAGCGCGCCCTTGGTGAGCTGTGGGTATGCGACCGGGCTGGCGCTATTGTTTCAGCACCCACGATGGAAGGCGCGAGTGCTGTGGCTCGCGCCGGTGGGCCGCATGGCATTGACCAACTACCTGACACAGTCAATTTTCTTCGTGACCTTTTACAGCGGCATTGTCACAGGGCTGTACGGGCGTGTAGGCCCTGCTTGGAACCTGCTCGCCGCTGTGGTGTTTTACCTGGCGCAACTTCTATTCAGCCACTGGTGGTTCCGGCGCTTTCGCTTTGGTCCGGCGGAGTGGTTCTGGCGCGGGCTGACCTATCTGAAATGGCCCAGGATGCGAGTGGCTTAAAATCTCGCTCGGACCAGGGCCGGTAAGTTATGCCGATCCAAAGTGGAGATGACCGTGACAGCGCCGGTGCGCAGGTCGCTTTGTTAAAGCTGATATTAAAACCCCAGTAGGGTGGGCGGCACGTTGTATGTGACGAGTGGCCCTGGATGGAGCAAGCACGGTGGAAAGAAATTCGCTGGCCCTGGTCGTCATTGCATGCGCCTTGGTCGCGCCAGCGGCACAGGCTTGTAAACCTCTTGTACCAGCGGAGAGGATTCGCGAATTTGTCGCGACCCCGCAGACGTCCAGTGCAATCATCTTCACAGGGAAAGTGGTCTCCGTGAATGAGAAGCGACAGACAGACAGCGCTGTGGTCATAGAGACAACGCCACAGCCAACGCAGTGGTGGATGCATTTTCATAACGGCCCTGTCGTTGTTCGGACCACCAGTTTGGCCATGTCGCCTTGTCCAGACTTCGGCGTGCTCCACGCCGGTGCGGGTGAACAGTGGTTGTTGTCGGGCTGGCTTCACAACACTGTAGCCGGCTCCTGGGTCGAGCTCAGCGCTGGGATGCGATTAGAAAACGGGCGCCTTCCAGGCAACATCAAACAGGAGCTTCTGCGAGTTAGGGCCGCTGACTAATGCCCGCTCCGGGTTCCGAACGCACGTTGCCACATGGGTGGAAGATGATCGATGGAGAACTCCAGCCGGTCGAGTAAGCCGCATTTATGTACGAGCTGAAGGTACTCTCGAAGATTTGGGAATTCTTATAAAGGGCGTCGATCAGAACGTTTCGTGCGAGGGGGCGCCACGATCCAGACGGCGACGGCCGAAACCAGAGTAAGAAGGGTGAACATCCACAATCGACCGGTCGATAGATCTCCGGGAGCGGGGGCAATTGCCGCTACGCTATAGGCAATGTTCGACGCGGTGTGGAAGAGCATGTTGGACAAGATATTTCGTTCGCTGCGGTGGTAAGCCCAGGAGAACAGAAAGCGCATGGCGACCGTGGCAATGAAGAAAATGTAGAACGGGGTATACCCTTGTATCGCGCCCTTGGTCACGATGAAGAACAGCGGCAGGTGCCACATTGCCCAGATTGAGCCGAGGATCGCAGTTGAAGTCTTGAGTGGTAGAACCAAGTCGAGCTTATCTGAAAGCAACGTCCAACCATATTCCTCTGCAAGGGTTCCGCCCAGCACGAACAGAAATAAATAGCTGAGTGGAAATTCCGCCAAGGTCATGGTGAAGTGCGGCGCCTCGCCCGTAAGCTGCGCATGCACCAGTTCGACAATGATTGCCAGTATCGGCATCAGGAAGAAGGAAACCAAGAAGACACTCCATCCCATTCGGAGATCGAGGCCGCGGCGGAAAAAACCTGTCACTAGACGGAAGCCACCCTCGCTGTATGTCGTCACAGCCGCGCTGATAAATGGGCCGAACGAACCGATGAACAACATCGGCAGCAGGGGGAACGAAATGAGTTTCTTGCTGATCAACCAGGCGACCAGCCAGAACGCCCATGCGAAACCAAAGGCTACGGCAAGGTAGAGCGTGATAGATCGTGAATTCCGCATGGCTTATGGCACCCCTGTCGTGACTTTTGGGATGAACAGCGCGAGACAACGATGAGCGATCAAGGTGGCTTATTGAATACTCGCTTGTCGACAGCGGCACCATGGGCGTTCTGGCACGGTCACGGCAAATGAGTATTCGGCGATAGCGAGATTGCCGCAGGGTGTCGAAACATTTTGCGGGTGAATCCGATGCACTGTTGCATGGCTATCAACATGCACGCGTGCAGCACAACACTCGATCTGATCGCGTAGCGAGCGACATCTGTTGCTTTTCAACAAAAATGGCTTCTACTTATCGTCACGAGAGAAATTTGTGCGCTGTTCCACTCGTTCACACGAGAAATTTGTGCACTGATCAACAGATCAGGCATCTAGTTGGAATGTTTCGTCGATGACACGCGCATTTGGCATGCAAAGTGTTTAATGAAGTGTGGCCGGCCTTCTTCACATCTTTCGCGTGAGTAGCCTCGCGGTTGCTCTACCCACGCATACATAAATTTTGCGGCGTGATGAAGATACTTGGCAGCTGCCACGCCCGGTGGTGATGATCGAGAATCATGCATGCTTACTCGCAGCCGCAGTTTCGGCGCGTTGGGGGCTGGCGCCAAGCGCATTCAGCCGTCTATACACTCTTCAGGAAGGTACGTTTCCGGAAGGCACGTCGGGTGCCTGCTGGTCATCGGGGCGGCGTTGACGTCCGCCACGCCCTTCTCAGCGGCGATTGCGCAGAGCCAGCCTTTCGTCGCCTCCGGTTCGCCCAATCAGGTAGCGGTTGCCACCGCCTTGCAATCGTTGCCGGCGCGCAACTCGTTGCGGACGGCCCTTCAAGGCCAGTGGCCCACCGATGCGGCTGGCGCGAGAGCTGGATACGATCGCCTGTCCGGTGAGATCCACGCTGCGGTGGGCACGCAGATGATTGAGGACAGCCACTTCGCCCGCGACATGGCTTTCGCGAGGCTTTCCTGCGCGGCCGGCTGCGCCGACGGCGGCCATCTATGGGGACAGACTACGGGCGGCTGGAGCCATCAGGGCAACGATGGCAACGCCGGCGCAATTACACGCGACATGGGCGGCGTGATGGGCGGCATCGACACGTTGATCTTCAACAATAGTTGGCGTGTGGGCCTGTTGTTCGGCTACGACCATTCAACGCTCACCGCCGACAGCCGTTCCTCGACGGCCAGCACACACGATACGACCTATGGCGCTTATGCCGGCACGCAATGGGGCGCACTTACTCTCAAGCTGGGCGCGGCTTATGTACGGCACGATATTTCTACCGACCGGCTCGTGCAGGTCTCCGGACTGGACGCGGCGCACGTGGGCACTGACTATTACGGGAATACTGCCCAGGTCTTCGGCGAACTTGGCTATGGCATGCGCTGGGGCGGTAGTACATGGCAGCCTTATCTGCAGCTGGCACAGGTGCGGCAGAACTTCGAATCGTTCCACGAATCCGGCAGCCCGGCGGCACTCCTGGGCCGCAGCCATGAAGCCGATGTGACTTATTCCACCCTTGGCGTGCACTTCGTAGCCGACAGTTTCCAACTGGGCAACGTATCGGTGAATGCGCGCGCCGGTATCGGCTGGCGCCATGCCTTGGGCGATGTGGACGTCAATCATGAGTTCGCGTTCCGCGCTGGCGGAAGCCCCTACGATTTGCGTGGCCTGGTCGTCAGCCGCAACGTCGGCGTACTCGACGCCGGCCTGGATTTCACCCTGGCGCCCAACGCGGTGGTTTCGTTGACCTATACCGGCCAGGCCGGCAGTCAGCGTACCGTGGATCAGGATCTGACTGCCGCCATGTCGGTGCGTTTCTGAATCGGGGAATGAACGGGTCAGATTAATTTTGCCAAGCTGCAGATGTGTGGCTTTCTGAAAATTTTCTCTGACCCGTTTGTCTGAATATCCCCATTCTTGCCAGCGGGCAGCTCTTAAAACAGAGAGGAGCGGAACCCGTCAGTTGAGAGCTGCTTCTTTGGGGAAGGCTTACGGGCGGCGGTACGCACCCACGATGGTCCCATCGGAGTCGAGCACAAAGCCGACTTCCTCGGTGCCATTCTGGTGGTGAACCAGGTACTTGTCCCATCCCTGGGGGGTGACTCCGATAAACTCGTGCGACGTGGTTGGGCCAAGTTTGCCAATAAAAGCATCGGCGCGCGCTTTCTGGTCGCGTATGGCTGCAGCTAGTGCCGGAGCCAGTCGTGGTGCATCAGGGTTCTCTAAGAGCACGATCTGTAACGTCTGCTCGCTGCCGGGGTAGGGCTGCTGAGCGCTTACACGTGCGTCGAGTGCATTCTCAATGCTCTGGGCCGTTGCCGCATTGATGCGCTGCGCAGTTGTGTGGCGGCCGTTCTGGTAAAACTCCATGGCTGTGCTTTGGCCTTGCGCATTCACCACGAAGTTCAGCTGCGCGTTGACCGCTTTGAGGAAGAATGCGGTATTGCTGCTTGGGTAGATAGGAAGAAATCTCTGCCCGGTGAGTTGGACGGATAGCTGCGAGCCCTCCAGCTTCACCGTCATCACCGAATAGGGGCCGAAATGATAGGAGCCCACGTAGTTGGCAAGAACAGCGGAGCTCACGTTCATCGCTTGCTCTGTCGAAGCATCGGCTACATCGGGGGGAGTCACCTGCGACGCGAGTGCTGCCATGCACACCGACACGCCGATCATCGTCAGCGCGGATAAGCGCGCCCACTTCCCTGGTCTAAGCAACATGATTTTGATCCTTTGCTCGAGAAATGATCCGGACTCCGACATGGCAGCCACGGCACCTATGGAACGGGACTGGTTCTGTCCCACTTGAATCAGCGTTTCGCAGTAGCCCGTCACGGGTGAACCACTACGCAGTACACGTGCGTCGCAATCCACTTCGATAGCGCGGCGAAGCCGATGAAATTGCCACCACAGCGGTAAATTCCATGGCATGGCAACCAGCAGACACAGCGCGATGGACAGCACATGGGGGTCGGCCGCGTCCAGGTGGGATTGCTCGTGTGCGAGAACAAACTGCTGCCGCGCGACGGATTCCTGCAACAGCCAGTTTGGAATGACGATGCAAGGGCGGAGCAAGCCGACCACGGCGGGCCCTACGTCTGGCGCAACCAGCACCGGCGTGCCGCAGAGAGCTCCTTTTGTCCATAAGCGCTTGCGCCAATAGACCAGGCTGCCGCTGAACACCAACCCAGCCAGTACGACCACTGACATCGCCAGCCAGGTTCCATGAAAAATCGCCTCGAGCCGATAGGGTGTGACGTTGGCGACTTCCAGGCCACGATCGAGCACGGCCATAGGTAGGTGAACCGAGGTCGCTTCACGTAACACGATCGGCTTTTGTGGGCTTCCTTGGCTGATCAGATTGGGGATCTGAACGGTAACATTGGGAACGATCAGTGGCAGTAACAGTGACGCCACCATGGCGATCAGCCATATCCAGCGCTTCGCTGTGCGGCGTTGCCTGGCCGCGTGTTCGGCGATGAGCGCCGCCAAGCTCAGGAGCACGCTGACGACAAGCACATAACCGATCATGGAAAGCACTACGGCTTCTCCTTGTCCGACTGTGCAGCCAGCAACTGACGCATGCGCTTGATCTGCTCCTCGCTCAGTTTCTGATCGGATACCAGGTGCGAGAACAGCAGTTCCGCCGAGCCCTTGAACAGCTTGTCGGTCAGGTGCTGAAGGGCGTTCTTGCGCGCTGCCTGCTGCTTTACGCTGGCAAAGTAGCGATGACCGCGTCCTTCCTCCTCGTGTCCTACATAGCCCTTCGCTTCCAGCGTCCGAAGAACCGTGAGCACGGTTGTGTAGGCGAGGGGGTCGCTCAGTCGTTCGCGCACCTCCGCAACCACCGAGGGGCCGTGGTCCCAGAGCACTTGCATCACATCCGCTTCTCGGTCGGTCAGCGAGATCTTCATGGCGATCCATCCGTCTACTATGACTTTAGTAGATTCTATGCAATGCGCCTGGGTTGTCAACTATGCCTTTAGTAGATGGGCTGGAGTTCCCATACCCTGTCAGTGCGGCGTGGCCTGGGAATCAGGGAAGGGAGCTAGTCGATGCCCGCATCAAGCAGTGCTAGTGTCCGCTTTCGGCGAAGCGGATATGACCAACCGCAGGAAGGGCGGAGCAATGGAATTGGATGAATCAGTTCACGCGCAGATAGAAGCTCTGTGCAAACAAGGGAACGAGCTGGCTGCGGCAGGGAGCTTCGACTCCGCGAGGGATATGTATAAGTCTGCATTGCAGCTCTTGCCTGGTGACCACAGGGAGTGGGAGGCAGCGACCTGGATTTATGTAGCCATCGGCGACGTGCACTTCCGAACAGCCGACTACGAAAAGTGCCTGGAATGCTTTTTCAATGCTGTGCAATGCGCCGATGGTCTAGGCAATCCATTTATCCACCTGCGCCTGGGGCAGTGCTGCTACGAATCAGGAAGCCTTGATAAGTCAGCGGATGAACTGACTCGAGCCTACATGGGGGCCGGGCTGGACATCTTCATGGAGGATGATCCCAAGTACCTGGCGTTTCTGAAGACGCGAATAGATATGTGAATGGGACGTCCGCTTCCATTTGAAGCGGGCTGCTCTGATGAGGCTGAGCGTTCGATGCGGTGACACATGCAGAGAGCTCTAAGCAGACAGGGCGCTATTTGATGGCGTGATGGCCGTAGCTCAGTATCCGAGTGATCCGCCATCCCTCAGGCGTCTGATGCCAGACGATCAGAAATTTTGCTTCCCCAAAACACTTTCCGGACTTGGTGTCGCAGAATCGCTGACGGCCCTCTTCAATGGAGCCAAACCCCTTGATGGGATAGATCTCGAGGCTGCCGGCAACTAGTTCCCGGCGGAAATTGCCGCAAACGTTCCGGCGCGTTTTGTCGATATAGTCTTCCCTCGTCCAACTGACGCCTCCGTTGTCGTGATAGAACTCGACCTTGGGATCCAGGAACTCAGCGTGCCTTTGCAACTGGCCGGGTGCGTCGCAGTTGTTGAACGTACCGAAGAACTCCGCATCCAACTTGGAGACGGTACGATAAAGGGCGTCCTGTTCCGTTGGCTCGCTCTGTCCGGCTTGGCTCACTGGCTGTGCCGCTAAAGACTGTGCGACAAGAGCAAAGGCGAGGATTGCCGCCAAGGTATTCATTTTCATCCTGAAGTCCTTGATTATGTTCTTGCTGATTTGACTGGCATCATTGTTCTTTACACCTGCGGTGGCGCCAGCGAGTGATGTAGCGCAGTACCGATTCGGTCCAACGGAGTGATTCTAGCGAGAGTCCTGTGTGACTCGTCAAACCTGGCAGATCACGGGGGCCAGTGCTTCCCAAAGAAGGTGACTCAGATCATGGAACGAATCCTCTATCTTCTGTTTGCGGCAGCTTCAGTCGCCTGCTTGAGTTGCGCAGCGTACGCGCAGTCTTCATCGGCGTCTTTACCCCCATCCAATACGGTGTCCACGCTCGCGCCGGTGGTGGTAACCGGCGTTCTTCCTGGCCCCGCCCTGTGGAAGGTAAGCAAGGGAAAGCATGTCATGTGGGTGCTAGGCCTTATCTCGCCGCTGCCCAGGGATATGCAGTGGAAGTCGGCTGAAGTCGAAAGCCATATCGCTACGTCGCAAGCGGTGCTGAAGTTGCCCAGCCTGGAGATCGGCGTGCGGACAAGTTTCTACCGCAGCTCCATGATGCCGTCGCCCAAGGAGCTTGGGAAAAATCCCGACCAGAAGACCTTGCAGGACGTACTGGCACCGGAGCTCTATCAGCATTGGCTGGTGCTGAGAGCCCGGTATCTTGGGGACAGCCATCGTGCTGAGCGGATGCGTCCCATCCTGGCCGGGCGCGAACTTTATGAAGCCGCGCTCAAACATCACGGGCTGGTCGATGAATACGATCTGGAGAACATCGTCTACAAGACCGCCGCCCGCGATGGAGTTACCGCGGTCAATACTTCGTATCAACTGTTGTTGAAAGATCCGCGCGAGACAATCCACACACTGAACGACAAGTCCATGAACGATCAGGACTGCCTCGACCATGTACTGGAAGCATTGGACCAGGGTCTTGCGCAGACGACGGAACGCGCGAATGCGTGGGCGACCGGCGATATCGAAACGCTACGGTCCATCTTGTCGCACGTGCAGCAGGACTCGTGTCTGTCGACGCTGGACATCTCGCCCTTCGCGCAGGCGCTCGGCATCGGCGATATGGAAAGCCGTGTGAGGAAAAACTGGATCAGCAATGCCGAACATGCGCTCGATAAGAATCTCCAGACATTTGCGGTTCTACCGATGCATGAACTGCTTGCACCGGATGGCTACCTGAGCACACTGCGGTCAGATGGCTATAGCGTGCAAGCACCTGACAGATAGTTAACGCGACGCTCTATATCGCTTCGCCTCATTGGCGCGACCTCAAGCCGAAGCTTCCAATGCTGTTGTCGCGATATATCAAGCAGCGGGGCCAGGGCAGCCGTGATCCCCGCAACCCAGCCTACGCGCGAGGCAAACCCTGAGGAGATAATCCAAGTGGATAATGTATTCGTCGTCCAGCACAAACACACCCTTCCCAGCGGCGTCGAAGAGGTGAAGATGATCGGTGTCTACCTCACTCTAGGTGCCGCCAAGGTGGCTGTCGGACGCTTAGGTATGAAGCCTGGTTTCTCCAGGCATCCCACCCATATCGATCCAGTTGCCACCGACGAAGAAGACGGCTTCTACATCGATGAGTACGAATTGGACAAAGATCATTGGATCGAAGGGTTCGTTACCCTGGTGGGCGATCGTGATTCAGACGCATTGGAACGTCTGTTGCCTCCGATGCAGTCGTAGAGCCAGGAAGCAAGGGATGGCCTGGGATATATCGAGTTCGCGCTGACCAGCCTCCTCGTTTCCAGCGTTATTCAGTGTTAGTTTGAAATCTCAACTCAAAGGAAAAATGCATGCGTCGCGCACTCGGAAGTTGGCTTCTTAGCTTGCTGCTGGTCTGCTGTGTCAGCTACCCATTCAGCACTTCGATGGCCTCGGGCCCGGCCCCAGAGATGGCTGTTCGAACTTCAGCCGGGGCACTCGATGGCGTCCCATATCGAATTGATATACCCACGAACTGGAATGGCGATCTGGTCGTGCTTATGCACGGTTACGAGCCCAAAGGTGTGCCGCGTCAGAATCCATGGCCTCAAAATGAAGAGGCTCCCGTTTTCCTTTCCCGCGGCTATGCCGTCGCTGCCAGCGCATTCGCCTCCCAGGGTTGGGCGGTGGGGGACGCGTTGGAGAACAGTGAGAAGCTTCGTCAGTTCTTCATCAAGGAGAACCGAACGCCCCACCATGCTTATGTGGTTGGCTTCTCGCTAGGTGGGCTGGAATCGCTGGCAACCATGGAACGCTATGGCCACGAATACAGCGGCGCCCTGTCACTATGCGGCGTAAATGTATCTGCGCCAGATATTGTTGCGCGTGGCGTCGTGACGCCTCTGGTCGCCTTTGACGTGTATTTCCCTGGTGTACTTCCGGATCTGGCGGATCCTGCCTCTCCGGCCATGGTCGATCAAGAACGTATCCAGGAAGCATTGAAAGCCAATCCCACCAGCGCCGCCCGGCTGGAGGATCGATTGCAGGAAACCAGTGCAACGTTGCCAGGGTCATTGATGCTCGATTACATGGTCTTGCACGAAATAGTACAGCGTGCAGGCGGCATGCCCGTCGACACAATGAAGACCACTTACACTGAGTTTGCGGACGATGACACCTTCAATAAGAAGGTGCATCGGTACAAAGGGGCGCCCTCGGCGATGGCGTATCTCGCGAACAACGTAACGTTGACGGGTAAGATCAAGGCACCTGTCGTGCTGCAAAGAAATGCGTTCGACCAGACCGTTCCGTCGCGTTTCGATACGGTTTATCCTGGGCTCGCAAAGGCTGCTGGTAACGCCTCGAAGGTGACGGTGCTACCTCCAGTCGGGGAAGGGCACTGTGCCTTTACGCATGAAGAAATCGGCAAGGCTTTTGATGTTCTGGTCGAGAGGGCAAGTCGGGCTGGAGGCCGCTAAGCGCAGCAGTGCTCGTGTCGGTAATACTTCGAGGCATTCATGCGCTCGTGTCCGCTTTCGCCCCATAGCGGACACTACGGCGAAGAGCATTGAGGTGCACACTAGTGGCCTATGGGAAACAGTCACGGAAAAGGGCTTCAATGACAAAGTATTGCTGCGGTGCCATGACCAGGCATCTCGAAATGGAATGCGCCGACCATCCAGACACGCAGGACTGTTCGGACCGAGTGCTGAAGTATTCCAGTGTATTTAACGAGTACAGCCTCATCATTCATGATGGCGGGTCGTCGTCCTATACCATCCGCTACTGCCCTTTCTGTGGAGCGAAGCTGCCAGCAAGCCGGCGTGAGTCCTAGGTCGACCCATAGCGGACAGTTCATCCTAATAAGGGGAAGATGCTTCAGGCCCAGTGTCGATCCCGCAAGCACTCATTCGTCGTATATATGAAGGCGGCTACACCGGCCGCCCTTTCCGCCAAGGAGACAGTCATGTCCTATATCGATGGTTTCGTAATCGCCGTACCCGACGCCAATCGGGAACAATTCATCAAGCATGCCCGTACCTTCGACGCGATTTTCCTGGAGTTCGGCGCCATTCGGGTAGTGGAGTGTTGGGGCGATGACGTGCCCGACGGCAAGCTCACCGATTTCCGCCGTGCCGTGCAGGCGAAGCAGGATGAATCGGTTGTTTTCTCCTGGGTGGAGTGGCCGGACAAGGCTACCCGCGATGCCGGCATGGCAAAATTTATGCAAGACCCGCGCATGGAAGCTGCCGCAGACTGTCCTTTCGATGGCAAGCGCATGATCTTCGGTGGCTTCAAGTCGGTGGTCAGCCTGCCGAACTAGGGAGACCTTGAGCTGCGCGCTGTCAAAGCAACGTCCGTTTCCGACTCTAAGCGGACCTCGAAGATGGTCACGTATTTTACTCGACGGGGAACACATGACGACTCTTGAGCGCGCAATAGCAATAGCGGCAGAGGCACATGCCGGCCAAGTCGACAAAGCCGGGCAACCTTACATCCTGCATCCGCTTCGAGTGATGCTCCGAATGAACTCGTCGATAGAGAGGATAGTCGCGGTGCTTCACGATGTTGTCGAGGATTCCAGTGTGACACTGGATTTCCTTACTGCGGAAGGTTTCCTGCCGGAAGTCATATCCGCTGTCGAAGCCTTAACGAAACGACAAGGTGAATCTCGGATCGACGCGGCACGCAGGGCTAAGCAAGACCCCGTTGCGCGCTTGGTGAAGCTCGCCGACAACGCGGAAAACATGGACTTATCGCGGATAGCCGAACCCACTGAGCGAGACTACGCAAGGGTCGAAGAGTACAAGGTTGTTCGGTCAATTTTGCTAGGTGAACAAGACTAGGCCGCCGTCGTAAGGTCCGCTTTCGATCCGTAGCAGACTTGCATATTGGCTACAGGGAAGTTTATGCATTTCTCTACCTTTCAAAACCGCGGCCGATGGTAGGTGATGATTGCTACGGTGGGTGGCCACCGATCTTAGGTCGATTAATTTTCGAGAGAAGTTGCGAGCGCCGACAATGCGGTCCTGAAGTGAAGGGCCGGGCAGAGCGCCTTGGCGAGCCGTGGCAGACTGAAATCTACAGTTGCGCCAGAGGTCGCTGGACGGTAATTCAGAAGCGTCCGCTCCCGACCCAAAGCAGACCTTTCGACGATCAATGGGGAGGACATGAGTCGATCAGATATGACGAATATAGGCATTAGCTACAGCGGCAGCCTTGAAGATCTGGCTGCTCATTTTCAGCTAAAGGAAATTACCTACTACCAAGAGATGATCGACGGGAGGTTGGAAGAGTACGTTTGCGGCAGATTCGGCGTCGAAGTCATTGAGGCGATTCGTCCGTTGGGGGGCGGCCCATACGGCAATATTTAGATACCAACCTATCGGGGCCTTCTCGCGAGCGTGTTTGGAGCATATTCTGATATCGATCAGGAATGTGGAAGCCAAAGTGACGTCTTATTGGACACAGGGATTGCTTCGAAGCTGCCGATGCTCAACGAGGGCTCGGATATCTAATGGGATCTAGTGCTGCGGCCTAAAGAGTTCGTATCGATCCTAAGTGGACGTTAGCGCCAGAAAGGAAGGGAGCTTATGTTTGGAGTGGGTGGAACGTCGCCGAAGACGAGAATGGGAAAGGTCGCCTGGTGGGCTGCTTTTGCGATTTTTCTTCAATTCGTCCTTTACGTGCTCGCAATAAATTTCTTGCCCTAGGACCCGTAGACTTGTTCACGAGTTGCCAAGCTACGACTTTCTGGATCGTCAGGACTGGATGTCTGTGTTCTAACTAGATGAGTTCTTGGATGTCAGCTTCCGACCCTATCGCGATCCAGGCGAATGCTAAGCGATGCAAACAATGTGGTCATGGCACCACTGAATTACCCTCAAGCCCTGCAGACCTACGAACAGGAGCGTGAACGTTTCAAGCGGAATAATCCTGGCTTCAGCGAGAAGTCCTACGAGCTGGCCGAGCGTCAAGACATAGTAGGAATGTGAGCCGAGCCGACTAGCGCCATTGCTCCCCGTCCGCCAGTGCGGGCATGCTGGTAAGGTCCGTTTCGATCCGTAGCGGACATTTGTTAAGGAAGATGGCATGAACCATGGACAGCGCAACAATTTCGATGCATTGAGGTTGATTGGCGCCTTCCTGGTCCTGATCAGTCATCAGTTCGCTCTATCCGGACGCTGGGAACCAAGGTTCGTCGGGGACCACTCGTTTGGCAACCTTGGCGTACTCATCTTCTTTTCAATTAGCGGCTATTTGGTCACATCTAGCTGGCTGAAAGACCCCAATATTCTGCGTTTTGCCGCCCGCCGTGCCCTGCGAATGGTGGCAAGCAATGCCAATTTTGTGGTGGATGCGATGGCTGGAGTTTATTGATTCAAGAAGTGAGAAAATCCAAGTCAGATAGTTCTGGCATTGGGCAGGACTCATGCTGTAACAATGTTGGACGGGTATGGTAACCATGAGTTTCCGAGGGGACTGGCGGTCATGACCGAAGTAGATCGTTTGATGGTTGGGAAAGTGTGCATGGTTACCGGCGCCACTGCGGGTATAGGCGAGGTCACAGCGCGCGAACTGGCGCGGCGAGGCGCCACTGTCTTCGTAGTCGGCCGTAACGCGGAGCGATGCCAGCAAACGGTAGCTGCGATCCAGCGAGACACCGGCAACTCGGCGGTTGAATTTCTATGCGCGGATTTGTCTTCAAAAGCGCAGATTCGCTGTCTGGCGCAGCAATTTCTTGAGCGTCAAAAAAGTCTGGACGTTCTCGTCAACAATGTCGGCGCAATGTTTACCCAGCGCCAGGAAAGCGTGGACGGCATCGAAATGACGCTGGCGCTGAATTACGTCGGCGTATTTTTGCTTACCCGACTGTTGCTCGATGCACTCAAGGCCGCCCCCCCGGCGCGTATCATCAATGTTGCTTCTGAGGCGCACGAAGACGTACCGCACTTCGATTTCGCGGACCCACAGTTCGCCAGGCGGGGGTTTGGCGCGTATCCGCGTAGCGAATTCGGCAATATCCTTTACGCAGTTGCGATGCCTTGGGCGCATCCTGCATTTCAGCAATATTCCCGGACCAAGCTCGCGCTCCTGTTGTTCACGAATGAGTTGGCCAGAAGACTTGCCGGTACCGGCGTAACCGCCAACGCACTGCATCCGGGCTTGGTCGCCACTGAATTTTCAAACGGAAACGGCGTGTACGGCTGGCTGATGCGCCGCTTCATGAAGTTGCGCGGCATCAGCGTGGATGAGGGTTCTGAGACAACCATCTATCTGGCCACGGCGCCGGAACTTGAGCAGGTCTCTGGGGAGTATTTTGTCAAACGGCAAGTCGCAGCGACTTCGGCTGCGGCACAGGACGAAGCTGCTGCCGCTCGACTTTGGCAGTTAAGCGAAGAGTGGGTGGCTGGGTAAGCGTCGCGGAGTATAAGAATAAATCCCTCCGTCTCGGTTGGTGAAACAGCAGGCGATTTTGCTAGATTCCGAATATCACATGGCACGTGTGGTCCGAAAAGGCTAGCGCAAAAAAGGAATGCATGGGCATTCACGCTGACAAATCGCCTGAAGGCAGAGCCCGGCAAATCAAAGTTTGACGCCCGAGCTTTCCGGCCTTGGGCATGGCACCAAAGTCTGTGCGGCTTGGAGCTGTTACGTACGTACTTGCTTGTTGGCTGCTAGCAAAGTACGTGCATGGATAACTAACCAATTGGTTAGGAAGCTCCGATTCGGACCGGGGTGACACTTTGACAACCAAAGTATGTGCTGGAAATATTCGGTTAGATGTCCGCTTTCAACCCGAAGCGGGCCTGAAAATCGGGGATGCGGGGACATGCTGCTCACTGAAGGCCAAACGGATCAGAGATCGTTATTGCGCTTAGGCGCCGAGGCGGTCGAGCTGCTTGTTAAGCGAGACTTTTCTGCTCTGGCTGACCGTTTTGGCTATGCCCGGGCCTACGGTCGAAGGGCGTCGGATGCGATCGAAGCTGATCTCGCCACCTGTCTTGCTGAGGCTGATCTGGAACTCGATCAGGTGACGTCGTGGCAAACCGTTAAGTACTTCAAGCCGAACGACATTAATCTGTTCGCCGTTGTGGAATGCGTTGCGCTCATGCCCGAAGGTCCATCGATCTTGGTGGAGCTTATCGTGAGTGAAAGCGGGGCGGGCAGACATGTCAGTTTGGAAGACATCAGCCTCGCTTAACGGCTGCGTATCAGGTCCGCTATCGACCCAAGACGGACATAGAGTGGCCTCTGAGGAATGGACGCAATGGTAGATTCATCAATCACAAAGGAAGATGTGGCTGGCGCTGGCTTACGCCGCCATACAGCAGCAAGCAACGCCCGAAGCACCAAATCACTGGTCATCATCGGGCGCCTCAAGGGGTAACCCGCACACACTTTGGTGTTATGCCCACCAGCCTGGGCATGACATCAAAGTCTCTGCAGATTTGATAACCAAAGTATGTGTGGTTTGGAGCTGTTACGTACGTACTTTGCTTGGCGGTCGCTAGCAAAGTATGTGCATAGATAGTTAAAACAATTAGTTAGAAAAAACCGATTCGAACCTGCGGCGGTACTTTGCCAACCAAAGTATGTGCTGGAAATATTCAGTTTGCCGGGTCCACGGTCCCTACATTGAGGTATTGGGGGCATTATGAAGGGATTCGAAACCTGCCCCAAATGCTCGGCACACTTTGAGGGTCGCAGTGCTCTGCTTTGGGGCGGGGTAGCCACCTACAAAGATTTTACGTTGCCCGCAGCATCTTCCAAGATTTGTTGCCCTAGATGCGGGTACATTTTCGCGGGCAAGAACGTTCGTTTTTTTGCTTCCTGTCTGCACCCGCACTCTATCCGGTAACGCTTACAGTGGTTGTCCTAGGCCTGTTCATCGTTATGTTTTCATCAGTCCTATGAGAAGGGGGCTGCGACCTCCATAAGATTGCCCTGACGCCACAAAGTCTGCTTCTCGCCGGTAGCGGGCTTTGTGGCCGCGTGGGCTCTTCGGCAAGCAGGGAAGGCCTGCTTCCGATTAGAAAGGATAGACATAGACCTGATTGTGTTCCGAACTATTGTCCAAAACGAGATTAAGAACTACGTCTACGAGATTCATCCCCAAGCCATCGTCACCCGCACATACGTAAAATCACAAATCCTTCGCTCGCCACCGACGGACGGGAGAGGTAGATGGCGGAACAGGCATTGGAGCCGGTACTGAAGGCGGCGGAGTTGTAGGGGGTTGGGTCGCGCTTGTTGGCGTTCTGGACTGCAATGTAGTCTGTCCTTTCGCTTTGCAAGCTTCCACGATATCGCTAACTTTGGGCGTGGCTTGCCTGCGATAGAGGCACTTGACTAGCCAAAATAATGTCAGTGCGCCGGACAAGAGAAATATTGCGGCCCAAGAATCCTTTGAAACCCGAAAGGCATCATGAAAATCGGCCGTCACAAATGCCAATACAATCGTCGCGAGAATGCCAGCAGGAACCGCCCAAGACTTACTGTCTTCAAGTTTATCTACATGCTCGTCGAGAACGATTGTGAGGCGATCTGTAGTGATGAGTATCACTTCTTGGCCTAGGTTCGTGTGCACTGTGGTGACTGGTACAAACTGCGTTTCTTGAATTCCCCCTGACATATGTTTAAGGCTCCAAGTAGAAAGCTAGGGTCAGGTGCTTAAAACCGCTCACTGACAGACCTGTCCACAAAAGTGAAACCTTCGTTTCCTTCCATGTTGCAAATATCACGGGGCTAGGGGAGGCTGCGGGAAGCGGGTTATTGAAGTTTCGCAAGGTAAGAACAGCAGCTTCTCCTTCTCCCGTGATGGAGTAAGCCGGTTCCGCGCCTTCCTCTTCAACAAACTTTACTCTTACTTTTAGATGCCGGTCGGAGATCGGAAACTCCAACTCTGCTTCCTCTCCCATTGGAATTAGAAGTTGCGCCATTGTGATTAACTCGCGACCACCAACCTTGACCTTCATTGATTTTCCTTGGATTTTCTGCGACATATCTGGGGTGCAGCATATCTTGGCAGGGCTTTCTTGTGATGCAAAGTCGACTTGAGTGCTAGTGGGGTGCGGGTTAGGCACTGATTTCTGAAATAAACGGGTCAGACTAATTGTCCTGGGACTGGGTCCGCAGCTTTCTAGAAAAACTGCCCCAACGGTTTTGCTTCTCGGCGCGCAGTTACCTATATCGCAGATGTCGGGCCGTCAGACGTGAGCGTTAGTATGGGCTTTTCGAGGGAGGAGAATGTCATGGGTGAGATGATTGATCGAGGTCTGCAGCGCGTACTCTTGAATCAATTGAGCGATGCCTATCCGGAACAGCTTGAGTATAGGGTGAATAGAGAGGACACGACGGAGCGCGCCAACGGCGTCAATCTGACGTATCTCATGGAGCAGGGTCTCGTAGTCGGAACAGCGGGGTATCGTTACCTAGGTGACCAGGCCAAAACTTATTCGGTCCGAATTACCGCGAAGGGTTTGGATTTCCTTGCGGATGACGGCGGCCTTGGCGCGATCCTCGGCGTCGTAACGATCAAGATCCACGATGACACGATTCGGAAGTTAATCATTCAGCGCATCGACGGCGATCCGGATGCCAGCGATGAGGACAGGAAAGAGGCCAGGGGAGCCATAGCCAAGATGTCCGACAAGGCTTTGTCCACTATTGTCGAGGAACTTACGAAGACTGGGCTCGAGAACATTCATAAGGTCGTTCCGTGGGTCCTCGCAATTACACCCACCGCGCTACGCGCCGCCGGCCTTGCATGAGGTGACGACACTACCTGACTTTTAGCAGTCAACATTGCTATGTGGACGATACTGCGCACCCTTGCACGTGGTTGCCCATCAGCATGTCAGCGAGGCTTGTACACGATGCGAAGCCCAGTGATCACCTCTACAACTATATGGGTTTGGCGGAGGAGGCGGGCTGTGTTCTGGTGCTCTTTGGAACGCCGCGAATGGCCGCGCTCTGGGAGGGCGAGGATCAGATTCGGCGCCGTTCCCGATTCGTCTCGCTATCGCATTAGTGTTGCGAGCGACAGGGAGAGCTTCGAGCGCCTAGTTCTGACCCTGGGTGCAGGCTATCGCTTCAACGGGCGAACGCTTCTATCCAAATGCATGGATCTGATCTATGCATCGAGCGCTGGCGTTTTTGGAAACGTCTTGGCGCATCTAACCCGAGCAGATGATCTTAGGGAAGATTGTGGATCTGAGGCGATCAGCAAAAGCCATATCGAGGAAGCGATAGGTACCGAAAGAGCGTTGGCGACTTTACACGCAGAGGCTAGCTTCTTTGACTCACTGAGAAGTCCGTCGGACCACCGGTTTGTCACGCGTTTGCTTAGTCGGTCTCAGGCATGATGATGGATTCCCGTCGCCCGTTTAACTTGCCCAACTGGACTGTCCTTCCACCACTCGCGCTTAAGGGGATAGGCACTGTTCTTGTTGAATCGTTGCATAGCTATGTGCGACGCATGATGGAGATAACGGGCATCAGTGGGCTCGATCTGGCTTCTTACCTCCACGATCAGACAGGTGGGCTAGTTAGCGCTAAATGGACGTCGCGCCCCATGCTGGGCCTAGGCGCTGCCGAGGTTGCGCGGATCAAAGAGTTTGAGCGCTTAACAGGAATGAGAACCCTTCGTTTCGGCACGCTTTGGGCCATGTCGGACGTGCTGTCAATCAACTCGAATCTCTACGGGGCAAAGTCGCGTCAATGGTGTCCTAGGTGCTATGCAGAATGGGACGATGAGTCCTACGAGCCGCTTCTGTGGAGCATCGATATTGCGTGGCGTTGTCCAGGGCACGATTGTGACCTTGAGCGCAATTGCCCCGCTTGTGGGGAACGGCAGTTTGAGTCCTACCGAACAGCAAGAAGAATGCAATGTGGCAGATGTGGCTGTGGGCTCGGGCACAACGGTCGGCGCAGTAAGAAGCCAATGATCATGCGTTGGATGGACGATCAGTGTAGATTGCTGGTGGAGTTTTGCGTGAATCCAAGAAGCGAACCCATGCTGTGGGGCGACTACCTATACTTCTTATCTGGCCTCCGCGAGAGCGCGCATGCATATGGCGATCTCGAGACGCACATGAGGACCTTGCTCTACGGGACGGATCTGCGGGTCCGAGTTCAATCGCAGAGGCCAACAATTAGGACGCTGCTGAATCTCTGTGCATTGCAGGGCATATCAATGGCCGAACTGTTGACCTCTCCAAGAGGGGCATCAGGTCCGCTACTGTTCAACCCATGGGCTGGTCTAAAGCATCTGCCACTGCCGGCGGCGAGCCAGGCGCGCTGGATTTACGTCACCCTGCGCTCTATCGAGACTTTCACTCGACGCCGGCCGCCATATCTGCCGCCCATCGAGTTCTTTGTCACCTGGTTTGGTGTGAATCTTCCGTCGCTTATCGATGCCGATCCAGCCTTGTGCAAACGGTATATAGAGCGATGCGCTCGGCAAGTTCCGACGTGTCGATCAAAAAACCTGTACAGGGTATTTTGCCGCTGCATCAACAAGCTTATCGATAAGCCGGGGTCCTCTTCAGGACCTGGGAAGTTGTTGAAGAAGACGGCATTGATGATGGAGTTGAATAGTCAAGAGGCGAAAAAAGTGGCCCTTGCTTCATTCCTCGCGCGAGACTGTCTAGCCCAATCATCGGTGGACTCATTGAAGGCAGAGATGACGGTTCGTCACGCGCTTGAATGGTTATTGGAGCGCTGGGAGACAGATGGTGAGGCACTCGGGCTTGGCCTGTACGTGCGTGCATGATCGGGATGAGTTGGACAGCAATCCGCTGGAACGTGATTTGGTTAAATCTGAACAGGTATGCGCTTAGCAATTTTCTAAAGTTGCATTTGATTATAGGAAGGGACAGGGATCGCGCATTGGGGTCAAGATGCTTGCGCGTCGAATCGCGCGCGTCACTCCAACGCGGAGGGCGAGCAGATCCTGTGCATAGGCCTTCGGGTCACCCGGCTTTCTGGCGATACGCTGGTACATGCCGTCGTAGATGATGACCTCATCAAATTCCTTCCCTTTGGACTTATGGATGGTCATGAGGTGTATGCCACGCCAGTCCCTTTGACCAGATGCGAAATGCTCCTGGAGTAGAGCACTGCGCACTGCATCCTCGGCCCCCCGATACTCACCTTGAGTCCGCCAGAGGTCACCAAGGCTGTTTCGCAGGATCGATCCGCGATGGAGAAGCCGAAGATAGCGCGCGTCAGTCGCAACCAGCCGCAGCGTGTCCGAAGATGAAGAAGCGAGCATCCCGCGTAGTTGTAGCCAGTCTTCCGCAGGGTCTCCGGTCAACTGGAGATGCTGCCGTTCGGCGACAATACGCTGGATCTCGGCGACGATCAGTTGGCGCTTGGCGCCACGTACCTTGCCTGTAGTTACGAAGTCGCTGAGTGCGCCTGCTAGGTCGAGTTCAGCCTGCGGTGTAGGCTTGCCTCCTCTACGGCCGCGGATGTGTGAGTGAAGCGCTCCGAGCGCGCGGCCGGCCACTTCAGCCGCCGTGCCGCCCTCCATTAACGTTGCGATGACGTTAGCGGCCAGGGCCGGTGGTTCTGCATCCATTGCAACGTCGTGATGCAACTCCGGCAAGTTGTCTGCCGTGGAAGACAGGTAGTCGGATAGCTCTAGCATCAGCCGCTTCGATGGCACAAGGATAGCTACTGACTTGTCTTGGACGTTCTTGAGCCTCTTTAGCGCTGAGCACACTGCAGCCTTGGTGCTGAAGTGAAGACTTCGGCCCCTCATGAACCCAAAGTGTCCAACCTTTACCTGCTGGTAGGTCTTGCCCTTATTCGCTCCTGTCAGCAGGTCATTTCCATATGTCGCGATATCGGTGCCGCTGTTGCGATAGTTCTCGCCGGCGAAATCAAAGTGTACTGCTCCGAAGACCTCGAGAAACTCGCCTATGCGCCTGGGGTCTGCGCCTCGAAATTCGTAGATGCGCTGGTCTGGATCTGCAAGCGCGATCAGGCGACTGCGTCGACCAAGCTGCTGGATGAGTGCCCACTCATCGCTGTTCGTGTCCTGAAATTCATCCAGGATAACGATGGGGTAACTGTCGGAATAGATGGAGGCTAGCTGACAACTTCTATGGAGTAGTTCGGCCGCCAAGCCGGCAAAGAGATCGAAATGCAGTCGACCCTCTTGTGCGAACAACCGCTGCTTCTCGGAGTCGTGCTGGTCTTTATCGATGTCAGTCAGATGTGCCGCGGCTTCAGGCGGAGGCAAGAGCTGTAGACCTGGCCTTCCATTAAGCAGGTAGGCGTGGCTTCTCAAAATGGTCCACGCGAAGCCGTGATACGTGCTGACTTCAAGCTGGTGCAGATCCTCGCGAGAGATTAGCTCCGATGCTTTCTCAATGATGCGGGCGACCGTCGGCCTGGCGAAGCTGAGGAAGAGCACCTTCTGGCCTGGACTGAGCACACCTGACCGAATTTCGTCGCGCGCTTTTACCAAGGCGACATGTGTCTTGCCTGCACCTGGACCACCCAGCGCCAACGCATGCCCTGGATGTGCCAGGAAGCCTAGCTTCTGATTGCTCCACGTAGCGGTCATTTCAATGGCTTGGGCGGATGCGGCAGGAACTTGGCGTAGGTGAGAGGCGCTGGCTCGATTTTGCTGGCTCCTTCGCCCGCTGCTTCCGCAGTTCTGGGATCTGCGACCGCGGCTTGTTCTGGCGGAGGCTCGACGACATCTTTGATGGCCTGCAGGGTCACTCTTACGTATTTGGGCATGTCGTCGACGGTCGGGCACGACGTGAGCAGGTCGCCAGCGTCGCCATCACCCTTCGCCCAGCCGAAGTACTGCGATAGGATTGCCTGTAATTCCGTCAGGGGCGTCTCGGCTTTGGGCGTTTTCGCAACGAGGTGTGGCGGCCAATCACCGGCAGCGACAACCGCAGCGACGTAACCGCGCAATGCTGCTTCGGAAGTACCGTGCAGTACTAGGCCTTCAAAGCCCTTGGTCTCTGACTCGAATGCATGGTCGACCGAGGCGGTGATGGTTGCTAGCGCCGCAGGTGTTTGTTTGTCGAAGACTGCGAACACCGTCTTGCCAAGAGATCGGAAGAACTTGCCCAGTGGCGCCACATTGGTATCGCCGCCTGCGTCGATGACGGCAACGCCTAGGTTCTCTAGCGATTTGAACCTTGTTGGGTCCAGGTCGTAGAGTCGCCGTGCAGCGGCGGGCAGGGCATCGAATTCCGTCCTACCCTCCAGCACGAGTACATAGCGGGCAAGCAGGGCTTCGCAAAAACGCGTTCGGAACTCGGTACGGTAAGCCTTGGGTTTGACCGCCGGTGGGTAGGTTGACGGAGTTCCGGTCATTACGCCTGTTACGCGGGTTAGAACCAGGATCTGCGAAGGGTCTAACTCTTCCAGAACGTACGGCGAATGAGATGTGAAGATCGCTTGAGCTGACTTCTGGCGGAGCGAGTTAATGATGCGCTTCTGCGTATGTGGTGGCAGCGCTATCTCAGGTTCCTCCATCGCGAAAATCACGCTTTGCTTCAGCTCGGCAATGATGGAAAGCAGCGCAAGCACCAGTGTATTGATGGTACCTGTTCCTTGATGTTGATATGGTGCGGCATAGGTTGAACCGTCTG
>Ga0206964_10119_pt1 | contig 24162 bp, 16 predicted proteins | sample Alteio_BWOrgHeat_25_FD_152980 | JGI IMG/M metagenome (GOLD analysis project Ga0206964, IMG submission 152980) | Enriched cells from forest soil in Barre Woods Harvard Forest LTER site, Petersham, Massachusetts, United States -... | ecosystem: Environmental > Terrestrial > Soil > Temperate forest >...
CTGCACCTGCTGCTGGCGGTGGCGATGACGCTCCTGCTGAAGCTGCAGTTCAAACTGCATTTGACGTTATCCTGAAAGAAGCAGGCGGCGCTAAATTAGCAGTTGTAAAATTAGTAAAAGACTTAACCGGCCTTGGCTTGAAAGAAGCAAAAGACTTAGTTGACAGTGCACCTAAAGAAGTAAAAACTGGTGTTACTAAAGAAGAAGCTGAATCTTTAAAGAAACAATTAGAAGAAGCCGGAGCAGTAGTTGAGGTTAAATAACTTAACCCATACCAAAATAGCATCAGACTCCGACCTTTTTTGGTCGGGGTCTATTGCTGTTTATAATGATGAGATGTTTAGATATTAGATTTGAGATATAAGATTTTTACCTTTTAGGTATTGATCATTTTTTCTCTCACATCCCAAATCTCACTTCTCATATCTACCCAAAAAACATCTATCATCAGTTTATTAATAAACTAAAAATTTATTCCCTTGGCAAACAAAATCAATCAAAGAGTAAATTTTGCGACAAGCAGAAAGGTATTGGATTATCCCGATTTTCTTGATGTTCAGCTGCAATCTTTCCAGGAATTTTTTCAATTGGAAACTACCTCAGACAACCGTTATAAAGAAGGGCTGTTTAAAGTGTTTGCCGAAAATTTTCCAATCTCCGATTCAAGAAACATCTTCGTTTTAGAGTTTCTTGATTACTTTATTGATCCGCCACGATACGACATACAGGAATGTATCGAGCGCGGGTTAACTTACAGTGTGCCGTTAAAAGCCAAGCTTCGCCTTTCATGTAATGATGAAGAGCACGAAGATTTTGAAACAATTGTGCAGGACGTGTACCTGGGAACTATCCCTTACATGACCCCTAAAGGTACATTTGTTATCAATGGCGCCGAGCGTGTAATTGTTTCGCAATTGCACCGTTCACCAGGCGTATTTTTTGGCCAAAGCCGCCACACAAACGGTACAAAGTTGTATTCGGCACGTGTTATCCCTTTCAAAGGATCATGGATCGAATTTGCTACTGACGTTAACAACGTGATGTATGCTTATATTGACCGTAAAAAGAAATTCCCGGTAACCACCCTGCTGCGTGCGATAGGTTACGATTCTGATAAAGATATATTGGAATTATTTGAACTTGCCGACGAAGTAAAAGTGAGCAAATCAGGTCTTAAAAAATTCATCGGCCGTAAACTGGCTGCAAGGGTTTTAAAGAAATGGGTTGAAGACTTTGTGGACGAAGATACCGGTGAAGTTGTTTCTATCGACCGTAACGAGATCATCCTGGAGCGCGAAACCGTACTGGAAGATGACCACATTGATATGATCATTGATGCCGGTGTAAAAACCATCATCCTTAATAAGGAAGATTCAACCACCAGCGGTGATTATACCATTATATATAATACCCTACAAAAAGATACATCAAACTCCGAAAAAGAAGCGGTTGAGCATATCTACCGTCAATTGCGTAACGCTGAACCACCTGATGAAGAAACAGCCCGTGGTATCATCGATCGTTTGTTCTTTTCGGATAAAAGATATGACCTGGGCGATGTGGGCCGTTACCGCATCAACCGTAAGTTAAAACTGAGTACCTCGGACGAGACTAAGGTTTTAACCAAACAGGATATCATTGCGATCGTTAAATATTTGATCAAGCTTATCAACTCAAAAGCTGAGGTGGATGATATTGATCACTTGTCAAACCGTCGTGTGCGTACCGTTGGCGAGCAGTTATATGCCCAGTTCGGTGTTGGTTTGGCCCGTATGGCCCGTACCATCCGCGAGCGTATGAACATCCGTGATAACGAAGTGTTCACACCTACCGACCTGATCAACGCACGTACTTTATCATCGGTGATCAATTCGTTCTTCGGAACAAACCAGCTATCACAGTTTATGGACCAAACTAACCCACTGGCAGAGATCACGCACAAGCGTCGTCTGTCAGCCTTAGGGCCAGGCGGTCTGTCACGTGAGCGTGCAGGTTTCGAAGTTCGTGACGTACACTATACCCACTATGGCCGTTTGTGTACCATTGAAACTCCGGAAGGACCGAACATTGGTTTGATCTCTTCACTTTGCGTACACGCCAAGATCAACAACTTAGGCTTTATCGAAACACCGTACAAACGTGTGGTTGATGGTAAAGTTCAGGTGCAGGAAAATGTTATCTACCTGTCGGCAGAAGACGAGGACGGTAAAACTATCGGCCAGGCTAACGCTCACTATGATGATAATGGTGTTTTTGCATTGCCAAAAGTAAAAGCCCGTTTTGAAGGTGACTTCCCGATCATTGATCCGGAAAAACTGGACTTAATGGATATTGCGCCAAACCAGATCACCTCTATCGCGGCTTCGTTAATTCCGTTTTTGGAACATGATGATGCTAACCGTGCATTGATGGGGTCGAACATGCAGCGCCAGGCAGTGCCGTTATTGCGCCCTGAAGCGCCGATTGTAGGTACAGGTTTGGAAGGCCGTGTGGCGAAAGATTCGCGTACGCTGATCAACGCCGAAGGCGATGGTGTGGTAGAATATGTGGATGCAAACGAGATCCGGATCCGTTACGACCGTAACGAACAGGATCGTTTGATCTCTTTCGACGGTGATTCACGCAGCTACCGTTTAACAAAATTCAAAAAAACCAACCAGAGCACAACCATCAACTTAAAGCCGATTGTTAAAAAAGGCCAGCGCGTTGAAAAAGGACAGGTGCTTTGCGAAGGATATGCTACCCAGGATGGTGAGCTTGCCCTTGGGCGTAACTTAAAGGTTGCGTTCATGCCTTGGCAGGGTTACAACTTTGAGGATGCGATCGTAATTTCTGAGCGCGTGGTTTCACAGGATATTTTCACTTCGCTTCACGTTGAGGAGTTTGAGTTGGAAGTACGTGATACCAAACGTGGCGAAGAAGAACTGACACCGGATATCCCTAACGTATCAGAAGAAGCTACCAAGGATTTGGATGAAGACGGAATTATCCGTGTAGGCGCCGAAGTTAAGGAAGGTGATATCCTGATCGGTAAGATCACTCCAAAAGGCGAATCTGACCCTTCACCGGAAGAAAAATTGTTACGTGCCATATTTGGTGACAAAGCCGGCGACGTTAAGGATGCTTCATTGAAAACTCCTCCGTCAATTGCAGGTGTGGTTATCGATACCAAATTATTCTCGCGTGCTAAAAAGACTTCGAAAGCTGAAGAAAAAGCACAGTTAGAGAAATTGGATACCAAGCACGAAAAAGCTATAAAAGAGCTTAAAAATATCCTGATCGAGAAATTATTCGAGATCGTTAATGGTAAAACATCACAGGGTGTTTACAATGTTTACAAAGAACTGCAGGTGCCTAAAGGCGTTAAATTTACCCAAAAAATATTGGTGGACCTGACCTTTGAAAACGTTAACCCAACTAAGTGGACTACCGACGACGATAAGAACGATTTGATAAAAACCCTTCTTCATAACTATAACATCAAGGTTAATGAAGAGTTGGGTGCTTACCGTCGCGATAAATTCGCTATCAGTGTAGGTGACGAGCTTCCATCAGGTATCGTGCAAATGGCTAAAGTTTACATCGCTAAAAAGCGTAAGCTTAAAGTGGGTGATAAGATGGCGGGCCGCCACGGTAACAAGGGTATTGTTGCACGTATTGTACGTGACGAGGATATGCCTTTCCTGGAGGACGGAACACCGGTTGATATTGTGTTAAACCCGCTGGGCGTACCTTCGCGTATGAACCTGGGTCAGATCTACGAAACTGTATTAGGATGGGCCGGTAAAGAGCTGGGCATTAAATTCGCAACGCCAATTTTTGATGGTGCAAGCCATGATGAAGTGGAAGAGTGGGTTAAAAAGGCCAACTTACCTGAATCGGGCCGTACCTATTTATACAATGGCTTAACCGGCGACCGTTTCGATCAGCAAACAACTGTAGGTATTATCTACATGCTGAAACTGGGCCACATGGTTGACGATAAGATGCACGCGCGTTCAATAGGGCCATACTCATTAATTACACAACAACCATTGGGTGGTAAAGCACAATTTGGTGGTCAGCGTTTTGGTGAGATGGAAGTTTGGGCACTGGAAGCATTCGGTGCATCCAATATCCTGCAGGAAATATTAACCGTTAAATCGGATGATGTTATCGGCCGCGCCAAAACATACGAAGCTATTGTTAAAGGCGAAAACCTGCCAACACCATCGGTTCCTGAATCATTCAACGTATTGGTTCATGAATTAAGAGGTTTAGGTTTGGATATAACCCTAGAATAATTATTGAATTATTGAGGGATTGAATTATTGAATAGTTCATCCCTCAACTAATTAATTCAATAATCAATAATTCAGTCCTTCAATAATTAAACAAAAGGAGACTATGTCTTACAAAAAGGATAATAAAATCAAGAGTAATTTCACCACCATTACCATCAGTTTGGCTTCTCCGGAATCCATCCTGGAGCGTTCGAGCGGTGAAGTTTTAAAACCTGAAACCATTAACTACAGGACCTACAAGCCTGAGCGTGATGGTTTATTCTGCGAGCGTATTTTTGGTCCGGTTAAAGATTATGAGTGCCATTGCGGTAAATACAAACGGATCCGTTATAAGGGTATTGTTTGCGACCGTTGCGGTGTTGAAGTAACCGAAAAGAAAGTGCGCCGCGAGCGTATGGGCCACATTAACCTGGTGGTTCCGGTTGCGCACATCTGGTATTTCCGTTCATTGCCTAATAAGATCGGTTACCTGCTTGGTTTACCAACCAAAAGGCTCGACCTTATTATTTACTACGAACGTTATGTAGTAATACAGGCCGGTGTTAAGGAAGCCGATGGCATCAATGCGATGGATTTCCTTACCGAAGAAGAATATTTGGACGTATTGGATACCCTGCCGAAGGAAAACCAATACCTGGATGATAAAGATCCTCAGAAATTTGTTGCTAAAATGGGCGCTGAAGCCCTTGAAGAATTATTAAAACGCCTTGATCTTGACCAGTTATCTTACGATCTGCGTCACCAGGCTGCTAACGAAACTTCTCAGCAGCGTAAAAACGAAGCTTTAAAACGCCTTCAGGTAGTTGAAGCTTTCCGTGATGCAAAAACCAGGATCGAAAATAACCCTGAGTGGATGATCGTTAAGATCGTTCCGGTTATCCCGCCTGAATTGCGCCCGTTGGTGCCATTGGAAGGTGGCCGTTTTGCTACTTCGGATTTGAACGACTTATACCGTCGTGTAATTATCCGTAACAACCGTTTAAAACGTTTGATCGAAATTAAAGCGCCGGAAGTTATCTTACGTAACGAAAAACGGATGCTGCAGGAAGCTGTGGATTCGTTATTCGATAATTCACGTAAAGTAAACGCGGTAAAAACCGAAGGTAACCGTGCATTAAAATCGTTATCAGATATATTAAAAGGTAAACAAGGCCGTTTCCGTCAGAACCTGTTAGGTAAACGTGTGGATTACTCGGCCCGTTCGGTAATTGTTGTAGGTCCTAACCTTAAATTACACGAATGCGGTTTACCAAAAGATATGGCTGCCGAATTGTTTAAACCATTTATCATCCGCAAAATGATTGAGCGTGGTGTGGTTAAAACTGTAAAATCAGCTAAAAAAATCGTTGACCGTAAAGACCCATTAGTTTGGGATATTTTGGAAAATGTGTTAAAGGGTCACCCTGTGTTACTAAACCGTGCGCCTACGCTGCACAGGTTGGGTATCCAGGCTTTCCAACCAAAACTGGTTGAAGGCAAGGCGATCCAATTGCACCCGTTAACCTGTACCGCCTTCAACGCGGATTTTGACGGTGACCAGATGGCTGTTCACGTACCGCTTGGTAACGCAGCAATTTTGGAAGCCCAGGTATTAATGCTTGCATCGCACAACATCCTTAACCCTGCCAACGGAACGCCTATTACAGTTCCTTCCCAGGACATGGTGCTTGGTTTGTACTACATAACCAAGGGCCGTAAAACTGACGCAGGCCGTGTTGTAAAAGGCGAAGGCTTAACTTTTTACTCTTCGGAAGAAGTGATTATCGCTTATAACGAAAAGAAGATCGACCTGCATGCCTTTATAAAGGTTAAAGCTTTTATAAAAGAAAGAGACGGAATCATCGTATCAAAAATTATTGATACTACCGTTGGCCGTGTGTTATTTAACCAGCATGTTCCGGTTGAGGTAGGTTATATAAATGAACTGCTTACCAAAAAATCATTACGTGATATTATTGGCGAGGTAGTAAAAATTACCGGTATGGCACGCGCTGCACAGTTCCTTGATGATATTAAGGAATTAGGTTTCAAGATGGCATTCCAGGGTGGTTTATCATTTAACCTGAAAGATATCAATATCCCTGCTGAAAAAGTTACCCTTATCGAAACAGCTTCCAAACAAGTGGAAGAAGTTATGGGTAACTACAACATGGGTTTCATTACCAATAACGAACGTTACAACCAGATCATTGACATCTAGACCCGTATCAACAACCGCTTAACTGCGAATGTGATGGAGATCCTTTCTTCTGATAATCAGGGCTTCAATTCCGTGTATATGATGCTGGATTCAGGTGCTCGTGGTTCAAAAGAGCAGATCCGTCAGTTGGCGGGTATGCGTGGTTTGATGGCCAAGCCTCAGAAATCAGGCTCAGGTGGTGAGATTATCGAGAACCCGATCCTTTCAAACTTTAAAGAAGGTTTGTCGGTATTGGAGTACTTCATCTCAACCCACGGTGCCCGTAAAGGTTTGGCGGATACAGCGTTGAAAACTGCCGATGCGGGTTACTTAACCCGTCGTTTGCATGACGTTGCACAGGATATGATCGTAGGCGAAACAGATTGCGGTACTTTAAGAGGTATATACACAACCGCCCTTAAAGATAACGAGGATATTGTTGAACCATTGCACGAACGTATTTTGGGTCGTACGTCACTATATGATGTATTTGACCCTATCACCAACGAATTGCTGGTATCTGCAGGACAGGACATAGAGGAAGATATTGCCAAAGCGATTGAAAACTCTCCGCTGGAAGGTATCGAGATCCGTTCGGTATTAACCTGCGAAAGCAAGCGTGGTGTATGTGCTTTGTGCTATGGCCGTAACCTTGCAAGCGGTAAACGCGTGCAAAAAGGTGAAGCTGTTGGTGTAATTGCCGCACAGTCAATCGGTGAGCCAGGTACACAGTTAACACTGCGTACATTCCACGTGGGTGGTACCGCATCTAACATCGCGGCTGAATCGCAGATCAATGCCAGGTTTGAAGGTGTGATAGAATTTGAAAACGTTCGTACCGTTGAATACAAAACTGAAGAAGGTATCGTAGACGTGGTATTGGGCCGTTCAGGTGAATTCCGCATCGTTGAACAAGGAACAAACAAAATAATCGTAACCAATAATATTCCTTACGGTTCGTACCTGTACGTGAAAGATGGCAGCAAGATCGCCAAAGGCGACCGGATCTGCTCATGGGATCCGTACAATGCGGTGATCATATCTGAATTTGCAGGTGTTGCCAAGTTTGAAGCGGTGCTGGAAGGTATTACTTTCCGCGAAGAATCAGACGAACAAACGGGTCACCGCGAAAAGGTAATTATTGATACACGCGATAAAACAAAGAACCCGGTTATCCAGGTTGCTGATAATAAGGCAAACGTAATAAAAGGTTATAACATCCCGGTTGGCGCCCACATCGCAGTTGATGAAGGCGAAAAACTACAAACCGGGCAGGTTATCGCTAAAATACCTCGTTCAACAGGTAAAACCCGGGATATCACAGGTGGTTTACCTCGTGTAACTGAGTTGTTTGAAGCACGTAACCCGTCAAACCCGGCTGTAGTAACCGAAATTGATGGTGTGGTAACTTTAGGCGGTGTTAAACGCGGTAACCGCGAGATCACCATCGAATCGAAAGACGGCCAGGTTAAAAAATACCTTGTTCCATTGTCAAAACACATCCTTGTACAGGATAACGACTTTGTGAAGGCAGGTATGCCATTGTCTGATGGTTCTATCTCTCCTGCTGATATTCTTGCAATCAAGGGCCCTGCAGCAGTGCAGGAGTACCTGGTAAATGGGATCCAGGAGGTTTACCGTCTGCAGGGTGTGAAGATCAATGATAAACACTTTGAAGTGATCGTTCACCAGATGATGCAGAAGGTAGCTATTGAAGATGCCGGTGATACCCGTTTCCTTGAAAGGGAAGCTGTTGACAGCTGGGATTTCATGATTGAAAATGACGATATCTTTGATAAAAAGGTAGTTACTGAAGCAGGCGATTCAACCAGCTTAAAATCAGGCCAGATAGTTTCGGTTAGAAGACTCCGCGACGAAAACTCGATCTTAAAACGTAAAGATTTAAGATTGGTTGAAGTTAGAGATGCCATCGCTGCAACTTCGAGCCCGATACTGCAAGGTATCACCAGGGCCTCGTTAGGTACAAAATCATTTATCTCGGCAGCCTCGTTCCAGGAAACTACAAAAGTACTGAACGAAGCAGCTATTGCAGGTAAAAAAGATTTGATGCTTGGCTTGAAGGAGAATGTTATCGTTGGTCACTTAATTCCATCCGGTACCGGTTTGCGCGAGTACGAAAATATCCGTGTAGGTTCGCAGGAAGAATTTGATCGTTTAATGGCTTCAAAAGCTGAAGAAGTTGAAGTCTAGTTATTTGATATAACGAATATTGGCAAAGCCTTCCCCTTTAGCGGAAGGCTTTGCTATTTTAAAGCAATAATTTCCGAAAATATCCCTATTATAGGGTATAGGATTGTATAGGTAAAAAAATTAGATTGCAGCCGGAATAAGGATGGAGAATTTTGAGCTTAAAAATACAAAAATTGCTGTTGTTGGCTTAGGCTATGTTGGTTTGCCTTTGGCAATTGAATTTGCCAAAAAATATAACGTAACCGGCTTTGACATAAAAGAGGACAGAATAAGTGAATTATTAAATGGCCGCGATTATACTAATGAGGCAAATATTGATGAACTGAACGCCGTATTAAATAAGATGGACGAGAGCGGGCTGCGTTTCACCTCGTCTGCTGATGAAATGGGGGGCTGCAATGTTTTTATTATTACAGTTCCTACTCCCGTAGATCATTTTAAATCCCCCGACCTAAAGTCGTTATTGTACGCCTCGGAAATAATAGGGGGGGTGCTCAAAAAGAATGACATTGTAATTTACGAATCTACCGTCTACCCGGGTTGCACCGAAGAAGATTGTGTGCCCGTGTTGGAAAAATTCTCTGGATTGAAATTCAACGAGGATTTTTTCTGCGGATACTCGCCCGAACGGATAAATCCCGGCGATAAAGTCAACACGCTCACTAAAATAATGAAGGTAACGTCCGGGTCGACGCCTGCGGTGGCCACGTTTGTTAATGAACTGTACGGTACCATCATCGAAGCGGGCACGTATAAGGCGCCGAGTATAAAAGTTGCTGAAGCATCAAAAGCGATAGAAAATGCGCAAAGGGATATAAATATTTCGTTTGTTAACGAACTGGCCCTAATTTTCGACCTGATTGGAATTGACACCAATGACGTGCTGGCAGCAGCCGGCACAAAATGGAATTTTTTAAAATATACGCCCGGTTTGGTTGGCGGGCATTGTATCGGTGTTGACCCCTATTACTTGGCCCATAAAGCCGAATCACTTGGTTATCAGCCACAGGTTATTTTGTCCGGAAGGCGGGTTAATGATAACATGGGTGTATTTGTAGCCAACAAGGTTATCAAATTAATGATAAAAAAAGGACACAGTATCGCAGGATCGAGGGTACTCATTTTAGGCATCACGTTTAAGGAAAACTGTCCCGATATCCGCAACTCGCAGGTTATAGATATTTATAGGGAATTGGAGCAATTTGGATTAACTGTTGACATTTACGACCCTTATGCCGCACCGCAGGAAGTCAAGCAGCAAAATAATATTGATTTATTAAATAATATAGAAGGTATATATAAAAATAATATATTATATGACGCCATAATATTAGCTGTATCGCATTCGGGATTTAGTGATATTGACTTTAACCGGATTAAAACATCAAAAACCGTAATCTTTGATACCAAGGCTGTGTTAAAACGTGAAATTGTTGATGGACGACTATAATGCTGAAAATAGATAATGAAAATGACTACAGAAAAAGAGCGTTGCATGGCGTCGACATCAACTAAATCCTGATCAATTATTTCACAAAGACTTCGTGTAAATAAGAAGCCTTTGTTATTTTTACGCAATGGAAGAACAAAATGAAAATCAGCTGAATATTGAACTTTCTGAAGAAATTGCAGAAGGAATTTATTCAAACCTGGCAATAATTACCCATTCAAGTTCGGAGTTTGTACTTGATTTTATACGGGTAATGCCGGGTGTGCCAAAGGCGAAAGTAAAATCAAGGGTGATTTTAACCCCCGAACATGCCAAACGGCTATTAACCGCCCTGGAAGACAATTTGGAAAAATTTGAAACAGCGCACGGCCGCATAAAGATCCAACAGGATCCATCTGGTTTTCCGATGAATTTTGGTGGAACGATGGGGCAGGCATGATTTCAGCCCGCGTACTCCTATGGTTTTTGTAGGATATTAATCTTTCATTAGAATAGTGTGTTTTTAAGTATTATTAAAAAAAATGCATCTGATTTATACATTATTTTACTATTTTAGCACTGTTTTTTGTAATAATTGTTAAAACAAGTATATCTACCATATACCTATGAATACAAATTTACGATTGGCGATTCTGTCTGCAATTAAGGCAGGTGAAGAGATACTAAAAGTTTATGAAGAGGGGGACGGCGAAATTGAATTTAAGTCGGACAGGTCCCCGTTAACTAAAGCTGATAGGAATGCTCACCTGGCGATAGTGGAAGGGTTGAAGAAATCGGGACTGCCAGTTTTAAGCGAAGAAGGGGAAACTATCCCTTACCACGACAGGTCTGAGTGGGAACTCTTTTGGCTGATCGATCCGCTCGACGGCACAAAAGAATTTGTAAAGAAGAACGGCGAGTTTACCGTAAATATCGCCTTGATCGCCCTTGATACCCCGGTGCTTGGTGTGGTGTATGTACCGGTGACCGGTGTATTGTATTTCGCATCTGAACAAACGGGTAGTTATAAAATTCAGATCAGCCGGGATTTTAAAGAGGCCGAACTTAGCAATATTATTGATCAGGCGGAATCTCTTTCAAACAGCGAGTACCCAACAATTTATACCATAGTAGCAAGTCGCTCGCACAGTAACAAGGAAACGGAAGAATTTGTGAGCAAAAAGGAGGAGGAACTGGGCAGTATTGATTTAATAAGCGCAGGAAGCTCCTTAAAGCTGTGCCTGGTGGCCGAACGCAAGGCACATATATATCCGCGATTGGCGCCCACTATGGAATGGGACACCGCTGCCGGGCACGCCGTAGCATATTATTCGGATTGTAAGGTTTATGATTATAAAACTGGTAGCGAGTTAAAATATAATAAAGAAAATATGCTGAATCCCTGGTTTGTTGTGGCGGGTCAGTATTAGAAGTGTGATTGTTAAATACTTCTAATAGTAATTTAATTGAATAAGAACACTTGAAGCGTTAAATTTTTCATACTATTGAAAGATAGGAAACTAAAGGTATTTAATGGAAGAAAAACTACATATAGTTGAACATTCATATAAAATAACGCGTCATGATCGTGAATTGGCTAACCAACACAAAGCAGCGTGTATTTGGTTTACCGGCTTATCAGGTTCGGGTAAAAGTACTATTGCCAATCTTCTTGAAGAGGAACTGTATAACTTGGGAATCAGAACCTATACTCTTGATGGCGATAATATCCGCAGAGGTTTAAACAAGGGGCTTACCTTTACCGACGAAGACAGATCCGAAAATTTAAGAAGAATTGGCGAAGTTGCCAAGCTGATGTGCGATACCGGGTTGGTTTTATTGGCGACATTTATAACCCCCTTAGAGCGACAGCGCCGGTCGTTGCGTAATGAATTGGGAGATTTATTTATGGAAGTTTTTGTTGATACTCCTATCGAAATTTGCGAGCAGCGCGACGTCAAAGGGCTATATAAAAAAGCCCGCGCTGGCGAGATAAGCAATTTTACAGGTATAACTTCGCCTTTTGAACCCCCTGTTTCTCCTGATATCTGTATTAAAACAACAAATCATACTTTGGAACAATCTGTAAATTTGATTTTAGAGAGTGTGTTACCTAAAATTAAGTTAGCTAATTAATTATATGCATAACAAATATTACCTCAATCACCTCCAGGAACTTGAATCAGAAGCAATATATGTGATCAGGGAGGTAGTTGCCCAGTTTGACCGGCCGGCGATCTTATTTTCAGGCGGTAAAGACTCAATTGTAGTAACCCACCTTGCCCGTAAGGCTTTTTGGCCCGCCAGAATCCCAATGCCCCTTATTCATATTGATACAGGCCATAACTTTTCTGAAACAATTGAATTCAGAGATCGCTTGGTAAATGAGCTCGGTATACAATTAATTGTCGGGTCGGTACAGGAATCTATCAATAAAGGCAGGGCGGTCGAAGAAGAGGGTATTAATGCAAGCAGAAATGAATTGCAAATTGTATCGTTGCTGGATACGATAGAACAGTATAAAATTGACGCGGCGATGGGTGGTGCGCGACGGGATGAAGAAAAAGCGCGGGCTAAAGAGCGCTTTTTTTCGCACAGGGACGAATTTGGACAATGGGATCCTAAGAATCAACGGCCGGAGCTATGGAACATTTTTAACGGCCGTAAAAGGATGGGCGAGCATTTTAGAGTTTTCCCGATAAGCAACTGGACTGAAATGGACGTGTGGAATTATATTTTGCAGGAAAACCTCCCCATACCTTCATTGTATTTTGCGCATCGTCGCGAAGCGATTTTCAGGGATGGAACATGGCTTCCCAACTCTGAATTCCTGATGTTGAGAGAAGGTGAAAAAATAGAAAATAAACTTATGCGATTCCGAACATTGGGTGATATTACCATAACAGGCGGTATTGAGTCGGATGCTGACACACTTGAAAAGATAGTGATGGAAGTTTCGGCTACCCGGAGCACCGAAAGGGGTATGCGAAGTGATGATAAACGCTCGGACACTTCGATGGAAGATAGAAAAAAACAAGGATATTTTTAATATAAAGATATTGGAAAATTCGATCTGATACAGAGTAAGTTCAGCTTGGCAATAAATAAATTAGTTTAAAATAATATCGATATATTCGCCTCAATTTAATATGGAATTACTGCGTTTTACAACTGCTGGCAGTGTTGATGATGGGAAAAGTACACTTATTGGACGATTGTTATATGACTCGAAGTCGATTTTTGAGGATCAGATAGAAGCGGTCAGACAATCTAGTGAAAGAAAGGGACTTCAACATGTTGATTTATCCTTGCTTACTGATGGCTTACGATCCGAAAGAGAGCAGGGTATAACTATTGATGTCGCTTATCGCTATTTTGCGACGCCCAAGCGAAAATTCATAATTGCCAATACACCCGGCCATATCCAATACACCCGGAATATGGTCACAGGGGCTTCAACTGCCAACCTGGCTTTGGTGCTGATTGATGCAAGGCATGGTGTGATAGAGCAGACCTGCCGTCACTCCTTTATTGCATCATTGCTAAAGATTCCTCATATTATCGTATGTGTGAATAAGATGGACCTTGTCGACTACTCTGAGCAAGTGTTTAACAAAGTGGTTGAGCAATACCATGAGTTTGCCAGCAAACTTGATATTAAAGACATTAGGTATATCCCAATCAGCGCTTTGGATGGCGATAACGTAGTCAATCACTCCGAAAATATGAAGTGGTATCGGGGCGCCAGTCTTTTAGATACCTTAGAGACCTTACACATTGGCAGCGACGAAAATCATTTAGATGCCAGGTTCCCTGTACAAACAGTTATCCGACCCCATGCCGACGAATATCACGACTACCGTGGTTATGCCGGACGCGTTGCCGGGGGAATTTTCCGGACGGGTGACAACGTTACGATACTTCCGTCTGGATTAACCTCAAAAATAAAATCGATTGATACGTTTGACGGCCCCGTTGAGGAGGCTTTCCCGCCAATGTCAGTTTCCATTTGTTTGCAAGATGATATAGATGTTAGCCGCGGCGACATGATCGTGAAGAACAATAACCAGCCCGAGGTTGGCCAGGATATTGACGTGTTGATGTGCTGGATGTCAGCAAAAGGGCCAAGGCCTGGCGCAAAATACTATTTGAAAAGCACCAGCCGCGAGGTGATGGCTATTATTAAAGAAGTGATCTACAAGATTGACATTAATACTATGCAACGCCTGGAACAGGATAATGATATTAAAATGAATGATATGGCCAGGGTGAAAATGCGTACAACCCGCCCATTGATTTTTGATGAATATCGTAAAAACCGTATTACCGGATCATTGATACTTATTGATGAAGCTACTAACGAAACTGTTGCAGCCGGCACCATTCACAATTAAAAAAAATCCAGCATAAATTATGTCAACCGCTAAAAAGCTCAATAAAATGAATATAGGTAAAAAAGGAATAATCAATTTCCTGCTGACCTTATTTATTGGCATGTACATTTCCTCATGCACACCGTATCATTCTATATTATACCTTGATAATATTCCGGACAGCTTAAAATCCGGATCCACAAAGCTCGCTGAATATACAGACCCTAAAATCCAGCCGGATGATATTTTATCAATTACTATTATAACTATCGATCCGGCAACGGCAACTATTGTAAACCAGGGCCAGTACGTCCCCCAGGGAAATATGCCTGGTATTTTGTCGGGCGGCTCTACGCCAATAAGCGGCTTACTCGTCGACAAAAAAGGGGAAGTTTCGTTGCCAATCATTGGCACGGTTAAACTTGCAGGGTTAACTACTTCCGAAGCAAGGGAACTGATCAAGAATAAGACTGCTGAATTTTACAAAGATCCAAATGTTCAGGTTCGGTTTGCGAATTTTAAAATCACCGTATTGGGCGAAGTTGCGAAGCCGTCAACCTATATTGTTCCGAACGAGAAAAACACGGTATTAGATGCTTTAGGACTGGCCGGCGATTTAACCATTTATGGCAAAAGGGATAATATTTTGCTTATCCGCGACAGCGCCGACACAAAAAAATATGTACGGTTAAATATAAATTCAACTAAAATACTAAAGTCGCCTTATTTTTATCTGAGACAAAACGATGTAATTTATGTTGAGCCAAACAGGTCGAAACTCGTTCAATCAGACGCTACTCAAACCAGGATAATCACCATTGGCGCCTCTATTTTAACTGCGTTGGCTATCATTTTAATAAGAATAAAATAAAGAAAGTATAATAACTCTTGTATGATGAATACTATTGAAAATCAAAATTTTGAAATTGAAGGCGAAAGTTTTGATATGCGCCGTTTTTACGGCAAACTGTTAAATAAATGGTGGGTTATTTTAATTTCTCTGGTGGCTTGTGGCGGCCTGGCCGTTTTGTATATTGAACTTTTTCCTCCTGCTTTCAATATTACCTCATTTATAATGCTGGATGACAGCAAAAGCTCAAATTCGCCAACCACACAGGTACTAAATAGTTTAAGCAATTTTAGCGACATCTTCGATGTATCGAGCAATACAGACAATGAATTAACGGTGTTGACAACTAAGGTGTTAAGCAGAAACGTTGTGGATGCTATGGAACTGAATGTTACTTATTATACCACAGGTTTTTTTGATTATCCTGTCCTGGGCTATAAAGAATTGTATAGGCCTCCATTTAAGGTAAAACGGATAAAGATGCTCGACACTGTTTGGAATACTATGTTTGATATCGAGAGCGTTGACAAGGAAGGGAACATCAAGTTATATTATACAAATAAATACTGGTATGCCACATGTAAAAAATTACGTTTTGATAAGCCATTTTTTGTGAGCGGCGTTGGAACGATTGAGATAAGCCTTGATGGTACGGGTACTTACGATACCTTTAACCAAAAAGGTTACTCGTTTTCCATTCTTTCTACAGATGAGCAGGCTTCAAACTTAGAAAGCAACCTTGCGATCACTATTCCTGATAAAGACGCGACGGCGATTTCCGTTATTTTATCGTATGACTTGCCAAGAAAAGGACAGGACATCGTAAACAGAATGCTGGACATTTATATGAAGCAAAGTGTGGAAGTAAAAAACCGCACCGCTGATAGTACAATAGCGTTTATCAATGGCAGGTTATTGGTTGTAAGTAAGGAATTAGGAGGTATTGAAGGCAAGATCGAAATTTTTAAACAAAAAAACAACCTGGCTGATATACCCGAACAAGCCAAAATGATGGTTGATAAAGGTGGCACATACGACCAGCAATTAATTGCCATGGAAACCCAGATTGGCGTTATAGACGGGATATTGAACTATTTAAAGCAAAATGTTGACAAACGTGTTGCGCCCACCCTTGTCGTAGCGGATGATCCGGTTTATACAAGCTTGGTAGCCAATTACAATACCTTGCTTTTTGAGCGGGACAGGCAACTTTTAACTTCAACTCCTGGTAACCCTTATATTAAAAACCTTGACGACCACATTGCAGCTGTTAAGACGGATATAATCACGAACTTAACTAATACAAAAAAGTCATTCGATATCCGGAGAGATGATATCAAGAAGTCGTTGAATGGCATAAATGGCCAGATGAACACAGCTCCTGTTGTTCAGCGGTTGTATCTTGACTTGTCGCGTCAACAGCAGATCGAACAAACTTTGTATGAGTTCCTGCTTCAAAAACGCGAAGAAACAGAAATTTCAGAGGCATCGAATATTTCGTCGATACGGGTTATCGATCCCGCCAAATCCGACTTTTTGCCTTACAGCCCGCATGTTGGCTTGTCTGTGATTTTTGCTTTGTTTTTAGGGCTGTTTATTCCTGTTGTAGGTGTTTACGCTTCTGATGTACTGAATACGAAGATTTTAACCAAAGACGATATAACAAAGGTAGTTGGTGCCCCCATAGTTGGGGAGATAAGTCATAGTGATTCAAATAATAACCTGGTGGTTACTAATGAGAACAGAACAGCCGTTTCGGAACAGTTCCGTGCCATGCGAACGAATCTGCAGTTTTTCCTCAGGGATCCTTCTGAAAAAGTGATATTGGTTACATCCACAATGTCTGGCGAAGGAAAGTCATTTATGTCATTAAACATCGCTATGGTTTTGGCAATCACAGGCAAAAAGGTATTGCTAATGGAACTTGACTTAAGAAAGCCAAACCTGGCATCTAAGTTAAATATGAATAATCCGTTAGGGTTTACCAACTATATTATCTCGAGCGAAGTTAAACCCGCTGATATTGTTTTTCAAACCGAAGTAAGTCCTAATCTTTACCTTATAAGTTCGGGGCCAATACCTCCTAACCCGTCTGAAACGATCATAAATCCGAAAGTTCATGTTTTAATGGATAAGTTAAAAGAAGAATTCGACTTTATAATAATGGATGCGCCGCCGATAGGTATTGTTACGGACGCGCAGTTGTTGAATGAATATTCGGATCTGACTCTATACGTTATTCGCCAGAAATATACATTCAAGAGCCAGCTTCACCTGGTGAAAGACTTGTATGTTAACAAAAAGATGAAGAACCTGGGCTTGGTAATTAATGACATAGCCACAGCAAAAGGCTATGGCTATGCTTATGGCTACGGTTACGGGGGCTATGGCTATGGCCATGGTTATGGCTATCACGGTGCAGGTTATTATATGGAAGATAAGAAAAAAGGAATCTTTAAACGCTTATTTTCAAAAAAATAGATAATATGATTCCTAATGTAATAATTGGCGGCGCACCTAAATGTGCGACTACTTCGTTATTTGCCTGGCTTTCCGATCACCCCGAAGTAAATGCCTCAAAATACAAGGAAACGTTTTATTTGCTTGATAAGGATTGCTGGAAGTTTAACCCGGAATTCAATTATTTCAAAAATGGAGTCGAAGGATATAAGAAATTTTTTAATCCTGCAAAACACAATGAAAAAATTATTTTAGAAGGTACTACGCTTTATATATACCAGGATATAGCTATGGATGTGGTAAAGCAGATAGGAGCCAAAATGATTTTTGTTTTGAGAAATCCTACCGAAAGGGCATACTCGAATTTTAAATATTTTTTTAACAATCGCGCTGAGGATAAAAATATATCAAATATGTCATTTGCGACATTTGTTGATAGGTTGTTTGATAAGCATTCCTCGTTCAACAATCAACAAATTGACGAAACGCTTATCAATGGTGTTTATATAAACTATTTGGAAAAGTGGGAAAAAGCCATCGGATCGGACAAAATAAAAATTGTATTGCTTGAGGATATCATTAAGGATACTACCGCCGTTGTGAAGGATATAAGTTTATGGCTGGATATTGCCCCTGATTTTTACAACGACTACAATTTTGTTTCTGAAAATCAGTCGGTAAAAATAAAGAACTATTTTTTCCATAATGTTACGCGGTGGATAGCTAGAATACTCACAGATTCTAAATTTAAACGAAAGTTGCGGAAAATTTATAAATCGTTAAACACTGTTCAAATTTCCCGGCAGGAATCGGAGGCTAGCCGCCTGGCATTTTTAAGGCTTAATGAGTTTTACAAACTTGAGAATAAGAAGTTAGCCAAAAAATTCAATTTAGACTTAAGTTCATGGGAATAAGGGCTGTAGTTGCTTTTTTAATACCAGCATTAATTGTTGTTTTATTAGCAGCAGGGAATGACAACCTGGTACACTGGTATGTAATACCCTGCATGCTAAATGGGATGATCTCCGTTTATTTTATATATGATATAATAAAAAGCGGAAAGCTGTACCAAATTACCAGCATCCCTCATTTTATGTTCTTCCATTTATTATTTCTTTCTCAGCTATTACATGTTTACTGGAATTTTTACTACCCGTATCCAGGCCCTTCGGATTATAGGATATGGTTGGGAATAGCCAGCATTTTTAACTTTATGGGATATATAATTTATATATTCATTGTTCACACCGTTAGTAAAAGGAAGGTTATCCGCATTAAATTTATCTCCCTCATAAACAAAAACAATTTTAATTTTTTTTTCCCGATAATTTTCGGTGCAGTTGGGGCGGTTTTAGTGTACACCTATGTTTCATCAGGCGGATTGTCAGGCATAGTTGCAACCTCCGAATCCCGCATTGGAGCTGGGCCTGGTTCAAATCCTTATGCCGGTAGTGGAATCTTGTATATGATTGCTGAATCATTCCCAATTATTCTTTTTATTGGAATCGTGATTGTGTTGAGAAGGAGATATGGAACCAAAAGCATTGGCTGGACTCCCATCATTCTGATATTAATGCTGTACTTCGTTTTGTTATTGCTTGATGGCGGTTTACGAGGCAGTCGCGCGGATGTTGTTTGGGGGCTATTATGGGCCGGGATGGTTGTGAATTTTACCCTAAAACCCATTAATATGCGGAAAGTTATGCTTTTCGGCGGGTTTATTTTCTTGTTTATGGCTGTGTTTTATTTTTATAAACACGGTGGTTTAAGTGCCCTCGAAAATGTGACCAATTCGCAAACCCGCGACTCGGTTTTTTCCAAACAAACGGCAGGTCAAAACAACAGCACGGCGTCTGATGAGGAAAACGGAAACGCTGCGGAATTTACTATCCTTCATGATTTTGGCCGTGCGGATATCCAGGCTTTAGCATTGTACAAAATTTCATCCACCAACTATGAACTTGCCTTGGGCCGAAGTTATCTGGGTGGCATATTGTCGATTATCCCACGCTCGGTTTCAAATGATAGGTTCCCCACCGTTCTAAAAGAGCGAACCGAATTATTGTACGGAAAGGGCAGTTATATACAGAACGGCTCGTTTTTTTGCCCGTGGATATTTGGCCTGCAGGGAGAGGCGGCGCTTAATTTTGGTTATGTTGGCTTTATACTCTCATTTGCTGTATACGGATTCGTTATCCGGTTGCTAGCCAAATGGATAGAAGAGATCCCCAAAAATGATTCCCGGATATTTATAGCACCCTTTCTGATTAATATGGCTATTATATCGTTGATCGGCGATAGCCAACTCGTTGTATTTGCTGCGGTAAAATTTGGCTTGATTCCATTTTTTACCATTTGGGTAATCAGTAAGAAAGTTTACTACTCAAAGAAAAGTACAAATTTGTCATGACCGTAATTATAACACTCTACTCAGTCGACAGAACGGGTGCTTCTAAAATGTGTTATTATATTGCCGAAAAACTAATGCGGGGTAACAATAAAGTGATTTTATTGCACGGAAAAGTGGAAGATAAAAGAAACTCTTACATTCCTGAACTGGAAAATTTGGGTTGCAAGGCACACTATGTTGGCGGCTTATCTAATCCTTTTTATATCGTTGGAGTTGTTAAAACTTTATACTTTGGTTGGAAATACAAAGCCGACAGGCTTATTTCGATGAATCTACGCGACCGCATCGTCGGCGCGATTTCGGCCAAACTGTTAAACATAAAATCATTAGTGCACTGCGGTAACAAACACACCTATCACGGAAACCCGGTTAGCAGATTTTTCAAATATTTTTTATATAAAAATACAGTTGTAAAATTTACTGATCAGATAATTTGTACATCGGCAGTTGTACGCGACGAATTGATAAGTGTTTATAATTGTAATCCCGAAAAACTGACACTGGTTTATAACGGCATCTATATAAAATCCGCTGATGAGATTTCGCTGCGGACCTCTTCTAATGATCAAATTCAAATTTCGTTCATTGGCCGATTGGATGTTCAAAAAGGTTTGCACGTTTTATTGGAAAGCATTAAAATTATCCGCGACGAAAGATCGACGGCTAATTCATTCTTTGTAACGATAGTGGGGGACGTAACGGTATCGATAAATCAAGCATCAAGCATTGAGTATAAAAATCGGTTACTTAATTATGTAAAGGAAAATAATTTAGAACCCTTCGTTAAATTTTTGCCTTTTCAAAACGATGTTAACGTGACTTTAGCTAATACAGATATTTACGTTCAGCCATCGCTTTGGGAAGGATTGCCATTGGCAGTACTGGAAGCTATGAATTATAAATTACCGCTGGTAATAACGGATGGGTGTAATTTTCCTCCATCATATAAAGATGGATTTCACGGATTGTTGGTTGCAAAAGATAACGCAACCCTTTTGGCTGCTGCTTTAGCTAAAATGATCAATTTACCTGTTGATGAAAGAAAAGTGTACGGCATTAATGCATATGATTTATTAGTTAGCGATTTCAATATCGAAAATACTACCGATTCAATAATTGCGGCTTTGTATAAATAATGGTTATATGAGCAGCTTAAAATTTTTGATCAAGAAAACCTTTAGTAAAAATCGCGAACTTTTACTGCATTCGTTTTTAGCGCTAACCATAAGGGGCCTGGCTGCAATTGCGTCTTTTGTGATGAATATGGTAATATCCCGTAGATTGGGCGCGACTGAAGCTGGCTATTTCTTTTTGGCGCTGGCTTTCGTCACCGTTTTCTCAAACATAACCCGGCTCGGTACTGATAACGCAATTATCAGGTTTATCAGCGTTTATTCAAAAAATAAGGAATGGTATAAAGTAAATGGTGCGCTAAAAGCTTCAATCAAATATTCGATATACGTATCAATAATATTTGCGCTTGTTACCATCGGGCTTTCAAATTTCATTTCGACTACGATATTTTCGAAGCCCCTGCTCAAGGGTGTTCTGATATTTATGACAGTGGCCATTCCATTTACGGCTGTTTATAACATATTCGGATTTGCCTTTCAGGCTATTAAAAAGGTCATTTTTTCTGTCCTTTTTTTAAACGTCGTTGTACCGGTGCTGGTGATATTCGCGGTACTTTTTTTTAAACCCGCCAGGGCTGAAAGCCTGGGTTGGATGTATTTAGGTACAACCGTAATTACTGTTATACTTGCATTTTTTTCGTGGCGGTTTGTAGTTCCCGACACACAAAGCAAGCATTTTGACGGTACGGATTTTTGGAAAAGCAGTAAAAGCCTTTGGGTAATTATCATATGCCAGCAATTGATGCAATGGGGCGGACAATTTATAGCCGGTATTTTCTTAAAGGCTCCTGATATCGCGGTACTCGCAGTGGCGCAACGTACTTCCATGCTGATCTCATTTATTTTAATTGCTGTTAATTTTGTTAGCGCCCCAAGGTTTTCGACATATTATAATGATGGCGATATGGCCGGGCTAAAAAAGTTTGCCGTAACCACTACGCGCGTAATGACATTAGTGGCAACACCGCTGGTTGTGCTGATCCTTATATTCCCCACATGGATCATGACCCTCTTTGGCCATGATTTTTCTAATGGAGCCAATCTGCTCAGGGTTTTAGCCATAGGGCAATTTATTAATGTGATCACTGGTTCAATAGGTTATTTATTAATTATGACCGGACATGAAAAGGAAATGCGAAATATTACCGTATTAAATGGTATTCTTTCTATTATTCTTTCGTTTGTTTTAACTTATTTTTTTGGTGTGATGGGCGCAGGGGTTTCTATAGCTTTGGTTGTTGCGGCACAAAACCTTATAGTAGTTGTAACTGTTAAAAGGAAACTTGGTTTCACTACAATTGGTTTATAATTAGGAATTTGATAAAAAAAATTGTTAATTGTGATATTAAATAAAACTTCCGCGATGAAAAAGTTAAATACCCCTTTATTCATAATCATTTGCATTATGAGTAGCTTTAAAGCACCAAAGAGTCAGCCGATCAACAATAATAAAAGTATTTTTAAAATTACGCGCCTGTAAATAACAAACGTGTATTTCGCTACTTATTCGATACGCTTTTGATAATGCCCAGGATGAACTAATAACCAGATCGACTTTATTTTTTCGGGTTTGACGATTGAATTGCCAAACCATAATTGGAAACAGAGGAAGTAAATATCGAAATCGCTTTTTGAATTTGTTTAAAACTACCGAATCTTCAACAACAACTTTTTTGCCGCCAAACGTCATTGCCTGCGTTTGTTCATTCATTTTGTTTACATACGCATAGTAATAATCGAAATCGTAAACCTCTGAAATTGCGGTCACTACACGTTCTGCCCCTCCATACTTTTCTAACCAATCAGTAATAAATGCTTTGCGGATTTTTGATTTTTTTTCTATCATTAATAAAGTTGAGGCTTGGCCCAATTGCCTGAGTAATTTACAGTTTTTATTGAGTGATCTTTTAAATTTCTCAACTTCACATTTTCGGTTTTAAGCGAAGTTACATTATCAATATAAATGGATTCCGGTTTTTTATCATTTGCGCAATCAGCATCAAAATTACTGAGCGTAATACCGTCAATTACCCCGGTATTTGCCTTGCTTAAAATTACAGATTGATTTTCCTTTATACCTTCTAAATTACCGGTAAGTGTACAATTATCACCTGAAACCGAAACCCTTGCGGACGTCATCCTATTGCCGTATTTAACTTCAACCTGATCCCCATCATTGAATATAGGGTGATTCCTTGCGTTTAAAATGCTTTTAGTAACCCGATATGTGTCGCCGCCTTGCTTTGTTAACGGTGTATTAAATTCCCTTTTTGATTGATCCTGGAATAATAACTGTCTTTCGCCACCGCTGCCTTTTATATTAATAAACCCTACATCTTTGATCGAACAGGTATTATTTTCGCCTTTGGCAACTATTATTAAACGTGCACCGGCACTATGGCCAACGCAGTTTTTATATTCGCCGTTCGAAATATCCATGTTAAACAACGGGTCCTCAGGCGCGGCCGATGGAACAAATTGAAAGCAATCGTCACCCGATTCAACTTCGGAATTACTTATTTTGATATTGTTGCCCCCTTCTACCCTGATGCCCCCTTCGCCGTGCTCGCCGCCACTATTTTTAATATGTATTTCATCCATCACTATATCATTGCCTGCAATAACAATCGCCATCGCTCCGCGGAAACCATCAATATTCATTTTTATAATTTCCATATGGTTGGCGTACAGACTAACCTGCCTTCCAATACAATCCGTGCTTTCCAAGCCCAGGTTAAAATTGATGAGTTTCACGTTTTCAATGGGTTGATTTTTAACTTTTTGCTGGATTGTTGAACTTCCAAATCCGCTTCCTGCTTTGTATGCCCGGATAA
>Ga0206964_10121_pt1 | contig 24073 bp, 24 predicted proteins | sample Alteio_BWOrgHeat_25_FD_152980 | JGI IMG/M metagenome (GOLD analysis project Ga0206964, IMG submission 152980) | Enriched cells from forest soil in Barre Woods Harvard Forest LTER site, Petersham, Massachusetts, United States -... | ecosystem: Environmental > Terrestrial > Soil > Temperate forest >...
ATGCCGGTGCAGATCTTAAAGGTGCTGCCGCGCGTTTGATCGGCACGGATCTCCTGGCAGAAGGTCTTGCGCAAACGGCGAAAAAAGATTTTCTTCGACGCACGCTCATTCGTCACGACGCCAACAAGATAGCGAACGTGATCGCCAATCTCTAGTGCATTGTAATGGCAAGGTACGCCGACTCGTCATATACTATGTACATGAATAAGGTACTTGGCTTCATAATTTTCATACTCGTCATCGTGATCGCCGTTATGGCATGGCTCCTTTTCGTGCAGCCTGTGCATGCGCCCACGACCAGCGAGCTTCCTCCTCCTGTGCAGGATCAACAAACGGCATCCACGACGACGCAGGCCCCCGCGCCGCTGCATACCAAGGTGGTCGTTGATTCGCCCAAAGCTTCCGCCAGTGTCGGTAAGACCTTCGATGTGACGGGGCAGGCGCCCGGGAATTGGTATTTTGAAGCGACGTTCCCGATACAGGTGCGCGACCCGGCGGACAATGTGATCGGACGTAATCATGCCGATGCGCTCGGCGATTGGCAGACGACTGAGCAAGTGCAATTTAAATCCACGATCAATATCGACGGCAATTACACAGGTCCTGCGACGCTCATTCTGATGAAAGACAATCCCTCCGGCTTGCCGGAAAACGACGACTCGCTCGAAATACCTATCGTGATCAAATGAAAAAGCGACCGCGCTGCGGTCGCTTTTTTAGTGATGGCGTCGCTGCGCCATTTTTGAGTGAGGATCGCCCGACAGTCCGGGCACGAAATAGCAATGAGCTGTGAGTATATTGAACGGCGAATTGACCGCGCATACGTGCGGAAGGTGATCTTTTGACGGCCGACGTTCGAGTTTTTTCGGAACGAGGACCGGAAATCCCGGCTCGGTGATGACGACGATATCGCCGTTCTTCCTATACTCGGACACCGCTTTTACCGGCCAGCAATCGGTGCCGTCGCAGCAGCCGGTCTTCGAGTACCATCTGATCATGGTGCCGTCGTCTGCGCGGTAGACATGCGCGAATGCCGCAGTGCTCAGAAGCAGGAAGGCAAAAACCAGCAGTTTCATTTCACTCTCCGATCCTTATCTGCAAAAACTATAGCACGCGACACTATAGTGCTATCATGTCCCCATGCAAAAATCACTGGTGAGGCGCGAGCGGGCCAAAAAGATCATCGCATATCTCAAAAAGGCGTACCCAAAGCCGGGGAGCGAGCTCACGTACTCCACGCCGTTCCAATTCGCCGTGGCTGTAATGCTCTCGGCGCAGTGCACCGACAAAGTGGTTAACCGCGTCACCGAGAAGCTTTTCAAGAAGTACAAAAGTCCGGCTGAATTTGCACGGGCCGACGCGCACGTCTTCCAACAGGAAATATCCTCAATTCCTTTTTTCCGCAATAAGACAAAGGCGATCATCGGGGCGGCAAAGATCGTAGCGCATACATACGACGGCTTTCTTCCGAAAGACGCGGATCATTTGCAAAAGCTTCCGGGCATCGGCTACAAGACGGCGCATGTCATTATGGGGGAGCTTTTTGGCGAGTGGCCCGGCATCCCGACCGATACTCATGTGAAGCGCTTCGCATATCGCTTCGACCTCTCCGACAATCGCGATCTCGGCAAGATCTCCAAAGACCTTGAAGCGCTCGTACCGAAAAGAGACTGGAAATATGTCAACAACGGCCTCGTGCTCTACGGTCGCTACGTCTGCCCGGCTCGCAAGCACGATTGCTCGGATCATCCGCTTTCAAAAATATGGCCTCAAGCGCTCAAACGTTGGCCGAAAGCAAAATAGGAGAGTAGTATAGCGACATGGCAAAGAAGCAGCGTGTGGCGGTCTTTGATGTCGACGGTACGATCGTGCGCTCCTCGCTCCTCATCATGCTCGTCGATCAGCTCATTCGCGATGGCGTCTTTCCCGAGGAAACGCAGGCCGTGTACGCCAAGCAGCACGAGAAATGGCTCGATCGTGAGGGCGATTATCACGAATACATCGGCGCGGTCGTGAAAGCTTTCAGTAAGCATCTGGAAGGCGTTCCGTATAAAGTGCTCGAGGATGCTTCCAAGAAAGTTATAGCCGCGCAGTGGAAGCGTACGTATCGCTACCCCCGCGCGATCATCAAGACTCTCAAAGACCGCGGCTACTATATTCTTGCGATATCACACTCACCGAAGACCATTCTCGATAAATTCTGCCCGCGCCTCGGTATCGATAAAAGTTACGGTTCGCTCTATGAAGTCGATGCAGATGAAAAATTCACCGGTCGTGCAATGGACGAGGAGCTCTGGCGCGATAAAGCCAAGATATTTCGTCGCGCAGTCGACAAAGGCTCGCTGATGCTGACGAATTCCGTCGGAATGGGCGATACCGAGAACGATATTCCATTTCTCGAGATCGTACAAAAGCCGATCTGTTTTAATCCCAATAAGAAGCTTTTTGATCACGCAAAAAAAGAGGGCTGGAAGGTCGTCGTCGAGCGCAAAGATGTAATTTACGAGCTCTAACGATCAAGCGAAGCGTCTTCGATCATCCATGCTACAAGTTGCGGATACGAGTACCCGGCTTTTGCTGCGATTTCTGGCACGAGCGACGTGTCTGTCATTCCAGGCTGTGTGTTGACCTCAAGGCATACAAGGTCAGCGGTCGATGCGTCGTATCGGAAATCGGTGCGCGAAACGCCGCGGCAGCCAAGTGCTCGGTGGGCAGCGAGCGCATATTCTTGGATTTTTTTATACACATCCGGCGGCAATTGTGCCGGTAGGATATGCCGCGAACCGCCGGCCGAATACTTGGCGGTGTAGTCATAAAAGGGAAGGTCGGAAACGATCTCAATGATGTCGAGCGCCTTATCTTGCATGACAGCGCACGTGAGCTCAGAGCCGGCGACATATCGCTCGACAAGCATGTTCTCATCTTCGCTGCCAATCTCTGTCAACGGAGCGTCGTCTTTGCGAACGATATAAACCCCGACACTCGAGCCGCCGGAGATCGGCTTTACCACGTACGGCGGCTGCATCGGGTGTTCTTTTGCCGCAGAGCTTCCGCTGACCGTTTTTCCCTCAGCCACGGGAACGCCTGACTTCTTAAAAACATCCCGCGCACGGACTTTGTCCATTGCAAGCTGAGAGGCGTGCACGCCCGAATGAGTGTAGGGAATTCGTAGCTTTTCAAGCACGCGCTGCATTCCGCCATCTTCACCGAATCCTCCGTGAAGGACGTTGAGGGCCACGTCCGGCCGCAGATCTTTCAATACTTTCTCGATATTTTTACCGACGTCGATAAGCGAGATCTTGTAGGGAGAGCCCTCGAGCGCCTTCGCACAAGCTGCACCTGAGCGCAGCGATACTTCGCGCTCGGAAGACCATCCTCCCATGAGTATCGCGACGTGCTTCATTTCTGTAGAATACTTCAAATGCCAAAATTCCGTCGTGTCGTAATGTTGTATTGGAAAAAGAACGGCAGGCACGATTTGCCGTGGCGGCTCACCAGCGATCCGTACAAGATCATGGTCTCGGAAGTGATGCTTCAGCAGACGCAGGTGCCGCGCGTCCTTCAAAAATACAAAGAGTTCTTGAAAAAGTTTCCTAGTGTTCGTGCGCTCGCGAAAGCACCGCTAAGCGATGTGCTCAAAGTGTGGAGCGGGCTCGGCTACAACAGGCGAGGGAAGTATTTGCATGATGCCGCGAAGCTGATAGTGGAAAAGCATGGCGGCAAAGTCCCGCAGGACTTTGCCGCACTCCGCGCCCTCCCCGGCATGGGCCCCTATACTGCCTCGGCCATTCGGGTCTTCGCATTTGGTCTTCCGGACATTCTCATTGAAACCAACGTTCGAGCGGTCTACATCCACCACTTTTTTGCCGACAAAAAGACCATTGATGATGCGCAGATAATTCCGCTCGCGCACGAAGCGGCGACCGGTAATCCGCCAGCTGGCGGACCGAGAGAGTGGCACTGGGCGCTCATGGACTACGGAGTTCGCCTCAAAAAACTTCACAAGAATCCGTCGCGAAGAAGCAAACACTACGTGCGCCAGTCAAGATTTGAAGGCTCTTCGCGGCAGATACGCGGAGCGATCCTTCGAGAACTGTCCATGAAGCGTCGCCTCGTGGAACTTAAACGATTGCCGTTTGACGGTTCAAAGATTGAAAGCGCGCTCGCTGCGCTCGCGCGCGACCGCCTGATCGTGAAAAAACGCGGACAGTGGCGCATTGCATAAAATCTCCGGAGTCTTCCTCCGGAGATCCTTCTTTTTTAACTTCGACGACTTCAGGTTCGTCGTCCTCGCATGGGTCGTCATGACCGTACATGATGCCCTTTTGAGTTATCTTCAAAGATCCATTTGGAAGTTCTATAAAATAACCTTCTTTAACGAGCCAGACGAGTTCGTCTTTGAGCCTCTCTTTTTCTCTGCCGAGGCACCGTGCGATCCCGCCCAGATCAAAAATTTTTACGTCCACCCTGTAGGAGAGAATAGTCGCCAGCGTCTTTTGTGCGCATTTTTCGGAAACCATGGCTTCCTCCCTGGTTTACTACGATAACTATACACGAGTCTGGCAAAACAAAACGGCGCCACTGGGGCGCCGCTGAAAGTTCAAGGAACGGGTTTTGTCATTCTATAGATCTGGCGAATGTATCCGCGCCGCATAAAGGAGTTGTGAACGCCTTTCTTGGCAAGATTGATGAATACCTTTTCGGCAAATCGCTCGTTGTTGACCGGCGTGTCGCTCGCAGAAGCAATGCTCACGACCTTTGCCTTTGTTTTGGTAGCGATCTCGTCGAGATCGTTGCCGTAGGTCCCGACGGCCCAGACGATCGCAGATTCTTCATTGTCGAGCTGCTGTCTGTGAAGACCTTGTCGCAAGAAAGCGGCCATGACCTGCGCACCGCCGCTATATCCGACGACGAACATTGGTTTTTTCGACACATCGATGCCGGTTTTTTCCTTGATCTTCGCATATACGTCGGCGAGGAAATCCCGCAATGGGCCATCACATCCGCTTCGATGTGGAAATGACCCGATATCCGGAATGATCTCAACGACATCTTCGCCCTCGAATTCGCCGAAGATCTGCGAGGCCTTGGCCTCAAAGCCGCTCACGCCGTCTTCCTTGGCTTCCTTATCCCAGCCAAAAAAGTACAGGACGACGCGCGCATCGGGCGCGTCGAGCTTCGCCCCATTGGGTATGTGATAGGTGACATCGTTGATCGGCAGCTGTGGCAGGCACCCGTGTTTCGCTACGTGCTTTTTCGCATACTGATGCACCTTAGCGTGACCGCCATGTCTGCCGACCTTGGCATAGCTGGGCGTGGCAGCAAAGAATACCGCAAGCGCGCAGAGCACTCGGAGCCAGGTGTTCATTGGTCTACTCCACTATTGACTGCCGCCCAGTATGCATTAATAAAAAACCGCGGCAAGGTGGTCCTTGCCGCGAGACATCAATTCATTTTGCGCTTTTTAAAGCCGAGAGCAGCCGTTAGTGCCGGTGTCTGCACGGTCCGATAGGTCTGTTTTTTCTCGTTCACCGATGCAAGTAGTCGGCCCTTGGAATGTTCACTCGCTGCGTAGGCCAATAGTATCAATGCCTGCTCGACCACTTCTTGCTGCGTCCTTAGGTTGCAAACAGTTTTCAGTACATTGGCAAGCTGTTTTGCTTTCGGCGACACTTTGACTCGTCTGACAGTCATCTTCCAGCCTCCTGCGCTAACTTATCTCGCGACAAGATACAAGGAAAATAGTTTTTGTCAAATTACACTGAAACTGTGCCGCTTGTTGGGAGGTGAAACCTCCGGACATTTATTGCCGCTTTTACGTTATATTCTGCCGGAATTGCTCAGGAAGGCCGTCATGGCAGCCTTTGTAATGACAGAAGTCCTGCCCTTGTAGCCGCTGCGGCTACCCATGAAGCATTCGTTGATCGCCGCTCTCTCAGCGTCCGTAATGGCGGCTCGTTTAAATACATCGTAGAGCACGGCGTATGCCTTTGCTTCATTTTCGTCGAACTTGATCGACGCGCCCATGAGAACCTCCTTTTTTCTTTACGAACAATAACACAAAAGAAATCGCGGCAAGACGAGTCTTGTCGCGATGTTTAAAGAAAATGCCAAGGCCCGGCCTTGGCATTGTTCAATGAATTACGCTTTGCTGCGAGTCTTGAGCTGATCCGCAACGTATTTCATGTGTCGAGCTCGGTGTTCCCAGTACTCTTTCTTAGCGAGCACAAGGCCCGAAAGCCGCCATGTAAGGGCAAAAACATTGAAGATCGCAACCACTGCGGCAGCGAAACCGATCGAAAGCACTGCCTGTAAGACCCACGGGAGATTTTCCATGTCAGAGACTCCTTTTAGAGGATGGTGCCTTAGCTGGGAGACTTATACAATGGTTGCCCAAAGAAGTCAAACGCTCACTATCACAGGGATCACGATCGGGCGTTTTTGCGTTCGCTGCAAGAGGAAGCGAGAGACTGATTCGGCGAGGTCTTCGCGCGCGACGTCGAGATCGGCTGTGCGCGGATTACGCAAGGCTGTTTCAACTGATTTGCGGATGATGAGACGCGTCTGGTCCATCAAGTCCTTATTGTCGCGCAGGTAGACGAAGCCGCGAGAGATGATATCGGGGGATTTGTGGAGCTTTCCCGAGCGGCGATCTACCGTGGCAACGACGACGCAGAAGCCTTCTTCGCCGAGCGCTTTTCTATCACGCATCAATACATCGGAGAGCTCCGTGACGGTCTGACCTTCGACGACGCGAAGCTCGGCAGGCGCCTTCATCGAATTTTTGCCGATCTTTTCGCCGCCCTTGATCTCGATGATCGAGCTGTTGTCGGGGATGCAGACATTTTCTTTCAGTACGCCCATTTCCACCGCGACATCCGCATGCACGCGCAGCATGTAGTGATATCCGTGCACAGGGACGAAGAATTTGGGCCGGATTTGTTTGTGGATCCACACGGCTTCTTCGCGGTTGCCGTGGCCGGATGCGTGCACATCGGACGCGTGATAGGTGATGATGTGTGCGCCCTGGCGCGAGAGATTGTCTTTGAGCTTTTGCACGGCGCGCTCATTGCCCGGGATGACCGAAGATGAGAGGACGACGGTGTCGGAGGGCTGCAGGCGAATGTATTTGTGCGTCTTGTTGCCGATGCGCGCGAGCGAGGCGAATTCGTCGCCTTGTGCGCCGGTCGCAAGGATGATCAATCGCTCGGGCGGATACTGCGTCATATTCTCGACGGCGACCACGGTGTCGTCTTTGTATTTGATGAGGCCGAGCTCGCGCGCGATCTCGATGTTGGTTCGCATTGACCTGCCGTCGATGACCACTTTCTTGCCGTAATCTTCGGCGAAGCGCACGACGCGGATGAGGCGCTCAAGGTGCGAGGCAAACATCGCGATGATGAGGCGACCCTGGGAGTCCTTGATGATCTTCTCGAGTGTACGATAGACATTGATCTCGGGAATGGACCAGCCCGGCTGCCACACATTGGTCGAGTCCATAAGCAGCGCGAGCACTTTGCGATTCTGGAAGATGCCGAATTCGCGTTTCTCTTCGTCGCTCGGCTCGCCGTCGACGTGATTGAGCTTGATGTCGCCAGTGAAAACGACGTCGCCCCACGGCGTCTCAATGATGATACCCATCGAATCCGGCACAGTGTGTGTGACGCCGAAGAATCGAATGGTCGCTTGTCCGAGCTTTATGACTTCGTCCTTCTCGACTTCGCGAATGACCACAGGTGTCGTTTGCTGGAATTCTTCCTGTCTTTTTTGGATCATTTTGCCGGTGAGCTTGCGGGTGTAGATGGTCGGATTACCGATGCGATCGATGATGTAGGGAATGCCGCCGATGTGATCGAGGTGGCCGTGCGAGATGAGCATGCCGCGGATCATGTGGCGACGCTCTTCGAGGTAGCCGGTATTGGGCAAGATGTAATCAATGCCCGGCGTGTCGTCTTCGGAGAAAGCGAAGCCGCAGTCGAGGATGAAAATATCGCCGCGGAATTCGATGGCTGTCATGTTGCGACCGATCTCTTCCACTCCGCCAAGAGGAATGATGCGGATCGTATCTTCAGCTGCCGGAGGTATTGGAGAACTCGCTGCGCGAGGACGCGTGGGCGCCTGATGCTCGACGCGCGATTTACCGCGGCGCGGGTGGCGCGGCGGTCCGAAAGAGCGTCTTGGACGACCTCCTCCTTGGCCGGGCTGCGGGCGACCTCCTCGGTCGGGGCCTGTCTGTGGGCGGCGCCCGGGCGAGGCTGGTGGGCGATTGCCCATGCCGCTCGGGCGACGGTCGGAGCCGCCTCGGGGATTATTCTGATTGTTTGATTGTGGTTCCATAAAGGTAATTGATTACTTCGCGAAGACATCCCAGACACGTTCGGTATTGGTATACCACTGGTACACGTTGAGGAAGCGCTCTGCCGGCGTTGTGAGTGCGCCGAGCCCAATGCCTTGGACTGATGTCGGTACTATATATATAAAATCGGGCGCGTACAAGAAGATCGCAGGATTGTCCTTTTGGACGAGAGTGGCGAACTGCCCGTACAATTTCTCGCGACTTTTCTGATCGATCGTGCTGCGCGCCTGCGCGAGCGCGGTGTCGGCCTTGGTATTGGCGTACATCGCGAGGTTGAGACCGGGATCATTGCGCTGGCTCGAGTGCCAGAAGGCAAAAAGATCGCCTTCGCGGCCCACGACCTCGCCGAAAAGTATCGCATCGTACGCGCGCGGACGTATCACGTTGGTATTGAGCTCAGAGAGCGGATACACCTGCACCTGTACATCGATGCCGGCAGCTTTCCAATCCTGTGCGAGTGCGTGCGCCGTCGCGACAAGCTCAGGCTCATCGGCAGTCGCTAGCGTGAATGTCAAAGTCGAGCGCTTGGTCCCACTGCCTTTGATCCATGTGTTTGTCGAAGAGCTCATGCTCCAGCCACTGTGCGTGAGGATCGACTCGGCGACGTCGCTGCCTATGGCGGACACTGTAGCAGTCGTACTCGCGATGCTCGAGTCCATTTTGTTGTTACGTAATACACCGGGCGGAATTGGCCCGCTGAGCGCTACGCCGTAGCCTCCAAGCACCTGTTGCAAGAGAGCGTTCTTATCGACGGCAGCGCTCAGCGCATTGCGCACGCTTGGATCGGCGAGCACCGGTGCATGTGTTTGATTGAAAAATATACCGAAGGTACGCGGCAGCGGCGACGTGAGCGTGCGCGTATCGGTGCGCGTGATGAGATGGAGATCGGCCGGTGCGATGCCCGCGAGCGCGGAGATCTTTCCGGCATTGAATGCGTCGATCATATCGGCATCGTTGGAGAAGAAAAGGAATTTGATGTGATCGATGTACGGTGCATTGAGCGTGAAAGAACTATTGGGCGTCAGATCGTAGCTCACGGCGGAGCCGGTCGAATCGGTATCGAGGTGCGCGACGCGATAAGGCCCGCTGCCGATAGGATGCGTATTGAGCGGCGAGAAGGGAAATTCCTCGGCGGAGACATTTTGCCAGAGGTGCTTGGGGAGGATGCCCAGTGTCGTGTCGAAAATAAATGGCGCGTAGGGCTTCGGCAATTTGAAAACGACGGTCGAAGGATCGGGCGAGGAAACAGCGACGCCTTCCCAGTCGGCGCGGTGCGGACTTTTTATCTCCGGCGTTTGTATCGTTTGTACGGTAAAGACGACGTCGTCGGCGGTGAGCTTGGTGCCGTCGTGGAACCTCGCGTCAGAGCGGATATTGAAAGTGTATGTCGTTCCGTCATCCGATACGCTGTAGCCTGATGCGAGATCGGGGACGACCGAGCCGTCGGGGAGCGAGCGCATCAATCCCGAAAAAATGAGCGCAGAGAGATCTTCATCGGGCTGCGAGAGCGTGAGGACAGGATTGATGAATCGTGCGGGACCGACCTCGCCTTCGGTAATGGAGCCGCCATGCGTAGGGACGATTGTGGATACCGATGCGCTGATGTTGATGATGAGGGCGAGTGTGCTTGCGGCGAGGATCGCTGTGAGCCCATACAAAATAAGCCGCTCGCTGGGAGTGAAGGCCATAAGCAGTTCTTCAAAGCGTGCGAGAGACGAGATGCTTCGGTGCCTCGTAAATTTGTGTGTGAGATCCCCTGGCGTTTCGTGCGAAATGTCAGACGAATCATGGCGTAAGTCTAGATCCACCCCGTTGGAAATAGGGCGGGGTCTATTGTTGCCTGATGGATCTGGACTGACTTCCATAATCTAAAGCGAGTGAGAACTTTTTCACGGTGGAGCCGCTATTGCTAACGGGGTCCAAGCGCGATAGCGCGTGCGGACCGAATAACGGAACGCAGGGTATTAACTAATAAACAAGGTTGGCCAATGCAGACAGTGCAAACAGTATAGCAAGGATAATGGACGCATAGAAGAGTGTCTTTTCCATACCGCGACGGGTGTGAAAACCCGAGGAGAAGTTGTCTGCTCCAAAAGCGCCGCCCAGGCTCGCACCTGTGCGCTGCATCAATATAGCCGCGATAAGAAGCGCCGAAATGACGACCTGTATCATCGGCAACATGCTATGGAGTAAGGCCATGTGCGGGCACTATAACATTTAAAAAATTAAATACAACTAATTCGAATATGAAAGAGAAGCGGCGGCTCGTATACTCGAGCCGCCGCCGTAGCGAACCTCCGCTGATCAGAACCCGGGGATCCCGTATTCCACTACCTTTAAGATGGCAGTGGCACCCAGGAATCCCGTACCTGCGATGATGACAGTCACTGCGCCGATCATGATGTAGGAATTGGTGCTGATCTTCCGCAAGACCCTCTTCGCGTATTTGACTGCGACTGCCGCACCCAGGATCACAAAGATGGCGATGAGGAGTTGAGTACCCAGTACCTGCCAGAGCGCAAAGAAGGCCATGAGGCCGAAGAAGCTCAGCAGCAGATTTCGCGCGAAGACCATATCGTTGCGCACACGCTCCATGTGGAGGTATTTGCTGTTGTAGTCGGTCAGATCTACCATGACCTATACTCCTGTTTTGGTTAAAGCTCGCGCCATTGTACTACAAATAAGCATATTGTCAAGTATAAAGGGGAAGGGGTGTGTTGCCGACACAAGGTGTCGTTCGATTTTTTGGAAGTTTGAGCCTGGATGAAATATGCGCTCAGCCAGTATCGCTCTCCCGAACGGCACGAAAGTTCACGCTTCGGAATGTATCACCTCCACTGTATGTCGTGACGCATCGACCAAGGCACGCGGGAGGTTCGGGAGAGCGATACCGGCCTCACGCGGAAAGAATGCAATTCGGGCCCGGGCCCGCATTTTCCTTTGAGCGAGGGGCGGTGATGCTTGGCGAACCTCCCGCGTGCTTTAGTGGAGTCACAACGACATTCAGTGGGGGTGATGAGTAATATATAAAGTACTTTCGTATAGTTCGCCAAGTATCACCGCCCGAGCGACCCCCACTTGACCCACCCCCACTCCTTCATCTATAGTGTCGCCACGTTACGGTTTTTCCGTACATCTAATTATCAAACCTTTTAATCAATATTCGATATGCAAAAGAAAGTACAATCTGTAAAAAAGGCCGAAAATAAGGTCGGTTTTGAGCCGGTCGGCGATCGCGTACTCGTGCGCCCTTCATCGGCCGACGAGAAGAAGTCTGCGGGCGGTTTTATCATTCCTGAAACTGCTCACAAAGAAAAGCCGGAGATAGGCACAGTCGTGGCGGTCGGCAAAGGCAAGCGCAATGACAGCGGCGACCGTGTCCACATGGAGCTCGAGGTCGGCCAGAAAGTGATGTTCTCCAAATACGGCTTCGACGAAATAAAGATCGATGATGAGGAATACTACGTCATTAGCGAATCCAATATCCTCGGAGTCTTCACCAAGTAATTACTAAAACCTATAACCTATACCATGGCAAAACAAGTAATTTTTGATCAGGAAGTGCGTTCAGCCTTGAAGCGTGGCGTCGACATCGTCGCCGGCGCGGTCAAAGTCACGCTCGGCCCCAAGGGTCGCAACGTCGCGCTCGCCAAATCGTGGGGCGGCCCGACCATCACCAACGACGGCGTTTCTATCGCCAAAGAGATCGAGCTCGCCGACAAATTCGAGAATATGGGCGCTGCTATCGTGAAGGAAGTGGCGACCAAGACCAACGACAAGGCAGGTGACGGCACCACGACCGCTGTCGTGCTTATGCAAGCTATCGTGCACGAAGGACTCAAGCGCACTGCGCTCGGAGCCAATGCAATGATGGTGCGCCGTGGTATCGAAGCGGCAGCCAAAGACGCAGTAGAGGAGCTCAAGAAAATGGCGAAGCCGGTCAAGGGCAAGGAAGACATCCGCCAGGTCGCGACTATTTCTGCCGAATCAGAAGAGCTCGGCAAGACCATCGCTGATACTGTCGAGAAGGTGGGCAAGGACGGCGTCGTGACAGTGGAGGAGTCGCAGTCGCTCGGCATCGAATCCGAATACGTAGAAGGAATGGAATTCGACAAGGGCTACGTCTCTGCGTACCTCGTCACCAATGCTGAGCGCATGGAAGCAGAAGTAAAAGATGCGCCGATCCTCATTACCGACAAGAAAATTTCCACCGTCAAAGAGATCCTTCCGCTTCTCGAGAAAGTGGCGGCCGCAGGTAAGAAAGAGCTCGTCATCATCGCAGACGATGTCGATGGCGAAGCGCTTGCCACACTCATTCTCAATAAATTGCGCGGCATTTTCAATGTGCTCGCGATAAAGGCGCCCGGATATGGCGATCGCAAGAAAGACATGCTCGCCGATCTCGCGGTGACCGTCGGGGCGCAGGTCATTACGGAAGACCTCGGACTCACGCTGGAAAAGGCTGATCTCTCGATGCTTGGCCGCGCACAGCGCGTGGTTGCCACCAAGGACAACACCGTCATCGTCGGCGGAAAGGGCAATAAGAAGGAGATCGACGCGCGCGTCACACAGCTTCGCAAGCAGCTTGAGCAGAGCGATTCCAAATTCGACAAAGAGAAGCTCGAAGAGCGCATTGCGAAGCTCACCGGCGGCGTTGCCGTCATCCGCGTGGGTGCTGCGACAGAGACCGAAATGAAATATCTCAAAGACAAGATCGAGGACGCGGTCAATGCGACCAAGGCAGCTATCTCCGAAGGTATCGTCCCTGGCGGCGGCGCCGCTCTCGCGAAGGTGTCCGACAAACTCTCCAAAAAAGTATCTCCCGCTGCGCACGATGAATACAGCATCGGATATCGCATTCTCCTCAGCGCGCTCAACGCGCCGCTCCTCCAGATCGCACAAAATGCAGGTCGTGAGGACGCTGCTGTCATCTTGCGCGATGTCGTGAAGCATGGCGGCTCGTTCGGATTCAATGCAGCGGCAGAAGGCGATCTCATCATCGTCGATATGTACGAAGCTGGCATCATCGATCCGGTCAAAGTAACTCGCAGTGGTGTGGAAAATGCTGCTTCAGCTGCGGCGGTGCTTCTCACTACTGAGGCGGCAGTGGCTGATCTTCCTGAAGATAAAAAGGCAAGTGGTGGTGGAGGTGGTATGCAGGGAATGGGTGGGATGGGGGACATGGATTGATCGCTCGGCCCGTTACCCTTTGCGAACTATAAAGAAAGTTCACGTTTCGGAGAGTATCACCGCCACTGTATGTGGCAGTGACTCGTTTATGTCACGCGGGAGGTTCGCAAAGGGTAACGGGCCTCGCTCGGGGCTAGGAATACAAATGCAAAAAAACCGACACAAGTGTCGTTTGATTTTTAAAGATAGTTTGAGTTTGGGTGAAAGGAGTCGCTCGGGGCATGTGCCTTTGCGAACTATAACGAAAGTTCACGCTTCGGAATGTATCACCTCCACTGAATGTCGTGGTCACCCATGTATAACGCGCGGGAGGTTCGCAAAGGCACATGCCCCTCGCTCAGGAGGGGGAGAAATTCGGGCCCGCATTTGCATTCCTTTCCCCGTGAGGACATATCGGTCTGGCGAACCTCCCGCGTGACACAAAGGAGTATCCACGACATATCGTGGAGGTGATGTTGAATAAAATTAGCACTTTCGTTAAGTTCGCAAGACCGATATGTACGAGCGGAATTAATCAGCCGTAAGTAACAAACACCTTTGTAACTCCATCCGTGCCCTGCGCAAAACCGAAATGGGTGACCCCATTTAATCAAGCGTTCATATCCCATACATTTGAAATGCGCATACTTTTTAAATTATGGAGATATTGGAAAAAATCCCAACTGGTATTCGCGGGTTTGACGAGATAACCGAGGGCGGGCTCCCAAAGGCGCGTTGTACACTCGTGGCGGGTGGGCCGGGAAGCGGCAAGACAATGTTCGCGATGCAATTCTTGCTCAATGGCGCCATCAATTATGACGAGCCGGGCGTTTTCATGTCCTTTGAGGAAAAGAAAGAAGATCTCGCCAAGAATTTTTCATCACTTGGTTTTGACATCAACGAGCTCGCCGCACAGAAAAAAGTCTCTATCGATTATGTGAGGGTCGAACGAAAGGAAATATCGGAAACGGGAGAATACGATCTCGAGGGTCTCTTTGTCCGCCTCGACTACGCCATCAAGAAGATCGGTGCCAAGCGCGTGGTGCTCGATACGGTTGAATCATTATTCGCCGGACTCAGTAATGGCGCGATACTCCGTGCGGAGCTCAGACGCCTTTTTGAATGGCTCAAAGATAATGGCATGACCGCCGTCATTACCGGAGAGAAGGGAGATGGGGCTGCGATCACACGTCAGGGACTCGAAGAGTATGTATCTGATTGCGTGGTAGTTCTCGACAACCGTATTTACGATCAAGTGGCCACAAGACGTCTTCGTATCATTAAATACAGAGGCTCTGTACACGGGCAGGGAGAATATCCATTCCTTTTTGACGAACTGGGCATGTCGGTTTTGCCCGTCTCCTCGCTCAAGCTTGAGCATAAGGTGAGCGAGGAGCACATACTGACCGGCGTAAAGGACCTCGATGCGATGATGGATGATGTCGGTTACTTCAAGGGATCGACGATCCTCGTCACCGGCTCCGCCGGCACAGGTAAATCCACGATGTCCGCAAGCTTTACCGAAGCAGCTTGCAAGCGAGGCGAAAAAGTCTTGTATTTTTCTTTTGAAGAATCACCACGTCAGCTGAAAAGGAATATGAGGTCGGTCGGTATCGACCTGGAAAAGTACGAGAAACAAGGGCTTTTGAAATTCCACGCGACGAGACCGACGGAGTACGGGCTCGAATCACATCTTCTTTTGATGCAAAGAGCGATCCAAGAGGGAAAACCATCTGTCGTGATAATCGACCCGCTCTCGAATCTCGTCATGGTCGGCACACTGCTGGACGTTAAATCGATACTGATCAGACTCGTGGATTACTTGAAAGATTGGGGTATTACCGCGATGTTCTCGTCGCTTACAAGTGGGACCGGGACAGAATTCGGGACCATCGCTGGGATCAGCTCCATTATCGATTCGTGGATAGTTTTGCGTGATATGCGTGAGGGGCGGGAAATAAAACGAGAACTTATCGTACTGAAATCCCGCGGGATGCCGCACTCGAGAAAGATAGGTCAGCTGGTCTTCACCGATGGGGGGCTGAAAATACTTACATGAATACATGGGATCAATACGTATGGCCAAAAAAATCACAAAACAAAAGAAAGACACAAAAGATAAGAAATGGGAGCTTCGACTGTACGTAGCGGGCAATACTCCCAAATCTATAGTGGCGATAGATAACCTGAAGAAATATTGCGAGGAGCATCTGGCTGGCCAGTATTCCATCGACGTCGTTGATCTATTGGTAAATCCGGAGCTTGCGGAGGGCGATCAGATATTGGCCATACCGACACTGGTGCGCAAGATCCCATTGCCGATACGCAAAATAATCGGAGATCTGTCTGATAAGGAAAAGGTCCTGGTGGGATTGGATATCATAAGTGCTTAAAAAATATGGCAAAAAAGAATAAAAAACAGAGTAAAAAAAGATCGGGCGGTCGACCGTATGTGCTGCGCTTGTATGTCACCGGGACTACACCCAAATCAATGGAAGCGATAGAAAATATAAAAGATATCTGCGAGAAATATCTGAAAGGTCGATATGAGCTCGAGGTCATCGACATATACAAGGATCCCCGATTGGCGGAAGGAGATCAGATAGTAGCGGTTCCCACTCTCGTTAAAGTGTTGCCGACGCCCCTCAATCGAATGATAGGCGACCTAACGGATCTGCAATCCGTACTTTTGGGGCTGGACTTAATTAAAAAGAGGGGGGGGGAAGTTAGTTGGCCCGTAAGACATTCATAACACAATGAAAAAAAAGAAAAAAACAATGGAAAATGTCGAGCAACTAAAAAGGCGTCTGAAAGAAGCCGAGGAAGCGCTCTCTGCAATACGGGACGGCGCGGTGGATGCGATCGTTACATCGAATGGGGAAGGTTCCCGCGTGTATACACTGACAGGAGCGGATTACACGTACAGAAAAATAGTGGAACAAATGCAGGAGGGGGCGGTGGTCACGGATACCAACGGCAGGATCCTTTATTGCAATGCCAGCTGGGCCACAATGCTCTCTCTCCCCATGGAAAGAATACTGGGCTCGTCACTGCACCAGTACATTGCCATACATGACTCCAAAAAGTTCAAAAGGTTGTTTGAGGCGGGCGTACACGGCAAAAGCCACGGAGAAATGGAGATATCGAGCGAGAAAAAAACGGTTCCCGGCTATTTTTTCATCAATGCGATCGAGCAGCACGATAAAGAGGCGCTCAGTATCGTCATTTCGGATCTTTCTCTTGAGAGAGAAAACAAGCGCTATAGGATGCTCCACGACGAGAATATCGGAATGATGTCGCAAATAATAGATGACGAGAAAAAAAGGATGACTTCATCGCCACTCTCGCACACGAGCTGCGCAATCCGCTTGCGCCACTGCTTTCCACGATCGAGCTATTGAAATACGATGTCGCATCCGCCGGCGCAGATAGGGGAGAAGTTGATCGAATGGCAGGCGATTCTTTGGAAATGGCTGAGCGGCAGATACATACGATGACGCGGCTGCTCGAAGATCTGCTCGACGTATCCCGTATCGCTCACGGCAAGATAGTCCTCAAAAAGGAAATGATAGACATTAATACTGCAGTGAAAGGAGCCGTGGAATCGGTCAAGCCTCTCATTGATACAAATAAGATCGAACTCTCGGTGTCTCTAGCTTCAGGCCCGATATATATTATGGCCGACAAGGTGCGAATAGAACAGATATTCGTCAACATTCTTAATAATTCGGCCAAATTCACTTCCGCAGGTGGACATATACGCGTGGATGTGGGCCGCGACGGTGCTGAGGTGATCGTGACGATAGTCGACGATGGCATCGGGATCGATCGGCACCAGCTCAAAAATATATTTAAAGCATTCATGCAGACTCACGTAGATCAAAAAAAGGCAGGAGGACTCGGTCTCGGATTAGCATTGGCGAACAATATTGCGCGTCTGCACGGTGGAAATATTATCGCGAAAAGCGACGAGGTGGGAAAGGGTAGTGAATTCAGTGTGCGACTACCTGTCGCAGAGCATGTCCGACACAGAAGGGCCGAAGTTCCCCACAAGGAGAGTCCAAAAGCATTGCACGATAAAAAGGTGATCGTCGTCGATGATAATCGCCCGGCAGCGGACAAGTTGACGCAGCTATTGAAAATAAATGGCTATGAAGCGAGGGCTGTCTATAGCGGTGAATCCGCAATAGATGCGGCGAAGGAGGATTGGCCGGATACGGTGTTGCTCGATATCGGACTACCGCGGATGGATGGATATGAAGTCGGCTTGGAATTGAGAAAGCTAAGCAATGGAAATGGAAAAAAACTTCGGATAATCGGCGTCTCGGGATACGGACAGGAACAGGATCTAAAAAAATCCAATGAAGCGGGATTTGACTATCATCTCGTAAAGCCCGCGCCGATCGGGTCGATCAAGGAATTGATAGAGCGGGAATAAAAGGGTCGCTCGGGCAGTAAGGCCTTGCGAACTAAACGGAAGTGCTTGTTTCAGTCCTCGTCACCCCCACTGTATGTCGCTGTTACTTCCGTAAAGCGCGCGGGAGGTTCGCAAAACCTTACAGCCCCTCGCTCCGGAGGAGGGAAAATGCGGGCCCGGGCCCGAATTGCATTCCCTCCCCGTGAGGACGTATCAGTCTTGCGAACCTCCCGCGTGACATGGTCGATGCGTAACGACACACAGTGGCGGTGATGAATGAAGAAAACGGCACTTCCGTGCCGTTCGCAAGACTGATATGTCCGAGCGGAACTAACTAACCTTAGGTAAGAACTCCTTTGCAACTCTATCCGTGCCGTGCGCAAGACCGACATGCGACCCTTTCTCTACTGGTCGCAAGACTGACCGATATATTCGATTGGATTTAGTCCACCAGAGCGGTAATGCACACCAATCGGCGCGGCATTCAGTTTTACCTGCTACTATATAGACACTATGCGTGCGGGGTATATAAGTCTCGTCCCTCTGGCGCTTTTTGCATTGCTTTCATTTTCTCCGCTTTTTGCGAGCGCCGTATTGGTACAAGACTGCAATCCAATGGTTCCCGAATGCCCGTGCGGGATGGTGAAAGGATCTTCCGGTCAGTGCGACCAACAGGGCGAAAATAAAAACGGTTGTCCGTGTCTCGATATGACCAACAAATTCCCGACGCCGGGCGTTTGCTCCATGGCGGCACCCGGTAATCACTGTAAAGGCTCAGGTGATCAGAAGAAGCCCGAAGAGGGCAAGCCACCAGAAATGCCGAAAATGCCAGAGATGCCCAAGGGTGGAGGCGGTGGTGGCGATCAGAGTCAACCAACCTCGACCTCTCCGACAGCTTCATCTTCATCGACAGATATGTCAGGCTTGTTCGGAGCAACTTCCGATCTTCCCGGTTACGGAAATCCGGGTTCTCCTGGTGCATCAAACGGCCAGAATCAAACCCTCTCCGATTGCTTGCTTGATCTTTCTGGACTCCAGCAATGTATCAAGAATATTTTCGGGACGACGAGCGTCTCGGTGATCGGTAGCGACAACATCCTGACGCTCTTGCGCGCCCTTGCTACCACGCAAGGGCAAAGCAGCTGGGCGACGCTCAATCCCATCGTCGGTACATCCGGACAATCCATTTTGCCCACCTCTGCGCTCGGGATCCCGATGTGGTTTGGCAGCAACAACGATATTGCAGACGTGAATGGCCTTACTCCCGATGAAGAGCACGCGAGCCGCGATAATGAAAATGGAAATGGTTATTCCAACGATGCCAGCTCTTCGCAGACGCAATTCGAGCGACAGCAAAGTGAAGCCAACCTCTACCCGTTCTCATCCACGTTCAATTCCCCGACATCGACCCCCGAGGAACAGCACGCAGGCATCATCGGCTCGATCAGAGATTCGATCACGGGCATCATTCACGCTATCGCAGCACTTGTTTCCCACTAGTATTTTTTCCCACAGCTTGGCGCTGTTTTGAACATAACGACGCATTTGTGCTGATAAAATAATAGGTACAACTAATATGTGCGCTTCCCGCACTAGGTGTTTTTCGTTAGCGCTCGGCGCTGTGCTTTTGCTATCGCCGATCTTTGCCTTCGCATTCGTTTCCAATAGCGCTGATCTGCAGTGCACACCCTATATTGCAGATTGTCCATGCGGCTTCAAATTGAATCCTGATAAAGAGTCAAAGCAAAAATGTGTCAAAGCGTCACAGAAAGACAACATGCACGGCTGCGAATGTTCTGGTCCGGATGTCACCGGGACATGCACATCTTCTGGTCACTGCTCTGGTGAGACGTGCAGCGGCTCTGGAGGGTCAGCACCATGCAAGAAAACCGAGCCGACCAGCGGCACTACGCCGACCGAATCCACACAACAGCCGACTTCAGAAACTCCCTCTGAGCCAACGCTATCGCCAGATTCGGAAAGTAACGCAGGAAATGCAGCGCAGCCGGCTCCCTCGGAGCAAACCTTTCCTTCGGAGCAGGGAGGCGGAAGTAACGGCGCACCGGATAATTGCGGCGTTCTTTGCACCGGTGAATCTACGGCGCCGGAAAATTCTCCCGCGAGTAATTTCAATAATGAACTGAATAATCTTGCGAACCCTGGCTCGAGCGAAAGTGCGCCGACCGGAGAAGGTGGCAATCCCGTCAATGGTCCGGGAAGTGGAGCACCGGTCCCGAGCGGAGATCAATTTCAATTGACGCCGGGGCAAGGCGCGCAGCAGCCCGGTAGTGAAAATAGCAATGGCGGCGCAATGCCCACTGAGCCTCCACCTGGTCAAGGACAGACCGGATTTACCGATCAGCAGCCGCAAAGCACCTCGTGGTTGGGTTCTTTGCAAAGCACTGTAAGCAACGCTGCAAGCAGTGTCGGATCGGCGATCAGTGGTGCAGCAAGCAGTATTGGATCTACTTTTACCGATGCTGCGGCGACATTGACCAATTACGTAAATGATTCACTCGGTCAGACGCCTCCATCTCTGAGTTCGGACTTCGCTCCGATCACGGGTCAGGGCGGTGGCGGGCAGTATGCCAATATCCCCACAGATCAGCCGGCGGCTTGGGATGTGATCCCGGCAGAAGCCCCCGCTGCTCCGCAAGAGGTCCCAGCCGCGGGAGAAGCGGTCCCTGCTTCTCAGGCAAATTTTGGAGGAGGGCAGGATTGGTATCAGGGCGCGCTCGCAGAATCTGCGCAGGGTCAATCATCCGGAGCTCCTCAAACATCCGGCATCGATGAGGCCGGATTTGCACAAACTCCGGAAACTCCGACGGAAAATCCGCAGCAAACGGCGCCGTCGCTTACCGCCGGTCTTCCCGCTCAACCTGCCGCGCCGGCCGATACCGGCGAGCAAGTACCGCTCCCGCCTTCGCGCCCCAATGCGGATATTTTGGCAGCGAAGTCCAATGATATCCTCACGGCGCAAGACACAGCGCAGGATTTTGCGCAGGATAATTGTCCCAATAATAAATGTTCGGCAGCTGATCTCAAGACTTACAACTCTCTTCAGGCCAATGTAGATAAGGCGGCCGGAACGTACAACACAGAGCTCGGTGCGATCCAAACGAGTCGGCCCGCTACCGCAGCAGATCTCGCAGGCAGCAAATTGTCGATCCCATTCACATCGGGTGATGTATCAGGTGCGGCAGCGCAGCAAAATCTCCAGTCACAGATCGATGCCGCTCAGCAGCAATATCGCGACGGCAATCTGACGTACTCAGAATTGCAAAGCAAACTTTCCGACTTGCAGGCCGCAAAAGATAACATCGGTACGGATTTCATCAAGCAGTACGACATCCGAAATATCGACGGCACCAATTTCGCGCCGGCTCCGACCAATGCGAATGGTGGCGTTGATCAGGCAAAGCTTACGCAAATGATCAGTGATTATTCCGGCGTCCAAAAGCAGTTCGCTGACAATGCGATACAGACGGCGGCGCTCACTCAGATGGCACCGGAAGTCGCAGCAAATACATTCAACGCAAGCTCGGTTCTCGAGTCGTACAACGGCTCGAGCAACAATCAGGAGATCGCAGCCGGTACGAAGCAGGATTTTGAACAGCTGCAGACCCAATTAAATAGTCTCACAAGCGGAGCTCCTGTCGACGCGAATGGCAAACCAATTCTCACACCCGAGCAGTACGTTCAGGCCGTAGGATTGCAGGCACAAATGCAGGCTTTAGCTCAGGCAAATGCGTTCAGTGTGGAAGCGGCGAAAGTTCCGACACTAGACTCGATAGCGCAAGCGCCGCAGAGTACCTCTCCCTCGTACGATATGTTCGGTACGGAGTACAAGAGTCCTCTTAGTGCAGCAGCTGCGGATCAGATCATATCGAAAAGTCAGGATCTCGGGCAGCAGCTGAATGATGCGCAGGCGGCTCTGGAACAGGCAAATACGGACAAATCAAATCTTCCAGCCTATGACCCCTTGCGGTATATCGGTCAAACGTTTGCTCAGGACGCGGCGCTCAATGATATCAAAAATATCCAAACTCAGATCAATCAGAATCAAGTTCTTCTCACGAATATTCAGAGCGGTTCGTATGGCGATGACGTCCTCAAGACACTTTCGGCCGAAGCGACCACACCGCAGCAGGTAGCTGAAAAAAGCGCGCTCATTTCTCAATTGAATACATATAGCGATGCCGTCAATACGCTCAATAATTTCAATCGTGACCCTTCAGTAACGCTTCCGGGGGCAAGCGAGTCTGAGATCGCGGCGGTCAGAGATGGTCTTGAGGCAAAGGTGGCTCAGGCGGATGCGCTTGTCGGCGAATATTCAGGAGCAGTTGAGCCTTCCGATAAGACACTGCAAACCATTCAAATTGCCGCCGAAGCAAGTAAACCGACCTCCCAGATAGCTTCCGATATATTGACCGGCACCCAGAGCGTCGTTGACGGCACTCACGCGCTGGTGGCTCAGGGTTCGGATTTCCTGGCTCGTGCTTCACAAGGATTTGCTCCGCCCGGGACGTATTCGTGGCTTGAAAGTGCGCTTTCGCCGGCAGGCTTCGCGAGCGGGATCGTGAATCCGGTAACGGACTTGACCCTTCAGACGCCGGATCAGATCATGGCATCGCAGAACAGAACTCCGTTCGAGAACGCTCTCACATATACATGGGACGCTGCAAATACCGGTCTCGTGGTGGCCGGTTTTACCGGCTCTGCAGGATTGAGCTCTGAGGCAGAGGCTGTCGCATCGGGAGTCTCTGCATTTAAGCCGGAATTTGCGGCTGATTTGACTGGATTTGATTCTCGAGTTGTAGGAAATTATGTGGAAAACGTCAGCGCCAACTATGACCTGGCTGTTGCGAATGGCACTTTACCTGCCGATGCGAGCAAAGAAGCATATCAAACGTTGTATCAACAACTCAACGGGCTAGATAATCCGCCGACAGCTGCGATAGACGCTTTGCGCTCGGAAATGATCGCAAAGGGGATCGATGTACCCGACGTTGCCGTGCGCACGCCAGCTTCCGGGCTCACAGGAGTTCCGGGCGCGACTCCAGAGTACACTGCCGGAAATTTACCGCCAAACTATCCCGTGCCTGCGGTCGCGGGGCCGATCGCTCCGCCGGAATTTGCTCCGGGGGCTCCGGCCGCTGCTGCGGGTGAGCAACAGCTGGAAACCGCCGTGCAGCAATTGCAGGGAAGTATCAACACAGCGCAGCAAGAAGCATTGGCACGAATGCCGTCGTGGACTTCGGGCGAGTACGGCAGTGAGGCGATCGCATTGCCGGCCGAAGCCGCTCCGGCACCCGTAGTCAACGCGCCGCCGGAATTTTCTGTGCCCGCGACAATTTCAAATTCGATAGAAGGATTTCCGCAGGCGACTCCGGTGGGCGTGGCTCCGAGTACTGCGATCGGCGAAGCGTACGTACCGCCAGCTTCAGCAGCTGAAGCCGAAGCATTTGCCGCCAATGAAAATGCGCCGCCAGCGAATACTCCTGCTCCGGTAGAAAACGTAGCTTTGGGAACAGCGCCGCCACCGCCTTCGCAAGAAGTTGCTCTTTCATCCGCTGAAAATCCGGCGGTGGTCACGGCACCGTCTCTCGAGGAGCTCGATGCCGCGCTTCGATCCGGCGTCGAATCCGGTGTCATTTCACCGGTAGGTGCCGCGGAGGTAAATGGCACACAATATATGTATGAGGTGCCGCCGTCGGGCACACCGGTTCTTTCCGAACCGCCCGCCAATTTCAATGTCCCCGAAACCACGGTACCTGCCTCGACTGTCTCCGATCTCGCAGCTTCGCTTGGCACCGAGGCTCCTGCCGGCGCAGGTGCCAGCCCGCTCGTCTTGCACGATGCGACCGGCCCCGTCAGCGCTGATGAAGCTGGAGCTATCGCTGCGTACAAAGACGCTCTCGACAGCGGCGACATTTCGGGAGCAAATGCTGCGCTCGCAAAAGCCGATCTCGCTTCGACAGTCACCGGCGACGTCTATCGCACTGCGGGAGAAGATGCAGGCGGCGTGGTCGGTGCGAGGACTGCTACGCCGGAGGTCGAGCAGTCGATGCCGCAGATCGATGCGCAGAAGCCCGATTACGTGCAGATCGACGGGAAGTTTTACAATACGA
>Ga0206964_10122_pt1 | contig 24050 bp, 24 predicted proteins | sample Alteio_BWOrgHeat_25_FD_152980 | JGI IMG/M metagenome (GOLD analysis project Ga0206964, IMG submission 152980) | Enriched cells from forest soil in Barre Woods Harvard Forest LTER site, Petersham, Massachusetts, United States -... | ecosystem: Environmental > Terrestrial > Soil > Temperate forest >...
GCATGAGTGCAGTGCCATCCCAGAGGGCGGCAGCAGTTACTACCGTTCGCATGGGTGCATCATCGCAGGCTGCGCGTGCTTCAGTCCAACGGCGTGTTAAGGGATGTTTAAGTGGCCGGAGCGAGGCGGTTAGACTGAATGGCATGGTTCCGAAGCGGATTGGTATTCATTTGGGTACAGGCGGAGGCGCGTCGACTGCGGTTGAGCGAGCGCGTGAGATTGGCGCAAATACATTTCAGATTTTCTCTTCGAGCCCGCGCATGTGGAAGTCTCCGAAGATTGCTCCTGAACAGTGCGAGCGCATGCGGGAGCTGCGGGCGAAGTATGACGTGGGGCCGCTGGTGATTCATACGAGTTACCTGGTGAATGTGTGCAGCCAGACGGAAGATATTCGGCAGAAGAGCATTGCGGCTTTTCGCGGAGAGATAGAAAGAGCGCTGGCGCTTGGCGCGGAGTTCCTGGTGCTGCACCCGGGATCGTGGAAGGGGCTGACGCGGGATCAGGGGCTGACTCTGGCTGCGGAATCGATAACGAAGGCAATCGACGGGCTTAGCTGGCAGGGAACCGGGTTTCATATCTTGATTGAAAACACGGCGGGCGCGGAGTTTTCTCTGGGTGGCAGTTTTGAGCAGGTGGCGGAGTTGGTGGAGCGTCTGCGCGTTTCGGCTCCTGTGGGTGTGTGCCTGGATACGTGCCATACGCATGTGGCCGGATATGACATTGTTACTCCCGAAGGCTATGAGGAGACGGTTCGTCAGATCGAAGCTACGATGGGTACGGCGTCGGTGCGGGTGTGGCACTGCAATGATGCCAAGGCTGCGCGCGGCTCGAAGTTGGACAGGCACGAGAATATCGGGCTTGGAACGATTGGGCTGGAGCCGTTTGGGTGGCTGTTGAATGACGACCGGTTTGCGCATTGTGCTTTTATTGCGGAGACTCCGGTGGATGAGCCGGGAGATGATGAGCGGAATGTGCGGGTGCTCAAGGGGCTGGTTGGGGGTCGATGAGCTGAATCGAGGAGTGAAAGATGAGCAGGATTGAAGTGGATCCTTCGATGTGCTCAGGATGACAACCAAAACTACAGTGGGTCCTTTATTCAAGACAGCAATTCAGGATTTGTGGTTCCCACCCTTTCGCAAAATACGCGAAAGGATGGGGCACCCGGCTTCCAGACGGCATTTTGGTGAAGTACATCTATACGATCTGTACGAGCTTGAATGCTTCGAACGGCCACTCAGGATCAGACTTCACGTGGAACCCGGGCACTCCACTAATTGCAAGCGAGTGTGGAAACGAATCCGGCAGTATCGTCACACGCAGCGCGGGAATGCCGATCAGAAGCAAGCCTGCTTCCGCTGAATGGCCATCTTCTTCGATCACGAGTTGATACACGGCGGATACCGTCGTTGGCGTATCCCCTAATTGAATGTTCACTCCACCTTTATCGAAGTCATTCTGGCGTCGTTTAAGCCTCAGAACTGGAAGCTCGAATTGCTCAGCAACGTCCTTCATAACTGAGTTAATCCGAATCCCCGACCTGTCGATTCTCCAGAGGGCGAGCGAACTCGCCCGACCAGAAGCATCCAGTCCAATGGAGATCGATGCTATCGGCACTGCAAGTTCTTTGGCCAAATCCGCAATGTCAATCAATTCAAATCGCAGCGTGTCAATCATGGTTTTGGGTAGTGTAGCGTCTCCACAGGCTTGGCACCATTGGACGGAATATCAATCTTTGGTCCTTCTGTTGCGGTTTCGGGGCGCATCTGAACTCCATTACCGCCCGTCACAGTGCCGTCCGGAACACCGGGGTTGTTGATCCCTGTTGTTCCTCCAGTCAACTTCCCGAGGTCTTTTCCGGCATCACCCGTTCCACCATGTTCAGGTGCAAGAGGGCCAGAAGTGATCCTTTTTCCCGGCTTTGCAGATTGCGGTTTACCGGAGCTCCCGACCTTCGTCCCCGGAATCGCTGACCTCGCTGGAATCGTAGGGTGCGGCTGGAGCCGCCGAGGTCACAGCTGGCGCGGGCGTTGCCGGTGCCCCAGGTCTCGCTTCTGAGACCTGGGTTCTCACAACCCGACGAATGCAGCCAGCGGGAAGTGGTGTGTTCGTCTGCGGATAAAATTACAGCGACTCAGTCACCGTCACCAGCCTCAACGACGCCCGGCAGCGGGATGCCCATTACCGGCTGCACTTCCGACAGCAACGTGACCTACTTCTCCACCGCTCCCAGTTCACCTCTCCACGCAGAACACGAGCGGAGGCGCATTCAGCGCTGGCAGTCCGCTCGGTTATACCCGACCGCCGAAGATGACGGCAAGAACAACAGCAGACTCTTCCGATTTGGGAATTGTTTGCGGGCGGGTTCCGTCTTGCTCCTGACGTTTCATCTGGTCTCACAAATCCTTCTCAAACAAACTGAACTTTTGTTACGGTGCATTCGAAGGGCGCTGCCGATCAATGCTTTTTGATCGGTGACGCGTTTTGAATCGGGACCGTATTGGGAATGGGGCGAGCTGATTTCCACAGGAAAGACACGATTTTTTGCAATGGAATCTGCAGGGGTAACAGCAGACGAGGTACTAAAGGTTACAGTAATAAAAAACCAGCTAACAGAATGCGGTGCAGTCCTTTACGGGCTTGCCGCTTGTTGTGCGGAGAATCGAAAAATGGAGCTTCTTTTGAGGAAGCTGTCTGGGAATTGGCAGCTTCGACTTTTGTCTGCGGTGAGTCTTGGTGCTCTCGTGGTTTTTGCGGTGATGCTGCCTGAACGCGGCTTTGAGAGCGGCGACAGTTTGCCGACTCAGTTGGTGGCGGGTGCGGACTTAACCGAAAACAATGGACAAGCGTCGCGGGGCGATTCTGCTGACTCAGATGCGAAGGGTGCAACAGCGCCGGTTGCATGGACGGGAGAAAATCACGCTGTCGCTGAAGAGCTGAGCAGGGCGGCGAGACTCTATCTGAATGATCCGCTGCCGAGAGATTTCTCTGAGGCGATTCGAGGGCTTCGGCAGCAGGCTGAAGCCGGGAACCCGATGGCGCAATTTCTTTATGGAAATGCCTTTCAAACCGGGTTCGGGGTTCGGAAGGATGTGGCAGAGACCCTGCGATGGTTTGAAAAGGCGAACACTTCGGGCTCCCGATCCGGACCGAGGGATTTTGAGCAGGCTTTTGACCTGTATAGCAAGATGGCTGAGGACGGCGATGCAGACGCCGAGGTTTACATGGGCCTTTCTTATGATTTTGGCATCAATGTGCCGAGAAGCAGGATGAAAGCTGCTGGATGGTATCGGAAGGCTGCATTGAAAGGCAGGGCCTCGGCCGCGGCCAATCTCGGCGTACTGTATTTCACCGGAGATGGAGTAATGAGGAAGCCGGCAGAAGCAATCTCCTGGTTTCACAAAGCCGCTGAGGGTGGCAGTGTAACGGCGAAATACTGCCTGGGGCGGATGTACTTTCAGGGTGAAGGGGTTGCGGTGAATTATGCAGAGGCCGCCGCGTGGCTGGAGAAGGCGGCGCGACAGGGGAATGCTCCCGCGGGCGTGTTGTTGAGCTCGATGTATGCAACGGGGAAGGGAATCGAGGGCAGCACGGAGAAAGCATATATGTGGATCAACCTTGCTTCCGCCTCTGCGAGGCAGGCGAGGTTTTCCCGGGATGTGGTTGAGGGTGAGATTGCTCCGGCGGAGCTTGCTGAGGGGCAGAGACTGACTCATGAATGGCTGCTGCGTTCAGGGGATCGGAACTTCGGCGACTGAGGCCGGCAGGATGTAATGTCGGGCGTTTTCAGGCCCAAGAATGACGGTTTTGTGAGGATAGATTCAGTTTCGGTGCTGTATCCATCGAGACAGCGGTTGTGATGGCGATTTGGTAATGAAATTCTAATGACTATAGTTCGATTGCGAACGGATTCCGTGCTACTCTTTGTCACATAGTGGAAAGCGGGGTACCTTTCAATGACTACCTGTTTGCACCACGGAGAGGGTTGCAGCCCTCCGGGCGGCCCGATGTACAAGTGCTCGGGATACTACGAACATTCATTTGTCTGCGAAAACTATGTATGTGAGAACCATGTACGGCGCAGCCGTTATGGGACTTTTTGCGAGCAGTGTTATCCGTCGCCCCCGGTATTTGCGAGCCCCAAAGGGGTGAAACGGACGGAACTGGTGGTCAGCATGGCGGTCACCGCGCTCGCGAAGCAGAGACCCGCCCAGCATCGATAGCCAGTTATGGTCGCCGCCCGGCGATCTTAAGTTATCCACAAATGGTGCGCGATAGCCTGTTCGCGCACCGGCGTGGTGGTTTTGCTGCCGAAAGCTATTCTTCCTCCAAATTCGTGTATCTTGTTTGCATTTCTGATCTTGGCGGAGTCAGATTCGATAGAGCATGGACTTTTCCTGGGGAGCGAGTTATGCGATTGGGTGCTAGTGAGGTGTTGGCTCTTTTCGCGATGGCGAGTCTTGTAATGCCGGCGGTAGGACAGGCCACTGCGGGTGCGGATACGGGTTGCGCAACGTTTACTATGCGGGCAGCGGAGAGGACGGTGCATACGCTGGCAAATGGGACGACCATTACCCGTGAGTCGACGCGGATCGAGGCGCAGGATTCTGCCGGTCGAAGATTGACTGTGACGCGCTACGCACGGATGCGGGGCGAAGAGGAGCAATCGGGGTTCTCTGTCTATGATCCGGTCGCACGGACGACCGCTAACTGGATATCACCGGGTGCGAGCAAAGTTGTGACTGTTTCGCCGATGACACCGCTGAAGCCTGGGCAAGTAGTTTCGACGTGCCTGGCGTCTGGGTATCCTCGGAAAGTGAAGCCAGCAACTGCTTCGCCGCCGCTGGCGAAGACTTCACAGCGGACTGATCCCAAGACCGGAACGACCAGAATCACGGAAGATTTGGGAACACAGGTGATTCAGGGAGTAGATACCTACGGGGTGCGGTACACAACTACAATCGCCAGTGGAGCCAATGGTAATGATGCTCCTCTTGTATCGACTGACGAGAGGTGGGTTTCTCCGTCGCTGGGGATAGTGATGCGAGAAGTGACCGATGATCCGCAGGCGGGCCATCACACGATTGAGGTGGAGGAGTTGAGCCTGGGTGAGCCTGATCCGGCCATTTTTCAACCGCCCCCGGATTACGAGATTGAGATTGTGGTGCAGGAACGACATCCGGTTTCGCAGCAGCCATAGCTGGTAGTGGGTCAGTTTGGAAAACTGATCCTCAGGGGCTAAAGCCCCCTTCATGTTCGAGGGTTTATGAACGGGCTAAAGCCCCGTACCCTTCACAACGAATTCACTTGTGTACAGGGTTAAAACCCTGGCCTACCAACCTATACCCTTCAAACTGATCCACTACTCCATAGATCAGACGATCAAACAAGCGGCCCTATTACAGCTAAACTAGAGACTTATGGCAGAAGAGAAAGAATTGCGTTACGAACCGGCCGTGATTGAGCCGAAATGGCAGGCGCGCTGGGCGGCGAATCCGGCGATGTATGCCGCGGATACCCATGAAACAGACAAGCCTAAGTACTATGTGCTGGAGATGCTTCCGTACCCGAGCGGGGCGCTGCACATTGGGCATGTGCGGAACTATTCGATTGGCGATGCGCTGGCGCGGTACATGTGGATGCAGGGGTATAACGTGCTGCATCCGATGGGGTGGGATGCGTTTGGGCTGCCGGCAGAAAATGCAGCGCTGAAGAACAATACTCCACCGAGGGAGTGGACGCTGCAGAACGTTGCGGCGATGAAGCGGCAGATGCTGCGGCTTGGGCTGGGGTATGACTGGGCCAATGAGGTGACGACGTGTCTGCCGGATTATTACCGGTGGAATCAGTGGTTCTTTTTGCGGATGTATGAGCGCGGGCTGGCGTACCGGAAGCAGAGCAAGGTGAACTGGTGTTCTCTGTGCCAGACGGTGTTGGCGAACGAGCAGGTGGTGGATGGATGCTGCTGGCGGCATGAGGACAACATTGTCGAGCAGCGCAACCTGGAGCAGTGGTTTTACCGGATTACGGCTTATGCGCAGGAGTTGCTGGAGGGGCTGGACAAGCTGGAGGGCTGGCCGGAGAAGGTTCGCACGATGCAGCGGAACTGGATCGGGCGGAGTGAAGGAACTGAGGTTGATTTCGGTGTAGAGGGAATTGAGGCCGAGAAGATTCGCGTGTTTACTACGCGGGTTGACACGATCTTTGGAGCGACGAGCGTGCAGCTCGCGCCGGAGCATCCACTGGTGCCGGTGTTGACTGCTGGCGACAAGGATGTGGAGTTGCGGATCAGCGCGATGATCGATGAGCAGAAGGTGGCTCGGGAGACGAACAACCTGGGCGCGATTGATAAGGATGGTGTGTTTACGGGGCGGTATGCGGTGAATCCCTATAACGGCGAGCGCGTGCCGATCTGGGTGGCTAACTATGTGCTGATGGAGTATGGGACGGGCGCGATTATGAGCGTGCCGGGGCATGACGAGCGGGATTACGAGTTTGCGGCGAAGTATGGGTTGGAGATTCGGCAGGTGATTCGGTCTGTGGCTGAGTTGGAAGAAGAGACACCGCTGCCGTTTGTTTCTGAACAGGGAGTTCTTGTTAACTCGGGCGAGTTTGACGGGCTGATTTGTGAAGAGGCGCAGAACAAACTGCAGGAAGTGGCGGTGGCTGGCGGGTTTGGTGAGGCTAAGGTGACTTTCCGGTTGCGGGATTGGGGGGTTAGCCGGCAGCGGTACTGGGGCACGCCGATTCCGATGGTGAATTGCCCGACGCATGGGCTCGTGCCGGTGCCGGATGAGCAGTTGCCGGTGTTGCTGCCGGAGCAGATTGAGATTACTCAGGAGGGTGGGTCGCCGCTGGCGAAGGTGCCGGCGTTTTTCAATACGACTTGCCCAAAGTGCGATGGTCCTGCGACGCGCGAGACGGACACGATGGATACCTTTGTCGATTCGAGCTGGTACTTCTACCGGTACACGGACGCGAGGAATTCGAAGGCGCCGTTTGATTCGGCGAAGGTGGGGTATTGGTTTCCGATTGATCAGTACATTGGCGGGGTGGAGCACGCGATTCTGCATTTGATTTATTCGCGGTTCTGGACGAAGGTGATGCGCGATCTGGGGATGGTCACGAACGACGAGCCTGCGACGCGGCTGTTTACGCAGGGGATGGTGATCAAGGACGGCGCGAAGATGTCGAAGTCGCGGGGGAATGTGGTTTCTCCGGACGAGATGGTCGGGCGCTATGGGGCGGATGCGACGCGGATGTATGCGCTGTTTGCGGCGCCTCCGGATCGGGATCTGGACTGGCAGGAGGATGGAGTTGCGGGGGTCAGCCGGTTTCTGGCGAGGGTCTACAGACTGGTGCGGAGGTTTGCGTCGGTGGCTGTGGCGGCGAAAGGTGCTGAGGTGGGAGTGCCGAGTGGAGTGTCGCTGACGCTGCTGCGGAAGATGCACCAGACGGTGGCGAAGATTACGCAGGATTTTGGCGGGCGGTGGCACTTTAATACTTCGATTGCCGCGGTGATGGAGCTGGTCAACGAGATGATGGCGGCTGATGCTGCTATGGCGGACGGGGAGGTTCCGGGCGCGGTGGTGGCGGAGCTGATGCGGACGCTGGTGCTCTTGATTGCGCCGTTTGCGCCGTTTCTTTCGGCAGAGTTGTGGGAAGAGCTTGGCGAGCAGGGCGATGTCTTGCGCGCGAAGTGGCCGGCCTCGGATGCTGCGCTGGCGAAGGAAGATGAGATTGAGATTCCGGTGCAGATCAATGGGAAGTTGCGGTCGCTGGTTCGCGTGGGTGCGGATGCGAACAACGCGACGATTGAGACGACGGCGCTGGCTGACGTGAAGATCATTGAGTGGCTGGCGGGGAAGAAGCCGGTGAAGGTAATTGTGGTGCCGGGTAAGCTGGTTAACCTGGTTGTGAAGTGATGGGTGGTGAAGTAGTTCGGGAAGAGGATTCGCCGGCGGCGAGGCGGATTCGCGCTACTCAGAAGCTTGTGGATCACATGGGGTTCTGCTGGCGGCATCCTTCGTTGACTGCGATTGAGGTTGCGTGGCGGTGGATCTTTGGTGTGCCGTTTTTACTGGTCTGCTGGGGACAGGTGCAGCAGATACTGGTGCGGGTCCCGCCTTCTTCGGCTGGGCTTGATCGCCTTAGTTTTCAGAACCCGTGGGTTTCGTCGGTGATTCTGGCGGAAGCTGTGGGAGTGTATCGGCCAACGGTGTTTGAGGCTTTGCGCTTGCTGCTGCCGGTTGCGGTGGTGGTGTGGGCGATTGCTTCGGGTGTCGGGCGGACGCTGGTGCTTTGGCGGATGGAGCGAGTGGACGCGGCAGAAACAGGAACGCCCGGGTGTTCGTTGAGCTTTCTTTCGCGGAAGATTCCGGGTGTGATTGTTCTGCAGGGGCTTTGGCTGGTAGCGCTGCTTGGCTGTTTTTGGCTGTGGTATTGCGCGGCGGGCTGGGCGGCGGAGACGCACTTGCTCTCAGGCGCTGAGCCGGATCTGGTGGGATATCTTTGCTGGCTGATCTTTTTATCGCTTGGGGTGTTTGTAGTGTGGGCAGCGGTTAGCTGGACTCTCGCGATTGCGCCGTTGATTTATCTGCTGGAGAGGTCTTCTATTGCAGGTGCGCTTGGACGGAGCTTCCGACTCGGTAAAGGATTGAGCAGCAAGCTGGCTGAAGTGAACCTCGTGCTGGCGATTGTGAAGATTGCGCTGATTGTACTGGCTATGGTGTTTTCGGCTGCGCCGCTGCCTTTCAGTGATGAGTTTGGACCGCAGGCCATGCATGGGTTGTACGTGGTGATTGCGATCGCTTTTCTGATCGGTAATGATTATTTTCATGTGGTGCGGCTGCGGAGTTATGCAGCGCTGTGGCGGGTGTATCGAAGGAACTAGACAGCAGTGGTAAACGCAGGCCGACTTGTGAGGACTGAGTTCGAACCTCAATGAGTGATTCGGCGATTTGGCATTCGTTGAGAGAATCGGTCTCGTGTCCCGAGGTCTGGCTAGCTCAATGCCTTTGCGAGCCGGATGAGTCCTTGCCGTATCGCAAACTCGTCGAATCCGCCAAAGCCGAGAAGCAACGCATTTGGATCGGGACGCCTCAGAGTGCATCGATCGACGGCGAGAACCTCAATACCCTGGGCCGCCGCCAGCTCTTCCGCCCGTCGTGAAGTCATTCCGTCCTTGAGGTACCCGATCGTGTAGAGGCCTGCCCTGACGTTAGAGATCTCAAGCAACCCACCCAGATGTTGCCTGGCTCCTTCCATGAGTGTTGCGAGGCGCTCCGCATACAGACTCCTCATCCTACGCAGATGACGCGCGAAATGCCCGTCTACGATGAAGTCGCAAAGCACCGCCTGGTCAAAGGATGAATTCCGGAAATCGGTTCGGTAGCGAAAACTCAGGAAGAAATCTATTAACGGCGCAGGTAATACCACGTAGCCCACGCGTAAGGCTGGGAATAGCGTCTTGCTGAACGATCCGACGAAAATAACGCTTGAGTTATTATCGAGGCTTTGCAGAGCAGGCACAGGCGGTCCCTCAAACCTGTATTCGCTGTCATAGTCATCTTCGATAACAAAAGCGCCGGCGCGTGAGGCCCAGCTAAGAAGGGCCATCCGCCGCTCCAGCGACATCGTTACCCCCAGCGGGAATTGGTGAGCCGGCGTTACGTACGCTCCCTTCGCATCCGGACAGATCTTAATTCCGGCGGAAACAGACAGCCCTTCATCATTCACTGGTACAGCAATAATCCTGGCTCCGACATTGTCAAACGCGATTCTAGCTCCGAAATATCCAGGATCCTCCATCCATATCGGATCGCTCTTTTTCAAGAGCAGCCGTGCCAGCAGGTCGAGCGCCTGTTGTATTCCGGAAACGATGACGATTTGTTCCGCAGTGCATCGCACCCCACGTGACGTGCGCAAATACTCTGCGATTGCGTCGCGCAATGGACGATACCCACGCCGATCAGCCTCTTTCTTTAACCACGACCTGAAATTACGTGCCCGGTCTGCGGCAATACGTCCCCAAACTTCAGACGGGAATTCGTTGATGGCCGGAACCCCGATCCGAAAGGGGCGGATTCCCTCAACAAAAGCCAGGTCAATCCAGGGTTGCGGCCGTTTATATGTGGAAATGACGCGACGAATGTATGCCGGTATCGTGGTTGCCTGGCGGGCCGGCCGGGGCGCCTCCACACGATTGACCCACGTACCGAATCCGACACGGGAGGTGACATACCCCTCAGCTTGTAAACGCTCCAGAACGCTAACGACTGTGCCTCGGGAGAGTTCATATTGGCCGGCGAAATCTCTGGACGCTGGCAGTCTGGCTCCTGGCGCGAGCCGACCGTCAAGAATGGCAGAGCGCAGTTCGCCGTACAACCAATTGGTCAGGGTCTGGTGGCGCGACCGGCTTTTGAGAGTGAGCTCGAACGAGCTAACGGCTTTAGGCATTTCAAATGGTCCAATAGATTTTACGAAAATGGCTCTGTTCGATGTACCACTGCGGCCATACTATCAGTACTGAACTCGAGAACCCATGTATCGTTTTGGCTTCTCGCTAAGCGACTCACGGGAGATCAACAGATGAAGGTTGGCGTTTGGTTCTATGGCTTGGGCACTGCTCTTACCGGCATTCTGGATATTGCCTGGGGTGATTTCGACCCCTCTCATCAGCCCATCAAAGCTCTGGGCGTGAGTCTTCCTGGTCAACACATACTGGCATACGTCGCGGGCGTCTGGCTGGTCGCAGCGGGTCTTGCAATTTTGTGGCGGCGCACCGCAAGGATTGGCGCCGCGGCATCCGCCATCGCTTACTTGATTTTTGCAACATTTTGGCTAGCTCGGTACTATGCCGGGATTCATGCGCTTGGCTGGCGAATCGACGTCTTATTAGGCGTCACTTTCGGGCTCGCCCAACAGCTAATGCTGGTCGCTCCGGCGGCAATCGTTTATGCCTCCACCGCCTCACCCGATTCCCCATTACAAAGGAGAGCAGCTATCGCCGCACGTTGGATGCTGGGATTGCCTCCTGTCATCTTCGGCTTATTTCACCTCATCGGCCTTCGCGTCTTCGCGACCATCGTCCCGCACTGGATGTCGTTTGGATATTTTTGGGCGGCGCTGACGGGGATCGCCTTCTTCCTGGCAGGATGTGCAATTTGCTCGGGAATTATGGATGTCCTGGCGGCCAGGCTTCTTGCGTTGATGCTGTTGTTGTTTGAAGGTTTTGTAGAAATACCTCCTATTTTTATCCGACTGCACAATCAGGCAACATGGGGCGCCGCCGTCTACAATGTGGCTGCGATAGGGGCCTGCTTGATATTCGCCGAGTTTCTCGTAAGCCGCGCAGATCGAAGACGAATCGGTCCCGCCGAGAATGTCACCATGTCGCGCCCCGATCCGGTGGTTGCGTGATTGAGCAACGCGTGGTCGTCGGTGAACATTAGGGTTGCCTTCGTCTCGGTGATGACTTCAGGCCTCAGCACTCATTGAAATAAGTTATGCGGCGAAAGACCGATTAGTAATGAAAAACGCGATTGTGATGAGCGGTGCATTACCGTGACAAGGTAGCCTCGAGTTACCAATAAATCCGATCTAAGCGACCAGGGAAAGTGGGAGCAGTCATGGCCAGGGGGTGTATTTGAACCGTGGCTGCATGCCGGAAATGATCCCCACATCTGACGGGGAGCCGTCAGATGTGGGGAGCACGACAGAGTTACAGCTTCAGTGTCACCATGGCATCATCGATCGTCTTGGCCAATTTGGCGTCCTCGTTACCGTAGGCGTCGTGCCAGCGCCACCACTTGTAGCGTGGCGTCTTGGGATAGCCCTCCGGCGAGTCCTCCCAATCTTCCTGCCGTCCCAGTGGCGTGATATCCAGGTAGCTCCACAAACTGCCCATGGCTTCATCGCCGCGATTGTTGATGTAGTACGTGCGGAAGATCCTGTCGTTCTCGTCACGGAAGAAGACGTTGTGACCATGCCACAGGTCGACGCCGAAGTCCTTATCAAAGTCGTCGACGATGGTATACCAAGGAATCTGGTGCCAGCCCATGCGCTGTTTGAGACGGGCAATATTTTCCTGCGATCCGCGTGAGGCGTAGGCCAGGGTGGTATCTCGCGCGTGCAGGTGGGAGAGATGCGAGACCTGGTCTGCACCAAGCGAGCAACCGACGCATGCGTGGTCGGGCCAGCCGTAGACGTTCGAATCGTAGAAGGCGCGATAGAGCACGAGCTGCCGCCGGCCTTCGAAGAGATCGAGCAGCGAGACCTCCCCCTGCAGACCTTCGAAGACGTACTCCTTTTCGACCGCGAGCCACGGCATCCGCCGCCGTGCCGCCGCCAGCGCATCGCGCGCGCGGGTGTGTTCCTTCTCCTTGACCAGCATCTCCTGCCATGCCTTCTGCCATTCCTCCGCCGACACTACCGGAGGCTTCGTCAACTTTGCGATCTGCTCATTGCTCGTCATTGTTTCCTCCTTGTTCGCGCTCGCGCGCTTTCCTGTTCCAGAACTTTGCGACAGCGAGCGCGGAAACACCGCCTGTCGAGACAGCACCCGCCGCGATCCATACCACGGTCGCCATACAGAAAGGACACATGGCTACGTACCTGCCTTCTCCGCGGCTGCTGTGCGGATGCGTCCGATCAACTGGTTCCAGCCCGCCTCCACGCCGCGCTCCTGCTCGCCCACCCAGCCGATCGCACGGTGCACGAAGCGCATGCGCGTCACACCGTTTTCTTTGGTGAGGCGATATTGGAGGTTCGAAACGGCGGGATTCGACATAAAGAGAGGTCCTGAAATTTCGAGCAGCGATGGTGTCTTGATGGCCTGTACCGTACCCCAGAAGTGCCCGGTGTTGTTGCCCAGATCGCGATACCATCGCCCGCCAGGCCACGCTTCAAGCACCATCGGCATCGGCTTTTCGGGAGTGGAGTTTAACGGTCCCATCTGTTCGAGGATTGTCTCGAAGACGATGTCGATGGGGGCCGCGATCTCCTCTTCCTTGATGATCTCGAAGGCCTGCAGTACGCCTTCCTTCATAGTGGCTGCCATTACTCCTCCTTCTTTTGGCTTGAGTCATCGTCCAGGCGAATCAGTTGTTCAAGCGCCTTGCGCTCGGCGCGCTGCTTGATCTGGTCAACCTGGTTTGTCCAGTAGCGTTCGAAGACCTTCATCCAGTCGTGCACAGGCTTCAGGCCGTTAACGTCAAGGCGGTACATTCGATGCTGACCCCGCTTGACCACCGTCACCACGCCGGCCTTGCGCAGTGCGCCGAGGTGCTTGGAGACGGCAGGCTGGGCCATTTTCATGCGAAGGACAATCTCGTTGACGGCATAGTCCTGGCCGTCAGCCAGCACGGCGATTACCTCGCGCCTCCGTGGTTCGGCGATGGCACTGAAGACATCCGTTGGGTGGGCCTTTCGTGTCATACAATTAATATATTCCTGTTTAGGAATATGTCAAGTTGCAAGATAAGAAAAAATATGTACCGGGACCCGCTAGCCGGGCGTGGCGCTCTTTTCGATCAGATCAGATTGGCCGGATAACGGGAATGGCCGGATCAGGGACAGGGGAAGTTCCAGCACCGGTTCCACCGCCGGTGGAGGCCAGAATTGCGCGGCGTTCTTTCGTTACGTCCAGTCCAATCTGCAGAATGGAACGAAAGGAGTTGAAGGACTCCTGCGACATCTTATCCTTATCCAGATCATGGACAGCCTTGGTGAGAGTGGCCAACAGTTCGCGCCAGATATCTATGAGCGGAGCTTCGGTTTCCACTTCCTGTACCGCAGCGATCAGGGCCACCACCCGATTGTTATATTGATCCGCGGCATTCTTCTGCCGCCGTTGCATCCAACGATTGAGCTCCCAGATCCAGGAGGCGACCATCAGCGCCACGGTCAGGATGAGGCCTATGTAGTCAGCGTGAGCGACCAGGAACGATGGCTTGTCTTTGTTGTAGTAGCTGGCAGCTCCGGGATGCAGCGCGGGCCCGAACCAGCTTGCAGCTCAGGCTGGCGCACCTGCACTAGCAGCAGGCGAACATCGTTCAGATGCGCCGGAATCTCCTGCATCATCTCCTGCCTGCGCTCCATGAGTACACCGGTTATGGCTCGTATCGCATCGGCTTCGCACTGTCGAGCGCCAGCAGCGTGCGGTGAACTGCGACGGTGGGCAGGTCGCGATCCGGCACGGGTGGATTTCCGAGATAGGCACCCTCGGGAATCAATGCCGGATTGAAGGCTGGGTGCTTGATCTTCATCGCTACGGCATGCTCGATGGGTAGAAATCGGACATTGCTGGTGTGCACCAGTTGCTGAATGGATGGATTGCCGAGGGCACGGACGCGAAAGATAGCGTCGGCCTGGCCGTTCAGAAACGCCTGGTCCGCGGCCGCGTCGCTTGAACCGGTAAAGTCGAAATCCGGCTCATGAAGGCCGAAGTGCTCGGCGACTCGAAGGAACGACTGAAACTGTCCTCCGCTCCGCGCGAGAGCGATTCGCTTGCCACGCAAGTCCGTTAGCCGTTGGGCCGGTGAATCCTTGCTGACCATCAACTGGAAGGCGTCGTCGTAGAGGGCCGCCACAATTCGCGCTGTGGGCCCAGGCAGGATGTCGGCCTGCGCTGTTGCCAGTTGCGCCCGCCCCTGGCCAAGCATCGCCAGGTTTTCAACCGTCCCACCGGTCTCGACAAGGTTGATACGGATTCCGGGATAATGGCGCTCCACAACTGTCTTGAGCGCGCTGTCCAGGATATAGCTCTCGCCGTGTGAGTCCCCGGCTGCGAGGGTCAGATATTGCGTGCGGGCCTGTTGCCAGAAGAGAGCCGCGATGCCGATGACAAGACTCACGCTTACCACTGCCAATGTGATAGGCAAGATCCGATTGAGGTCCAATTTGGCCATGCCTCAGGATGCGCGCGCATCGTTAACAGATCATGAGTGCAGGCTTTGGACGGGGCATTTTCTGCGGCCTCCGGGCTGCGACAGGTACCGGGAACGCGCTTGTCGGAAGGTTCTTTTCGTTGGCGGGTCTTTTATGCCGGGTTTAAGAACGGAAAAAAGACGCCGTGCTTGTGCACGGCCAGGACTTACGCGATACTCACAGCCCCTGTCGCAGGCTGGTTTTCAAACGTTCGGTGATACACTTCGCTCGGGAAGACGACGATCCATGAAACCACCATCGAACGTCAAGACGCCAGCGCAATACATCGCCTCACTCCCCGTCGATCGTGCGAAGACGATCGCGACGGTGCGCGCACTCGTGAACAAGCACATTCCGCGCGGCTACGATGAATGTCTCGTCTGGGGCACGATCGGCTGGACGATCCCCCTTTCTCGATATCCAGACACTTACAACAAGCAGCCGATCCGCTACGTCGCGCTCTCGTCGCAGAAGAACTACTGCTCGCTCTACCTGATGGGCGCGTTTTGGAGTGCAAGTCAGCTCGAGCAGTTGAAGGCGGCGTTCAAGGCGACGGGAAGAAGCTCGACATGGGAAAGTGTTGCGTTCATTTCGAGTCGCCGGACGATTTGCCGCTCGAAGCAATTGGCGAGCTGATCTCGGCGATTTCGAGCGAGAAGTGGATCGAGATGTACGAACAATCACGCATGATGACCAAGGCGGGGCAGGCGCAGATGGCGAAGCAAGGCGCGCCCCATCGGCAAGCAAGGTGGCCGCCAAGCGCGTCGACACAAAGCGTCGGCGGTAAACTTTCCCACCATGGCTCGCCGATACCGGGCCACCATGTTTTCTATTGCTGTTGCGGGTGCCCTGGCGATTGCGGCGTGTAGCGCGGACGGCGTTGGCGAGGGAGGCGATGTCTTCATCGCTGGAGCGCGAGGACGTTGGACAAACAGGAACTTACCCAAAATTGAGAGGTCACTTCCTCCTGGTCTCCCGGGATTGACTCTCCATCGGCTATTGCGCGGAGTGGGGAGACTCGACTGCCCAGTCACCGTTCGTTCCTTTGGCGAGGGTGGCGGTAGCTGACTGGATCGTTGTGTCAGCAGCAAGCTTAGGAAAAGCCCTCATCGATTCGGGTTTGCTGACCCAGTCGGGAATGCCTAAAACTTCGTAACGGTAATTGACGGTATATTGCGTAGGGTTGGCGGAGTCGTTGGGGGTGGCCTTCTCGACGGCGGTGGCGTTGAAGTGTCCGAAGCAGAAGTTGCCGTAACCGGGCTGGTTGGCTTCGGGAGTCCAGGAGGAGTGTCCCTTATCGGAAAGGTTGTAAGTATTGACTCGTTTGGAGCCAGCGAGAAAGTTCCCCTTTTCCTCGGACACACGAAGGAAAAGGCCAGCATCGGTGAGAGCCTCGAAGGCGCGAATCCTATCGTCCTTGGAGGGGTCGACCTTGGCAGGCAGCTTAACTGGTTCAGGCCAGACGCATTCGTGCCGCCCGACGAAAGATTTGTTAATCGCGGATATGAATTCCGCGTGATCGACTTGTTTCCTGCAACCGGTCGCACATCCGAAGAGCCCGGTCAACACGAGCGCCAGGACGATTCTTTCCCGCATCCCAATTTACCTCTACGGCTTAGATGCGAAAAAAATGGGATTGAAACGAACGAGTCCCTGACTAGCATTCAAAAAGAAGAAAGATCCACCAGGCGGCGCTCTGCGGATTAGTAACTGTAAACGAGCTTGTGGGAAATCACCGGGCGTCAACCTCCGATTGGCAGGCTAACAGGAGTTGATAGACAATGGCTCTTTTGTTCCCTGGTGCAAGGATGTCTGGATCTGTCGATTCGGGCTGAGCCAGCGCCGGTTGGCGCTGCATCTTTACAGGGGGGCTGTGTCCCTGCCACACTAGGGAGTGGACACCCAAAGCATTGTTATCCTGGATTTTGGCTCGCAATATACGCAATTGATCGCGCGCCGGATTCGTGAGTTGAATGTCTTTTCGGCTGTGCTGCCCTGCACGGCTTCCATTGCTGAAATTAAGAGTTATACGCCGGTGGGGATTATTCTCTCGGGCGGGCCGTGTTCTGTGTATGACGCGGATGCGCCGGATGCCGATCCGGCTGTCCTGGCGCTGGGATTGCCGGTGTTGGGGATCTGCTATGGGCTGCACTTTATTGTGCATCACCTGGGCGGGAAGGTTCGCTCGGCCGATAACCGCGAGTATGGGCACGCAGAGGTGACTGTTGAGGATTGCGAGACTCCGCTGTTTACCGGCCTGCCGGGCAAACTGCAGGTGTGGATGAGCCATGGGGACGAGGCGTTGGAATTGCCGGAGGGATTCCATCGGACAGCGATTACCTCGAATGCGCTTGCGGGTATTGCGAATGAAGAGCGGAAGATCTGGGCTGTGCAGTTTCATCCGGAGGTACACCACACGCCGCTAGGGCCGCAGTTGTTGCGGAATTTTGTCTTCGGAATTTGCGGAGCAAAGGGTGACTGGACGGCAGCGCACTTTATCGAGTCGACGGTAAGTTCGATTCGGGAGAAGGTGGGTGCGGGGCATGTGCTGTGCGCGCTGTCGGGAGGCGTGGATTCATCAGTGGCGGCGGTGCTGGTCCATCGCGCGATTGGCGATCAACTGACTTGTGTGTTTGTGAATAATGGTGTGCTGCGCAAGAACGAGTTTGCGCAGGTGACGAAGAACCTGCGAGACAAGTTGGGGCTGAACCTGGTTCCGGTGGATGCGAGTGAGCGGTTTCTGGCGAAGCTGGCAGGTGTTACCGATCCGGAGACCAAGCGCAAGGTTATTGGGCGCGAGTTTATTGCTGTATTCGACGATGAAGCGACACGGATTGCGGAACAGACGGGTGGGGTCGACTGGCTGGTGCAGGGGACGCTTTATCCGGACGTGATTGAGTCGTCGAGTGTGCGTGGGCCTTCACAGACGATCAAAAGCCATCACAATGTTGGCGGGCTGCCTGAGCAGATGAAGATGAAGCTGATTGAGCCGCTGCGGGACTTGTTCAAGGATGAGGTTAGGCGTATTGGCCGCGATCTTGGGATGCCGGAGAATATTCTTTCGCGGCAGCCGTTTCCGGGGCCGGGGCTTGCGGTTCGCATTCTTGGAGAGGTGACTGCGGAGCGGGTTGCGATACTGCAGGAAGCCGACGATATTGTGGTGATGGAGATCAAGGCTGCGGGGCTTTATTCGAAGGTGTGGCAGAGTTTTGCAGTGCTGCTGCCGGTGCGCAGTGTGGGCGTGATGGGCGATCAGCGGACTTATGCGAATACTTGTGCGATTCGCGCGGTTCACTCGGAGGATGGGATGACGGCGGATTGGGTTCCGCTGCCGTATGAGGTGCTGAAGCGGATTTCAAGCCGGATTGTGAACGAGGTGCGGGGGATCAACCGCGTGGTGTATGACATTACTTCGAAGCCTCCCGGGACGATTGAATGGGAGTAGGCAAGGTTATCGTCAGCCATCCTACTGGCAATGCGAATGTAGCCGCTGTCGCAAGGGCTTTGTTCGACGAGGAGCTGCTTGCAGCCTTTTTTACCTGTGTTGTCTGGCGGCCGGAGAGCGCCCTGGCTAAGCTCACGCCTGGGCCTGTGAAACGTATCTTCGAGCGGAGGGCGCGCATTCAGCTTCCGCCGGGACTGGTGCGGACGCGACCGCTGCGTGAGTTGGCCCGCCATTTCTATGCGCGAGCAGCAAGGAAGAATCGCATCGCGGATTTCCGGCACCCGCTTTCGATCGATGGGGTGTATCGCGATCTTGATAGCTATGTTTCGCGAAGCCTGGGCGAGTACCCGGAGGTACGCGCGGTCTATGCGTATGAGGACGGGGCTGTGCGCCAGTTTCGCCGGGCGCGTTCGCTGGGCATTCATTGCATCTATGATCTGCCGATTGGTTATTGGCGAGCGGTCAGGAAGGTCTGTGCGGAAGAAGCGGAGTTACAGCCGGGATGGAAGGGGACCCTCAAGGCGCTTACTGACAGCGATGCCAAGTGCGCGCTGAAAGACGAAGAGCTTGCGCTGGCTGATACGGTCGTTGTTCCCAGCACGTTTGTGAAAGAAACGCTGGGGATGTATCCGGGGACGAAGAAGGTAGTGGTGAACCCGTTTGGCGTTCCGGCGAATATTGCTGCGCCAAAGCCGATGACGAGTTCGGATCAGCCGCTGCGTGTTCTGTATGTTGGATCGCTGACTCAGAGGAAGGGAATCGCCTATCTTTTTGAGGCGATCGAGAAGGTGGGAAAGGCTGTTACGCTGACGGTCATTGGCCGCAAGGCGGGCGAGAGCGAATCGCTGAACAAGTACTGCCAACAGCATCATTGGATCTCTTCGCTGCCGCATCACGAGATCCTTTCCGAGATGCGAGCGCATGACGTTTTCGTTTTTCCGTCGCTCTTTGAGGGGCTGGCGCTGGTTCAGGGTGAAGCGCTGTCGCAGGGGCTTCCGGTAATCACCACGCCTAACTCAGGGGGCGGCGACATTATGCGCGATGGAGTGGATGGATTTATTGTGCCGATTCGCGACGCGGAGGCGATTGCGGCACGATTGCTGCAACTGCATGATGATCGCGAGTTGCTGCGGGCGATGAGCGATTCTGCGCTGGAGCGGGCGGGGCAGCTTAGCTGGAAGGCTTATGAGGAGCGGACTGCTGAGTTGGTTCGTGAGGCTATATCTATATAAGGTTGCTGCGGGCGTCTCTAATCCTTGGGTAGCCGTGACGCTCCCCGCCTGCGAATGAGAGCCGGATATATATCGGCTAGAGATATATCTGCAACGGGAATATTCAGGGGATCCGATGAGCACCATTTTGCGAAGAGCCAACCATATTTGAGCGAGGTCAGTGCTTTCTTTCCAGAGTGATGACCAGGTCGACGGTGCGCGTATCTTCGTGGAGACGGATTGAGTAATGCATATCGACGGTAGTGAAGAAGCGCTCGAGTTGAGGATCGACGTCGTGGGTGGCGGTCATGCTGAGCACTGCACCTTCGTTGAAGACTGAGCCTGCGGGCATTTTGAGGGCTGCCTGAATTCTGGCGCGGAGGTCGTCGGTTACGTTGTCGATTCGAAGCGTGCCCATGTTATAGACGGGACCGGGAACTGCGGTTACCAGATAACTGACTGTGTATTGAGCGCGGTCGAAGGTGGGTGTGGAGATGACTTCGGCTCGCATGTATCCCTTGTTGTGATATTGGCGAACGAGGAATGTCCAGTTGGTGCGAAGGGCCACGAGAGAGGCGATGCTGCCCGCGCGAAGTCCAGATTGCTTGTCGAAGGTGGATTGCGAGACGACCAGGTCAGGAGCGAGTTGCACCGCGCCGAGCTTGTATTGCGGACCAGGATCGACGGTTACTACAAAGGGAATATTTATCGACTGAGGGTCGACGGCGATATCGGTATCCGGCGTGGCGTGTGCTTTTACTTCAAGGTATCCGCGTTCGCCGTAGAAGTTGGTCAGAGATCTTTCGAGCAGGCTGCTGGTGCCCCCGATGCTGTACGTGGTACCGATTGCCTGGCCAAGGATCACGCGAGCTTTGCTGGCGAGATCGTCAGAGGTGCCGTTCCATTGAATTTCGCCGACACGAACTTCGGGATTGGTGATGGTCAGGCTGACAGCGGCGACTTTACCTGACGCCGAGTAAGGTGTGGCGGAGATGGTGGCCTGGATGTTTTTGGCGGCGAGTTCCTCGATGAGTGCTGACCGCACGCTGTTGGTGAATGGTCCATCGAGGGGGACTTTGCCGCGATAGAGAGGGAGGCGTGCGCGTAGTTTTGTGTCGGCGTCGGCGGCGATGGCGGGAGGGAAATTCTCAAGCCGCAAGGGATAGAGGTCGTTGGCGGGGACGATTTGAAAGACGAGATCTGTGCCGTTGAAGTTGAAGTGGATGTCTTCGAAGAGGCCGGTATCCATGAGGCGCTTGGCTGAGTCGTTGACGTCGGCTGCTGTTATTGTTGCGCCTTTCTTCAGGCCTGCGGCTTCAGCGAGCTCTGCGTCGGTGTGGTCGGGGTCTCCTTTGAACTGGATGGTTTTGGGCTGGAGGGACTGCGCAGCGGCGAGCGAGACGATGGAAGGTAACAAGGCTGCAGTCAACAGGAATGTATAGCGATGTAGACGGGACATATTGGCGAAAGATTATCAAATTCCCACGGCGGGTGCACTGTCACTCAACTTGTTGCAGAGCGCAGGGCGGCTATCTCGCTTGTGAGCTGATCGAGGCGGCGGAGCAGTTCGGCGTGCTGACGTTCGCTCATGTCGGGTTCGTGGCCTTCGACGTAGAAGTTTCCGGTGGGCTCGAGCTGGCAGATGGCGACGTCTTTTAGATGGGTGAAGCCCTGGCGGTGGACTGCGGAGATGAGCTCATCTTCGGTGAGGGATTCTCGCTGCATGGCCTTTGGGTCCAGCTCGCCATCGCGGATGAGTACCGTCGATTTGCCTTCGACGACCCGGGTCCACTTGGGGTGGCGATAGAGGGTGTTGGCGATGAGCCAGTTGATGCCGAGCAGGGAGATTGCGCCGATGATGCCTCCGCTAACGGTGTTGTCGTCGCCGATGATAGCGTTCTGGACGGTGTTGGAGAGTGAGAGCAAGACGACCAGGTCGAAGGGATTGAGGTTGGCGAGTTCGCGCTTGCCGAAGAGGCGTAGAAGAACGACGAGCGAGAGATAGACGAGGATCGGCCTCACGAGCTTTTCGATGATAGGCAGTTGGAGGCCGAACATGTGGCTCATCGAGTCGTGGATAGATTGCGAAATGTCTGGCAGGAGCATGAGAGTCATCTGTGTGTCTCCGAGGCTGCAGTGATTTGAAACTTTGGGTATATGGTCGTGCAGGGCAAGCAGGTAAGGCAAGTGTATGGCAGGGAGTTTCGAGGGTGGTGAATTGATGAGGCAAAGATAAAGGCCGCTCCCTTGAGGGAAGCGGCCTTTGTAGAGAAGTGTGAGAGATTAGTGGGCGCCGACGAGCGACGGGCGGGTTTCGAGGGTGCCATTGGCGTAGCCTTCGCGCATCTGCTCGATGGTCTTGGGCGTGTAGTCGCCGGCGTGGCCAGCCTGGCCGAACTGGGTCATGCGTTCAGCAACGACCTTCTGCATGGCTTCGCGGGCGGGCTTGAGGTAGTCGCGCGGGTCGAACTTTTCAGGCGTCTCAAAGAAGACCTTGCGGATGGCGCCGGTGATGGCGAGGCGGCTGTCGGTGTCGACGTTGATCTTGCGGACGCCGTTTTTGATGCCAAGCTGAATCTCTTCGACGGGAACGCCCCAGGTGGGCTTGAGGTGACCGCCGTACTGATTGATGATGTCCTGCAGATCTTTGGGCACCGAAGAACTGCCGTGCATGACGAGATGAGTCTTGGGTAGGCGGTTGTGGATCTCGATGAGAAGGTCCATTTTGAGTACCTTGCCGTCGGGCTTTTTGGAGAACTTGTAGGCTCCGTGGCTGGTGCCGATGGCGATGGCGAGTGCGTCAACGCCGGTGCGCTCTGCGAACTCTACGGCCTGATCTGGATCGGTGACGTGCTCGAGGCCGGTGCCGCCTGCTCCGTGTCCGTCTTCGATGCCACCGAGGACGCCGATTTCGCCTTCCACAGTGACTCCGCGGGCGTGGGCAAACTCGACGACGCGACGAGTGACTTCGACGTTCTCTTCAAAGTCGGTCGGGGTCTTGCCGTCTTCTTTTAAGGAGCCATCCATCATGACGCTGGTGAATCCGAGCTCGATGGCACTCTTGCAGGTCTCGTAGCTGTTGCCGTGGTCCTGATGCATGGCGATGGGAATCTCAGGATAGAGATCGGCGGCGGCGAGCATGAGGTGGTAGAGAAACTTGTCCTGCGAATATTGGCGGGCCCCGCGGCTGGCCTGAATAATAACGGGGGATTTGGTGGCCTGGGCGGCCTGCATGATGGCTTGAATCTGTTCCATATTATTGACGTTGAAAGCGCCGACGCCGTATCCGCCTTTGGCGGCCTCGTCGAGTAGCTGGCGCATGGAAACTAGAGGCATGGGTTTCTCCTTCCGGGTGCTCCGTCGCTTGCAGGTATAGGTCTAAGGCGACAGGGCAATCGTCCTTATGGTAACAGAGAGCAGGAGTGGGATTTGGATGGGGTCAACGCTGTGGTAGTGCATTGCCGACCGATTGACGGGTGGCCGCGCGTACGATACCGTTGTTGCATGTTGAACGCTCTTCGTTGTTGTTGCTCCCAAATTCGTTAGGTCGAGCGACCGCACTTTCCCGAAGAAAATCTGTCATCCACTAACATCTCCCATTCACAATTGTTAGTTAACACGTGGCTGAGTAACTCAGCCAGCAGGAGTGCATCGATGAGCAAAGTACTTGATGAAGTGTTAGCAGCGAATGCGCAGTACAGTGCCAGCTTTGGCGAGAAAAGTAACCTGGCGCTGCCGCCGGCGCGGCGGTTTGCCGTGCTTACGTGTATGGATGCGCGGCTGGATCCGGCTAAGTTTGCCGGGTTGAGCGAGGGGGATGCGCATGTGATTCGCAATGCGGGCGGACGAGCGAGCGACGATGCAATTCGTTCGCTGGTGATTAGTTACAAACTGCTTGGGACGGCCGAGTTATTTGTGATTCATCACACGGACTGCGGGATGGAGTTCTTTACAAACGAAGTGATGCGCGGACTGCTGAGCAATAGCCTGGAGACGGCTGCCCTCGGGCCGAAGGGCTTTTATGATGTTGGCAAAGGGCCGGGTTCACGGGCTGGGGAGTTTATTGAGTTCTTGACGATTGCGGATCAGAAGCAGGCAGTTATCGACGATGTGGTAAGGATTCGCACGCATCCGCTGGTGCCTAAGTCGATTCCGATTTATGGCTATGTTTACGATGTGAGGAGTGGGAAGCTGATTGAGGTGGACGGTGCTGCAAAGGCTGGTGCGGCGGGTTAGCGGCCTGCCGTCTGTCGTATTCGAGCGATTAACAAGGAGTTATTTGCGAAGCTCGATCGCGATTGCCTGTCCATCGACGGATTTATCTGCACTGTCGGTGTACTGGACTCGCGCCTTGAAACCTTCGAGGTCTTTGCACATATTCATCTCGCCCTTTGGCTCGAATCCAAGTGCGGAGAGGTCGAGCTTGAAGGAGTTATTGCTGTATAGGGAGTAAGTCTTTTTAGAGGTTT
>Ga0206964_10053_pt1 | contig 24008 bp, 17 predicted proteins | sample Alteio_BWOrgHeat_25_FD_152980 | JGI IMG/M metagenome (GOLD analysis project Ga0206964, IMG submission 152980) | Enriched cells from forest soil in Barre Woods Harvard Forest LTER site, Petersham, Massachusetts, United States -... | ecosystem: Environmental > Terrestrial > Soil > Temperate forest >...
GCTTCGTACATCCCGGCTGATTTCATCAGCTTAATATTGATACCGGTGTAAACGCCTTTCGCTTTGGCCACATCCGGTAAACGCTGAACGGATTCATCGCCGATGATAGGTATCGGGCTGCGTTCGGTGAGCCAGGCATTACTGTCAGGGTCGGTTTTCAGCATTGGTTGTTCGATTAACAAAACGCCTTGTTCATGCAGCCAATGGGTCATATCCAGGCTTTGCTGCAGGTCGGTCCAGCCTTGGTTGGCGTCTACAAAAAGGGGTAGGTCGGTCACCGAACGGATGGTTTTTATCAGCTCCTGATCACTATCGCGGCCAAGCTTTACTTTGATGATGTTACAATCGGGGTTTTCTTTTACTTTTTGGATGATCACCTCGGGCGTATCAATGCCGATGGTAAAACTGGTTAACGGCATTTTTGCAGGGTCGCTGCCGAGGATTTGCCAGCAGGGTTTTTGCTGCAGTTTGCCGTCGAGATCGTGCAGGGCAATATCGATGCCGGCTTTTATGGCTGGATTGCCTGGCGCGATACTGTCGAGATAAGCGATGATCGCCACAAAATCAAACGGGTATTTAAACTGACCGGCATCAACTTTACTTAAAAACGCCGTTGCACTTTCATAGCTCTCGCCCATATAGGGCACCATGGAGGCTTCACCATTGCCGATTTGCCCCTCGTGTTCAACCTTTAATAGCATAACAGGTGTTGAAGTGCGTGAGAATTTGGCTATGGTAAAGGTGTGCCTCAGCAGTAATTCAAAAGGTTGGTAAGTGAGTTTCATGTTAAATTCAAAGCTAAAGTTTTCCGCTTGAATAGACTATAGGGCTGCTAGAATATTGGCGCCTGATAGGGGGCCGGTTGGCCGCCATCGATTTACATACGGCTAACGCGCTTTGTTTGCTGGCATACATTACTTTCTATCTAATTCTTCTATCTTTATTTCCCCAACCTAATATTATGGACGTATTAACCATATTACTGCTTGCAGTTATACTTGTACTGATCATTACCAACAAATGGAATATAAACGAAAAATTCCGCGATCTTGAGTACCGGATCATTGAGTTGCAAAAGGAGTTGCGGAACCGCGATGCACGACTACCAACGGTTGAAAACCCTCCACAGCCTGTTAAACCTGACCCGGTTTTGCCGAAGGTTGAAGTTGCGCCGTCCGAACCGCCAAAACATATTGAGGCAGCCGTTCCGGAACCGCCGAAGCCAGTTGAAATGCCCGCCGAGCCCATTATTGAAAAACATCCGGAGGTTATTTACGACAGCATGGCCCACCTGCGCAAACCGGTTAAAACTTCGGACGCACCGCCGGTTTTTCAACCAACAAAACCAAAGCCCCAGGACGAACGTGATCCTTCATTTTTTGAGCGCTACCCCGACCTGGAAAAATTTATCGGCGAAAACCTGGTGAACAAGATCGGTATCGCCATTTTGGTATTGGCCATCGGCTTTTTTGTAAAATACGCCATTGATAACAACTGGGTTGGCCCGGTTGGCCGCGTAGGGATCGGCATTTTATGCGGCGCTATCTTGGTTGGTTTTGCCCACACCATGCGCAAAAATTATAAAGCTTTCAGCTCAGTATTAACCGGCGGCGGACTGGCTGTGTTTTATTTTACCATTACGCTGGCCTTCCAGCAGTTTCACCTGTTTACGCAATTGGTGGCCTTATGCATTCTTATTGTTATCACTATTTTTGCGGTAATACTTGCCTTGCTGTATGATAAACAGGAGTTGGCGGTTATTGCGCTGATCGGCGGTTTTGCCAGCCCGTTTTTAGTAAGTAATGGCACCAATAATTATAACGGCCTGTTTATTTACCTGCTGGTTTTAAATACTGGCCTGCTGATCATCGCTTACTTTAAGGCCTGGCGGATCCTCAATATTTCATCATTTGGCTTATCGGTTATTGTATTTGCTACGGTGTTGTACACTTTAACGGGCTCTAACTATTACATCGGCCTGCGCTATGCCACCATCTTTTATTTGTTGTTTTTCACTATCAATATCATTAACAACATCCGCGAAAACAAAAACTTCCTGGCCATTGATTTTACCATTTTACTGATCAATACCGCCCTGTATTTTGCTGCCGGTTTGTATTTATTAATCGAAATGGGCCTTCAGCAATACCGCGGATTATTCAGTGCTGTTCTGGGCTCAATAAACTTGGTACTCTCTTATATTTTATTCCGCAAAAAAACTGTCGACCCAAATGTACTTTACCTGCTCATCGGTATTACGTTAACCTTTATTTCGTTAACTGCGCCTATCCAGTTGCATGGTCATAATATCACGCTTTTCTGGGCTTCGGAAACGGTGTTACTGTACTGGCTGTATCTGAAATCGAATATCCAGTTGATGAAACTGACATCCATCGTCATATTCGTTGCTATGCTCTTTAGCCTGTTAATGGATCTTTCCAATGTTTATATCCACTCAAACGTCCATCTGCCCATCATTGCCAATAAAGGATTTATCACTATTGTCGTCGCATCTGTCAGTTCATACCTGGTTTATATCTTGGTAAAAAAGGATCCTCAGCCCGGGTTGTACAGTTTGTCTGTCAATAAATACATGTTCCGCATCGTTGCCGTTATCCTGCTGTTTGCCGCCGGAATGTTTGAAGTAAACCACCAGTTTTCGTATTTCTATCCAAATTCCAATATCAATATTTTGTACCTGGCGCTTTACGTTCCGGTATTTGTTTACCTGTTCCATTTTATCTCCACAAGGATTAACGGCGCGGGCGACCGATGGGAATTATTTTTAACACTGTTTGCCTGTACAGCTACCCTTTACCTGTTCCTGGCGCCTGTTTTCTTCAGCCAGTTGCAGGACATGCTCGACCTAAAGAAAATCAGCATCGCGCATTTTAACGTGCATTGGATCAGCGATGTGTTTGTCGGGCTGGCGTTTTACCAAACCGTCCGCCTTTGCCAAACCAACTTTAACGAGGCCACAAAAAATACCTGCGCCTGGCTGCTTACCGTTGGCATTGTTGCGTTTTTAAGTTTGGAGATCTGCCTGTTGAGCGAAGTGTTGTTTTACTCGCCAAAAAACAGCGTGGATATTATCCAAACCGTCTATATAAAAACTGCCCTGCCCGTTTTATGGGGCGTATTGTCGTTTGTTTTGATGTGGCTGGGCATGCGCAACAAACAACGTAACCTGCGCATTATTTCATTAACGCTATTTTCCGTCACGCTGCTTAAATTGTTTATCTTCGATATCAACAATATCCCGGTTGCCGGTAAAATAGCGGCTTTCTTTTGCCTGGGCGTATTGCTGCTCATCATTTCGTTTATGTATCAAAAGGTTAAAAAAATTATTGTGGACGATGAGGCGAAGAAAAAAGAATAAGATAGCACTGCTGCTGGCTGCCTTCTTTTTTTCGGTCAGTTTAGCAAACGCACAGAAATATCGCGCGGCTGTGCAAAAGATCGATTCGCCGGGGTTTTATAAGATCAGCTTGCAACCTGCTTTCGTGGCAAAAAGCGAAGCAGGCCTTGTCGACCTGCGCATCGAAAACGCGAAGGGCCAGAAGATCCCTTATGTGAATTCATCTGACGTGCCGGTGAAACCCCGGCAGCAGTTTGTGACTTTCCCTGCGATTGAAAAAGCAGCGAAAACCGACAGCGAGACCACGCTCGTTATTGAGAATAAGGCGACGCAGCCGTTACGGCGGATGTGGCTGAAACTGAAAAACACCAACGTTTCTTTTATAATAAATATCCTGGGCAGCGACGACCTGCACGATTGGTTTGCCATAACGGATGAGATCGCACCCGGGCAACCCGATCCGGGTGATAATGGACAAGCCCAAATTGATTTTGATTTCCCTGCAAGCAATTACCGCTATTTTAAGATCTCGGCAAAACAGCGCGAAAAAACACCCATCAATTTGCTGGCGGCAGGGATTTATACCAACCCTTCGCTTGAAAGTGCCTATGTGCCCATCCTCCCGGTAAAAGTGATACAGCACGACAGCGGTAAAATATCCTATGTATCCGTTAAGCTGAATGATAATTACGAGATCAATAAAATTCATTTAAATGTTTCGGGACCTAAATTTTATAAGCGCCGGGTTTCGGTTTATGCAGATACCGGGAAGCAGCCTGAATTGATCAGCGAAACCGAGTTGACTTCAGCAACGCCTGCCGATCTGTTACTATCGGCTAAAACCGCTCAGATCTTATTGAAGATCGACAACGGCGACAATATGCCCTTAACAGTTGTTACAGCGCAGGTTTACCAGGCAGATGAATATATTATCAGCTACCTGGAGAAAGGACAGTATTATTTGTTGACCGGCAACCCCTCGGCTGAGGAGCCCAGCTACGATTTGAAGTCCTTTGCGGACAGCATGCACTATTTTATCCCGCACATTACACATTTGGCAGTTACCCCGAATCCTGCTTTCCATTCCGCCCCAACGCCGAACAATAAGTTTAACACTACATCCATTATCTGGATCGCCATAATTGCCGCTTTACTACTGCTATCCCTGCTTACCTGGAAAATGCTGACCGAAGTAAATAACAAAAGCGGCAGCAATTAGTATTTTAATTAGCTTTACAGTTTAAAATATTCCTTATAATGAAGAACATATACCTGTTTATGTTTGTCGGCGTTTTGGCCATCGTAATGATCATTGTCAGCTTAATGGACTTCGACCCCAAAGTTGAATCGTGGAGCAGCTTTATTGCCGGCGCCGCTATCGCGTTACTCATTGTTAAATCGCCCGCTATCTGGGCTTATTTTAAGCAAAAAAGAGCTAAATAATTTCGCAATGCTTTTTAACTACCGGTATCCCCTCGTTTTATTTTTATCGAGTTTTGCAGGAACGTTCGTCGGCATATTGTTTAATATTATGAATTGGCCCGGCGCCAACTTAATCTTCGGCAGCATGCTGATGGTGCAGTCGGTTTCGATTATTTGGCTGATCATTGCGCTGTTGAAGAAGTAAAAAACACAAGTCGCTCATTGCGAGGAACGAAGCAATCTCTACGTGGGATATTCACGAAACGAAATGCATCAGAGTTTCCGGCGTACGGCTGACAGGTAATTCGTTTCGCGCCGGTTCATGATTTGCATGTGCAGGGATTGCTTCGTTCCTCGCAATGAACGCGTGGGGATTTTACCCTTCCAACGCCTTCTTCACACCATCCTTTTTATTGCGCGACACCGGGATCTCGTTCCCGTTAGAGAGCAATAAAAAATCGCCATACTCCTTTTTCCAGCTTTTAATGAACCGCTTATTTACCAGGTGCGATTGATGGCAGCGGATAAAGCCATAATCTTTCAGGATCTCTTCATACTCGTATATCGGTTTGCAAACCAGCAGCGATTCGCCTTCCTGCAAAAAGAAAGTGCTGTAATTGTTGGATGATTCGCAGCGCACGATCTCGCTGGTTTTAATAAAACGCGTTTCCTTTAGCGTGGTTAGAGCAATGCGCTGTTCCTCTTTGCTTTGTTGGGTGGTTAACAGGTGGATCAGGTTTTCCAACTGCCGGTTCTGCACTTTTAGTTTGCATTTTTTGATGGCCCTGTCTACCGCCGACTGCAGTTCGTTGATGTTGATCGGTTTTAAAAGGTAATCAACTGCTGCAAAGCGCAGGGCCTGGATGGCATACTGATCATGCGCGGTTACAAATATCACCTCGAAATCGTAGTTATTTAGTTCCTTTAATAAATCAAAGCCATTTTTATCCGGCATTTGTATGTCCAGGAAAACAATATCCGGTTGGTGCTGCAGGATGATGGTTTTACCATCTTCGGCATTCAGTGCCGTCCCCGCCATGCTGATTTTAGGACAATACGTACTTAACAGTTCCTGCAGGTTATCCAGGTTATTCTTTTCGTCGTCTATTAAAACGGCATTAATACTCATAAAAACCAATTCTTAAATGTTAGCGTTGCAACTGTTCCTGTCCCTACTTCCGATTTTATTTCAAACCGGATGATCTCCTCATTCGAGAATTCATTCAATAACTTTATCCTGTCGCGGGTTAATTTTAAGCCGAAACCGTTGCTGTTTTCGCTTTCCCTGAACCCGTTACCATTATCTTTTATGGTTACGATCATATTGTTTTGTTCCCTTGTAAAAATTAAAGTAACTTTCCCCCTTTCCTGTAGGGCAGAGATCCCGTGTTTTACTGCATTTTCAATTAACGGCTGCAATAATAGCGAAGGAATTTCAGTTTCGTAACTATTTATATTTTCGGCAACGCTTATCGCATAATTAAACCCGAAACGCAATTGCTCCAGTTTTAAATAAGTATCCAAAGCTGCTATTTCCTGTTTTAGGGCAATCTGTTCTTTGTTACTGTTATTCAACGACTCGCGCAGCAAACCGGCAAAATCCGAAAGGTAGCTGTTTGCGCCTTTGATGTCCTGTTTGTTGATGAGCCCCTGTATCGAACTTAAGGCATTAAAAATAAAGTGCGGGTTAAGCTGAGCGTAAATGGCCTTTAACTCCAGTTGTACTTTGGTTTTTTTCGCCAGCTCTTCTTCGGCTTTTTGTTTTTGTTTGATATGCAGGATAAAAAATAAAACAAACCCAAGCGAAGCGCAGCTTAAAATACCGGCAACAATTTTAAACCAGATGGAATCGTACCAGGGCGTTTTAACTTTAAATGGATAGCCGGTTACATGTTCCCGCTGGGCGGTGTACCGCATTTTCAGCAAATATTCGCCGGGCTTTAGGTTTTTTAGCCACACAAAGTCATTGTCAAAATCATTGGTTTTCCAGGCGATAAAAACCCCTCCGTCTTTTATCAATTCATATTCTAATTGTTCCTTGTTGTAAATTTCAGACGACAAATAAAATATCAGGTTGTTGTCGATAGCTTCAGTAATAAATTTTGCGGGCAATCCGGTCGCCTTGTCTACTTGATTAACCCGGTATTGACTTTTGTACTTGTTTGACCAGGGCCGGGAAAGCCTGTTTAAAAAAATGTTTAGCTCGTTAGCTGAATAAATATCTGATAAAACGGGCTTTATCGGCACCCAGGCAACCACCGCCGTCGATATAATATTATTAGCCCCCGCTTTTTTAACGTCAACAATAATTTTTTCTCCTAATGCTGCAGCGTAACCGCCCAAATAAGCCATTTGCGGCATTCCGGATAATTTTATTAGCGTCTTATCGGTAAAATGAGTAATACTGCTCCAGGGAACTATGATTTTATTTTTTCCGTTAGTAACCCTGTATTCGTAATTACCCGCATTGATCTTATTTACTCCGTGAATGAAAAATTGTGCCTTTGCTGTATCAAAGGAATTAATGGCAACAAATTCCTTTGTCCTATTGTGCTGAAAAGAACTATCATTCGCCAGTATTGCACGAAGTAGTTCGTTAGGATCCGACTCCCAAAAGCAATTATTTATTTCGGGTATTGCAGCGATGATTCCAATATTGGAGGCCTTATCGGTTACGCCCGAGGGGTAGCTTTGAGAATACGCCCCCCAATTAATTTGCGCTTGCGTCGACTTTGAGATAACAATGATTGATATTAAAAGCAGGACGATCTTTTTCATGTCTTTTTATTTTCTATCACCAAATATCAACCGTTCCTAATATATAATTTTTTGCAATGTGAATCGGGTAAATTGTGCTGTGAATTATGTTTGAGGTAAAGGGTCAAAGGCGAAAGGTGACGGAAATAGGCTGCTCTAAAAAGTTGGGCCTCTTGATTCGCGAGGGCTAAACACGTTTAGCATACCACTTTTTTACCCTATTCCGAAGGCTAAAGGTGTTTAGCATACCACTTTTTTGGGCCATTCCGAAGGCTAAAGGTGTTTAGCATACCACTTTTTGGACCATTTCGAAGGCTAAACGTGTTTAGCATCGCAAACAAAATTTGATAGTTTATGTCCTAAGATATTGTTAATCAAATAAATGCAAAATGCCGTCAAAGAAGTATCAAAGAAAACACTAAAAAACAGGTAAATAATTTTCGATGCAAAAAAAAAAGAAAATGTGAAAGCTTTTGGAAGCCTATCAAATATAAGCAAATTTTGCCTGAAAAACAAGGCTATCGGGACTCCAATTCGTGTAATTCGTGTCAATTAAATTCGTGATAATTCGACCCCATTCGTGAAGATTCGTGTCCATTTAATATCCTTTCTTTCTCGTCACCCCCGTCTTTCTCACTTTCGGCCGCTCATCTCTCAACACCTCATCCGCCCCGTAACTGCGGGCCATTTTAGCAATACGCTCCTCCAGCGGTTCCGTGGTCAAGCGCTCCCGGCCCAGGCTGTCAACCATTATAGGGAAAGCAAAAGGCGTAGGCCGTTCAATCTTTTTTAAGATGATGGTTTGGCTGACGATCCGCTGCAGCGCCATTCTTAGCCTGAACTCCTCCAACTGAAAAGCAAGCGCCTCGTTATAGGCCTGGCGCACCAGTAAATTATCCGGTTCATATTCATTAAATACCTCAAAGAGCAGCGAGGTAGACGCCTGCAGGTGTTTGTTTTTTACCTGCTGGCCCGGGTACCCGGTAAACACCAGCCCGCCGATATGGGCAATGTCCCTGAAACGCCGGCGGGCCATTTCGTTAGCATTCAAACTGTGTTGTATATCTTCGAGTAAATTGTCTATCGAAAAAAAGCTGGCGTCCTCCAGCGCTTGTTCAATAGGGATATCTTCGTCGGTCAGCAATTCAAAACCATAGTCATTCATGGCGATAGAAAAACTGGCGGGTTTTATTTTGCTGATGCGGTAAGCCAGTAGCGACGCCATGCCCTCGTGTACCAGCCTTCCTTCAAAGGGGTAAAAAAGCAAATGATGCCCTTCGTTAGAATGAAAGGACTCGATCAAAAACTCGTGGCTTTGCGGCAAATGGGAAAGTTCGGATTGCAGGTTGAACAGGGGTTGCAAGGCGATAACTTCCTCGTCATGGGCCGTGCCCAATGCCACCTCATCCAGCTTATCCCTGAAAACTGCGGCCAGTTGGGATGATAACGGCATGCGCCCGCCGTTCCAGCTGGGGATCATTCCTTTCCGGGCGTTTGATTTTCGTACAAAGGCCGTCATCTCTTTTAGCTGAATAAATTCCAGGCTGCGGCCGGCAAACCAAAAGGTATTGCCCGGTTTTAATTTCGAAATGAAAGATTCTTCAATGGTACCCAAGCTACCGCCATGCATCAATTTTACCCGGATGCTGAGTTCGCTGGTAATGGTGCCGATGCTCAGCCTATGCCGCATGGCCACACGGCGGTTGTTCACTTTAAACAAGCCATTCTCTACTTCAACTTTTAAAAACTCATCATACTGCGCCAGTGTTTTGCCGCCGGTGGTGATAAAATCCAGCAACTGGTTAAACTCGCTGCGTTTCAGATCGGCAAAGGCGAAGGTTGTTTTTACTTCGTTAAACAATTCATCCGCATAAAACCCGTCTGATACCGCCAGCGTCACCATATACTGGATCAGCACATCCATGGTGAGCAACATCGGGTCGCGGCTTTCAAATATTTTTCTTTTGATGGCATCTTTCAGGGCCGCACCTTCCAATAGTTCAAGCGAGTGTGTCGGCACAAAATAAGCTTTGGAGATAGCACCCGGCGCGTGCCCGCTGCGGCCTGCCCGCTGCATAAAACGGGCCACACCTTTCGGGCTGCCCACCTGGATCACGGTATCTACCGGCCGAAAATCAACACCCAGATCGAGACTGGAGGTACAAACCACTACTTTCAAAGCTTCGGCATGCAGGGCCTGCTCCACCCAATTACGCAGTTCGTTATCCAGCGAGCCATGGTGCATGGCCATTATCCCGGCATACTCCGGGTAATTATCCAAAATGGCATGGTACCAGATCTCCGACTGTGACCGGGTGTTGGTAAATATCAGCGTGGTTACGCTTTTGGCCACCAGTTCCATTACCTGCGGCAACAGCTTTAATCCAATATGCCCCGACCAGGAGTAACTTTCGATATTCTCGGGGATGATGGATTTGATCAGCAAATTTTTCTCAATATTGGCCCTAACCATTTTTACTTTTTCCTGCGGGAAATCATTCCCTAACAGTACTTCAGCCGCTTCTTCCAGGTTGCCGATAGTCGCGCTGATACCCCAGATTTTGAGTCCTAAGTCTTGAGTCCTGAGTCTTGAGTTTGATTGGTTTTCTATTTTCTGAATTTGGACTTTAGACTCAGGACTCAAGACTTTTAACTTAGAAACCCCCAACTCAACCTGCACCCCCCGTTTGGTCCCCAGCAATTCGTGCCATTCGTCAATCACCACTGCCTGCAGGCCTTGGAATAGTTTGGGGTATTCTTTTTGCGCCAGCATCAGGTGCAGGCTTTCGGGGGTGGTGAGCAATACTTCGGGTAATTTTCTTTTCAGTGCCTGTTTTTCGGCTGCAGAAGTGTCGCCGGTGCGGGTCATGATCCGCCAGGGGAGGCCGATCTCGTCGCATACTTCCTGCATCGCTTTGCGGATGTCGTTGGTCAATGCCCGAAGCGGCGTTATCCAAAGCATCAACAAACCGTTATTGGTTTGGGTTTTATAGTTATCAGGATGTTTATTGATAAAATCAGCCAAAAAAGGCAAAAACAGCGCAAAGGTTTTACCGCTGCCGGTAGGGGCATTCAGCAAGCCGGAAAAGCCGCCTAAATAGGCATCCTCCATCTCCTGCTGAAAAGCAAACTGCTCCCAGTTTTTCTCCAGGTACCATTCCCTGATGACTTGCTGCCCCTTTGTAACCATGTGGATAATATACAACGGAAAAATTAATTAGTTGTATATTTTAAAAAACGGTATACCTTAATTTAATTTTTTAAATTTGTGTATGCAACCATTGAACTTACACCCGCAGTATGTGAAAGGCGAACATGATGAACCGCTTGGCGTTTTTCTTACCGTTGCCGAATTTCAAAGTATTTTGGATGAGCTTGAGGAACTGGAAGATATTAAAGCTGCCGATGCCTTTGAAAGCCGTAAGGATAAAGAGTTCGTCCCATTCCGGCAGGCCCTGGATGAAATCAAAAACGGCCTCGTCAAATGAACTACACCGTACAGATTGAACGATCTGCACAAAAGCAACTGGCAAAAATCAGCAGTCCGTATTTTGAGGCTATCAGCGAAAAAATTCTATTGCTCGAAAAAAACCCGCGGCCGCCTGGCTGCAAAAAGTTAACAGGCCGCGAAAGCTGGCGGATAAGGGTTGGCGACTACCGCATCATTTACAACATATCCGATCATCTTTTGCAGATCATGGTTATCGACATCGGCAACCGAAAGGAAATTTACAGATAGGCGAAAAGGAAGGACATTACAAACAAAGTAAGACTATTACTTGAAAGGTTTTAGAGAAATTCGTCACACCAGATCAAGCCTAAAACTAAAACCAGTATCGTAAGTGGCTGATTGAATTTAATCGCTATGATTATTGTTTAGCAATCAAAATAATCCCGCAAGCAATACATCCAATGCCGAACACCAGCCCTCCGGCGTCATATCCAAGATCGCCTTGTTGTCCCCTCACAAAAGTTCTTACCTTCCTTATCGTAAGCCAGATCCCAAAAAGAATTAGAGCTATTCCACCCAGTATATTCGTCACATTCATTTCTGACCTCTTGATTATTAATTCAATTTTTTTGACATGTATTACAATTGGTCGGGTTTAGCTGCAAAACGCAACTAAAAATAAACAAGATAAAGCGTATAATAAAAAACATCCTGATAAAGTACCTGCCGAAATTTGTGATCACAACATCATTTTCAAATATTAATAAATGATCGGGCACCGTATAAAACTTTTCACAATCTTTAAACAATGAAGCCCTTCCTTCTATTTCTCCTTTTTATCGCCGTCTTTCAGCCCGCTTCGGCACAAAGCTGGCAGGATACCGTCAACACCATCACCCATTTATTCGACCGCTATCAGCCCGACAATCCGGGTTGCCAGCTGGCCGTCAGCAGGAACGGCAAACTCGTTTTTTCAAAAGCCTGGGGTTTAGCTGATCTTGAACGCCATGTGCCTTACACCACCGAAACAGTTACCGAAGCGGGATCGATCACCAAACAATTTACGGCCGCCGCCATATTATTGCTGGAACAACAAGGCAAGCTTTCATTAAACGATGATGTGCACAAGTACATACCCGAGTTGCCAAATTATGGGAATATCATCACCCTAAAAAATCTTTTGCACCATACCAGCGGCATTCGTGAATGGAGCAACCTGGAGGCCATCACCGGCTGGCCCCGTACCACTAAAGCATACACTAATGCAGATGTACTGCACTTGCTTTGCCGGCAACAGCAATTGAACAACCTACCGGGCGCTGAATACATCTATAGCAACTCGAATTATTTATTGCTGACTTTTATTATTGAAAGGGTTAGCGGAATGAAACTGCCTGAATTTACAGAAAAGTACCTATTTAAACCTGCCGGGATGACGCATACCAGCTGGCGGGACGACTTTAAAAAAATAGTCCCAAATCGGGGCATAGCCTACATTAAAAAGAATGGAGTTTACCAGATCAATATGCCCAACGAAAATGTGTATGGTCCCGGCGCACTGCTAACCACAGCTGAAGACCTGCTAAAATGGACCAACTTTTTTCTCGATAACAAGCTCGGAAGCCCCGGTTTGCTGGCAAAACAATTAGCGCTCGATCCATTACCCGGCGGGGCCGACACCTATTACGCGGCAGGCTTATTTATTGGCAAATTTAGAGGATATGATATCATTTCGCATACCGGGCAAACGGCCGGATATGTTGGTGCGGTGGAAAGCTTGCCAGCCTTAAAGCTTTCTGTAGCATGGCTAAGTAATACTACCGAATTTAAGGACAGTTTATATGTTGGGATAACGGCGATCGATAATCTATTTATTAAAAACGCACCGCCTGAAATGTTAGCAAAGGTACCGGTTGGGATAATCTTATCTCCGGCCAAAACAAAAAAACATACCGGATGGTACCGCAATGGTTCAACTAACCACGGCGTAAATATCACGCTGAAACATGATACCCTTTGGCTGAACGATGCCCCCTTAATTCCGCTGGACGAAATACACTTCAGGTATCTTGAGTCTGCGTTGGCGTTTAATGGCGCAGGCGGATTCACTTACACGACGGCGGAGAAAGTGATTACCCCATTTACCAAAGAAAGCCCAGCGGAAATAAACGCCAATTACTTAAAAGCGTTCACCGGGACGTTTTATTCGAAGGAAACGGAAAGCAGTTTCAAGATCATATTTAAGGACGGTAAGTTGATGCTCGATCAAAATTACCTGAAAGACGTTGTATTACAGCCTGCTTATAAAAATGCCTTTGATCTTACTTTAAATTTAGATTCGGATATGTCGCCCGTACCGGCGAACATCCTGTTTAAAAGAAGCGGGAAGAAAGGGGGGTTCTATTGCGAGGTGTCGATGAATGATGCCCGGAAAATAAAATTTGTAAAAATTCCATAAACTATTAGCGCTTAAGCCCGCCGCGATGTATGATCCTGCGACAATAATCATCGGAAAAACGCTCTTTAAATACTAATTTAATTCAAAGTTCGTTTATCAACCATTATGCCTAAAAAAAAATCTTATCAAAAATATCTACTGTTTTTTATTTGCCTTTTATTGTTTAGCGCCGGCGCCGCCAATGGGCAAACCAACCTGACTATAAACGGCTCCGTTATTACAGCCGAAGAATCGGAACCGCTTGAGGGCGTAACCATTTCAATTGAAAATAAAGGTTCCGGTTCGGTCACGAACGCCGAGGGGAACTTTGTTTTGGTCTTACATGACGATGTTGCCAAAACAGACTCAATCACTTTTTCGTACATCGGTTTCATTTCACAAAAGGTCGCCGTTGCCGATGCTGCTGCCAATAAAAACTTAATTATAAAATTAAAAGAATCCGTTACCAACCTGAAGGAGGTTAGCGTTAAGCCTTTATCGCTAAGGTCCTTACTGGATAGTATAATTTATCGTAATAAACAGGCTTTCGTTTCCCCTGTCAACCTGAAAGGATATTACCGCGAAACAGTTTACACCAACGGAAAATGTTCGGAATATTCAGATGCATTATGCGCGTATCATTTCGATCGTTCAGCGTTCCCAGACGGCCAGTTTAAGATCAACGCTTCCAGGTGCCTGAAAGAAAAGGCAACAAACGATAAAAAACAAAATTTTGAAGCGTATGTGGAATCGTTCGTTGATCCGAATTCAGCATTCAAATATGCCCTGTTGGAAGCGATGATCAATACCCGCTTTCCGGATAAGGTTTCAGGCGGCTATGATTACGACATCCAACAAACCTCCGATCAAAGTTCCGGCGATCAAAAAATCATTATATCGCCTAAAAAGGACAATCCCAATGATTTTTATCAGCTTACTTTATTTTTGAAAAGTGACTTTACCTTAAAATCATACAGCCTGGACATCCCCAAAAAACTGGCGTCCCGCATTAAGGAAAGAAGTATGCTTGGCATTCATGTTAAAAAAAACACTTTCCGGTTAATTGTTAACTATGCTTCAACCGGCGACCATATTTATCCAAACTATTATAATGTGAGTTTATCCTACAGCGTTACCGGCAAGTTTATGGGCACTGTTATTAACCAGGTAGTTGAAAATAAAAGTGAATTTGTAGTAACAGAAGTTGACAAAGTCAATAGCGAAAAGCCCTTTGACAGGCGGGAGGTTTATAAAAAAGGGAACATCTGTAATAATGGAGCGGCTATAAACGATGCGTTACTCAAAAACTACACGATCATCAAACTAACCCAAAAGGATAGTACTGCAATGAGGTCATTGGTTACGGAATAAGCCGATCGGTTTCTATTTTTTTGCAATAAAAAAGGTCCCGCCAGTTAATAGCGAGACCTTTTTGTATTTGTGCAAATGCCTTTCTTATTTTTTCTCCGGCAGCAAAACAAATTTGATGAAGTTACTGCCGCTTAAATATTTATTGGCAGCGTCTTTTGTGCTTTGCGGGGTTACCTTATCCAGGTCGCCAACATGTCTAAGGATAGCGTCCGGATCATCCGCATTTTGTGAGGTTGACCCCAAATATCCTGCCCAAAAAATATTTTCTTTTAGTTGAACCTGGGTCGAACGCGCTTCCGTTATCGCAAATTTTTGAATATCCAGCGGCAAGGCGCCATTTTGTTTGATCTTGTTAATCTCGTCCAATGTTTCTGCTACCAGGCTATCCACGTTTGACGGTGCGCAATCGAAATAAACGGCAAAGCTATAACGGCCATCAGGCACTTTTTTGTAGCTGGCTTTTACGCCGGGCGAATAAACTTTACCGTCTTTTTCACGCAGCCGTTCATCCAGTTTTATTTGTAAGATGGATTCAAGCGCATCCATTTGTATGTTATTGTCTTCGGTATATTCATAATCGCCGCTAAAAATCATTTCAACAGTGCTTTTATCACCGATGCCTTTATAAACGGTTTTAGTGATCTGCCCCGGTGGCGGGTTAATACCCAATACTTTATAGGTTTCTTTTTTATTGGTTGATGGCAGACTGCCCAGATAGGCCTCGATAAAAGGTTTTATCTGTTCAACGGTAAAGTTGCCTACTAACGTAAAAACAAACCCGCTGGCGTCAGCAAACCTGTCCTGGTAAAAAGCGTAGGCTTTGTCAAGACTCGCTGCCTTTAACTGATCCGCCGTAACCACCATCCCCCTTAAATTATGGCGGCTAAGGGTTGACGAAACGGTATCTGAAAAGATACTGCCCGGATCAAGGTTCCTGGTTGCTAATACCGATTTGGTTTGATTAACGTTCGAATCCCAAATGTTCTGATCCTTCCGTGGTTGCGTAAAATACAGGTGGATCAGCTGCATGGCCGTTTCAAAGTCTTTAGGCGAGGCACTCGCTGAGATTCCCTGGGCCACATCGCTGATGTATGGCGAAACGCGCACGTTTTTACCGCTTAACTTTTTATCCAGTTCGGCCTGGGTAAAGCCGGCAATGCCGCTTCCGCTAATAACATCAGCAGCCATACTGGCCGAGGTAAAATCCTGGTCGCTGGCCAGGGATGTACCGCCAAAAGCATATCCATTGATCAGTATCTGGTCGTTTTTAAACTGCGTTGGTTTCAGGATCACTTTTAAGCCATTGCTCAATACCATGGTGGTTGTCCCAATGGCGCTATCCGCCTGGGTACTCACCACCTTACCCATTGCAGGTAACTTATCCAGCAAAGGTTTATCGGTAGTATAATCGATATAAGGTTTTAGGCCCTTACCGGCATCGGCTATCCAGCTCAGCAAAGTGCTTTCACTTGGCAATTTATCTTTGTCTTTGTCCGGGCCCTCCACAAGTATTACCCGGTTTTGGTCGCTCACAAACTTGCCTGCCATGGCATTAAGTTCGGCCAGGGTGATCTTCCCGATATTGTTAATATAGTAGTTGTATGCGAACGAAATTCCCGGCTCGGCTTCACCCGTCAGGAAATTTTGCTGATACTCCCCTACAAAAAATGACGATTGTGTTTTATCCTTTTCTTTATAGGCATTGTCCACGCCTAATAATGCGTTTTGCTTGGCCCTTTCCAGTTCGGTAAGGGTAAATCCAAACTGGCGGACCCGTTCAGTCTCGGCCACTGCTGCTTTTACCGCAAGTTCCAGTTCGCCCGGCTTTGCCACGGCTATTGTGGTGAAGGCATCCTGCCTGCCGGTAAACGCCCCGTAACTCGACTGGCTAAATAAAAATGGCGGGTTCGGTTTTTGCAGTAATTCATTCAGCCGGTCATTCAGCATTTGGTTAAACAGTTCCACCCGGATGCTTTGCATAAAATCAGCCGAAGTTTTGATGATCGTTTCCGGATGCTTAACAATAATTTCAGCCAAAGTGTAAGGAAATTCCTTATCAGTTGCCACCTTAACAACCGTTCCCGGCGTTGCCGGAACAGTATAATAAGTTCTGGGCTTTTCATTAGGCGGGTTAGTAAGCGATGAGAAATTATATTTGATCAGCGCTAAAACCTGCATCGGGTCAAAATCGCCTACCGCAATTACGGCCTGCAGGTCGGGGCGGTACCAGTCGTGATAAAATGCCGAAATGGTCTCGGGCTTGAATGTTTTCAGTATATCTTCTTTACCAATAGGTATGCGTTGTGCGTAGCGCGAATTATTGAGCAATACCGGCAGGGTTTGGTTCCTTAAACGTTCTTCGGCGTTTTTGCCGCCCGAACGTTCTTCTTCCAATACTACGCCCCGTTCATCGTTTATTTCTTTGGGGTCCATGGTTTGGAAAGCGGCCCAGTTGGCTAATATTTTAAACCCGTTTTGAAAAACCTTGTCGCTGTCGGTTGGTACCGGCAGTTCGAAAACCGTTTCATCAAATGAGGTATAGGCGTTTAAGTCAGCCCCGAATTTTATGCCCGATTTTTGAAGATAGTTTACCAAGTCGTTTTTCGGATAATCGCGGGTACCGTTAAAGGCCATGTGCTCGGTGAAGTGGGCCAGGCCCTGCTGGTCGTCGTTCTCTAAAACCGATCCGACTTTATTCACCAGGTATAATACGGCCCTGTTTTTTGGTTCGGTATTCTTACGGATATAATAGGTTAAGCCATTGGGCAATTTACCTTTTAACACCTGCGGGTCGAGCGGCAAGGCACCGGTGACGGATTGTTGAGCCGACTGGGCAGGTTGGGTTGTTTTGGGTTTGGCTGAGCCAGCAGGTTTCTTTTTAACCGTCTGTGCGGAAATTCCTCCGGCCAGCAACAAAAAAGTTAAGGCGGCAAAAGAAAATTTATGTGTAAAATTCATTTTAATCAGGGAATTATAAAGTCTGCTAAGATGCAAAACGAAAAGCTTAGGTGCAAATTATGTATTTAGTGATTGTTTTTTGTGATTTCACCGATTCTTTTGAAGAAGGATTACACCGATTTAACACTTTGGGGTGTACAAAATCGGCGTAATCCTACCCAAATTGGTGAAATCAAAATATAAATCGCACAAAAGCCTCCATTGCCTCATATTCGGCCATACCCAGTTTGTCATAAGCTTTGGCAGTTTCCCTTGTGCGGTCCTCGGCTCTTACCCAAAACTCCCTGGCATCATCTCCCGGGAAAACGGGGCGGTCCTTTTGGCTCTGGTGTTTAAAGATGGCATTGCGTTTCCGGATCACTTCCTGCGGGGATAGCGGTACCGCCATTTCAATCTCCCAGGTATTGAATTCCTGCCAGGCGCCGCGGTACATCCACAGCCAGCAGTCTTTTACCCAGTCTTCGGTTTCTTTCAGTTTGTTCAACGCACCCAGGATGATGTTGAAACATACCAAATGGGTGCCGTTCGGGTCGGCAAAGTCGCCGGCGGCAAAGATCTGCTGCGGTTTTACTTTTTGTAACAGTTCTATCGTGATGTTGATGTCTTCTTCGCCGGCGGTGTTCTTCTTGATCTTGCCTGTTTCGTAAAAGGGTAGGGCCATAAAGTGGATGTTGCTGTCTTTTAACCCTGCATAGCGTGCCCCGGAGATGGCTTCTGTTTTCCGTATGAATCCTTTTACATCCCTGATCTCTTTGGTGTCTACCTGGTTGGGTTTCTTCGTGGGGATAAAAGCCCGCATTTCTTCGTAGATGGTTTTCAGCCTGGTATTGTCTTCGCCAATGCTTTCGTTAAAGTCGATCGCGAATTCTACAAATCTCAGTACGTCATCATCCCAAACAGCCGTGTTGCCAGAGGTTTGATATGCAACATGTACATCGTGCCCCTGGTCAACTAAACGGATAAATGTACCGCCCATGGAGATCACATCATCGTCCGGGTGAGGCGAAAAGATGATGGAGCGCTTTTGGGCCGGCTGTGCCCTTTCGGGCCTTTGCGAATCGTCGGCATCGGGCTTTCCGCCCGGCCAGCCGGTGATCGTATGCTGGAGTTGGTTAAATATGTCAATGTTGATATTGTATACCGGGCCCTGTTCTACGGCCAGTTGAGCCATGCCATGGTTATTATAATCTTCTTCAGTAAGTTTTAATATAGGCTTGTTTACCGTTTCGGCCAGCCAGATGACGGCTTTCTTTTTCAGTCCGTTTTCCCAGGTACAGTCTTTTACCAGCCAGGGGGTATCAAAGCGGGTTAATGAACTTGCTGCTGCTTCATCCAGTACGAATTCTACATGGTCGGATAGTTGGAGGTAAGTAGCCGGTACTTCGCCGGAGATCTCGCCTTCTACGGCTTTTTTTACGATGGGGGCTTTTTTCAAACTCCAGGCCATCAGGATGATCTCCCTGGCTTTGAAGATCGTCCCCACCCCCATCGTTACCGCCTTGGTAGGCACATTTGATTTTCCGCCGAAATCCCGCGAGGCGTCATTCCTTGTTAAATCATCCAGGGTCACCAATCTTGTGCCGGAGTTCGGTGCCGAGCCGGGTTCGTTGAAGCCGATGTGGCCGGTACGGCCGATGCCGAGGATCTGCAGATCCAGTCCGCCCAGTTTGGTGATCTTTTGTTCATAGTCTAAACAAAAGGCGGCAACGTCTTCCTGTGGCAAAGTACCATCGGGGATGTGTACGTTCTTTTTATCGATGTCTACGTGATTAAACAGGTTTTCATTCATGAACGTCACGTAGCTTTGTACAGCTGTCGGCTGCATGGGATAGTATTCGTCCAAATTGAAGGTGATAACGTTTTTAAAGCTGAGGCCTTCTTCCTTATGTAAACGTACCAGTTCGGCGTAAACGCCTACCGGGGTTACGCCCGTGGCCAAACCCAGCACGGTTTTTTCGCCTTTTGCTGCTTTGTCTTTTATCAGCTTAGCTATCCGGCCTGCTACCGCTATCGATGCTGTTTGCTGGTTGTTATATACCGTTACCGGTAGTTTCTCGTACCTGGTTTCTTCTAGTAGGTTTAATCGCGCCATGGTTAAGTAGGTTATTAGAGTTTTGCCCTTGACTTAAGATTCCGGGCTCAAGGCTTTGGACTCAATACAATTGGTGGCAGCAAATATATCAGATATGTGAAAACCCTGCTGTTTTAATTTAACTTTTGTTTGTAGCCTACAAATCCATAAATTGAACCCGTGGTATCACTCAATAAAAATCTGCAAAAGCTTTTCAGCATCGCCCAGAAACCCACAAAAATGGGCATCGGCTTGATGTCGGGCACCTCGTTAGATGGGCTGGATATTGCTTTATGCTACTTTGCCGGCAGCGGTTTACAAACACAGTTCACGCTGGTAAAATTTATCACCATCCCATACCAGGAAGCTTTTAAAACGGAAATTCAATCCGTTTTTGCTAACCGCGCAGCCGACCTCGAAAAAGTTTGCTTATTGAATGCTTTCATCGGCAATTTTCATGGAGAATTGGTTTTGCAGGCGCTTGCAGAATGGGGCATAAGCCCGGATGATGTTGATTTTATTGCCAGCCACGGGCAAACCATTTATCATGCGCCAAAAAGGCTGCACCATCAAACCGGTTACCCAAACGCCACCCTGCAGATCGGCGACGGCGACCACCTGGCGGTAAAAACGGGCATATTAACCATCAGCGATTTCAGGCAGAAGCATATCGCCGCAGGGGGTGAAGGTGCGCCGCTCGCCTTGTATGGCGATGTATTGCTTGGAAGTAAAGCTGGCGAAAACCGGCTGCTCCTAAATATGGGCGGCATTGCCAACCTCACCTTTTTGCCGGCGGACAGTAACTACAATAATATACTATGTACGGATATTGGCCCGGGCAATACGCTCATCGATGCAGCTTGCCGGAAGTATTTTGAGCTGCCTTATGATAAGAATTCGAAGATCGCTTACTCTGGAACGGTGAACGAAGCTTTGTTAGGGAAGTTGTTAAGCCATCCGTTTTTTAATGAGCAAGCACCTAAAACAACCGGTCCTGAATTGTTTAGCTTAAATTTCGTTGAAAAAGCACAACAACAATCGGATATTACATCCATAAGCAGCCGCGATTTGGTATGCACCTTAAGCGCCTTCACCGCTAAAAGCATTGTCAACTTTATTGAAGATAATTTTAAGGTGGATAACCTTAAAATATTTACCAGCGGTGGCGGCGCAAAAAACCCCTATATCGTCAACTACTTAAAAACGGCATTGCCAAATGCCACAGTTGCTGATACAGGAGTTTTGGGAATCAACCCTGATGCCAAAGAAGCCATTTTATTCGCCCTGCTGGGTAACGAAGCTTTATGCGGCGAACCAATGGCTATCGGGAATAATCCTGCTATGTTAATGGGTAAAGTCAGTTTCCCGGATTAGTTTTTTACCTGATTTACCTGGCGCTAAATTTCGCCATGTGGAAACTTTCGTAGGCCATTTTACGATTATACTCCAGGGCGATCTCCCTATGATTAACCAGGTCAACAATAGTTCCTATCCAGCAAAAACCAGCAGTGAAAAAGTACAAAAGCCCCAAGCCGATCTGGCCAACCAGAAACCTATGAACACCCGCTATTCCGATAAAGCCCAAAAGGGTAACCAGTAAAATATCCTGCGGATTTCTTCTTTTACCGGAATAGATCATATAAAAATACTTTTTTTGATTTTCATCAAGATCTACAGTTCCCTGCTGCAAAAGGGCCATTTCTTCGTGGGTTATTCCCGGAAACGCCATATAAGGGTTTTGATACATGTCCATTTTTTGATTGATTAGTGTGATTTGTTGAGATAAAATTACATTAATCGCATGTTCGCAGCAATCGAAAACTGGCTGAAAGCTAAAATAAATCGGTGAGCGCGGTTATAATGGCGGTGAATAGTGACGGGAAAATGATTTTTTCAAGTTGCAGCAACCTCATCGCTATGAAGAAAGCCATCATCTATAAAAGTGATTTTCCGGCATCTGAAAAAATTATGCCGCAGAGTGAAATAGCGTTGCTATATTTAAAACTGATTACAACACTTTATAAACTATTTCATGAGATCATATTTTGTCGCCATATTATCGCTATGCCTGTTGGTGCAAATGTTGCCAGCGCATGCCCAGATCGCCAATGACAAAACGGTTTTAAGCAAGCCATGGAATGCGTACTGGACAGCGCTGCCAAATGATCCCGGCAGAGAGTATGGTGTTTATTGCTTTCGCAAAGGCGTTGAACTTGCCGTAAAACCGGCCAGCTTTATCGTAAAAGTATCGGCCGATAACCGGTATAAATTATACGTAAATGGTACGCTGGTTTCTGTCGGGCCAGCCCGGGGCGATACTTATTACTGGAATTTTGAAATGATCGACCTGGCACCATACCTGGTAGCCGGTAAAAACAGCATCGCCGCCATCGTTTGGAACGAGGCCGAAGTGCGGCCCGAGGCGCAGATCTCCCTCCGAACGGCCTTTATTTTACAGGGGAATACCGCCAATGAGGAAATTTTGAATACCAACAATACCTGGAAATGCATGCAAAATAAAGCCTATACCGCCATTACCGGTATCGGTTACCCGACGTATTATGTGGCCGGCCCGGGTGAATTGGTGGATATGAATAAATCTATCAAAAAATGGATGGGCACTGATTTTAACGATTCTGCCTGGCCCGCCGCAGGCATGCTGGACCACGGCAAACCCAAAGGAATGTCCGATGCGTTCGGCTGGATGCTTGTTCCGTCACTCATCCCCCAAATGGAGCGCACGTTGCAGCGGATCCCGGTTTTACGGAAAGCTGACGGGGTGACGGTTCCGTCCTCGTTCCCGCAGACAAAAACCGCGATCACTATCCCGGCCAACACCAGCGTTACATTGTTGCTCGATCAAACTTACCTTACCAGCGCTTACTTAACGCTGAACTTTAGTAACGGCAAAGGCGCGGGATTGTCTGTTAGTTATGCGGAAGCCCTTTTTACAAGCCTCGCCAATTATCGCACCGTAAAAGGAAACAGAAATGATGTAGATGGTAAAATATTCGCCGGGCGAAGGGATAGCATCATTTCGGATGGCACCCCCGGTCAAACCTTTACCACACTGTACTGGCGCACCTACCGGTATATTCAACTAAGGATCCAGACTAAAGACGATCCCCTGACGATCGATGATATTTACGGCACCTTTACAGGGTACCCATTTCAATTGAATGCCAAACTGCAGACCGTTAATCCCGAAATGCAGAAAATACTCGACATCGGCTGGCGCACCGCCCGGTTGGATGCCATGGAAACATACATGGATTGCCCCTATTATGAGCAATTGCAATATATTGGCGATACCCGAATCCAGGCCCTTGTTTCGTATTATAACAGCGGCGATGACCGCCTGGCCCGCAACGCCATTAACCTGATGGACCACTCGCGTATTGCCGAGGGGCTTACCTTGAGCCGGCACCCATCGTACAGCCCGCAGATCATTTCAACCTTTTCGCTGTGGTATATCGGGGTACTGCACGATTACTGGATGTACCGACCCGACAGCAATTTTATAAAAGATAAAATCCCCGGCGTTCGAGATATACTCGGTTTCTTTGGCCGCTACCAGCAGGTCGACGGTTCGGTGAAAGATGTTCCTTACTGGAATTTTATCGACTGGGCCGGAAAAAATGGGCACGACTACAGTCATCCGCCGATTGGTAAAACCGGCGGCTCATCCATTATGGATCTGCAGTTGCTGATGGCCTACCAGTGGGCCGCTGAAATGGAAGGCCGCATGGGCATGCAGGCACTGGCCAAATTCTATGCACAAAAAGCGGTGCAGTTAGATGAAACCATACGCGCCAAATATTGGGACAAAGAGCGACAATTGTTTGCTGATAATGAGGACAAAGACCTGTTTTCTCAGCATGCAAACTCTTTGGCTATTCTTTCCGGCGTGGTAAAAGGAGTTACAGCCAGCGCCGTGGCAAAAAAGATGCTTCAGGATACCTCCCTGACGCAATGTACTATCTACTTTAAATACTATTTGCACCAGGCACTGGTAGAGGCTGGGTTTGGTGATGATTATATGAAATGGCTCGACATCTGGCGTAAAAATATAGCCGATGGACTTACTACCTGGGCTGAAATATCCGACCTTGAAAATAACCGCTCCGATTGCCACGCCTGGGGTGCCAGTCCCAACATTGAATTTTACCGGACGATATTAGGG
>Ga0206964_10093_pt1 | contig 23953 bp, 30 predicted proteins | sample Alteio_BWOrgHeat_25_FD_152980 | JGI IMG/M metagenome (GOLD analysis project Ga0206964, IMG submission 152980) | Enriched cells from forest soil in Barre Woods Harvard Forest LTER site, Petersham, Massachusetts, United States -... | ecosystem: Environmental > Terrestrial > Soil > Temperate forest >...
TCTAAAGGAACATAAAGGTGATGCTCGATCTTTCTCCGCTTATGCCCCTCCTTCTCATCATCGGCAAAATCCTGCTGGTGGTCGTGCCGCTGTTGGTTTGCGTCGCCATGCTGACCTATTTTGAGCGCAAGGTGATCGCAGCAATGCAGCTGCGCAAAGGACCGAATGTCGTCGGCTTCTGGGGACTGCTGCAGCCGTTCGCCGATGGGCTGAAGCTGTTGCTGAAAGAAACCATTATCCCCTCCGAGGCCAACAAGGTCATCTTCCTGATCGCGCCAATGCTGACGTTCTCGCTGGCGCTGCTCGGCTGGGCGGTGATTCCCATTACGCCGGATTTCGTCATCGCCAACATCAATGTCGGTGTGCTCTACCTGTTCGCCATTTCCTCGCTCGGCGTCTACGGCATCATCGCGGCGGGCTGGGCAAGCAATTCGAAATACGCCTTCTTAGGCGCCATCCGCTCCAGTGCGCAGATGGTGAGCTACGAAGTCTCGATCGGTTTTGTTATCGTGACCGTATTGCTGGTAACCGGTTCGCTGAATCTCGGCGACATCGTGCGCGCGCAAGCGGGCGGCATCCACCACTGGAACGCCTTCGGCCATTATTTCCTGCTGTTTCCCATGTTCGTGGTGTTTTTCATCTCGGCCTTAGCCGAGACCAATCGCCATCCGTTCGACCTGCCAGAGGCCGAGGCGGAATTGGTCGCTGGCTATAACGTCGAATATTCGTCGATGAGTTTCGCGCTGTTTTTCCTCGGCGAATACGCTAATATGATATTGATGTTCGGCATGGCCAGCATCCTGTTCCTCGGCGGCTGGCAACCCTTGTTTGACGTTGCACCGTTCACGCTGATTCCCGGTGCGTTATGGTTCATCGGCAAAGTATTATTTTTCCTGTTCGTTTTCATTTGGGCGCGCGCGACGCTTCCGCGTTACCGCTACGACCAGCTGATGCGGCTGGGCTGGAAAGTATTCCTGCCGCTGTCGCTCGTGTGGGTGGTGCTGGTGTCGGGGGTTGTGGTGTATTTAAAGGAATATAATAAATGAAAGGGAATCAGGAAGCAGAATGTAACAGGCAACACAAATCAATCGAAGCGCTTTTGTTGGCAAAAAAATTCGTTGAGGCTGAAGCAGAATACGATGAGGTATATCGCCAATTCGATGGTAGTAATTGTCGATTATTGCAATGCGGCATATTAACTGCAGTGGGAAAAAGAAATTACGGGCTGGCAGTGTCGCGTATCGTCAGGGCATTAAAGATTTTTCCGGAGGATTCAGGTCTGCTACAGGTAGTCAGTAAGATTTTACCTACATTGTATATGGGAAAAGTGTCGGGATTGGTTGCTAAGGTGGAAGATATTTTTAAACAGCATCCGACTAATGGTTTAAGAAGTTTTTTGGTCGAATGTTATGATAAGTCTGGTGAGTTTGGAAAGATGCTCGCTCTTTATGAGCAGTCTGATGATAATAGTAAAAGGGATTTGCTAAAAAAATTTAAGCGGGTGTTCATAGAAGCAGCAATGGCCGAAAGTAATAATGCGCTTGCGATTTCATTGGCAACTCCTCAACAAGACGCCATGCCTTCAGAACGTATAATGTATGCCAAGGTCCTGATTTGCGCCGGTCAAGTAGATGATGCAACAGCGATAGTCAGCCAGTTATTAGCGCAGACAAGTGAAGAAGTCGTTGCTGGTACACGGAGGAGAAATGGTTTTAAGAAATTAATGGTAGGTTTGAGAGATTTTGCGGCAGCAGGAATATGTTTTGAACAATACCACCAATCCATACAAGCTGGAATACAAGCTGGCATTGTCAAAAAACCTGAGGATAATATACAATTCAGCCTTCCGAGGATTATGTCGGCACCTGACCAGCTTAGACATAAAATTATTGCCCAAATCGAAAATCACTCACCAGGTCTTTATCTCTAATGGAAACCTTCGCAACATGGCTGGTCGAAATGGTGCAGGGGCTGGGCTATATCGGCCTGTTCATCCTGATGTTTTTTGGCAACGCCATGGTGCCGGTTCCGGTCGAGGTTATCATGATTCCCGCCGGTTATCTGGTGGAGCAGGGGCAGATGAATCTGTGGGCGGTGATGGTTGTTACCATCGCGGGAGACGTCAGCGGCTCGCTGTTTTCCTATACCATCGCCTACCATTTCGGCCGGCGATTTTTATATGCCTTCGGCAAATATCTGTTTTTCAGCCAAGACAAGCTGGAGATGCTGGATAAGTTTTTTGCCAGCCACGGCGAGATATCGACGCTGACCGGTCGCCTCGTGCCGGGACTCCGGCATTTCATGGCGTTTCCCGCCGGGCTGTCGCACATGAATATCAAAAAATTTGCGCTCTATACCGGCGTCGGCGGTGGATTATGGATTGTGACTCTGGTATTGGTCGGCTATCTGATCGGCGGCAACAAGGCGCTGGTGAAACATTACATGCCGTATGTCGAAGGCGTGGTGATTGTAGGTGTGCTGGTCATGATCGTGCTCTATGTGCGACATCACCGCGCGAAAAAACTGGAGGGAAGTGATGGTGTGGCTTAGGACGGGGCTGGACAGGACGGCGCGCTCGTTCCTGCTGGCCGAGTTGGTGGCAGGCTTTGCCATCACCTTCAAGTACATGTTTAAAAAACCGGTAACGATCAATTACCCGTACGAAAAAGGCCCACTCAGCCCGCGGTTCCGCGGTGAGCATGCGCTGCGCCGCTACCCCAATGGCGAAGAGCGTTGTATCGCCTGCAAACTCTGTGAGGCGATCTGCCCGGCGCAGGCCATCACCATCGAGGCGGAAGTGCGCGCCGATAACAGCCGTCGCACCACGCGCTACGACATCGACATGACCAAATGTATCTATTGCGGCCTGTGCCAGGAAGCCTGCCCGGTCGACGCCATCGTCGAAGGCCCTAATTTTGAATACGCCGTCGAAACGCGCGAAGAATTATTCTACAATAAAGAAAAACTGCTTGCCAACGGCGACCGCTGGGAACCGGCGCTGGCGGCGAATCTGGCGGCGGATGCGGAGTATAGATAAAGCTGTCATGCCAGCGTAGGCTGGCATCCAGTTCTATCCCTTCGCGGTTGTGCATGTGGTTAAGATTGGATGCCAGCCTGCGCTGGCATGACAAAGGATAGGCATATGAAGACCTATTACGTGTATATGCTGGCCAGCAAACGTAATGGCACGCTATACACAGGAATGACGAATGATTTAGTACGGAGAATATATGAACATAAAAATGGATCGGCCGATGGGTTTACAAAAAACTATGGTGTCAAAACGTTGGTTTGGTATGAACAGACAAACGATGTGGAAACCGCCATCAAGCGTGAAAAAACATGCAGGCATGGAAGCGTGAATGGAAACTGCGCTTGATTGAAGAACGTAATCCGAATTGGAACGATTTATATGAGGAGATAACTGGATGCCAGCCTGCGCTGGCATGACAAGAAAAACATATGGCTGACCTGCTCCCCACCCTCATTTTCTACCTCTTCGCCGCTGTCACGGTGTTTTCCGGCGTGATGGTGATTACGGCGAAAAATCCCGTGCATTCGGTGTTTTTCCTGATCCTGGCGTTTTTCAATTCGGCGGGGCTGTTCGTGCTGCTCGGCGCCGAGTTCATCGCCATGATCCTGATCATCGTCTATGTCGGCGCGGTGGCGGTGCTGTTTTTATTCGTCATCATGATGCTCGATATTGATTTCGTCGAGCTGCGCGCGGGGTTCCTGCGCTATCTGCCGGTGGGTGCGGCGGTGGCGCTGGCGTTATTTGCCGAACTGGTGATGGTGTTTTGCCTATCGCTGAAACATCCCGCCGCCCTGTCACCCTTGCGCCAGGCCATTCCCGATGCCACGCAAATTAGTAATACGCAGGCCATCGGCGATGTGCTCTATACATGGTATTTTTATCCGTTCCAGCTATCGGGCATTATCCTCCTTATCGCCATGATCGGCGCGATTACCCTGACGCTGCGCGCGCGTCCCGGTGTGCGCAAGCAGCATATCGGCCGCCAGCTTGACCGAAAGCGCGAGGATACGCTGGAGATAGTGAAAGTAGAACCGGGGAGGGGGATATGAGGGGAATTAGGGTATCGGGGAATCAGGATATCGGAGTAAGAAAACGTCTTGCTTCTCCAATTCCCCGATTCCCCGGCACCCCTATTTCCAGGATATGATTATGACCCAACCTTTCTTCGGTTCCATCGGCATCATGCATTACCTGATCGTTTCAAGCCTGCTGTTTACGCTCGGCATCTGCGGAATTTTCCTCAACCGCAAGAACATCATCACCATCCTGATGTCGATTGAATTGATCCTGCTCTCGGTCAATATCAATTTCGTCGCCTTCTCGGTCAAGCTCGGCGACCTGACCGGCCAAATTTTTGCCATGTTTGTCCTCACCGTCGCTGCCGCCGAGGCAGCCATCGGCCTTGCCATCCTCGTCATCTATTTCCGCAACCGCGGTTCGATCGCGGTGGAAGATGTTAATCTGATGAAAGGATAGGGGATGATCGCATTGTCGACCGGCACTTTATCCGTCATCGCCCGAATCGCTATTGCGATTCTAGGGCGATCCAGTCTGGATTCCCATAGAATTTTGCAAGGGCAAAATTCGGGGAATGACAAGGTGGGATATTTATGATCTCAGCCATCGTATTCCTTCCCTTGCTCGCCGCGCTCATTGTCGGCCTGACGGTACGCATTATTCCTGTAAGCTACGCGCATAGACTGACCTGCGGGGCGATGGTGCTGTCTGCCGCGCTGGCCGGCATCGTATTCAGCGAATTCGCCGGCATCGCGATACACGATGAAAACTGGAAGGATTTGTTCGGCCCTGCCGGACTCGTTTATAAAGTGCAGCTTGCGCCATGGATCGTCTCCGGCGATTTTACCGCCGGCTGGACGCTGCGCGTCGATGCGCTGACGGCGGCGATGTTGATCGTTGTCACCTGGGTGTCGGCGGTAGTGCATCTCTATTCCGTCGGCTACATGCACGACGACCCGCATCAGCCGCGCTTCATGGCCTATCTGTCGCTGTTCACCTTCTTCATGCTGATGTTGGTGACGTCCGACAATCTAGTGCAATTGTTTTTCGGCTGGGAAGGGGTGGGGTTGTGTTCTTACCTGCTAATCGGTTTCTGGTTCAAAAAACCATCGGCCAATGCAGCGGCGATCAAGGCATTCGTGGTTAACCGCATCGGCGATTTTGGCTTCGCGCTGGGGATTTTTGCGACGTACTGGCTGTTCGGCAGCATCCATTACGACGCGATTTTTGCGAGCGCCAAGGCACATGCGGGCGATACGATGGTTTTCCTTGGCTATCCCTTCCATGCGCTGACCTTGATCTGCATCTTGCTCTTCATCGGCGCCATGGGCAAATCGGCGCAGATCGGCCTGCATACTTGGCTTCCCGATGCGATGGAAGGCCCGACGCCGGTCTCGGCGCTGATCCACGCGGCAACCATGGTGACGGCGGGCGTGTTCATGGTGGCGCGCTGCTCGCCGTTGTTTGAGCAATCGCACACAGCGTTGGCGGTGGTCTGTGTCGTTGGCGGTGTCACGGCGTTTTTTGCTGCGTCGGTCGGGCTGGTACAGAACGACATCAAGCGCGTCATTGCCTATTCGACCTGCTCGCAACTGGGCTATATGTTTTTCGCCTGCGGCGCCGGGGCCTATGCCGCCGCCATATTCCACCTGATGACACACGCCTTTTTCAAGGCATTATTATTCCTCGGTTCCGGCTCGGTAATTCACGGCATGTCGGGCGAGCAGGATATGCGCCACATGGGTGGCATCTGGCGCAAAATGCCGGTCACCTACGCCTATATGTGGATCGGCTCGCTGGCGCTGGCGGGGATTCCCTTCTTCGCCGGTTATTATTCCAAGGACATGATCCTCGAAGCATCCTACATCGCTGGAGGCGCCGGGCGCTTTGCCTTCTGGCTGGGTATTGCCGCCGCGTTCATGACGGCGTTTTATTCTTGGCGGCTGTTGTTCATGACCTTTCACGGCCAACCGCGCGCGTCGAAAGACGTCATGCATCATGTGCACGAATCACCGGGCATCATGCTGAAACCTTTGGTTCTGCTGGCGCTCGGCGCAGTATTTTCCGGCATGATCGGCGAACATGTGCTGGAGCTGGTGTCGCCGGAAGGAACATTCTGGCAGCATTCGATTGTCTCGCTTGCCATCTTCGAGGAAGCTCATTTTGTGCCGACATGGGTGAGCGCACTGCCGCTGCTGGTGGGGCTTTCGGGCATCGCGCTGGCCTGGCTGTTCTACATCGTGAATCCCGCCTTACCCGCTAGACTGACGACGATCTTTCCTTTCCTCTATCGCTTTCTGCTCAACAAATGGTATTTCGACGAGCTATATGACATCCTTTTCGTACAACCGGCCAAGCGCCTCGGCTATATGCTGTGGAAATTCTGGGATGAGAAAATTATCGACGGTCTCGGTCCTAACGGCGCAGCGCTGGCGACGCATCTGTTCGCCGGGCGCATCAGCCGCCTGCAGACCGGCTATGTTTATCATTACGCGTTTGCCATGCTGCTGGGATTTTTGGTCGTGATGACATGGGTGGTGTTTTCATGAGGATGCAATGTTTGTCATGCCAGCGCAGGCTGGCATCCAGTCTGGCCACGAGTGACTATGCGGATGATGGGCTGGATGCCAGCCTGCGCTGGCATGACAGAGAGAGTGCTCTATGCTGACCGCGCTGATCATGCTCCCTCTTCTTGGTGCGCTGACCATCCTGCTGATGACGCATGGCGACAGCGAACGCTCGGCCGACGAAGCGCGATATATCGCGCTGTTTACCACCTGCCTGACGTTTTTCGTCTCGATGTATGCATGGATGGGCTTCGATAGCAAGACGGCGGATTTCCAGTTTGTCGAGCAATCCGCATGGCTGCAGGGATTGCATGTTGGCTACTATCTCGGCATCGATGGCATTTCGCTGTTTATGGTGCTGCTTACCACCTTCCTGATGCCCATCTGCATCCTGTGCAGCTGGCGCTCGATTACGGTGCGCGTGCGCGCGTTCATGGTCAATTTTCTTATACTCGAAGCCATGGTCGTCGGCGTGTTCTGCGCGCTCGATTCCATCGTGTTTTACATTTTCTTCGAGGGCATGCTGATCCCGATGTACCTCATCATCGGCATCTGGGGTGGCAACCGGCGCATTTACGCCGCCTATAAATTCTTTCTCTATACGCTGGCCGGTTCCGTATTATTTCTGGTTGCCATCATCTACCTCTATTTCACCTTTGGCACGACCAGTATTCCCGAGCTGATGAAGGTCGCGCCCAAGCTGCCGCTGCACATACAGGAATGGCTGTTTCTCGCCATGTTGGCCTCGTTTGCGGTCAAGGTGCCGATGTGGCCGGTGCATACCTGGCTGCCCGACGCGCACGTGCAGGCGCCGACCGCCGGCTCAGTGATCCTTGCCGGCATCCTGCTCAAAATGGGCGCCTACGGTTTCCTGCGGTTCTCGCTTCCCATGCTGCCCGAAGCATCGCACTATTTCGCGCCGCTGATGTGGGGCTTGAGTATCATCGCGGTGATCTATACCTCGCTGGTGGCGCTGATGCAGCAGGATATGAAAAAGCTGATCGCCTATTCATCGGTGGCGCATATGGGCTTTGTCACGGTAGGTATCTTTTCATTCACCATGCAGGGCATCGACGGTGCCATCGTCCAGATGATTAGCCATGGCCTGGTTTCCGGCGCGTTGTTCCTCTGCGTCGGTGTTGTCTATGACCGGCTGCACACGCGCGAAATCACCCGTTACGGCGGTGTGGTTAATGTTATGCCGAAATACGCGGCGATTTTCATGTTCTTTACCATGGCCTCGATAGGCCTGCCCGCAACGTCGGGTTTCGTCGGCGAATTCCTCGTGTTGCTGGGCGCGTTTAAGGCCAATACGCTGGTGGCTTTCCTCACCGCTACCGGCGTCGTGCTTGGCGCGGCCTATATGCTGTGGTTGTACCGCCGCGTGGTGTTTGGCGAAATCGTCCATGAGGACGTCAAAACCATGCTGGACGCGACGGGGCGCGAGATGACGTTCTTTATTCCCATCGTGCTGTGCGTGCTGTGGCTGGGCATTTACCCGAAACCGTGGCTTTCTGCGATGGAGGCGTCGGTGGCGCAGTTGCTAACGCAATCGGCGATAAGCCACGTCGAGGGAGCGCAATAATGGGCGATATTAGCATTGCCAGCCTGTACGCCATTTTCCCGGAGCTCTATCTGGCACTGATGGCGATGTTCCTGCTCATGGCCACCGCGTTCAAATACCGGCGCATTTCGAATTCCATGCTGGTCAGCACGCTGATTGTGCTGGCGGCAACCGGGGGGTTTTTGTGGCCGCATCTGTCGGCGCCGGCGGTAGTGGCATTCAATGGCATGTTCATGGTCAGCCGCTTTACTATATTCAGCCAGTACCTGGTGTTGGCGGCTTCCATGCTCACCGTGATCATTGCCGCACCATGGCTTAAAGAAGATTCCCTCCTATTGGGGAGGGAGTATGGGAAATCGTCGGAATTTCTCGTGCTGTTGTTGTGTGCTACGCTCGGCATGCTGCTCATGGTATCAGCCAATGACCTGTTGACCCTGTATCTGGCGCTGGAGACATCCAGCCTGGCGCTGTACGTGCTGGCGTCATTCGAGCGCGATCACGCGACTTCCAGCGAGGCAGGCCTCAAATATTTTGTCCTCGGCGCACTGGCTTCGGGCATGATGCTGTTCGGCATGTCACTGGTCTATGGCTTTACTGGAACCACCGGGTTCGAGGGGCTTTCCGCATTGTTTGCGCTGCCCGGTTTTGTTTTGTCCAAAGCCGTGGTAGTCGGGTTGATTTTGATCATCGTCGGTTTTTGCTTTAAGCTTTCCGCCGTGCCGTTCCATATGTGGACGCCGGATGTGTATGAAGGCGCGCCGACGCCGGTAACAGCGTTTTTCGCCACCGCGTCCAAAGTGGCGGCGTTTGCGTTGTTCGCCCGCTTCCTGCTCTATCCGTTCGGGCATCTGTTCGGCCAGTGGCAGCAGATTGTTATTTTTGTCTCCATCGCCTCGATGGCGCTCGGCGCCTTTGCGGCGATCATGCAGACCAACATCAAGCGCCTGCTGGCCTATAGCTCGATCGGCCATGCCGGGTATATGCTGATGGGGCTCGCGGCCGGAAATGCGGTGGGCGTGCAGGGCATGCTGATTTATCTCGCCACCTATATTTTTATGAGCGCGGGCGCTTTTGGTTGCGTGCTGCTGATGCGGCGCGATGGCCAGTATGTCGAACAGATCAAAGATCTCGCCGGACTGGGGCAGACGCGTCCGGCGCTGGCGCTGGCCATGTCGATCTTCATGTTCTCGATGGCCGGCATCCCGCCCATGTCAGGCTTTTTCGCCAAGTTCTATGTCATCCTGCCCGCCATCAGCGCCGGGTTGACCTGGCTTGCCGTCCTCGGCGTTATCGCCAGCGTCATCGGCAGTTATTACTATATCAAGGTGGTCAAGGTAATGTATTTCGATACGCCGGCCGCGGCGTTCGATGCGGAAACGCCCTGCTGGCTGCGGGCGGGTATCGTCGTCTGCGTGGCAGTTACGCTACTGTTCTTCCTGATGCCGTCGCCGCTGGTGGAACAGGCGAAACTCGCTGCGGGAGCCTTGGTGCGCTGATGGCTACGCAAAAACATAAAACCGCCGCCAACCTGCTCAACGATTACCATCTGCTGTCGTTCGACTCGCTCGATTCGACCAACGAAGAAGCCAAGCGTCTCGCCAGAGGCGGCGGTCATCACGGCGCGGTGATCTGGGCCAAGAGCCAGACCGATGGCAAAGGCCGGCTGGGACGCAACTGGGTATCGTTGGAAGGTAATCTGTTCGTATCTATCCTGTTGCAGCCGGAAAAACCGCTTGAGGAATTCAGCCAGCTTTCGTTTGTGGCGGCAGTCGCGGCCATTGAAGCGCTGGCGGCAGTGGTGCCGCAGTCCAGCAGCCTGCAATGCAAATGGCCCAACGACATACTCCTCAATGATCGCAAACTGGGCGGCATCTTGCTCGAATCGTTCCGTACTGAGGAAGAAAAACACTGGGCGGTGGTTGGTGTAGGCATCAATGTCGACAGCTATCCGCCTGCCTTCGCCGAAGCAAAGCCGCTTCAGCTTCGCGCAGGCAGGCCGCATACGCAATTCCCCGCCATCTGCCTCAAGGAGGCGGGTGTCGAGCTGGTCAGCGCTAAGATTATTCTCTCGCGCTTTATCCATCATTTCATCGAGCGTTACAACCAGTGGAACGTCAAAGGCTTCGCCGCTATCCGCAAACAGTGGCTGAATGCGGCTTGGGGACTCGACAAGCGCATCTGCGCGCATTTGCCGCAAGGCAATATCGAGGGCGTCTGCCTAGGCATCGATGCCGACGGTAGCTTGACGCTCAAGCTCGATAATGGCCGCAAGCAGCAGGTGCACGCGGCGGATGTGTTCCCGGTAGAAAAAATGGAGGCGTGAAGAGCATGCTGCTTACTATCGATGCTGGTAACACCAACGTTGTTTTCGCCGTGTTCGATGGCGACAGGCTCGCCGGGCAATGGCGGATTTCCACCGATGCGCGGCGCACGGCCGATGAATATGGCGTGTGGCTGACGCAGGTGCTGGAGCATGCAGGGATTGCGCCGGAAAAAATAAAGGGCGCCGTGCTGGCCTCGGTCGTGCCGCAGGCGCTGTTTGATTTGCGCCAGTTGACCAGGCGCTATTTCCATACGGAATTGCTGGTGATCGGCGATCCGCGCCTCAATATCAAAACCGGCATCGGCGTCAAAATTGACAATCCGGCCGAAGTGGGCGCCGATCGGCTGGTTAATGCCTTTGCAGCATGGAAACGCTATAAGCAAGCCCTGATCGTGGTCGATTTCGGCACGGCGACGACCTTCGACGTGGTCAGCGGCGAGGGGAATTATATCGGCGGCGTCATCGCTCCCGGCGTCAATTTGTCGCTTGATGCGCTGCAAAAAGCTGCCGCCAAGCTGCCAACGGTGGCCATTCAGCCGCCGGCTAAAACCATCGGCACCAACACGATAGGCGCCATGCAATCGGGCATTTATTATGGCTATGCCGGGCTGGTCGAGGGGATCGTGGCGCGTATTCGTGCGGAATATGGCAAACCGATGAAAGTAATCGCCACTGGCGGACTGGCCTCATTGTATGCTAAGGCTTGCCCGGCGATCGAGCATCTGGAGCCGGATTTGACGATTCTAGGCTTAAAAGAGCTATATGAAATGAATCAGTAGCTGCTGGCGGCCACTTACCAGCAACTAACAACCAGCAACCAAAATTTATGTCCTTCGACTTCAAAAAATACCACGACCAGCTTGTTTTCGTTCCGCTCGGCGGCTCGAACGAGATTGGCATGAACCTGAATTTATATGGCTATAAAGGCAAATGGCTGATGGTCGATTGCGGCATCGGCTTTGCAGGCGATTGGCTGCCGGGTGTCGAGGTGATCGTGCCCGACGTATCGTTCATCGCCGAGCGCAAGGACGATTTGCTTGGGTTGGTCATCACGCATGCGCATGAGGACCATCTGGGCGCCGTGCCCTATGTCTGGCGCGACCTCGAATGCCCGATTTATGCGACGCTCTTTACTGCCAATTTCCTTAAAGCAAAAATGGCCGAGATGGGGCCGGGCAAAAAACCAAAAGTGATCGAGATGGCACTCGGCGGCACGGCGCAAATCGGGCCGTTCGCGCTGGAACTGATTGAGCTGACGCATTCCATCCCCGAAATGCAGGCAGTGGCGATTACAACGGAGAAGGGCGTGGTGATGCATACCGGCGACTGGAAATTCGACAGTGATCCGCTGATCGGTCCGGTGTCCAACTATGCGGCGCTCAGTAAATATGGCGATGGCAAGGTGCTGGCGATGGTATGCGACTCGACTAACGTCTTCATCGAAGGCGAAGCGGGGTCGGAGGGGGATGTGCGGGCGCAGCTCACCACGCTGATTGCCGCCTGCCAGCAGCGCGTGGTGGTGACGACGTTCGCCTCCAACCTGGCGCGCGTGGCGACGATCATCCATGCGGCGCAGGATGCCGGGCGTGTGGTGGCGCTGGCCGGTCGGTCGCTGCACCGCGTGGTCGAAGCGGCCAAAGAAAGCGGCTACTTACGCGAGGATGCGGAATTCATCAGCGACAAGGAAGTGCAGAATCTGTCGCGCCGGGATGTGCTGGTATTGTGCACGGGATCGCAGGGCGAGCCGCGGGCAGCGCTGACGCGCATTTCGCGCGGCGAGCATCCGACGATTCGCCTGACGCCGGGCGATACGGTGATTTTCTCCTCGCGCAAAATTCCCGGCAACGAGACCAAGATCAACGGCATCCATAATCGCCTGATCCTCAGTGGCATTGAGGTCATCACCGACAAAGACGACTCCATCCATGTCTCCGGCCACCCGGCGCGCAATGAGCTTAAGCGCATGTACGAGATGGTGCGTCCGCGCATTGCCGTACCGACGCACGGTGAGCCGCGCCATCTGCATGAGCATGCGAAACTGGCGCGAACGCTTGGCGTCAAGGAGACGGTCGAGGCCTATAATGGCGCCGTCGTGCTGCTGGAGCAGGGCGAGGCGAGCGTCGTCGGCAAGGTGCAGGCGGGTTATGTGGCGATCGACGGCCTGTCGCTGGTGCCCACCGACGGCGACGTCATCCGCATGCGCCGCAAGCTGCGCGATGACGGGGCGGTGTTTGTCAGCTGCGTACTGAACAAGGATAGCGAACTGGTCGCGCCGGTGCAAGTCAGCGTGCCGGGGCTGCTTGATGCGAAAGAAGATAAGGAATTGCTCGATGAATGCATTGCCCTGGTATCCGAAGCACTGCAGCATACTAAGGTGCGGGCAGGGAATGAGCAGGTAAAGGAACAGGTGCGCCTGCTGCTACGCAAATTCTTCAAGGGCGAATTGGATAAGAAGCCGGTGATCGAGGTGCAGGTGAGCCGAGTGTAATACTGTACACCATCCAAACTATACAATGATTACGGCCCATCAGGACGTACGTGTCTTTTCATCTCACTCTTCAAAATTTGTTCATATATATTCTGTTCAATAAGCACCGCAGGATAGTTACTTAATGGCAAACTTTCTCCTGAGCTCTGGGTTTTAACAGTAATTTGTGATGCAGCATCTCCTGCATTTTCTACCAGAGGCAAACCGTCTAAACTGGTGACGACATATTTAGCGGCGTCATAGCCATGTGCTTTAACTAAAAAATGTAGAAGATCGGCAGCTATTAACGCTATATCTCTAGATTGTGCTGTTAAAACCGCCGCGGGCTTTCCAGTACCATTCTGTTCGAAATCCATGTCTACGGTAAAGCCATTATCTATACGCATACGTTTGGGTTGATAAATAGCTCTTTCTACGAATGGCAAGGCATTCTCAATTTCATAAATAGGTATAGAAGTAGCATGTTCTTCATATGCTTTTTTCTCATGGGCGATAATATTCTCTAATCCGATCTTAAACCTAACTGCAAATGCCCCACTCTGATTTTCTGGTTTAACTATCTCAAATCCACCGGTCAGTGCGCGCAATTGCTCAGTAAGATAAGGCTGTATATTTGTAGGAGCACTACGAATTAGTGCGATACCGCGTGCGGCAGCAATTAGTCTCCCTACCGCCTCCGCTTGATCTTCATTTAAACCGGGGAGGGAGATGGTCTGGACGTTATTTTTTCCCACGCCGTCTTTTGCGCGTTTGATAGCTTTTCGGGTTTCTTCTATAATGGACTGATTCATGGCTAGATTCCAACTATGCGGTCAGCTAAATATGCCCGCTCAGTGTAACATTTTGCGTGATCAATATTATTACAGTTTTATTAAATAAAATTATTATTATGCAATATATTGAATAATAAGTTTTTTAGCATTCGCACTGATTTCTAAGTTTTTCATCGAATCTGCAATGCTGGCTTGAAATCGGTTACATATTATGCCCAGAACGCTAAAAAAGCGCATTGAGTAAATAGTGCTGGAATGCCACGTCGGCGATGCCCCTCGCCATGACGAGAGCAAGGTAAAAAAAAGCCCCTCGATTTCGTCTGCCCGGTTGGGCGGCTTTTGTCGAGGCTCTGGCATTCTAGGCCGGAGGTCTCTTATATATCCTGTCCAAGAACGCTGCAAACCACCATACTATAACCCCAGTTAAATTAGGATCCCGCAGGCGATGAGATACTTCATCTTCCCCTCCTTTTGGGAAAGGGAGACACAATTACACTCGACGAGAGTGTGAAAGTGTCCTCCGCGAGCCTGGCTAAACGGTTTGAAACCTAACATGGGTTTGCAAACGCGGTTCAGCAAAAAAAGCATTATTTTATGTTAATAAATGGGAGAGATCAATAGCTATTATAAGGGCTCCGGCATTTTGAATTTAATCGCACCCCCGTTATTCCCCGAATTTTGCATTAACAAAATTCTAGGGGAATCCAGATGGATCGCCCTAGAATCCGCTGCGCAGATTTGGGCGATGACGAGATAGGATAACATCAGAAATGCTCTAAATCGCCATTTTGATGATGTCGTTATAGGCGTTGATGACGCGATCGCGGATGGCGACGACGGTATTCAGGGAGAGTTCGGCGTTGGCGACGGCGGTGACCAGGTCGGACAGGTCGACTTTGCCGGCGCCGGTCAGCGACTGCATTTGCAGCGTTTCGCTCTGGGTCTGCGCGTCCATGGCGCCGCTCAGGGCGTTTTCGACCAGCTGGGCGAAGGAGGAACCGGAAGCGCCGCCGGCGGCGGGGCTGTCATCGGTGCCGTCGCTGGCGGTTGCGCCTTGCATCAGTTTCTGCTGGTTATGGTAAGCGCTGGTGACGGCGAGCGGGTTGATGGCCATGATAACTCCTATTTCTGCAGCAGGCTGATGGTTTGCGTCAGCATGGCTTTCGATACTTCGACCATATCCATGTTGGCTTCATAGCCTCGCCGTGCCTCGCGCATGTCCATCGTTTCGATGATCGGGTTGACGTTAGGATATTCCACGTAACCCTGCGCGTCGGCGGCAGGATGCGCCGGGTCGTATTTTTTCTCGAATGGCGACATGTCCACGCCGCGCTTGACCACCTTAACCGTTTCCATGCCGCTCTGCTTGTCGAGGACATTCTGGAAGGTGATGGTCTTGCGGCGGTAGGGATCGCCACCGGGCGTGCTGGCGGTCGATTCGGCATTGGCGAGATTTTCAGCGACGATGCGCAGCCGTTCGCCCTGTGCCTGCATGCCGGCGGCGGAAATCGCCAATGTATCGGTCAGCCCTGCCATATATTCAGCCCTTAGTTGTTAGTCAGTGAATTGATAATCATTAGCATAGTGATTATTAACTATAGACTAATGACTCATGACTGCCTTATCCCCCACTGGTATTGCCGATGGCGGTCTTGAACATCGAAATCGCCTTGGCGTACAGGTTCAGCACTTTCTGGTATTCTGCCTGGTTGGTCGCTACTTTTGACAGCTCTTCCTCAATCACCACGTTGTTGCCGTTGGGATTGAGTTCGTCGGTGGTGTGGCGTTTTTCGACGGCGGAAGCACCCGCGGCGCTTATCGGCTGGATATCGCGGGAAGAGGTAATTGTCATCGGCAATTTGCCCTTTGCTCCGCCGCCCGCCGCCTGAGCCATCGCCTTGAAATCAGGTGCCGCGACATCCTTCGCTTGGTAGCCCGGCGTGTCGGCATTGGCGACGTTTTGTGCCAGCACCGCCTGCCGCTCGGACAGGTAATCGAGCTTGGATTTCATGATGGTAAATAATGGGATAGTAGAATAATCCATCGCGCGCCAAGTGAATTAGGTAATAATTGCCTACTTTATTATAATACCATATCCTATTTCAACGGATAAGGCCACAGTCTTTATTTTGCATATTCCGTGCCAACCATGGCGGAGGGAGGGTAGGAAAAGCCATATACAATTTGCTTTCTCACTTAATTTACGCCAGTAGTAATCGGATGGCTGGCTGGAGGTGTTTTGCTTTATCTGACGCGCAAAATCGGCGAATCGATTATCATTAACAACAATATCGAACTGACCGTCGTCGAGGTGCGTGGCAAGACGGTTAAACTCGGCTTTTTATTCCCGAAAGAAGCGACCATCCTGCGCAAGGAACTGCACCAGAAGATCATGGAGCAGAACCTTGCGGCGGCCACCGGCGGCGAGGCCGACCTGTTCGATTTCGAATTCAACGTCGATATCAACGCGAAGAAAGACGATGGCGGAAACTAACGAATATACGTCTTTCGACAAGAATAAGCTTGCCATCGCGCTGGCCTATAACCGCACGAAAGACCGGGCGCCGATTGTGGCGGCCAAAGGCAAGGGGGCAATTGCCCAGGCCATCATCGACATGGCAAAACAGCATGGCATCGAGGTGCGCGAGGATAGCGATCTGGCGGCGCTGCTGTCGAAGCTGGACATTGATACGCCGATTCCGCTGGAGGCGTATGCGGCGGTGGCGGAAATACTAGCTTACGTGTATAAGGCAAATGCAAGAGCGAAGCAGGGCAACACATGAATGTGGCAAATCCGGAAGCGCTGTTTGAGGATATTTTGCAATTCGTGGCACAGAGCCGCGAATTACTCAAAAATGGTGCGATGATGGACCTGGCGGGGCTCGATAGCCGCGTCATGTTGTTGTGCGAGGAGACGCTGCTGCTGTCACAGGAACAGCGTTTGCATTATGCTGAGCGCCTGCAGCAACTGCTGGGCGAGTTGACCTCACTGGGCAAGGAAATGACCGTGCAGCGCAACCGCATCGAAGAGGAAATGCGCAGCCTGCCGCAGCATAAAAAAGCCACGACGGCCTATCGGGTTGCTGAGGAGAGTGATAAGGAAGGAGAATCTTGAGATGATTCGTGGATTGGTGGATTCGATGATTCGCAAGAAATGCTTATCGAATCCTCAAATCATCGAATAATCGAATAATCGAATCATCAGCCCTATGGACACTATCGACCCCTTACGTTTTCTATTTGCATTCTTTTTCGTCATCGGGCTGATCGGCGTGATGGCATTTGGGCTAAAGCGCTGGGGGAATGCGAATAAACCCTTTGGCAAGGTATGGTTTACGCCGCAGGACAAGGGCGGGCGCATCGAAGTGATCGAAGTGCACTATATCGATGCGAAGCGACGGCTGGCACTCGTGCGGCGCGACGATGTCGAACATTTGCTGCTGCTGGCCGACGGGCGCGAGCTGGTAATTGAAGCGGGGATTAAGCGCGATGAGCCGATAAGCCGATGAACCGAGACATAAAAGGAATAAGAATGCGCGCAAGATACATACTCTCTTACCTATCATCCCATCGGCTCATCGGCTCATCGGCTTATCGGCTCATCGGGATTCTGATCATCGGCCTTTTCCTTCCCCATCCCGCTTTTGCCCAGTCCATGTCGGTCGATCTCGGCGCCAATGCTGGCGGTGGTGCAGCGGCGCGGTTGATCCAGCTAGTCGTGCTGATGACGGTCATCACACTGGCGCCGTCTATCCTCATCATGACCACCTCCTTCATGCGCATTGTTATCGTGCTGTCTTTCCTGCGTAGTGCGCTCGGCCTGCAGCAAACGCCGCCCAACCAGGTACTGGTTTCGCTGGCCCTGTTCCTGACGCTGTTCATCATGGCCCCGGCGTTCGAGCAATCCTATAACGAGGGCGTCAAGCCGTTGATGGACAATAAAATCACTCAGGAGCAGGCGTTTGAGCGAATCGGCGCGCCGTTCCATGATTTCATGCTGAAGCATGTGCGCGGCAAGGACCTGGAGTTATTTCTCAGCATGTCGCCCGGCCTCACCATCACCAAGCCGGAGGACACGCCCTACCGCGTACTGGTGCCTGCCTTCATGATCAGCGAGCTCAAGCGCGCCTTCGAGATTGGGTTTCTGATTTTCATTCCTTTCGTCATCATCGATATGCTGGTGGCGTCGGTACTGATGGCGATGGGTATGATGATGCTGCCGCCGGTGATGATCTCGCTGCCGTTCAAGCTGATCTTTTTCGTGCTGGTCGACGGTTGGTACATGGTGTGCGGCAGCCTGATTAAAAGTTTCGGCACGGTGTAACGGTTTGCCCCTCTCCCACAAGGGAAAAGGAAAGAATATAATGATGGTACAGGTTGAATAATGGAATTCATCGGCAGCGTCCTGGGCGGCATTTTTATTGCTCTGCTGGTTGGCACGGCGCTGACCTTTGGCTTTGTATTGATTTTATGGTTCATCGGCTTAGGGGTGGCGATATCGCTATTTTTCATGCTGCGCCAATGGTGGTGGCGCTGGCGCTTTCTGCGCACCGGCCAGGTACCGCCGCCACCCGGGATGCAGGCCAAGAGGAAGCCGACGCCTCCCTCGCAGATCATCGACGCAGAATTCGAGGATATTACGGATAAATAAATCCCTTCCGGAATTTTCTAAACGATATTATATTTATGCGGCAAATAGTTATGGTTTTTATGGCACATCCAAAAAGGTAAATATTTAGTTAACATAATGTCACATTATGTCACATCATTTTATATAAAACGGCCATGCGGAATACTCTTCATTGTCACATAATCTTCACTTTATTTCGCTTAGACCATAGGTTATTCTAAAATAGAATGAGACCATCTTTAACGGAAAACCGCCTTATGGCAGATTCGGCTACTGGCCCAGAGAATGAAATTCAAGTGGAATCCTACCAGAAAGTCGCCTCGATTGGTGGCTGGAGTGGAGCTTCGCGCACCTTTTGGGCAATCAGCGCATTAGGTGCAGCCTGTGGTGCAGCGATAGGCCTTGTTGCGCCGTTTTTCCCGCTGATCGCAGGAGTAAGTTCAGCCGCTCTTGCCATTTCGGCTATCCCCGCTTCAGTGGCAACATTTGCGACCATTGGCATCGGCACAGGATTTGCCAGCGGAGCGATGCTCGGCAGGATGAGTGGTGCGGCAGCGGCAGTTGCCGAAGAACAAGAAAAACGAATGAAAAGCTGGACGGTCCGGCAAATGCGCCAACAAAATCCTGAGATAAAAATTATCACTGACCCCCCTCGGGAAAAACCGCCTGAGAAGTCATTCTGGCAGCGCATGAAAGATACCTATAATACTTACTTCAATCCAAGAGTTGGCACGCTTTTTACGGTCATAGGCATAGTAGCCGGTTTAATTATGGCGGCTGCTTTTCTTTCGACGGGCATTGGAGGGGTTATGCCAACGGAAGCACTGGGTGCACTCACCGGGATGGGTAAGGACGCATTTACGGCCACTGCCATTAAGGCTGCTCCCGAAGCGTTTATCGCCTATACTGCCGGTGTCATGGGGGCATTTGGCAGTCTGTTTTATTTTAACTTTCCCAAAATTACTTCCGCCGTCACTGAAGTAACGGGCAATTTCTTGAACGGCAAGTTGTTGGGGCGTGAATGGGGACCGGGGCCTGAAAAACGGGTTGAGCCATCGCCTGCGATACAATCTTTGCCGCTCGCAGAAGAAGTAAGGGCTGCCGCTCCTTCAGCATCTCCCACTAAATCCTTCACCCTGGAGCACACCCATTTTTCCCTGCAGGCAGTGCTTGATAAGCGCGACGAACCGGCGCCTGAACTGCGCACGCGATAATCACACGGTCGGCCGGGCGGTGAAGCGCTCGTTGATTTCTTCTTCGCACTCATAGCTTACGATTTTATCCACCCTTGCCGCCGGTGGTCCCTCCTTGCAGGCGTCGATCATCGCCTCGATCACCGTTTCCTCGCCGTGGAATAAAGCTTCTACCGTCCCGTCGCTGCGGTTGCGCACCCAGCCTTTGAGGCCAAGGCTGCTCGCCATGGCCACTGCCCAGGCGCGATAGCCGACGCCCTGCACGCGACCGGTGATGACGATGCGGATGGCGGTCATATAAATCTCTCTGTTTCTTATTTACCTTCTCCCGCGCAAGGGGAGGGGGGATTAAGTGATATACAGTCCTTTGAGCGCTGTCGGGATTATGCGTTCGATATCCTCCGCGATCAATCCGGGTCCGAAATGGCTGGCGGCTTCGCCATGCAGCCAAACGCCGGCGCAGGCCGCTTCGAACGCTGGCATGCCCTGCGCCAGCAAACCGGTAATGATGCCAGACAGCACATCGCCCGAACCGGCGGTTGCCAGCCATACCGGCGCGTTGGCGTTGATAGCGATGCGGCCATCCGGCGCGGCGATCACCGTGTCGTTGCCTTTAAGTACGATCACGGCGCCACTTTGTTTTGCCGCTTCCTGGGCGCGGTGTACTCTGTTACCTTTGACGCGGAACAGGCGCGCGAATTCGCCTTCGTGCGGTGTCATCACTACCGGCCCCTGGATGGCGGCGAACAGCGATTTGGCATTGGTTTTGAACACGCTGATGGCATCGGCATCGAGGAGGCAGGGCTTTTTATGCGATAATAGCTGCAATGCCTGTACACGAGTGGTTTCGCTGACGCCACAACCGGGGCCGATTAGCATGGCAGTGATGCGTTTATCTTCGATCAGAGTTTGCAGCTGGCTAAGGTTTTCGATGGGTGTGGTCATGACGGCAGTGAGCGCAGCGGCATATACCGGCAGCGATTCCAGCGTGCAGGCAATACTGACCAGTCCGCTGCCGGCGCGGAGCGCTCCCATGGCTGCCAGCCGCGCCGCCCCGGTAGTGTTTTTTCCGCCGCCAATCACCAGCGCATGGCCGCGCGTATATTTATGCGATTCCGCTTTAGGGAAGGGAAAGCTATGTTGCCATAGGGCAGGGCTGTTGAGGAATTGCGTTGCGGCAATTTTGTTGCCCGTAATGCCGATGTCGTACACATGTAACTCACCTGTATACGCCTTGCCGGGCAGCAGCAATTGACCGGGCTTTGGTCGCACGAAAGTCACCGTATCAGCGGCGCGGATGGCCGTGCCCATCACTTCGCCGGTGTCGGCATTGATGCCACTGGCGATGTCAATGGCGACAACAGGAATGCGGCTGTCGTTGATGGCGGCAATGGCTTTAGCCAGCGCGCCTTCAGTATTGCGGCTCAAACCCGTGCCAAAGATGGCATCGATGACAAGGTCACAATCGTCGAGCAGGGCAGGGTCGAAGGCTTTATCCATTTCGGAGACGACCACATTCCAGCCTTTGTTCTTAAGCAAACGCGCAACGACCAATCCATCGCCGCCGTTATTGCCGGTGCCGCAGACGACGAGCACATATCCCTGTTTGTATTTACGGCAGACAAGGTCGGCGACGGCCTTGCCTGCACTCTCCATCAGTATCTCCTGCGCTATGCCCGAGGCGATGGCATCGCGGTCGGCGGTGCGGGATTCTTCGGCGGTGAGCAGGGCGGCAGGATGCAGCATAAGCCACTCCTGATAGACGAAAATTTCCTAAAAAACAATACTGGGCATAATCCCTATTGACTAAATAGGAATTAATTTCTATGGGATTTGTATGATTTCACCGGCCTAGCGGAAAAAGGATCGAGATTATGCTGTCAATGAAGGCTAAATATGCCATCCGGGCGCTTATGGTGCTGGCGAAACATGAAGGCAAGACGATGCAAAGCAAGACGATCGCCAAGGAAGCCGATGCGCCAATGAAATTCCTCGAAGCGATTTTGCTTGAGCTAAAAAATGAGGGGCTGGTGGCGAGCAAGCGCGGTATTTTCGGCGGCTATTATCTGGCGAAGTCGGCCAAAGCCATCATGCTGGGCGATGTGATTCGCCGTATTGACGGCATGCTGGCGCCGCTCCGTTGTGCCAGTGTTACCTCGTATGAAAAATGCGAGGATTGTGCGGATGAGAATAAATGTGCTATCCGCCATGCCATGCAGGAAGTAAGAAACGCCATCTCTGGGGTGCTGGACAAAAAAACGCTGGCAGAGATGGTGCGCACGTAATGAGTAAAAATATCGATAGCGTCATTGCGAGGAGCGTAGCGACCTGCCTACGCCGAAGCGAAGCCGCTTTGGCTTCGCGCAGGCAGGCGCGGCAATCCAGTATCTTTGCTTGTTCTGTGGATGAGCTGGATTGCTTCGCTGACGCTCGCAATGACAGGGAATAGTTATTAATCATAAAACCATTTAAGAGGGTTGCCCTATGAAATATCGCCTGCTGACCGTCACGGCATTGAGCCTGACCTTGCTCGGATCATCCGGCGCTTTTGCCGATGCCGAAACCGAAGCGCTGAAAGCCGAGGTCAAAGCGCTGGAAGCCCGTATTGCCCAGCTTGAAGAACGTAACAAACCACAGGCGCCGCAAAACACCGTCGCGGTACCTGTTTCCGCTCAAAAGCTTGCGCAGCGGGTCGCCATCGTCGAACGCAAGCAGGAGCTGGCGCAGGAAGATGCGGATGCCAAAGCCGCGGCTGCGCCCACCGTCAGCGTTGGCCCAAAAGGATTGGCGGTGACTTCACCGGACAAGCAATATTCACTGAATGTCCATGCCTATGCCCAGCTCGACGACCGGACGTTCTTCGATCATGGCCCGAATTCGGCGCAAGGCGCCGGCACCAATTCGTTCCTCGTGCGCACGGCGCGGCCGATCCTTGATGCCAAGATGACCGATTATTTCAACGGCCGTCTGATGTGGGATTTTGGGCAGGGCAATGCACGGTTGCTCGATGCGTATGGCGATTTCCATCCGCTGCCGGGCAATGACATTGTCAACCTGCGTGCCGGGGAGTTCAAGGTGCCGGTGGGCATCGAGCGCTGGCAATCGGAGCAGGAAATCGAATTCGTCGAGCGCGGCCTGACGACCAACCTCGTACCGTTCCGCGATATGGGCGTCATGGCCTATGGGCAATTGATTCCTGACCAGTTGGAATACCAACTGGCTTACCTCAATGGTGCGTCCGACCTGCAGATCAACACCGGGGATACCGATAGCAACAAGGATGTTGCCGTCCGCCTGTTCGCTCATCCGCTGCGTTGGACGGACAGCAAGGCGCTCGACGGGTTCGGCATCGGCGTCGGCGGAACGTACGGCGTCCACCAGGGCAGTAGTTCGTCGCCCAATCTGACCACCGGCTACCTGAGTCCGGCGCAGCGCCTATTTTTTGCCTATGGCAACGGCGTATTCGCCAACGGTCCGCAATGGCGCTTCAACCCGCAATTCACCTATTATAACGGGCCGTTCGGCGCGTTTGGCGAATATGTGCGCGACAACCAGGAACTCCAAGTTTCCTCCATCGACCGCGAACTCAGCAATCGCGCCTGGTTCATCATGGCCAGCTACGTGTTAACCGGCGAGGATGCCAGTTTCGATGGCGTCAAGCCGGCGCGTAATTTCAAGCCGTCGGCGGGCGACTGGGGTGCATTCGAACTTGTGGCGCGCACTGGCGAGCTCAATGTCGATAAAAAAGCTTTCCCGCTATTTGCCAGCGCCACGACTTCGGCGCGCAACGCTGTTGAAATGACGGTCGGTGCCAACTGGTATCTTAACCATTCGGTCAAAGTGAATCTCGACTATGCCTATACCACCTTCGACGGGGGCAATACTGCCGCCCAAGGCGGTGACCGCCAGAACGAACAGGCGCTGCTGGCGCGGACACAAGTGCGGTTTTAAACCGTCGATAAAAAGGAATGCTACTATGAAATGGCTTTACACCCTTCTTTCCATCTTAATGCTTGGCGCATTTGCCGCCCATGCTGCCGATCCGGTGACGCTGCTCAACATTTCCTATGATCCGACGCGGGAATTTTACGACGAATATAATAAAATTTTTGCTGCCTACTGGAAACAGAAAACCGGGCAGGATGTGACCATCCAGCAATCGCACGGCGGCTCAGGCAAGCAGGCGCGCGCGGTGATCGACGGGCTGAAGGCCGACGTGGTGACGTTGGCGCTGGCTTATGATATCGACGTCATCGCTGACAAAGCACGGCTGTTGCCTGCGGACTGGCAAAGTCAGTTGCCGCATAACAGTTCGCCTTATAATTCGACCATCGTTTTCCTCGTGCATAAGGGCAATCCCAAGC
>Ga0206964_10124_pt1 | contig 23799 bp, 16 predicted proteins | sample Alteio_BWOrgHeat_25_FD_152980 | JGI IMG/M metagenome (GOLD analysis project Ga0206964, IMG submission 152980) | Enriched cells from forest soil in Barre Woods Harvard Forest LTER site, Petersham, Massachusetts, United States -... | ecosystem: Environmental > Terrestrial > Soil > Temperate forest >...
ACCACCGCTCGCAAGCTCAGCCTGTTCCCACGCGAGATGGCGTTTTCGATGAATCTGACGTTTTTTAGGAAATGGGGATGAAACGCCGGCAATTTGGGGTATTGGCAAATGCATTCCCTCGTCCGTCTGAGGAAGAATCCAATTTTCGGTTTTCATGGCAAAAAATACATTTTCAGGTTTTGGTTGCGAATTACTCCGGGCGAGAAAAGCACCGCTCGGCATTATTCAGTTGCGGGACAATCTCAATACTAAGTCCAAAAATACATTTTGGATATTTCTATTTTGCAACCAAATTATCTTCCTAAGAATAAGAACCGCTGGAGGCGGGCGGAAGATGCAAACTAAACGGTGACTCGCAGATAGGAGAGCCGTTTAATGATAGGTGTACAAATATACGATAAAAAAACCGACTGTAAGTAAAATCAGAAGTCTCATCGAACGGGAATGCTCCACAAGCCATATCGATCCGGATATTCAATTCCTTCGAGGACTAATCCATGCGCCGGTGAAATATATTTTGCTCGCCACAGCTCCCTGGGTGAATGCAGCAGTGCTTCGAATTCCTCCAATGGTAGAGTCGATTGTCCAACCTGCACCATCGCTCCGACAAGTGCACGTACCATCCCGCGCACGAAGCGATTCGATCTGATGGTGAAGAAAAGATACTTCCTATCCGATTCCCATTTTGCTTCTTCAACAATGCATCTATAGTGCTTTACATCCGATGTCCGCTTGCTGAAACTGGTGAAATCGTGTTCGCCAATGAGGAGTGCTGCACATTGTTCGAGCTTTGTAATATCCAGCTCGCGACTAATTGCCCATACAAAATTCCTGTCCAACGCCGTTCTATCGCATTTGATCGTGTATCGATATTGCCGGGCAATCGCTGAATGCCGCGCATGAAAATCTTCTGAAACATTGCGAATATCGAAAATGGCAATATCTTTTGGAGTCGTTGCATTCACTGCCATGACAAGTTTGGGAAAACCAATCACAATATCATCAGGAAATTCGACATGCGCGACCATACCACGAGCGTGGACGCCGGCATCGGTGCGGCCGGCGCCATGGACGGTGATCGTTCTTGTAAAAAGTTTATGAAACGCCCGTTCGATCTCAGCTTGAACGGAGCGGCCTAAGGGATGGTCGCCTTGCGTTTGCCATCCGGCAAACTTGGTTCCGTCGTACTCGATTAGCAGAGCAAGTTTCAACTCACAAGCTCGCGCAAACTTGCATTCTCTATACGGGCCACGCCTGCAACATCTTCCACACGCTCACGCTCACGGATAAGCCGGTATTCTGTGCCATCCACAAGCACTTCGGCAGCGCGTGGACGAAGATTGTAATTAGATGCAAGAGTGTAGCCGTAAGCTCCGGCGCAAAGCACCGCGATCGAATCGCCGCGTTTCAGCGCCGGCATCTCGCGCGATTGCGCGAGAAAATCGCTCGTTTCGCAGATCGGCCCGACAACATCGACTTTTTGGGTTGCGCCGCCAACAAGTTCCAGTGGGGCTACTTGATGATATGCCTCATATAAGCATGGACGGATAAGTTCCGTCATGCCGGTATCTGTGATAACGAATTTCTTTTTGCTGTTCGCTTTCGTGTAAAGGACTGTTGCGAGTAGCGCACATGCATTTGCCACAATAGCGCGGCCTGGCTCAAAAATAATTTTAAGTCCCGTCTGATCGAGAATGGGCAACACTGCGCCAACGAACTCGCTCAATGAGGGAACATACTCCCCTTCTTCTCCAAGTTCGTCTTTAGGTAATAGCGGATGCCGAACAACATTGCGATAATGAATTCCCTGTCCGCCGCCAAAATTAAGATGTTCCAGAACTATTCCAGACTTTACACGCAAGGAATTAACGAATTTAACGGTAGAGCGTGCGGCTTTGATGAACGGATCGAGCGAGGTAATCTGGGAACCAATATGAACGTGAATCCCTACCACTTCTAAGGCAGGCTGCTTTGAGGCATAGATAAATGCTTCGCGTGCATTTTCCATGTCAATGCCAAACTTGTTTTCTTTTAGGCCCGTCGAAATATAGGGATGGCTTTTTGCATCCACATCGGGGTTGACACGGATGGAGACTTTCGCACGAAGTCCGAATTTTTCAGCGATCCCATTGATGACGGAAAGCTCTTCCAGACTCTCGACATTAAAGGCATGAATATTTGCCTTGAGTGCAAGCTCTATTTCGGAATCGGTCTTGCCCGTACCATCGAATGTGATTTTTTCGGGTGTAAAACCAGCCGCAAGCGCAGCAAGCAGCTCACCAGCACTGACGACATCCGCGCCAGCACCTTCTTCAGCTAAGATCTTCAGCAACTCGATATTCGAATTTGCCTTCAAGGCATAGCTAACGTAATGCTCTTTGCCGGAGGACTTGAGCGTCTCATCAAAGGAATGAAAATTCTGCACCATCTGCCGCTTAGAATAGACATAGAGCGGTGTGCCAAATGTGTTGGCAATAACGGAAAGCGTAACTTCCTCGCAAAGAAGCGATGCTTCGTTATCGGTAGAATATCGAAATGCTTGTTGGTCTAATACGTCGTTCATACTATTTCTGTAAATGGTAGATATGAATGCAAAACTTCCGGGATACGAATTGTTCCATCCGATTGCTGATATGTTTCTAAGAATGCCACCATAAGCCTCGAAGTTGCAAGCCCAGATCCATTAAGGGTATGTACGAATTCCGGTTTCGATTTTGGATCACGCCGGAATTTTATGTTAGCACGGCGCGCCTGAAAATCTTCGAAGTTGGAACAGCTCGATGCTTCGAGCCATTTCCCTTCCACCGGCGACCAAACCTCAAGATCATAAGTCTTTGCACTACTAAAACTCGTATCGCCGTCACAAAGCAGCAATCTTCGATACGGGATCCCAAGCAACTCAAGGATACGCTCTGCATCGGCTGTTAGCTTCTCATGCTCGTCGTATGATGTTTCCGGCGATGTGAACTTTACAAGCTCCACCTTATTAAATTCGTGCACCCGCAAGAAACCACGCGTATCTTTTCCATACGATCCAGCTTCGCGACGGAAACATGCGCTAAACGCGCAGTGAAGTAATGGCAACTTTTCCGATGGAAGTACTTCGTCCGCATAAAGATTCGTTACAGGAACTTCAGCAGTTGGAATAGCATACAGCGCATCTTCTGGAATATGGTACACCTGATCGGCAAACTTTGGGAACTGCCCGGTTCCCCTCAATGCTTGGGCATTGACAAAGAATGGGGGCAATACCTCCGTATATCCATGCGCGCGCGTGTGAACATCGAGCATGAAATTGATAAAAGCACGTTCAAGCTGCGCGCCTTTACCCATATACACGGGGAATCCTGCGGCTGCAATTTTTGCTCCACGTTTGAAATCGAAAAGTTGATGTTTTTCAGCAAGTGCAAGGTGATCCAATCCCTCTCGCTTTTCAAATGCACGTTCATCGCCAGCCGGAGACCAACGCTTCACCTCCACATTCGCGGCAGCATCCGTTCCATTGGGAACCGATCTGTGTGGAATGTTCGGAATGGAATCCATTAGAAGACTAAGCGTAAGTTCTTTGGAACGAAGCATTTCATCCAGCGAAGCAATTTCATCGCCAACGGATTTCATTTCTGTGATGCGATCTTCCGCTGGCTGTTTTGCACGTTTCAACGCTGCAATTTCTTCAGAAACAGCATTGCGCTTACTCTTGAGAAGCTCTACCTCTCCAATGATCGAGCGGCGTTCGCGATCGAGTTGAAGCAGTTGATCGATAACATCCTCCGAGTGCTTTGCATGAATCGCAGCGCGCACGAGATCGGGGTTTTCGCGAATGAGTTTTATATCGAGCATTAATTATATTATGTTTATCCGGAATAAATAGGAGTTATATTATTCGTAAAGATAAAGGTCGCTTTTACCGAGCAATTCTTCCATACCGCGTTCCATAACGCGAAGGCCATCGTCAACATCCGAAAAGCGCAGCCCGAGATCGGTCTGAGCTTTGAGCGAAACAAGACCGGTACGGGCGGGACGTTCTGCACGCCACCTACCGCTCGATTTCAGTTCAGCCATCGTCGTGGGAAGGATAAGTCCGGCATTCAATCCGAACACTTCCGCAATGCGATTGGCGAATTCAAATCGCGTGACCATCTCCGGGCCGCCAATATGATAAAGACCAAGTCGTTTGCGCTCTGTTGCGCGTACGATGGCAAGCGCAAGGTCGTCCACCAATGTTGGTGCGGAGAGAAAATCCGTCGCTGCATAAACAGGCTGGCCGTTCTCAAGCGCAGTAAGCACAGCAAGAGCATAGTTCGCTTTCGCACGTTCTGTTGCGCCATAGACAACGCATGTCCTAAAAATCGTGTGTTCTATACCCGATGTCCGCAGCACATTTTCGCTTGCAAGTTTCGTACGGCCATAATAATTGATGGGATGCGGCGCGTCGGTTTCGGTATAAGGCGCGCGAATTCCATCAAAGACAAGATCGGAGGAAATATGAAGGATACGCGCATCTATTTTGCGAGCCATCTCCGCCAAATGCTCTATTGCCGATACGTTCGTATGCCAGGCGGTCTCGCGCTGGGTTTCGGCCTCATCCACTTTGACGAACGCGGCACAGTTGACGATCACATCCGGCTTCTCGTGCGAGATGATCTCTTTTACGGAAGCACGTTGGGTTACATCCATCATTCGATAACCTCGAATACGCTGTTCTTTTGAAATATCCACAAAGAGCGAATTCGGTTCGCGCGCTGTAAGCACCAGCTCACATGTTGATTCTTCCACGAATAAGCGCACCACATGCTGCCCCACAAAGCCGTGGCAGCCCGTAATAAGAACCGTTTCTCTCGATTTGGTGGGAAGTATCACTCGTCCGTAATAGAATTTCTATCTTGCGTCGTGGAGATCTTTCATCCGATAAGATGAAACAAGCGAGGCGGCGCATGATCGGTCATGCACAATGCCTCGCTTGTTCCTAACTCCAAGATGTAGTGCGCTGGTTTCAGCACACACAATAATTTTTGAACATCAATGTTCAATGGCAAGCCGAGCGGAAGCTACTTCGCCGCTCGATCCGATAACGCGCAGAAAATAAATTCCATTCGGGATTCCCGACGTTGGAATTTCAGTCTCATGTTCTCCAGCGGAAAGCATTCGAAGCGGAACAGCACGAACTTCCCGGCCTGTCACATCGAATATATGAATTTGAACACTCTCTGCCGCACCTGCATCGAGCGAAACATCGACGAACTCACGCGCAGGATTTGGTGAAAGCTCAATATCCCAAGCCTGAACGGAATTCTGACCGACCCCTGCTCCATTCACCGTTGCTGTGCCTGTAATTTGGAATGACACAAGATTATTATCCTGCCCATACGTTACAGCCAAATTAGCACCTTGCAAACCAGCGGAATGCGGTGCGAATGTGATGCTAAGAGCAAGAGAATCACCCGCTTTAATTGCCGATGGGAGTGAGATACTACCTAATGAGAACGGTGTCCCCGCAGGAGTAACACTAATTGCACTAATGCTTGCATCTGCATTTCCCGTATTATGAATCTCAACCTGCACGGTTTTGGATTTGCCTGTATCGAGACCGCCGAATGCAATCGTTGCGGGAGTTAATGATAACGATGGCGCGGCTGCACCCAGAGGGCCATCGGTAAGCGCCAACTTCACAATTTGGGATGTATTCCCAGAATTGAGGATGGTCATCCAAGCAGTATTTCCGGCACCGCGAGGGTCGTATTCCATGCCACGCACATTCGTATTTTCCCCAACCACGATCGGGAACGCATTCTGCTCTTCGCCAAATTGCGGATCGAGAAAAAGCATATAGCTCCCGTTGAGTGAAGTTCCCTGAAAATCCGTATATGCAAGCAGATACTCATTTAATTTTGGGTCAAATGTAAGACCTCTCGGGCCGTAAGTTGCATTGCGAGTAGTTGAAAAATCGAACGGGTTCAGTTGTGTAAAGTCCCATGCATGTGGCCCATCGATCAGAGCGCAAGAGATTTGCTCTTTCATGCGATCGACGACAAGCACGGTGTCCCCTCTCACATAAATACCGGTTCCGTATGCGGCCGGAGAAAACAGCGACTTAACAACAGCCCCTTTTGTAGTCACTTCATAAATATACGAGTTCCAATTCCCATCGGCCGTCCCATTCACCTGCTGCAAAAATAGATTTTTGGTATTGGGGTCGTATTTGATCCCAGTAAAACCATTTCGGCTCGGAACACTATTTACTGCGATCGGGACGGAATCCAGAAGTGTACCGGCATCGGGGTCGAGCTTGAAAATATGGTTCTCCGTGGGGTTGAAATTCGTGGCCCACAGAACATTGTCATCCTTGTCGTACGCAATGTCATAGGTATAGAACCGTGTTTCAGCAACAGTTCCGATCTCAGCGCCGGCCTTTTGCTGCGCGATCGAGAACAGGGGTGAGAGCAACGTATTCGTTCCATCCCCTACGCGTACGAGTGCATTCTCGGTCGCAGGATAGGAAACACTCGCGATCGAATAGACTGAATCTGTTACACCAGTCGCAACATTCTGCCACGATGAACCTCCATCAAGACTAAGATCCAACGTGACGGGAGCAGCAAAACCGTGCCATTGAATGGCAGCTGCGCCTCCGAGCGTCCACACTGTTCGCTGGGCCGGAAGGACGATCCCTGTCATATCATCTTGAAGTGGAACCTGCCAGATCGAGCGGCCATGCGTACCCGCACGAATGACGCGATTGTTGACATGCACTGCCATAAAGTCCACGCCAGTATTCGGCAGGCCTGTGCCATACGGGATCCATTCGCCGCCATCGTTCGGTGAAAAGAATACGCCAACATCGGTGCCAATATAGAGCACCGTAGGATTTTGTGGATCCATGACGAGAGAATTAACTGGAATATCCGGTAAGGTTGAGCTGATATTGGTCCAAGTCTTGCCATTATCCGTCGTTTTGAATACATGCCCGGCGCCGAAGCCAGAGAGGGTTGCATAGAACGTTGTCTTCGAGGATGGACTGAACTTCACCCATGTCACCCATCGGCCCGGAACTCCGTTCGAAACATCGGTGAAAGATGTGCCATTATTCGTGGTGATATAAATATTTCCGCCCCCGGTTCCCACTACGACGGTCTTACCATCGCCAAAGGCGTCGATACACGAGATCGTGGAATTTGCCGAGGCAGAACCGAAAACTTGTGAGCAATTCGTCCAGCTTGCTCCTTGATTCTTGGAGTAGCATAATCGCTGACAACCCCAATAGATAATATCATTCGTCGCATCGGCAGCGAACGGGTTGAGCCATACCGAAGAATCGATCGCAGAATTGATTCCGTTCGAAAGCGTCCCGCCTGAACCATTCTGATAATAACTGGGAACACTTTGGGGCGTTTCGCAATAGACGCGCGATGGCGTTTTCGGGTCGCACATGGCGAACGTTCCATCGCCGCCAAGGATACCATTCCAATCGGTGCCACCGGACGCGCCGGAAAGCGTTCCGTTATCCTGCGTACCGCCGTAGGTCACGTTGCTTTGAGTTTGGTCGATACCAATACCATAAAATTGCGTGATCGGAAGGGCGAAGGTATTTCCGTTGAATGTCCCCGCGCCGTCAGCCGAAAAATAAACACCACCATCGCAGCCGACATACACTTTCGTTGGATCGGATGGTGCAAAGGCCGCTGCATGATGATCGACATGCATATTGCCCTGATAAAAATTCCAACTATTCCCACCATCGCGCGTGCTTGCCCATTGCACACCTCCGAACAGCATGTGATTGAAATCCGATGGATCGACGCGAATATACACATCGTACCATCCTTGCGGCGGCGCGGATCCGTTGGGTTCCTCTAACGGGCTTCCTGAATTTTCGAATTGAACTCCGGCATCGTTCCAAGTTACCCCGCCATCGGTCGAGGTTTCCAAACCACCGAAATCGTCAGAGCCAACAACGTTGCCCACATCGAGCACAGCAACACTTTTCCAATCCGAAGGCAGGACATCGAGAGAAATCCTCACCATGACCGTACCGGCTGGAAATGGTTGGAGTAACTTCCAGGTATCGCCACCATCGATGGATTGATAAACGCCGTTCCCAACAACACCGGCGTAGAGCACAGCAACGTCGCCATTCATGGCAAGTGCCAGATCGGACACGGATTGATTCTGCGGAAGCCCGCCCGCGAGCCAGTTCCACGAGTTCCCACCATCAGTCGAGCGAAGCACTCCCCCGCCCGAACGTCCCGCTGCGGCATAGACAATATTCGAATGATTCGGATTTACGATCACGCGAGAATACGCAGCTACACTGCTTGGGCCAACATCCGACCACGTCGCGCCACCGTCTGTAGAACGAAGCAAACCGTAACCGGCATACGAATCGACAGTGCTGGGAAGTTCGCCGGTTCCGGCAAAGATTATATTCGTATCATTTGGATCAATAGCTAAGGAACCCATAGAAACGGATTGCAAATTATCCGTAAGCGGAACCCATTTCGCGCCAGCATTTTGCGTCTTCCACACGCCGCCGTTAGCAGCGCCGATAAAAACGGTGCTTGCATTCTTCGGATTGATCGCGATCGCGTTCACACGCCCGCCGATATTCGTGGGACCGACAAGCGTCCACGCCGGGGCTGTCGATTGGATCGTCATTCCTTTGCCGGAAGAAGCGCACATGGCATCACGCTGTGCGGCCGCATTCCGAAGTGCATTCTGGGGAATATAGCCAAGCCCAAACTTGCGCTGATCCCAATACCACTTATAGGCATCCCCTATACCGGCAGTTTCGTGCTCGGCGTTGATTTCCTCCCCGCCACGCCGCACAACGTGCTTTGTCTGAGTAGTTGGAGCTTCATCCGCTTTAGTGAGCCACTGCGAACGGGCATTGGCCGATGCGATAATAATGGAAAGGACAATGAAAAAACGACGTGTAATAACCATAAGTACCAAAGACTAAAAGTTGTCGAAACAGAATATATTCTATCTGGAAAACCAGATGGAATTTCCCGATGAAATAGAAACCAAACTAACGATCAAAAGTGCCCTTCGTTGTGTAAATCAGCCATTCTGGGAGGAATTGCTCAATGGTGCCGAACCACTTGAAGCGAACTAACCCCAGCCGATGATTTGAGCACAATGTTGTAAACTCCATCTGCATCTGGAAGCGAGAGTTGTAGCGGAATCCCCTTTTCGATGCTTGACTCTATTACATTTTCCTCCTCGCCCAGCATATCGTAAATGGAAATGGTTACATTATCTACGTCATCCGAAGAAGAAATCCATACTGTTCCGTTGGCTGGATTTGGGCGAACACTGTAGATTATCTGTTTTCCTAAGTGAAAAAATCGGGAAATAATATTGCTCTCGCAGCCCGAATCCGTAGTTATCGTGCTTGTAGCTGGTGGCGGTAACGAATATTCACACGTCGAAGTAGGAGTCAGCAACGATAACGAATCGAACGTAGCGTGTGCCGACTTATCGGAATCGTTAAACACATTGAACTTAGCATACCCCAAGACAGCACCGGAAATAGCGCCGGTGATCGAAAGCACCGAGCGACCCAGACTACTATCTCCCGGAATATCCAATCTTACATTTGTTGGTGAGAAGGAGCCGAGATATTGCACCGATCCATCGTAGTGCAGTACGAGGTCGATATTCTCAGAATGTAAGAGTCCGTTGATCGTGATGGGAACCTCGACGGTTGCACCGAGGGTATCGGTGTGGACATCCTGCGTTGAAAAAGTTAGTGCGGCAGGAGTAATATTTACTTCTCCTGCAAGCAGAACTGTGTCATTCAAACCATTATCGAGCATGAGAACTAATTTAGCATGTTGGTCGCCTTGCTTTATCCCGTAGAGTGTAACTAAAACCGAATCCTTGTTGAGCATACTCGTCTTGAAGCTCGCAGAATCTATACCAACTATGGAGTCTTTTACAACATTTGGAGGCGAACAGCCACTTCTTTTAAATAGAACGGGATAGGTCAAGCTATCGCAGGAGATAATATCTGTTGCGAATAATGTTGATGCCGAAAGAGTGAGTGTGTTTGGAATAATGTTAACGTGTCCGGCGAGGGCGACCGTATCGAACGATCCATTGTCAAGGGCGAGAACTAACTGTGCATGTTGATCTCCATTCTTAAAATTGCGCAATGTTACAATGATCGAATCAGATGATAAATTACTCACGCGGAAACTTGCCGAATCCATTCCAATTAAAGAAGAGGAGACAACAGAGGGTGGCGAGCATCCGCTTCTGGTAAACAATATCGATCGCGTAAGGCTGTCGCATGAAATGGTATCGGCCTCAAATAACGTACTTGATGAAAGAGTGAGATTCGGATTGCCAATGCCGCTAACGCGAACGGAATCGCCACCGCTATTGAACGTGGACCAGATATAACCCTGCTCATCAAAAGCAATCACGATGTTGTCGTTAATTGCACAGATATATCTGCAATCAGGCCAGTTGCTCGGGCCGCCGATATTTTTCCATGTAACGCCTTGATCGGTGGATCGAATAATTCCATTATTGAGCGTTCCAGCATATAACGCATGTTGCCCGATCGCAAGTGCGCCATTCATATAGGGCCGCTTATGAGAAAAACCCGATTGCCAGATTCCACCTCCATCGGTAGAATAATACATATTCGAAGTTCCATCGCCTTTGCTTGCTGTATCCTCATTAGCAATATAGATTCTGTGTTGATCGCAGGAATCAAGGGCGATCGAGTAGCAGTCGGCATTGAATGTGCCAAAGGCCGCATATATCCCCATGCGTGGGCACTTAGAATAAAAAAGCGAGCCACCGTAACCACCACCAGTTATAGGCTGACCAGCTTCAATATAAACAGTTCCATCCTTAGCAACAGCAAATGGATCCTTGGAGTACGCAAACGGAAGTCCCTGCGCCATCCAACTCGCGCCTTGATCCGTGGAAGTAAGAAAATCGATCCCAGCCGACGCATAAATTGTGTCAATCGTTGGGCCAAACCGGACGCAATAGATATCATCTCCATTAGCACTGTGCCCTGTCCACGTTTTCCCGCCATCGGTCGTTACGGAAACCGCACCTCCTAAAGTAGAGATCACTGCTGTATCTCTGCTTTGAAAAGCAATATCCGTAAGGAAATCTTGTTGATCAATTCCGGTCCAGGTACGACCGGAATCCGTACTTGAAGTTAAGTTGTAGGCACCAGCCAAAATAAGACCATCTTTATATGCAATGGCTCCTTGATCGTATTGTGTCTCGATCACTTGCGGCCCCTTGGTCCATTGCGCGCGCGCTCTTTCAACGCCTCCGTCAAAGAGAAGCAATATGATAAAAAATGTCGTCCGAGAATTTCTACCAATTCGATGGTGAATCATTTGCAGGCAAAAATACGACGATTTATTGCTTTGACAAGCAGATGCTGGAAACATCATTTACGATCTCCGTTTTGAATATGCACGTAATTTTTAAATTTCTAAACATTGCCGATTTTTCGACGTATATTGCTCTTGCCATGATAGGCACCCTTTGGGGAAAAGCGATGTATAAAATGGGAAATGGAATATGAAATCAGATAGTTTTCCTAATGAAATTAATGAAAAGTTGACTTAAAGTAAATTATAGTTAATGAAGTACAAATGCGCGCGCGAAAATTCCTTGGCAAAAATTGGCGATTTTGAACTATAATCGAGGATAGACCTTTTATCATCTTGCACATGGAATAAATACGTTTTCCGCAAGACGGCTTTAAAATATGCAATACGTAGTTCGGCAACCAACGCAACCACCCCCCAGCCCGCTCCTTAAAAAGGAGGGGAAGTTGTCTCCCGTACTCGTCGTCCTGCATGGGTATGGGACGGATGAATACGATCTGCTTCCTATCGCGGAGCAGATAGGCGACAAATTTCTGATAATAAGCCTTCAGGCTCCGATCGAGCGGCCAAATGGGGGTCATGCGTGGTACGATCTCATTCAAACGGAGAACGGAATCATCCCCGATGACCTGACAAGACATGAAAGCGAGGAAATGCTGGTCGCTACTCTGCCCAGGATCATCGAGCAGGAAGGCGGCGATGCATCCCGCGTTGTACTGCTGGGATTCAGTCAGGGTGCGGCGGTGATCTATTCGCTGCTTATTGTTTATGATCTGAAGAATTATGGGATCGCACCGATCGCTTCGATCAATATGTCGGGATACATTCCTCGTGATATTTTGGAAGCTATCACGGAAAAGAGATTTGATGGATTTCCATTCTTCATAAGTCACGGCGAGTTCGATGACCTTATTCCAATGCAAGCCTTAGGTGAAGCAGAGAAATTGCTTACAAGACAAGGAGCGGATGTGACAGCGAAGATGTATCCTGTGGGTCATGGCGTACTGCCGGAAACGGTGGAGGATATTATTCCATGGCTGGGAAAAATTACGAATTTCAAATTACGAATTACGAATTAAGGTATTTCAATGTTAAACTGTTTTATGATTTCGAATGGCGAAGCAACGAATTTCACGGGCATCATTTGTGTTTACCGCGTCCCTTCCACAAATTCGTAATTTGAAATTCGTAATTCGTAATTAAATTCATGGCCAATACAATGATCGCCCTGCGCAAAACTCAGAGAGCGCGAGGGGCGGAAATGCAGGAGATCCCGATACCAGAAATCAAGCCGAATGAAGTTCTGATCAAAATTCAGGCCTCCAGCCTTTGCGGCACGGATGTTCACATCTACGAATGGGATCAGTGGGCGCAATCGCGGATTAAGAACGTGCCTTATACCGTCGGACATGAAACGACGGGCATCGTGGTAAAAAAAGGCAGCATGGTTACCCGCGTCGAGGAAGGCGATGCTGTTTCCGTCGAGACGCATATCCCCTGCATGCACTGCAAGCAATGTTTGACTGGACAAATGCATGTTTGCCAGAATCTCAAAATTTTAGGCGTCGATACCAACGGCGCATTTGCGGAATATCTCGCAGTTCCCGAAGTCGTGGTATGGAAGAACGATCCATCGGTTCCACCGGAATACATGAGCATTCAGGAACCGCTTGGCAATGCGGTCCATGCCACGCTTATCGAGCCGGTGCATGGCAAGAGCGTGGTAATTCTTGGCGATGGTCCGGTGGGATTGTTTTCTGCGGGAGTTGCGCGCGCTTCCGGCGCGACGCAGATCTTTATGACTGGCATCGAGCCATTCCGCTTGAACATCGGGAAGCAAATGGGTGTCGATCGCATCATCAATGTTGCAAAGGAGAATGCTATTGAGATCGTGAAACAGGAGACCAATGGCGTTGGAGCAGATGTGGTGTTAGAAATGTCCGGCGTTGCCAGTGCAATGCAGGATGGTGTTAAGATGCTCCGAAATGGCGGGAGATATTGCTTTTTCGGAATCTTTAAAGAGAATCTCGTCGCCACGCCGCTTAATGACATCATCTTTAACGGCGGAAGATTTTATGGCATCAATGGCCGGCAGATGTTCGATACTTGGTTCACAGTTTCGAATCTGTTGGCAAGCAAGCGGCTGGATGTACGACCTGTCGTTACGCACAAGCTACCCCTATCGAGCTTCGCTGAAGCATTTGAACTCATGACCGAATCCCCGAAAAAAGCCGGGAAGATCGTGATGTTTCCGGATTCGGCGATGGTAAAATAGTTTTATGGAATTTGGAAGCATAATTGGATACGCGTGCCTGGGCCTTTTACTTTGGGGGGTAATTCGATTTACTTTGAATACATGGTATCATCGAATGGATGGAACCGGACATGATGTTGATCTGAATACTATTGGACATCGAGGTTCATGGTCAGGCGGAGATATTGAACCAGATACCATTACTAAAATCGAACGCGAACTTAAAGAGCAAACGGACGAGAATCAATAATAATACACTACTCATTACATTCTTTTTATCTTAATTGTGAATTTACAAATCGGCCACTCCCCTGACCCTGACGATGCCTTTATGTTCTATGGCTTCGCGGAAAAGTTAGTAACCATTCCCGGATATGAAATCGACCATGTGCTCGATGATATTCAATCGCTGAACGTTCGCGCGATGACCGGCGAACTTCCTGTGACAGCTATCAGCGCCCATGCCTATCCTTATGTTGCCGATAAATATTGGATCATGAAGACCGGAGCCTCGATGGGCGAAGGATACGGCCCGATCATCGTTTCGAAAAAATATAAGACGATGGCGGAACTTGAAGCGAATCCGAATGCAATAATTGCTCAACCTGGAAAGCTTACCACCGCGAATTTATTATTACGTTCGTGGTTCGGTCATATCAAATCCGTTGAAATGGGATTCGATAAGATCATTGATGCTGTGCTTGCCGGTGAAGTTGATGCTGGCTTGCTCATTCACGAAGGCCAAATAACCTGGCAGGAATACGGCCTGAATAAGCTCGCGGATTTCGGAACAATTTGGGAAGAAAAAACCGGTGGGTTACCACTCCCGCTTGGCCTCGATTGCGTACGAAAAGATATGGGCGAAGAGATGGCGCGAACAGTCTCGAAAGCACTGCGCGATTCGATCAAAGCTGCTTACGATAATGAAGAAGCATCGGTGAACTACGCATTGCAATGGGGCCGAGGCATCGATGCGGAGACCGGTGCGCGGTTCGTAAAAATGTACGTGAACGATGTGACGATTGACATGGGCGAACGCGGTAAAAAAGCGTTGGAATTTTTATTTAATTTAGGTGCGGAAAAGAATATTATTCCGCAAGTTGGAGAGATCGTTCTATACTGATCTATCTTTGCGCGCTCGTGGGAATCGCCTTTGCAGCAGGTTTCTTATCCTGCATCCACGGTTTTTTCGGTTCGAGATTTGCAGCGAAAACTTCTGATCGCTCTGCGTCGCTCCAGGAATCGAAGCGCGTGCTTTGCATCAGCTTTCCTGAACGATCGCGCAGGAACCCTTGATCGGTCTCAATGAAGGAATTAATAGCGGGATCCCATTGCCGAACGCGGAGCTTTTCATAGGATACAAAAAATCCCTCGAAGTGGGCATTCTGTGAAGCAATGGCATAAATGGCTCCCAGCTTGGGGTCGATCGCGGTCAGCGCATAACGCCCGCTTCGAACATTATCCGTGTGACCATGCTCAATGTTCTCATCAACGACAACAAGCTGACCGATGAGGGAACCGCGAGGCGAAACCTGATACGCAACCGCGCGTGACTCCAATGGATGCTCTGCATCGCTCACAGCAAAAATCAGCATAGGAAGTTTCGATGCACCGAAGTGCCCAAAATAGAAATTCTGCTTTGAACCACTGACTAAGATGGGAAATATCTGGCTTCCAGTAATGGTATCTCGCGTCGTTCGCCAGGTTCGTAATCTAATCTCGATCCTATTGTTGGGAAGTTCCGTGAGCAAAATCTTGCCCTTGAAATTCTTCATGCTAATGGATCGCTCTGCCGGATGCTTTGGAGCAGAAGCAAAAATGCTCGTAGAAAAAAGTATGAAAAGGATGGTAGAAAACCTGAAAATTCTCATAATATTGGGAAGATTAATACACTAATATCGTAAATTTTGAAGGCAAAGTCAAGCCGAATGCCAAAAATCGGCTAAATTCAATCAATTTAGGCAGTTATTTCATATTCTAATCCTGAAGAATGGGAAGGGATGTCAATATTTCGCTAGCACCGAAATGGACATTCAAGCGGGCGGTATCGATCACCGAAGCCGGATATTCACCCGAGCTATATTCGGCAATGATGTCGTAAAGAGTAGTTCGTTCGGCCGGTGTGTAACCTGCGCTTCGAATAAGATCGACTGTCTCTTTCACCGAAGTGGTATGGACAAAATTTGCCGAGGCATGAACATTTTCTTCTTCGAGAACGCCGCCGAAATCATCGGCTCCGAAATTCAGCGCGATCTGCCCGATCTTCTTTCCTTCCGAGAACCAGCTTGCCTGAATGTGAGGGAAGTTATCGAGGAATATTCTGGCAATAGCAATCATTTGGAGATAACGAGTTCCTGTCGCATACGTCGGAATGATTTTTTCGAGCGGAGTATTTCCCGGTTTAAAGCTCCATGGAATATAGGCGGTGAAACCATGATATTCGTCTTGCAGATCACGAATGACCGATAAATGTTCGATGATATCCTCATCTTTTTCAAGATGGCCGTACATCATCGTAGCTGTTGTCTTGTAGCCAAGTTTATGAGCCTCACGCATCACGTTTAGCCAATCCGCACTTGTCCCCTTTTTACTCGATATCTTTTTCTTTACTCGGTCGCTAAGAATTTCAGCACCCCCGCCTGGAATGGAATTTAGGCCTGCTTCTTTTAATTTAGAAAGAACTTCTGGGATCGAAAGTCCGGAAACATTGCTCATTCCAATGATCTCGCTTGTCGAAAAAAAGTGGGGATGGATTTCCGGAACTTCTGCGCGAGTGCGGCGAACCATCTCCGTGTAATACTCAAATGGAATTGCAGGATTTACTCCGCCCTGCAAAAGCACTGTCCTCACACCCCGCTTTGCAGCAGCTTTGAAGCGCGGGATCATCTCATCGACCGAATAGGTATAAGCATCTTTATCACCTTCATGGCGGTAGAACGCGCAGAAAATGCAATCGACGTTGCAGACATTCGTATAATTTGGGTTCGAGTCGATAACGAATGTTACTCGGCGTTGTGGATTTAGCCGAAAACGAACAGCTTCCGCCAATTCCGCGAGATCTAGCAAAGAGGCGTTCTGGAGCAACCAGACACCTTCTTCGGGAGTGAGACGCTCTGAACCATTAACCTTGATTCGAATATTCTGCAACATGTATAAATCTAAAATGATATTGATTGCTTCGCTATTCTCTTGTCACTCATAGCAATGCGATCGTTTGAAGTAAGAGACTCATATTCCATTTCAAACTCCGCCATCGCGGCGTGTTCATCAATGGAAAAACGATAGCGGAATTGGCTGAGATAATCTGAAACTTCCGCCTCGCTCATGCCAACCTTTGCGCCATGCTCTCGACCAAATTCGCCGAAGTGATCGGCAGAATTTGTCAGCGATCTTTCAAGCGATTCAACAATTTCCTTTCTCGCGGTCTCTGGGGTAACTTTTCTTATTACCCATACAGCAAATACAAATGGCATTCCCTTCCACGTGCACCATTCTTCAGCAAGATCGAAAACTTTATCGAAGCCAGTCAACCCTCCGCCATAGGCTTTTTGCAGTGCTTCGTCGCCGATTAGGAGAACTGCATCGTAATCTTTGTAGCTATGGGACGGATTGGACTTATCGTACCTATGGAATAGGTAATCCGAAATACCGAATCGCTTTTCCAATAACACGCGAAGCAACTCAACGCTCGTTGAGGTTTCCGCTGAAATGCATATTCGTTTACCGGCAAGTTCCGCCCAATCAAATTTACTGAAAAGCAGCACTGAATTTGCTTTGCCCTTCACAGCAACGCCATAATCGAGCCTTTCAAAGTCATCGCTCATCGTCATATAATCCCGGAGCGACATCGGGCCTGCAGCTACGCTCCCCTGCTCGGCAAGTTTACCAAATACTCTCGGGGCAAGTGGAACAAGCTTTACAACGGTTGAATAATCAGGGAATGAATTGTAAAATGGCACAGAATTCAGATAAGGCATCTTGCTCACAACCGACCATTCGGGCTTTGGATAGATCGTGATTGGATTATACCATATATCCCGTTCGACGGGAAGTTTCCCAGCATCATGGATGATCGAGATCAACTTACCTTTTGCAAGTTCCATTGGACTGATCGCACCGGCATCGTGTGCGATGCGCTCTTCACCAACGGTTCCATCCATATCGTCAGCCCCAAAATTTAGTGCAATGGTCGCAACTTCTGCCGTGAGCATCACCCAGTATGCTTTAATATGGGGTACATTGTCGAGCATAAGTCGCGAGACTGCAATGGTCTTCAGATCATCTATCGCACTCGTGAAATCATTGCGAGTCTTTATCCCAGTATTACCGGGCTGAAACGCAAGTGGAATGAACGAAAGGAATCCGTTCGTCTCATCCTGGCATTCGCGAACACGGAGCATATGTTCGACGCGCTCCTCGATCGTTTCAATATGCCCATAGAGCATGGTCACATTCGACTGAATACCAAGACGATGTGCGGTCTTATGAACATCGAACCATGTTTTTGCGCCGATCTTCTGCTTGAATAATTCCTTCCGAACCCGCTCTGAAAAAACCTCTGCCCCCCCGCCTGGCATCGTGCGAAGTCCGGCTTCCTGCAATTCACGAAGCACCTGCTCGTGCGATTTCTTAAACTTTTTCGAAAAATAGTCTATCTCAACCGCAGTAAAAGCCTTTACATCGACATTCGGAAACTGCGTTTTGATCGTTCGCACCATGTCGATGTAAAACTCCCACGGCCATTTCGGATGCAACCCGCCGGTGATATGAACCTCGTGCAGATCCGGACGCAATTTCGAAAGCATTTCAGCAATCGTCATCTCATAGGCTTCCGGCGAATCCGGTTTGACAGCAAAATCACAGAATTTGCAGGAAAGAACACAGATATTTGTCGGTTCGAGCTTGCGGTTCAGCACAAAATACACGCTGTCACCAGACTTTGCGCGAGCAACTTCATTCGCCATACGTCCGACACCGATAAGGTCGTCAGATGCGTAAAGTGCCAGAGCATCTTCTTTCGAAAGCCGCTCGCCCGAGCGCACTTTGTCCCAGATAGAATACAGAAGGTTATCTCGGAAGGTAAATGAGGTGGATGAAGTCATGAAGTGACGTGAATTTGCTATTAATGGCAATAGATAACTATTAACAACATCATAATAGAATGCGCTCCTGGAATCCAAGCGAGTAATCGAAAGTTGTAATTTCGTCTATAATTGCCCCGCGCCCGAAATGCTGTTCAACTCCACGGAATTCGCGATCTTTTTTCCCGTAGTAACGGCGCTGTATTTTCTCGCCCCTCACCGATTTCGTTGGATGCTGCTTCTTGCAGCAAGCTGCGTCTTTTACATGGCTTTCATTCCAAAGTATCTTCTCATTCTTATTTTCACGATCATCGTCGATTATATTGCAGGCATTCGGATCGAGCGCTCGCACGGTATCAAGAGGAAATGGATGCTTGTTCTCAGCATTGTAGCTAATGTTGGGGTACTAGCAATTTTCAAGTACTTCAATTTTGTCAACACGAATCTTGCCTCCATCGCCTCCCAATTTTCATTAAATTATCCTGTCCACAATCTTGGCTTTTTGCTTCCCATCGGCCTTTCGTTCCACACCTTCCAAGCCATGAGCTACACGATCGAGGTATATCGCGGCAATCAAAAAGCAGAACGGCACTTTGGTATCTATGCGCTCTACGTGATGTTTTATCCCCAGCTTGTTGCTGGTCCCATCGAGCGGCCTCAAAATCTGATCCACCAATTTTACGAGCGACACTACTTCGATTACCAGCGAATTACAGCAGGACTCAAACTAATGTTTTGGGGGCTTTTCAAGAAGATCGTCATCGCCGATAGGATCGCAGCGCTGGTGAATCCGATCTATAATGATCCAACCCATTATCACGGGATTCAGCTTATTCTTGCATCTTATCTTTTTGCGTTTCAAATCTTCTGCGATTTTTCAGGTTATTCGGATATAGCGATCGGGGCTGCTCAAGTGATGGGATTTCGATTAATGAAAAATTTCGATGCTCCCTATTTCGCAAAATCTATCGATGAGTTCTGGAAACGCTGGCATATTTCGCTATCGACATGGTTCCGCGACTACCTTTATATTCCTTTGGGCGGCAATAGAGTTGCAGTACCACGCTGGTATTTCAATTTGTTCCTTGTTTTTTTAGTCAGCGGATTATGGCATGGCGCGAACTGGACGTTTGTGATCTGGGGTGCTCTGCATGGTAGCTACATCATTCTCTCGAATGTAACAAGGACACTTCGCGCACGAATGGTCTCCTTTGTGGGACTCAATAAGATTCCTCGTCTTCACAATGCCTTGCGGATGCTCATCACATTCCATCTCGTCGTGTTTGGCTGGATATTCTTCCGGGCACATTCACTACACGATGCACTATATATTATAACCCATTCGTTCTATGGAATTAAAGATAGCATCACGACTTTTGGCGCTGCATTCAATTCAGAAGAACTTGCCATCGCCATTTTTTCTATTGGGTTCCTCGAAGTGATCCATGCTATGCAGAGACGACTTGGAATGCGTGTATGGTTCCATACGAAGCCATGGTACTATCGGTGGGGGATTTATTATGTGATGGCCACTGCGCTCATTCTGTTCGCACAAAACGATGCACAACCCTTTATCTATTTTCAATTTTGAACGATAATCTACTCACGGATAAAGTCGATCGGAATAGCAACCCACGTTTGCTTCTCGTTCTATTGTCGAAGGCTATTCTTCTTTTTACACTTGCCGCGATCACGGTGCATTACACGGGAAGGTTGCTTTGGCCTTATGAAGCAAGTTATTACTTTGACCGTCATGATTCCTGGGTTGAGCGGTTGCAGGCTCTTCCAGAGATCGTGTTTCTCGGAAGCAGTACGGTTTTGTTCGGCGTCAGCCCATCCATTGTCCAACAGCAATTAGATTTACCCAATGCCTCAGTTATTGATCTGGGTTTCGAGGCACGATCACCCATTGTCTCCGACTATGTATGGAGCCATGAAAAACAGACTCTTTCAAAGTCCAAGATCGTGATCTATGGCCTTGATCCGTGGATCTTCTCGGATGTCTATTATGGTTCGGATTATTTTGCTACACTACATTTCTCACTTTTCCAGGCATTTTATCAAGCCGTACATCCATCGGATCTGAAACATCTGAATTTGGCGGCCTTTGGTGGTCCTTCATTCTTAACAGTACTTCATGGCCTGCTTACCTATCAAGCGAGGTTAGATCAGCCTATTCCACAAATTCCTGATGATTACGGTGGAAGGATTCTTCAAGGCAGACCATCCAACTATTCGCGAGCAGCGCGGATTCGAGAATATTTTGGCTCATACCCAATCTATGGCATTTCCGATCTTTATGTAGAACGATTTGCTGAACTCAAAAAACAGGTTGAGGCATCGGGTGCAACATTTCTTCTTCTACTCCCTCCGAAACGAGCCAAGTGGTCCGAAAGTTATCGGGGTGACTGTGCCGACATCGATTCCGATTTAGTATCAAAATTAAATAGTCATCTCGGTCCTGCCAAAGTCTTCGGAAGCTTCGATCTTGTTCCTCCTGCTTTGGAGTCTCAGTATTTTCAAGATGACTTCCATTTAGGAGAAGCTGGACAGCGTTTCTTCAGCCACTGGATCGCTTTACATTTGAAAGAGGCTTTAGCGAAACCGCCAGAAAAAATTCGTCCCCTGGCATCTTATTGAATTGATGAAATTTAATGGATAAAAAACATTACCCAGCCTTAGACGGACTCCGTGGCATAGCAGCATTGATGATCGTGGCTCATCATTCCTCGCAGTCTTACGTACTAACGAGCACGTTTGACAAAGCATACCTGCGTGCTACCACTCCGTTGTGGATTGGTGTCGATCTATTTTTTGTCCTTTCTGGATTCCTAATCACCAATATCCTTCTCGATACTCAAGAGTCACGTAACTATTTCAAAGCATTCTATGGACGGCGGTTTGTTAGAATCTTTCCGCTTTATTATACATTCCTCGCGGTTCTTTTTCTTATTCTTCCAGCTGTTGGCGTTAACTTATCTCCTGATCTCGTGCATGCACAAGTATGGGAGTGGACTTACACATCAAATATCTACGATGCGTTTCATAATTGGCAGGATATTAACATTAACCATTTTTGGACGCTGGCGATCGAGGAACAGTTTTATCTTCTGTGGCCGCTGATCATATTTTATGCCAGCAAAAAATATTTAAAACATGGTGTGATGCTTGCTCTTCTTGTAATACCTCTGCTGCGATGGGGATGCCGCAGTGCAGGGGTTTCAATTATGTTCGCCTATACGTTCACCCTTTGCCATATTGACGGACTTTTGGTCGGCGCTCTTATTTCCATTGCGTTTCATGAGGGACTCATTGAAAAATTGAAGTCATCAAGGCTCTTCTCAAAAATAAGGACAATAGATTGGATTTTAGCATGGTCACTTCTGGCCTTTGTCCTGGTGTATTGCTTCATATTAACCAACAATCAATTTATTTTCATGTTTATGACGTGGACTCCATTCGGTCAAGGCTTTGGCCTGACGTTCGTTAGTATCGTACTTGGTTATTCCGTTCTTCGCGCCGTCTCTTCCGTTCCCAATACATTGCAACGAGTAATGAGCCTGAAGTATCTGCGCGTGATCGGGAAATATAGTTATGCTCTTTATGTGTTACATGCACCGATATGCCATTGGGTAGGAACCTCGTTCCCTATTCCATCCTTCTTGCAAAACCTGTCTCCTGAATGGAGTTTCGCACATAGCATCTATATCATTATCGTTGAATTTATTTTATCCATCCTTGCCTCTGTGATCTCTTGGAATATCCTCGAAAAACACTTTTTGAAATTAAAGAAATATTTCCCATACCAAGATGAAGGAGTGGCGCAATTAGCCTAAACAACAGCTTGATCTTTTAACGAAATTCATAAACTCGAAGCGTATCGAGTAATTTGAGATCATTTGCATCATACGATCTACCAATATCCCAGAGTGGCCCGACACGCTCGAAGATCATTTTTGCGTTCGAACGATCCCGCCAATCAATGCACGAGTCCGTTTCGTTCCAATCAAGCGAATGAGCAGGATTGCATACAATAGCGTAATCGATTTTTGCTCGCTTCCACAGATCTTCACGAGTGGCCTCTGCATCTATCGGCTGGTAATACATGATGGGTGTGATCAAAATACAAGAGTCATCCATTGCCACTCCTTCTGCCGTCACGGTCGAATAAATGCGTGGCACACCTGGATGTCGAGTGTGAATCGTCGCAAGAGCCTCTTTGACTGCCTCGTTATTAGTCGCAGTTATTTTTTCTGCACCGGTTCCAATAGTTGAAGTATCGATCCAATATCGCCAAAGGCCACCTGTCATGCACACAATAAGAGCAATTCTAACAACAATTGTTGATGAACGAGGTAATGTCTTCAGCAGGTATGAAAGAATAAGAATGAACGATAATATGATCGTCGGCAGCACATAGATCAAATATCGTGGCTCGTAATATTCAAGAAAAAGCGAGGGGAAAATTACCAATATTGCACCTATTAACATTCTTTGTGCTGCCGGTTCCATTCCAGATAATCGAATGTTGAATCGAACTCGCGCCCACATCATCGACACAACAATTACAATAGAAATCCAAAGCACAGCAGGCGCCCAGGCATTGACAATAAATAGCCGCCAACTGACATTCGCCATATCGGCCTTCGGATGAAACAATCGCATGATCGGCATTCTTCCAGAAGACCCACTAAACGGACCGAGCAAACTTGAGGAACCGAGTAATATTTCCTGTATCATTAGCAATACTACAAATCCTGCAAGTGCGGCTCCAGCCATCCGAACGATCGACTTTCCATTTCGGAACGTTCCAAGACTCAAGCTGATATAGACAATTAAGAGAAATGTGTGGATCAATATGTGCCCATTCAAAAGCAAACTACAAGGAAATAACAACCCTAAATATATGTCTTTATTGCCAAGCGATTTCTTATCCATTAATGGCAAGCACCCTACGATTATTAATATAGATAAGCCAACAAGGGTATCCGACCTTGCACAATGACTCGTAATAAAAAAACAAAGCGTAGATGCGAAAAGTAGGCAGCCGAAGGCTCGCAATACTGGTGGAACTCGATAGCGTTTTGCTATCAACCAG